>OGOJ01002082.1_pt1 | contig 13292 bp, 10 predicted proteins | sample 1552601 | NCBI WGS metagenome assembly OGOJ01 (sample SAMEA2580184, study PRJEB22360) | human gut metagenome | biome: human gut; feature: human-associated habitat; material: faeces | place: Denmark | collected 2008/2010
GTGTATTGCAAGGGAAAATGGTGCACAGCAGACGGAAAAGACCCGCTGTTTGGGCATGTTGACGGTTTTCAGATAGACCCTAGTACATCCCGGCGCCTTATCTGGTAACGCTGGCTGCAATAGAGCGCACTCGTTATCACAAATAATCAGCACTGCCAAGCAATGAACTGAACCCCAAATGTTAGACATGCAAAGCTATCATTTGCAATCCTGATTGGCTGCCTTGGTTTCGGCATATTTGCCGCAAGTCATCCGTTTACGGATCTTGACCGGGTTTCAGAATAGACTGGATACTTTTCAGACTGGGAGCAGCCGTGAATGCCAGTGCCTTTTTGCAGGCCATTTCCAATCTGGCAGAGGAATATTTGTCTGCGTATTTCAACAGCGCCATACAGGACATGCAGCCTCGCTGTTCCACCTTGTACGCAGGCAGGAACAACTTTACAACAGCAGCGGTGTTGGGACCAACCTGCTTCACCCCGCGGATAAAACGTTCGATGTTCCAATGCAAATATTCCTGGTGTTCCGGCGGCATATGGCTCTCATTTGTGCTATACTGGTTAGGGCGGCCGAGCAGCCGGGGATGGAATGCAATCCGGGTTCCTTTAAAGAATACTTCAACAGCGCAGCGTGTCAGGCGGACATTTACCTGCTGTTCAATGTACTCGTAAGGGACGGAGTAATTCATCCTGTCAACGCTTACATGGTAATTGTATTGAACTGCAGCAACCTTCCAAACTGCCAGTTCAAAGGGTGTGGGCGTCAGAGGGAGCAGAAATAACTGTTCCACCCGAAACAGTTTTGCTCGGTTGCTTTCTTTTGGAATGGCTTGTTATTAGAGCCTATCTGAAAACATAGTATTCTTGTACTATTTCAACAAAATCCAAATGGAAGCGAGATGGACAAACGCAAGAAAGGACACGGCGAGCTTGTCATAGCGTGTAGCGACCCTGCGAAAAACCTTGAGTTTGTTGAAGAAGCACTCAATCAGGTGGCGTTCCTTATAAGTGTGGAAATCACAAAACCATGGCTCGACTACATTGCTTTTGGGTGGGATCGTATATGATGCTCCCTGCTCTGCGATATAGGCGCGAATGGACTTTGCTCCATATGCTTTATCTCCCAGAATGTTGCTGCCAGAAATGTTCACTCCCGAAAGCAGATCGATGGCGGCACTGGCATCAAAGATGTTTCCGCCGGTAAGCAGAAAGTGGACGGGATTTCCCAATGCATCCACAATAGCATGGATTTTTGTAGTCTTTCCACCATGACTTACACCGATAAACTGGTTGTTTTCCGAATTTACAGCCACCCTTTTGCACCCGCACTCTGCGGATGTGCTTTGATGCTCGTGCTGTCGATACACAGGTTCTCATAGTCTGCATCCGCATTCAATTCCTGAAAAATGCGCAAAAGGGTTCCGTCGTCACGCCACTTGCAGAATCGGCTGTAAACGGTCTGATGTGGCCCAAACCGTGCGGGGATATCCGCCCAGGCCGCGCCGCTTCTGGCCAGCCAGAGCATGGCATTGAGCATCATCCTGTCATCCTTTGGTGGCCTGCCAGTCTTAGCTCGTGGAATCAGATCCTTGATCCTGTCCCACTGGGTATCGGTCAGCTCGTATCGCTTTGCTGCCATAAGATCACCCCTATGCTTTTTCTTTTATTCTACTGCATTTTTGGATTTTGTGCAATTTATATATGAGGTTTGAGTTTCCAGATAGGCCCTAATTAAAGCAATCGAGCAAAAGCGAGTTATCGTCAAAAATGAAGAAGGGCTGCAAGTGGAATGGTTGCACATTCGCAGAGCGCTGGAGCATTCGAGTAGGTAGCGAGTTTTCTAGCTGACCTCTTGTACCGCCGCACGTATCGTCTGGCACGCAGCAATTCAATCACATAAAGTGCAAAGGCTCGTAGCTACTCAGGCTCTCAAAATATCCGGATGCTACGAGTCTTTTAATTCGCGATGGTCATAGTGAGAGTATTGCCAAAATTGCAATTGCACCCAGTTCAGCACAATAGTGAAAAGCTTTTCTCTGTTCATGCAATTCTCCTTGCTTTATTGAACCGATACTCTGTCCAAAGCTCCAGCCCAAGGGGCAGCAGGCAGAGCGCCAGATAACCGATGGCCGCTGTTACGCCAATTCCGTTTAATGGCCGCCAGATGATTCTGGGGTTGTACCACATCTTGCTGGCTCCCAGAATCACGCCCATGGCCGTCAGGGTGATGCAGCTGAACAGAGCAATCACAAATGCCCTGTCCCGGTTGTCAAAGCGGTAAATAGAGAAAGCCGTCCGGCCACGGAGCAGGCTGCCCCGGGAACGCATGGAATCGGATTCCAGTGCTAAAGCCGAGATCATCCAGGTTATCAGCATGGAGAATATCCGCAGACAGTTGATGAATCTTTGGACTACATTCCCTTGATTGCTGCCCCGGCCAATGCCCTTTTGGGCGAGATTGATTTTCCTCGCCTCCCGACCGACTCTGGGAATGAACCGCAGCAGGATCGTGAGGAAAAGCGACAGCCTCGGGCTGACCCTGCCAAAGAGGTATACCACCTTGTCCGAAGTCACCACGCGGAATATAGCTTCCAGCCACATGCACAATGTTGCAAACCGCAGACCGATCACCAGACCGTAGACGAAGCTTTCCACCGTCAGGTTGTTGCCGATGAAGTTCTGTCTCAGCACTGTGACACCGAAATGGTGATAAGAGCTGTAGCACAGCGCGAATACCAGAATCAGCGGTAATAGGCACAGGTTGAAGGCCACCGCCCGCTTGCCGCAGCGCTTGACGCTGTAGGCAAAGGCACCGGCGTACACTATTGCCAGAAACACCGGGTGCATAAAACTCACAGTCCCATAGATGGCGGCGGCAAAGAAGATGAAATTCACCGCCGGATGGCAGGTTTCAAACCCCATTGCCGTCCTCCGTCATGCCGTATTGCAGCTTCACCCGATCCAGCTTCTCCAGCAGCGCGGGGCCAAACAACACCATGGTCAAAGCCGTGCAGACACCCTGACTGATATTCACCGGGAAGCCGGAAATGTAAAGCGGCCATGCCGTTTGAGCGCTGATAACAGGCAGGGTCAGGAACACGGTGCAGGTGTCCAACAGTGGGCCGACGAACAGGACACAGGCCAGAAAGCCGAACACGGCCATGACCCAGCGCTTTTGCGGCAGCCTGCCCTTGGCGAACAGAAAGCCCGCCAGCATTCCCCCCGCACCGTAGGCGAACATCTGCCATGGGGTATAGGCTCCCTGCCCATAAAAGAAGTTGCTGGCAAAGGCAGATACCGCGCCCACCAGGAAGCCCGCCTCCGGGCCAAAGGCGATACCCGAAAGCATAATGATGGCAAAGATCGCCTTGAAATTGGGAATCGGTATGGCCACCCGCGCGGCCACAGCCAGAGCCGAGAGCACGGCAATGACCACCAGCTCCCGTGCCTGAGGTCTGCGGCTTTCAAAGGCCAGCAGGAACGGGATGATGATTTCAATAATGACCAAAGTGCTGGTCAGATAGTAGGCTCTGCCAGTCAGCCGAAGGCCAAAGTACAGCGTGACCGGAATAACCAACAAAAATATCAGGAGCGTGGCAATGCGAGATTTCTTCATGTTGCTGCCTCCTTGTTTTTTATAGAGATGAATGGCGTCCTCCGCGATTATAGCACCGTCAAACACATGACGGCTCATGCGGTGGGCGGCGGTGGTATAGAAGCTGTTGGAGCTGAAGAAGCGGCGGGGGGTATGTACCCGTTTACCCCATCCACACTTCGCCTACGTCCGCGCCGTAGCCGTTGCAGGTGTAGCACCAGACGATATCCTGCCCATCCTTCAGCTTGTAGGCGGAGCAGCCGTAGTTGGGGAACCACTCGTCCACCTTGTACATCCAGCCGGACTCCGGCCCCACGTCAAACTCATACAGGTGGTTGATGCCCTCGATATAGTAGCTGTTGTACATGGGCGTCCAGCTGTATTCGATCTGGATATCCGCGGCCTCACAGACCTTGTTCAGCACCTCGAACACCGTATCCCCCTCCGCAAAGCTGACCTTCGTCTTGGGGAGGATCGTTCCGTTTATGGGAACAAAGGGTGCCTTTTCCTCGTTCAGATTATTGGTGTTGTCCAGAATGGTGTCGCAGACGATGGTGATTGTGCAGACATGATCCTCCTGACCGGGGGTAATGACGGCGTTGTCCTTCAGCTCCCGGATCTGATACTGGCTGCCCAGACCGTCGCCGGTACTGGTCTTCAGCATAAACGCAGTCACCACACCGGCAATGGCGATGGCTGCGATAATCAGAACCATAATCAGGTTCGCGGTTTTCTTCTTTTTCATGTTCCACCTCATTGGCACAAAAACCGGCCATCCGCCGCTGGGCAAACTCAGAGGGGGAATCCTGAGCAGCGTGGGATGATCCGGCTTTCGTTGAGTTAATTGGTTTCTGCCACACAGGCAGAGCTGCCGCCACCAATGGACATGCAGCATTTTTCTTTGCTGGGGGCGGCGTAACCCACCCCCAGCGAGGTCAAATCAATCTTTCTTCTTGAGCTTGGGAACGAGGACAACGCCGATGACGATACCCCAGCCAACGCCGCCAAAGATGCAGACCGCAATGATCCACCAGGGAGTATTGGCCTGGGCAGGTTCGGTGGCAGCGGGAACGGTGGGTTCCACAGTTACCACATCGCCGCCCATGTCGATGATGTCGGTCATGTCGTAGAGGTTCGTCTTACCGGAGAGGAAACGGTAGTAGGCAGTCAGTGCGTAGTACGACTGCTCGGTGCCCATGCCGTCGATCTCGCCGTCCATGATGTGCTTGAAGCCGCCGCCCTTTACATAGTAGCGCAACAGTGCGTCAATGACAGAGTTCCCATTCTTGACAAACCGGGGGTCGGTATCCGCGTTGATGCCCAGAGCGGACAGCGCGGTAACGACCTGAGAAATGGATTCGCTGGTGGCGATCTTCGTCGTGCCGTCGTAGGAGGTGGAGTAGCCGCCGTCCTCGTCCTGCATCTCAGAGAGCCGCGCGATGGCCTTGTCGATGGCCTCCTGCACCTTCAGATCCTTCGTGTAATAGGGAGCCAGAGCGGTCAGCGCCATGCCGGTCATGTCAGAATCGGCCTTGTCGCCGGAGACTGTCCAGCCACCGTCGGAGGTCTGCACACGCAGAATTTCATCAATCAGCACCTGACGGGTGACGGTGCCGCCGGTGGGTACGGGGTAGTTGCCGGAATCCAGCGCCAGCAGCGCCCAGATGGGGCCGTTGTTACCCTGGTACTTCACGAACTCCAAATCGCTCAAGCCTTGCAGCAGGTCATAGCCGCCCACGTTGGTCACGTCGCGGCCAATGGCCGTCAGGGCAATGATGATCCGGGAGTTATCCGTAGACTTAGCCTTGTGGAGCCGTCCGGTTTCGGGGTCGATGTTCTCGGCCACATACTCCAGAACCTTCTTGTAGTAGTTCTCCACGCCGGGGACATTCCGGTCGGAACGTGCCAGACCGATGACCATCCATTCGCCGCCGGTGGAGCCAACGCTGGGCGTACCCAAAGCCTCCATGTAGTCGCCGGTGGTGATGTAGGGATTGCTGACCTTGCCCATGGTTTTCAGCATGGCAAGCTTCGTCTCGGCGGCGGTCAGAACATCGTAGTTGTCAACCAGCTTCTTCTGCAGATCGGTCAGGGCATCGTAAGCCTTCCGGGCGGCCTTAATGTTCTGCTCGGAATCCTTTGTGACGCCTCCGATCTTGCTGATTTTGTCCATGACCTCCTGCGCCTTCTTCTTGTCCTCTTCCGAAGCCGTAAGCTTGGCGTAGGCGGTCTCGGCGTCGGTGAGCTTCTTGACGTTCGTGACCAGATTCTTCTGATCCTTGGTCAGAGCGTCGTAGGCTTTCCGGGCCGCGCCGATGCTGGCGCTGCTCTTTTCCGTAACAGGGTCTTCGATCTTGTCAATGAGCTTGATAACCTCGTCGGCCTTGAATTGGTTCCACTTCCGGGTGGCTTCCTGGAGGGTGGAGAGCTTCGTGACCAGTTCCTTCTGCTCGGCGGTCAGCTTGTTGTAGCCATTCCATGCGGCGTTGATGGCCGCGCCGCTGTTGATGGTCACAGTGCCGATCTTGGAAATCAGATTGTCCACAGCTTTGGCCTTAGCCTTGTCGTCCGCCTCTTTCAGCTTCTTGTACTGATCCTCAGCATCGGTCAGCTTCTTGTAGTTTGTGACCTTGGCCTTTTCTTCCGTACTCAGAGCGTCATAGGCTTTCCGGGCCGCGTCGATCTTCGCCTTGCAGCCGTCGGTGTAGGACACGGTGCCGATCTTATCGATCAGGTCGATAACGTCTTTGGCCGTGCCGGGTTTCTCAACAGGAGTCATTCCACCCTCTTCTTTGGTGTAGTCATCGGTATAGTGCAGGATGATTTCATCACCTTGCTTCAAATACCGAGCCGATACGCCAACATCCGGATGGCTTCCGTTAACGGTGTACATCCAGCCGGAGAGCTTGCCATTGTCAAATTCTCCAAGGCCGTTGATGGACGAAATGTAAATGGTATTATATTGATTATTATCACTTGCGTCAACACTCATGCTGTGCTTCGAGAATACGCGCTTCAAGACATCCCATACCGTTTCCGTTGTGTCCGCTTCCATATTGGGTTCGCTGGCCCATAGGCTTAATCCGCCCATAGCGAGTCCATGAACTCCACCGGATGCACCGTGCTTGCTGTCTCCATAGATAGACACGGAAACTGTAATCTTTGTTGACTTGGGTATTACGACAATAGAAATTTCGCAAGCTGCCGTTTTATACGTCAGAAAAACTGTTTGCTTACCCGATTCATTCTTGTCGTATCCGCTGATTTCTACATCGCTTAGATCAACTTGACTTGTCTTTCCGTCTGTCCAATACGCCGTCAATTTAATTCCGTTCAAATCCAAATCTTCGCCAACTGCGTATTGGGTCTTGTATTGACCGGAGGCAACGAGTTTATAGCATACAGCTTCAGCGTCACCGCCGATTGCTCTTGCTAACTTGTCCGCATCCTTTCCGAGAGGATCATCAGTACGATTGTGATTCTTCTGCCAGATACAGCCGTTTACGGCTGGGGCGCCACTGACATCCGTCTCAGTGTTAAACACAATCGTTCCACTTGGATGCGTGGGATTCTTATAATTTGTATCCACGTAATGTACAAATCCGATTCCCGATTTTACGTCTCCACCGGCAGAATATGTATTGCTCTGGATGTTATCGAACTTATTCAAGCTCTCATAATATCCAATAATTCCTCCTACATACTCGTCGCCAGTTGCCGTTCCCGAGAATGTGTTGCCGATGATAGAGTAGCTATTCCATGCCTGAGCTACCTTTGTATCACCACCAATGATACCGCCCACGTATTTTTTCCCGGATACTGTGCCGTCCACTTTACATCCTGCTATTGTCAAACGGTACGCATTCGGCGCGGCAGCACCCCAATACGGGCCTCCCGCAACACCGCCTACATAGGAATCTCCTTCAACACTACCATGGAAATCAGAATTCGTAACTTCGCAGGTACCCATTGCATTATCTTTCGCACCTACGAGACCGCCTACATAATTGGCCCCTCGCACGGTTGCGTAACTAACACAGTTCTCGATGGTACCTTGCAGTTTTCCGGCAAACGAACCAATTTGATTTTCTGTTCCCGTGTATCCGATTACGGCTCCACGCTCAACTACACAGTTGCGGATTGTAGTCATAAACCCTGCACTACAGCCAGCAAACCCATTTTCGCTGGACAAAACCGAACCGACGAGACCCGATTTTAACGTCTGTGTTCCACTTTTAAGTGTTACATGGTCAATAACAATACAGCTGCCGGACAAGCCCACACCTTGGCAATTATTAACCAGTCCATAACCGGCAATTTTTTCACCATAGATGTTTAAGTCTTTAATGGATGCTTCCCTTACATATCCCAGCAGGGGAAGACCATCGACAGGTACTGTCAAAGTCTTGCCATTTCCGTCTATGTTCCCAGAAAATGCGTTCAGATTATTGCCTGCATCAATTTTGTCGCTTCCATCTTTCGTGCATCCAATGGGTGTCCACCCCTCTGGAAGCGTAACATTGTCTGCAAACTGGAAATAAATACCTGCAAAAGAATTACCATTTGCAACACTTGAGCGAATCGCTTCGAGGTCATCAGCCGTTACGATGATATATGGGTTTTTCTCCGATCCCTCTCCCTTCAACGGCCATTCCAGCGCTTTGACTGTATATTCAGCGCAGGCCGACGTTACCTTTTCTCCAACAATTCCTTGGTAAGTAAGATAAATTTCACAGTAATACCATCTCGTACCAACTTTTGTTGAGTCAGGGATATAAGCGCTTCTTATTCCGGTCTCTTCGGATGTCCATGTACCAGACCCCTCAATGGGCTTTCCGTTCGTTCCTTCACTGTCTTCGCATTCATACCATAAGAATTTAGGCACGCCTTCATTCGCTTTTTTAATAACCACAGATATGGGGCTTTCCGTGCCAACAAAGACATCTCCTCCAACTGGCTGTTGAACGATCTCCGGCTTTGGCAATTCCACCGCATTGATTTTTGATACCCTAATCCTAGGTAAGCTAATCGTTTGTCCTTTACAGGTGACTTTTCCATCTATGATATACGTAAACACATTGGTAGAACTGGTGTCAACACTTACCTCATTTGTAGTAGCGCCATCTATCACAGTTCGATTGGCACCCATACCCCGTGTCCATTCATACACTGCTGTATCATCTGTGTTCTTAACAGCAGCTTTAAATGTAAACTTATCATATTGGGTTAGCTGCGGAATCACCCACGCCTTGAGCTTTTCATTGTACGTCACCTGAATTTCTTCATCGTTTACGAAAAATTGATATGCCTCGAACTCTACCTTTTCCTCCGGAGGATCCTCCACCACCACATGCAGTTTATAGGTCCGGTCCGCTATATTATAGGTTGGTTCTTCATTCGTAATCCGAATAGTAAAGTCGGTTTCTGCTTCAGAGCCAGGCGTATACTCAACAGTGGTAGCCGTTTCGCCGGCTGCATCAGCTTTTGAGAAATAGGAAATACTATTGGTGAAATTTGTTTTTCGAATACCTCCAGATGCCCAAATTGCGTATTTAATTCCTCTTGTCAGTACGACCTCGTATGTCCCGTCCGAAATTTTTTTGATGACTCGTTCAGGTTCAACAATATCACTTTTATTCGTAACAGAAATCCGTTTCAGATCATTATAAAGAGACAAACAAGCCCTATACGTGTAGTCGCTTCCTTCAACCTTAAAAACGAAATCGGAATACTCTAGATTATGAAAAAAGCCTGTTACTTCATCATATCGTGTATAATCCGGCTTTCCTGTGCGGCTATAGTAACCATCCAGTAAAACCTGTCCATTTTCGGATGTAACCGTCTTTTCGCCAAGGCTCTCCCCCGAAGCAGAATCATACGCATTATATGTAACCGTGTATATTTTACCTACTTCTTCTGGAGCTTTTACAGTGATCGTGGGTAAATTTCGATAATCTTGAATACCACCAATCACATAAGTTGGAGCCAGCAGCACAAACGTTCCATCATCCTGCTTTGTTATAGGGAGATCCGTATACTGAAACCGTTCGTCAGACATTTCGGAATAGCTGAGGGTAAAAACAAATGTACTCAGATCGATTTCCGGATCCGGATTGGCTACTGTTACCTCGCAGTTGGCCGTAAATCCGCCGTCAACCGTTGTAGCAGTGATTTTGGCTGTCCCTTCGCCAACCGCTGTCACTTTCCCGAATGGATCAACACTGGCTACTTCTTCATTATCTGAACTCCAAGTGACCTCTTTATTGTCCGCGTCTTCCGGAAGCACTGTTGCAATAAGTGTTTCTATGCTTCCGCCCAAAGTCATTTTCAGTTCCTGTTTATCTAAAGAAATACCAGTTACAGCGACAATATGCCGACCCATCAGTGCAATAAGCGGCTCATTGTTTTCTCCAACCGATACCAATTCCCACTGTTGCTTTGTCCCTGAATAATTTACTTTGCTAAGAGCCTCACATCTGTCAAGTGCGTAATCCCCAACTTGTTTAAGAGTTAGCGGAAGCGATATCTCCTCCAAAGCGATATCTCCGCTAAAGCATCCCTTCGGAAGATATGTAATGCCTTCATCAACAGATACATTTTTCAGGTTTTCACATCCGGAAAAGATGTAAATTCCTATTGTCTCTACCGTACCGGGGATTTTCACTGATTCAACAGCTGTTTTGGAAAAGGCAGACTGCCCGATCGATACCAGTCCATCGCCCACGGTGATTACTTTAAGTTCAGCCGACTTGTTAAACGCATATTGCCCAATGGTTTTTACTCCATCAAGGTTAACGCTTTCAAGTTTGCTTTCCTCAAACGAATATTCACCCACCTCGTCAACATGAGATAGGTCAATACTCTTAAGATTCGTGCAGATATTAAATGCTCTTTTCCCAATTTTCGTCACGCGATGCTCGGCGCTTCCCAGCATCACGTTTTCCAGCCCCGTACATTTCAGGAAAGCGCTTTCCCCAATGCTGTCCGCGTTGGGCAAATTTATAGAGGTAAAACCGGAACATTCCAAAAAAGCATTATCGCCAATGGTCTTTACATTTGCTAAGTCTATTTCACTCAGTCCAACATTCGTAGCAAACGAATACGTTCCAATCTTTGTAACGGTACTGGCTAAGATTACATCGGTAAGGTTTGGATACTCCCGAAAAGCATTGTTGCCAACAGACTCGACACTGTCAGAAATTACAATCTTTTTAATTTGACTTTTTAATGCATACCAAGGAGCCCCGCTTGCGGAAGTATAGTCTGACATCTGTCCGGAACCCGATACTGTCAAAACACCGGTTTCAACATCAAAATGCCATGTGGCATTGGTTCCGCATTTCCCGTTGTAAGGATCCGCCGTATACTCGATCTCCTGCCCCGTCTCGTCTAAAACGTAAACTTTCTTTTTTCCTGTATAATTAAGTGCCTCCCACTCAGACGCAGTTCCACCAAAATGAATATTTTTACTTGCAATGTTCGTATCGCCAATTTTGTTTAAGGTATTCGGCAAATAAATTTCTGTGAGTTTTGCCGTGGCCATAAAGGCATTTGCCGCAATCTCCGTCAACGTACTGTCTTCTGAGATTTCAAAGCTCTCCAGTTTAGAGAACATCGCAAATGCGTATTTGCCAATAACCGTGATGCCGCTTCCGATTTGAACCGTCGTAATTTTTGCTTTAACGCTTGCCCATGGCTGTTTTACTGCACTTGCGGAGTCACTGATAGCGCCTTCACCCGCAATAATGAGCGTCGAGGTATTTTCAACCCGCCACTTTGCGTCATCCCCGCAGCTATTCCAAACCGTTACCTCGCATACATCCTCATAAACTTCATCTGCGGTCTTCACAGAAATACTGGCAACGCCCATCCCCACTGCAGTCACAACACCGTCTTCTACAGTTGTTACGACCTTGGATGCTGCAACCGGCTCGCCGATCTTTTCCATTGTATCCTTAAATTCCTGACGGTCCTCAGCTTTACGGATCGTTGCTGCTGTGGTACCGATGAGACGTACATTGTGCTCTTTCAGGAAGCCCTTTTCCTCAAGCTCCATGGCAAGGTTCAGACCTGCCTGTCCGCCCAGTGTAGGAAGTACACTGTCCGGTTTCTCTTTGAGGATCAGCTGCTCTACGACTTCAACAGTCAGAGGCTCGATGTAAACTCTGTCTGCGATGTCTTTATCTGTCATGATGGTAGCAGGATTGGAGTTTAAAAGTACAACCTCCATGCCCTCTTCCTTCAGGGAGCGGCATGCCTGGGTTCCTGCATAGTCAAACTCTGCTGCCTGGCCGATTATGATCGGGCCTGAGCCGATTACAAGTACTTTTTTTATGTCCTTATTCCTTGGCATTATTTCTCTCCTCCCATCATCTTCATGAATCTGTCAAAAAGGTAACTGGAATCCTGTGGTCCCGGGCATGCTTCCGGATGGAACTGTACAGTAAAGATGTTCTTTCCGTTATATGCCATACCCTCGTTTGTTCCGTCGTTGACGTTTACAAACGCAGGATGTGCGATATTTTTCTCCTCAAGTCCCTCTGCATCTACAACGTAGCCATGGTTCTGGGAGGAAATATATACTCTTCCTGTCTCAAGGTCTTTAACCGGATGATTTCCGCCTCTGTGACCGTATTTCATCTTATGGGTGTCTCCGCCTGTTGCAAGAGCCATAAGCTGATGTCCAAGACAGATGGCAAAGATCGGTACATCAGAGTCATAAAGTTTTTTGATCTCTTTAATAATAGAAGTACATTCCTTCGGATCTCCAGGTCCGTTGCTGAGCATGATGCCGTCCGGATTGTCTCCAAGGATCTCTTCTGCAGATGTCAGAGCCGGGTAAATAGTAACCTGGCATCCTCTCTCATTCAGTGAGCGTGCAATGTTTTTCTTGGCGCCCAGATCAAGAAGGGCAACCTTCGGTCCGTTCCCCTTAAGCACTTCCTTTTCGCGGCAGGAAACCTTCTCTACCACTTTTCCTGTTGTATATGCTTTTAATCTGGGGATGATTGTATCCAGGTCATAGTTCTCATCAACTGTGATCATTCCGTTCATGGTTCCCTTCTCACGAAGGATCTTAGTCAGTGCTCTGGTATCAATTCCTGCGATTCCCGGAATGTCGTTTTTGCTCAGAAAATGCTGAATGGTGTCTACGCTTCTGAAGTTGCTGGGAACTCGTGATAATTCGCGTACAATAAATCCGTCAATCCACGGCTTCCTTGATTCCTGGTCATCATAACAGATTCCGTAGTTTCCGATCAGCGGATATGTCATACACACCGCCTGTCCTGCGTAAGAAGGATCTGTCATTACTTCCAGATAACCGGTCATGGAAGTGTTAAAGACAATTTCACTGATGACTTCCCTTGCAGAACCAATGCTAGTTCCTGTAAATACATGGCCATCTTCCAATATCAGAAATGCTTTCATACAATCTCCCTTTCTTTGTTCTCTTATTTTATCCTAAATCTTCAAGATTGTATCACAGGAATCGTCATTTTTCAACACCATATGCAAAAAAAATGTATAAAACTAACTTAAAATATTTTTTTTGAATTTTTTTAATTTTTTTGAATTTTTCTATTGACATTATCCCATTCCTGAGTTATTATAAGTGAGCAGTCGACGAGCGGAGCAAACAAAGCGAAGCAAGCCGGTTGAAAAAATGCAGGAATGGCGGAATTGGCAGACGCGCAGGC
>OGOJ01002083.1_pt1 | contig 13292 bp, 7 predicted proteins | sample 1552601 | NCBI WGS metagenome assembly OGOJ01 (sample SAMEA2580184, study PRJEB22360) | human gut metagenome | biome: human gut; feature: human-associated habitat; material: faeces | place: Denmark | collected 2008/2010
CGCTGACATTAGATATCTTTAAAGAACATCGTAAAGACATCTTTATTACCCGACGCGTTATTCCTGATTATTCCGGGTTCGTAGAAATGCCTTATGCTAATTTGGGAGTGGTAGACAATAAGGGTTTTGAAGCTACATTGGAATATACACAGCAACTCGGTAAGAAATGTTTCCTGACTGTCCGTGGTAACTTCTCATGGAATGAAGATAAAATTATAGAGAACGATGATCCCCGGGTACAGTATCCGTGGATGGAAAAAAGAGGAACGAACGTGAACGGACGTTGGGGATGGATCGCCGAAGGGTTATTCACTAGTGAAGAAGAGATCATGGACCATGCCAAGCAGTTTGGTGAAGGGCATCCGGGACAGATTTCGAAAGTGGGTGATATCAAATATAAGGATTTAAATGGTGACGGAGTAATTGACGATTATGATAAATGTCTGATAGGTCAGGGTGACGTACCTAAGATTTATTATGGTTTCGGTGCAGATTTACAATTAGGTGATTTCTCTGTCGGTGCGCTCTTTGCCGGAAATGCCAAGGCAGACCGTTGTTTGGGAGGAAATGCCATGTATCCTTTTAATGATGGTTCAGGTATTACGAACTTGTTTGCAAACATTACTGACAGATGGTCTGCTGACAATCCGACTAATCAGGATGTATTCTATCCTCGTTTGCATCATGGAAACAATGCGAATCAAAATAATATGAAAACCAGCACATGGTGGCAGAAAGATGTCAGTTTCCTGCGTCTGAAACAGTTGACTATTGCTTACCAACTCCCGAAGAAGTTGATTAATCAAACATTCCTGAAGAGTGCGCGTATTTATGTGATGGGTACCAACCTATTGACATTCTCTAAGTTCAAATTATGGGATCCGGAGTTGAATACCAATAATGGTACTGCTTATCCTAATGTACGTACTTATTCAGTAGGTGTGAATGTAAGTTTTTAATAATAATCAGTTAGCAAGAAGGATATGAAAAATATATTTAAAATAGGAACTTTGGCGCTGTGTTTGGTGGTCGGACTTAGTTCGTGCAATGATTTCTTCGATGCAATCCCCGGTGAACAATATGACTTGGAGGATACGTTTACTAATCGCTCGAAGACAGAACAGTTTTTGAATAACGTGTATAATTATGTGCCCGATGAAACATTAGAACGTTTTGCAAGGAATACGATGTCGGGGATCTGGACAACCGGTTCGTTGGAATGTAAGCTTTCATGGGACGGAAATAATGGTAGCGAATGGGCTTCCGGAGCCACCTATGCAGGTTCCTCATGGATAAACTTTTGGTACATCGAGTATTATAAAGGAATTTCTCGTGCCAGTACATTTATCATGAATGTAGACCGTTGTTTGGAAGCTTCGGCCGCACAACGCAAACAGTGGAAAGCGCAAGCCAGAGCTTTGCGTGCTTTCTATTACTTCATGATTTTCCGTTCCTACGGCCCATTTGTGATTTTGGGGGAAGAACCAATTCCATTGGATATTTCTACTGCTGAACTGCTGAAAGAACGTAATACGGTAGATGAATGTGTGGCTTTTATGGCAAAGGAATTTGATGATGCGGCAAATGAGCTTCCTGATAGATATGACGGATCCAATTTGGGACGTATAGACAGAGCTGCATGTAAAGCTTTCAAAGCGAAAATGTTGTTGTATGCGGCAAGTCCGCTATTCAATTGTAATCCCGATTATGCCGCCATCGTTAATCCGGAAAGTGGCAAGCAACTCTTTCCGCAAGATAAATCGCAGGAAAAAGCGAAATGGGAGGCTGCACGTGATGCTTACAAAGAATTCTTTGATGAATACGGTAACACTTTCTCTTTATATACGGAGAAGACAGCCGATGGAAAGATTGATTTCTATGAATCTTATAGAAAAGTGACATCGGGAGTTTTGTACGGTATAGAGAATAAAGAACAGATTTTCATTCGCTTGGCAGACCATGATTACCGGGCTTACGAAACCACGCCTTATCACAAGGGGTACGATGATAATAATGGTGCTTTGAGAGGTGGTCTGGGATTTGGTGTACCTCAGGAGATGGTGGACTTGTACTTTATGAAAGACGGTCGCCGGATTGTTGACGATACGAACTATAAGGAATATGAGGGGGTACCTTCTAATGAATATTTGGGATGGTCGAGTGACTATACTGACGAAGTAGTTCCTTCCAGAACCTATTTCAAGAGCAATTCGAATCAAACATTGAAACAATGGGCTAATCGCGAACCGCGTTTTTATACGAACATTACATTCCATGGTTCTACTTGGTTAAAGACAGATACTCCGCGTGGAGAAATAACCACAGAACTGACTTATAACGGTAATTCCGGTTATGCTAATGCCAATTGGGATGCCCCTTACACGGGTTATGGTATGCGTAAAATGTCTTCAAAAGAAGGACGTAGCGGGGCTAACAGGCATTGTGCAACTTTGCTTCGTTTGGCAGACATGTACTTGGGGTATGCTGAAACGTTGAGCGCTTGTGACCAACGTAATGAAGCGATTAAGTATGTAAATAAGATACGCGCCCGTGCCGGTATTCCTGGATATGGTGCGGTAGGTACTAAGGACGATAATGGATTTGCATGCATTCCTTATGAAGATACACGTGACGGAGTGGACAAACGTATTCATCGTGAACGTTTGGTTGAGCTGATGTTCGAATGGAATCATTTCTTTGATGTACGTCGTTGGATGATTGCTGAAGATACAGATAATAGGATGATGCATGGTTTTGAAATCACAAGAAATGGTGAGCGGAAGACAGGAAGAATCATTGATACTCGTCAGCATACCTTCCGTAAAGCGATGTATTTTTATCCAATACCTTATAAAGAGACTGTGAAATCACCGGATTTGTTGCAGAATCCTTATTATGAATAGGAATGATTGTTATATTAAAAATAAGAAATATGAGATTTAAAATACAAACTACGGTTTTACTTTTCGTCTTATTAGGTACTGTGAGTGCTTGCAATACATTTAAAGATGAAATAGCTCCTGATTCTTATATGGAAGTACCAAAGCAGTTAGATGGGAAGTGGCAATTAAAAACTGTTGTACGCAATGGAACGGATATATCTGAAGTGATGGATTTTAGTCAGTTTCGTCTGATTATGAATAAAGATAATACATATAATATTGAAAACTATCTCCCTTTTTTAGTAAAGAAAAATGGTACATGGAGAATTGATAATTTGACATATCCTTTTTTCTTAACTTTTCAGGAGGAAGGTGCTGAAAGAGAAGCTATAACTGAAATCACTTACCCGATTGTACAAGGGAAACGCCATATAACCCTTACAATTAGTCCGGGATGCTCGAGCAACTCTTATGTTTATTCTTTTGAAAAAATAGAAGAATGATTTAAAAAGAAAAGCTTATGAAATATTATTTTACAAAACATAGAATAAAAATCTTTTTTTTGTTGGTACTTTCCTTAATAGTCTTTGGATGTTCCTTTTTGATTAAGGAGGTAAATGTTAAACAAGAGAACGAGGCCGGAGAGATGGTTGCCTATATTAAGGCTGGTGAAATTGCAACTTTTACGTTTAGTGGAGAAATAAACATCGATGGTGATGCAAGCAATGAAACGTTTATTGTTGGATTCTTGGCTCCAAGAAGTTGGAATGTACGTCAGAATGCAATTGTGACATACAGAGAAGATAGGTATGAAACGGAAGTGGATCACAAAATGACAGTAATTCCAGATACTGAACAGCCTGCAAATTATAAAGGTATGAGTTGGTCAGCGGCATTGAAAAAAAAATATGGTGTACGAGGCAATGTCTTGAACGATATGGAATGGATTGCATTTAAATCGGATAACTATCCTAGTGTAAATGGAACAATACATTATACAGTAACAATTAAGTGTAATTCAGGAAAAAGCAACTTAAAATTCCGACCAAGTTTTTTTATCAATCACTCTAGTGATGGGATTGGAGGAGACGAGGCTCATTATTCTGTTAAGGATGCTGATGATTGCTTTGAAGTGGTAGAAGGATCAGGTACTGTGATTGATTTTTGTTCTACGCACTATTATCAAATTGAACCTTTGTCTGCTTTACAAGATGATTATGTAACATTCACTTTTCAAGGGGATATTAATACCAATGAATTGATAAAAGCTGAGAATGTGTATATAGAAGCTACTGCTTATACGATAGAAGGAAAGATATATACAGTCAATGAAAAGAGTGCGAAAACACTAATGAAAAGAGAAACGAAATTGCCAAGATATAATGTAACTCTTTGGCCTGGTGGATTTTTTAACATTCCGGACGGTGAAACAATTTCTCGTATAGAGTATATTTTCACAAATGAAGATGGAACAGTATCTATTTCCCAGTCAGATGACAGTAGAGATAATGAAGGAGAAGAGGTAGAAGAAGGAATAAAAGAGCCTTTCGTATTCGAATTTCAATGTGAATAGAGTTTAACCTTAAAAAAAGATTATATGCGTAATATTTTGAATAAAAGAAATAGTCGGTACTGTTTCACATGTTTTGTAATGTGGCTACTACTTGGCTTGGGACATTTGAATGCGGTGGCTCAAGAAGCAGGAGGAACGGCTAATATTACAGGTAAGGTAATCGATCAATATGGCAATCCTGTCTCGGGTGTTGTAATCACGATGAAGAATACTGATTTTAAGACTGTGACAGGTGATGATGGTACTTTTGAATTTCAGTATAAGAAGGGCGATATGCTTCGTTTTTCTCATCCAGGTTTTTTACATAAGGAAATTAAGGTGAACAAGCTAAGAAATCTGGAACGTATTTTTAAAGTAACGTTGACAGAAGAGTTCGTGAAATTTCCAGATGTAATAAATGGACCTTATGATACGAAAGATAAAGCAAGCTATTTAGGTTCAGCTGCTACGGTTTATACAGATCAGGTTAGTTCATTGATGGGAACTACTATTCTTCCTTCATTACAAGGGCGTTTACCAGGACTAGATATTGTACGTACTCGTGGTGCACGTAAGAGTCAAATTGAATCCAGTTCTTCTGGAACCATCTTTAACTTTAATAGCCCTACATTGGGTAAAGAGGCATATAGTGATAATACGGAATTTAATGTTCTATCACGCCACAATGCACCGGTGGTGGTAGTGGATGGTGTGCAAAGAGAATTATATTCTATCGATCCTGATGCTATTGAATCGGTATCAATTCAGAAGGATGCTTTGTCATCTATGTTTTTGGGGATGCGCAGTTCCCGTGGTGCATTAGTAATTACTACTAAAGATCCTATCAAACAGGGATTTCAGTTATCATTTACTGGACGGTTTGGTGTGCAGAGTTCAGTGAAAAAACTAAATCCGCTGTCTACTTCTCAATATGCTTATTTATTGAATGAGGCGTTGCTGAATGATGGTAAAAATCCCTTTTATTCTTATGATGACTTTATTAAGTTTCGTGATCATTCCAGTCCGTATACACATCCAAGTGTGAACTGGTGTGATGAACTGATGAACAAAAATTCGACTACTCAGTCTTATAATTTGAATGCTACAGGCGGTAACAAGTATGCACAATATTTTATTAGTGTAGGCTATGTAGGTGAAAATGGATTATTTAAAAATCCAGGTGGAGATGCTCACGATACAAATATGACATTTGATCGTTATATGATTTCTTCTAAAGTGAACATCAATATTACTGATGATTTGACTGCAAAAGTTACTTTGATGGGACGTATAGAAGAAGGTACCCAACCAGGAGGGACTGGAAATGGGTATGATGATATTCTCAGTTCAATTTATTCTACTCCAAGTAATGCATATCCTGTGACAAATCCAGATGGATCATGGGGAGGTAGTCAGTCGTTCAATAATAATTTGTTATCGCAGACTATTAACTCTGGTTATATAACAGATGGGGCTCGGGATGTATTGGGAGCTATTAATTTGCGCTATGATTTTGGTAAGTTAGTTAAAGGCTTGTCTGTTCGTATGGTAGGTAGTGTAACTTCTCAGAATCGTTCGACTACGAAACGAACAAAAACTTCCGAAGTTTTTGATTATACTATTGATAAGGATGGCAATGACGTTTATACTCGGTATGGAGAAAAGAAAACGCAATCAAATTCATTTAGTTCTGTGTCTACCTATCGGCAGATGTATGGTCAGCTTGCTGTTGATTATGAACGTCAATTTGGTAAGCACAAATTTAAGGCCAGTGTTCTAGGAGATACGCGAAATACTCTTACTAACTGGGATCTTCCTGAATATCCATCAAATATTATAGGTGATGTCTCTTATGATTATGCGGAGCGATATTTTGCACAGGTAGCATTAAGTGAAAGTTATTACAATCGTTATGCTCCAGGCAGAAGGTGGGGAACCTTTTACGCTTTCGGTTTAGGATGGGATATCAGCAAAGAGAATTTTATGGAAAACTGTGAGTGGCTGAATCAACTAAAGATACGCGGTGTGTATGGTAAGACAGGTAATGGTATGAATAATGCTGGGTATTATACGTATTATCAGACTTATTCCTCAGGAGGTGATGATTATCGGTTGGGGACTAATTTAGGACAAAGTTCAGGAAGTTTTACAGAAAAAGATAAACTGGCAAATTTATATCAAACGTGGGAAAAAGGCAATAAACTGAATATTGGTGTAGATATAGCTTTGTTTAACAACAAATTACAGGTAACTGCTGATTATTTTAATGATAAATATTATGACTTGTTGCAGGCTCGTGGAAAAAGTATCGAACTAATTGGCCAGAATTATCCAGATGAAAATATTGCTAAAGAACGTTGGTATGGAGGCGAATTCTCAATTACCTATCAAGATCACGTTGGCGATTTTAATTATTATGCATCTGCTAACTGGAGTTGTGAGCAAAGTAAAGTGTTATATAAAGATGAACAAAAAGTGCCTTATGAATATCTGCGTACTACAGGTAAACCCAAAGGGGCAATCTTCGGTTTGGTAGCAGAAGGTTTTTTCACTTCTCAAGACGAAATTACAAAGAGTCCTGTAATTGAAGGATTTAACAATATTCAGCCTGGTGATATCAAGTACAAAGATCAGAATAACGATGGAGTTATCAATGACTTTGATAAGGTAATGATTGGTGGCGATAAACCACTCTCTTATTTTGGTATTGATTTAGGTTTCGAATGGCGTGGATTAGAATTCTCAATGTTTTGGCAAGGAGTGTACAATAAAGATGTTTTAATGAGTGATTGGAATTTATTGGAAGGTTTTCAAACTCAAGGACAAGTTTATGGACAGGCATATGAGAATATGCTGGATCGATGGACTCCAGAAACTGCTGCTACTGCAACTTTCCCGAGGTTGAGTGCTGGTGGTAATAAGTATAATCAAGGCAATGGCTGGGGCTCTTCTTTTTGGTTACGTTCCGGTAATTATATTCGGTTGAAAAATGTTAGTTTAGGATATAACTTACCTGATTCATTCTGTCGTAATTATTTAGGTGGAGCACGTGTGAAAGTTTTCGTAAGTGGACAAAACTTATTCACAAAAGCTGCTAATGAACTCGTTGATCCCGAAGTTAGCTTCGGTAACTATCCGCTACAACGTTGCATCAGCACAGGTATTAATGTTAAATTCTAATATACTATGATATCTATGATACGAAATAAATATTTGACGCTAATCGGAGTTGGATTGTTGTTTACAGCTGTATCCTGTACCGATGGGTATGAACCAGAGCCAGTTGAACTGGTATCAATTGATTTTGTATTTTCAAAAACCGATTCTCTTGGTACGAATGCGGTAAAGTTTATGAATAATATTTATGCCACGTTGCAAAACGGGCACAATCGTGTAGGAAGTGATTATTTAGATGCTGCGTCTGATGATGCTATATCTATAAATGTTTCTGACCCGGATGTTTATAAGTTGGCAATGGGACGGTATACTGCGAGTACACGTGTTGAATCGGATATGCGATGGAAAGAGTATTATTCAGGAATCCGTAAGGCAAACATTCTGATTAATCATATTGATGTTGTCCCTTTTATGCTGACTTATAAGAACGCAAAGGGAGAAACCAAACCATTGAATGTTACAATGAAAGCAGAAGCGCGTTTCTTGAGGGCTTATTTCTATTTCGAATTAGTGAAACGCTATGGTGGTGTTCCTTTGATGGGTGATGATGTACATATATTGGGTGATGATATGGAGATCCCAAGAAATACTTTTGAGCAATGTGTACAGTATATTTGTGATGAATTAGATGATATTAAAGATGATTTGCGTACCAATCCAATGCCTGATTTTGAACAATATGCACATACTCCTACTCGTGAGGCTTGTCTAGCTTTAAAGTCTCGAGTACTATTATATGCAGCGAGTCCTTTATTTAATGAACGTCCTATTGAGATTGGTAATGAATTGATAGGCTATGCTTCTTATGATAGAGAGCGTTGGAATGATGCGGCTAAAGCTGCCAAGACATTTATTGATGAGTACGGTCCGAATGGTAATGGGGCATATGGTTTAACACAGTCTACATCTGATGGCGATAATCGGGATTTTCGTGACGTCTTTTTAGGTTTTTATAATAAAACTAATAATCCTGAAGTCATTTTTTATCGTCCGGGGGGGGAAGATAAGTCTATAGAAAGCAATAATGGGCCTTTAGGATTTTCTGGTGACAATTTAGGTAAAGGACGTACGCTTCCAACTCAAAATTTGGTAGACGCTTTCCCTATGAAGGACGGCATGTTTGCTGGACAAGGTAGTAAATATACTCTTAATCAGAGTAATCCATATGAAAACCGTGATCCACGTTTGGATTATACAATACTGCATCATGGGTCATCTTGGTTGAATAATACGCTTGATATTTCAATCGGAGGAGTTAATAATCCATCTAACTCTGCTGAATATTCTAAGACGGGCTATTATATGTGTAAGTTTATGGGTAAATTTGGTGAAGAGTCTCAATATGGGAATAAAATACATCTTTGGGTTATGTTTCGTTATGCAGAGATGTTGTTGAATTATGCAGAGGCAATGAATGAGTACCTTTCTTCTCCTTCTCAGGATGTGTACGATGCTATCATTGCATTACGGGCACGTGCTGGTATTGAATCAGGTAATGATGAATCTCCTTATGGGCTTAAGAAAAATATGACACAGGCAGAGATGCGTGAAGTGATTCAAAACGAACGGCGTATTGAAATGGCATTTGAAGAACAACGATATTGGGATATTCGCAGATGGAGAATTGCTGAAGAGATATTTAAGAATCCTTTGGAAGGTTTGGAGATTAGGGTAAAAGGAAATACTACGAGTTTCAATGAAGTGGATGTCCTAAGTACGACGTTTGATGTGAAACGCTATTTATATCCGATCCCATATAATGAGGTAGTTAAGAATGATAACATGATTCAAAATCCGAAGTGGTAATATTATGAAAAGACTATTATTAATATTAGTATGTATAAGCCTTTTTATCTCGGCGTTCGGTCAATCGTTCGTTTTGAAGGGAATTGTCTCTTCAGCCGACGGTGAGTTGTTGCCGGGGGTAAATGTAAAAATACAAGGTACAACAGTGGGTACAATTACCGATATTGACGGTAATTTCCAATTAAATGTAAACAAAGGTGCTGTATTGGAGTTTTCTTATATCGGTTTTAAGAAACAAAGCATTAAAGTAAATAGTCAGCAAATGCTGAATGTAGAATTGGCTCCTGATCAAACAAATTTGGATGAAGTCGTTGTCGTTGGTTATGGTAAGGCTAAGCGTATAACGTTGACAGGTGCAGTTAGTGGAATACAGGCACGTGAGATTCGTAATGTTCCAACTAGTAGTGTACAGAATGCTTTGACAGGAAAGCTGCCGGGTTTTTTTAGTCAGCAACAGTCTGGTCAACCAGGTAAAGATGCTTCAGACTTCTTTATCCGCGGTGTCAGTTCATTGAATAATGATGGTAATAAACCGTTGATTATGGTGGATGACATGCAGTATACTTATGAACAGTTGTCTCAAATTAATGTCAACGAAATTGAAAGTATATCAATATTGAAGGATGCTTCTACTACGGCCATCTATGGTATCAAAGGTGCTAATGGTGTATTAGTAGTAAAGACTCGTCGTGGGGAGCAAGGTAAACCGAAAATTAATGTACGTTTGGAAACTGGTATGCAAACCCCAGTTCGTACGCCTAAATTTCTGAACGCTTACGAATCTTTACAATTAGTAAAGGAAGCACATACGAATGATGGTACTTTGTCTGATTTCCCGTATACAGAAGACGATATGATCGCTTTCAGAGATCATACTGATCCTTATGGGCATCCTGATGTCAATTGGTATGATGAGATTTTTAAGAAAATGGCATTTCAGGAGAACATAAATGTTGATGTCTCAGGTGGTTCTAAGAAATTGAGATATTTTGTTTCTGCGGGATATTTTACTCAGAATGGCTTGGTAAAAGACTTTGGGGGTAATTCTGGTGATGGTGTGAATCCTAATTATTCCTATCGTCGTTTCAATTATCGCACTAATCTTGATTTTGATGTGACTGATAACTTCAATATGCGTTTGGACGTTTCTTCACGCTTCATGGATATCAATGAACCGTACAATATGAATGTAACAGGTGAGCTTTATGATTTCTCTAAAATGCACCCTTATTCGGCTCCACTTTTGAATCCGGATGGTTCATTTGCTTATTTATATGATACGCAAGATAGAAAACCGACATTGAACGCACGGTTGGCAAATGAAGGATATAAACGTACTAGACGTAATGATAATAATATTTTGTATGGTGCAACATGGAAGATGGACTTCTTAACGCCAGGGCTTGCAGCTGATTTTCAATTGGCATATTCCAGTAGTGATGAAAATTATCGTGCAGTGATGCGTACACGATATCCGACTTATCATTACGATTCTGCAACAGGTTTGTATAATATCAATCCGAATGGAGTCTATGATTATGAGCAGTATTTTGTATATAACAGTACAGATAAAGCTATCAAAGATTTGAATATCAAAGCATCTTTGAAATATGCTCATGTTTTCAATAATGCACATGATGTAAATGTTATGTTTTTGTACAATCGTCAGAGTACAACAAATGAAAAGGATGCAGCTGTTCCCAATAATTTCGAAGGTTATACGATGCAGCTAGGCTATAAATATAAAAATAAATATTTGGTAGATTTGAACATGGCATATAATGGGACCGATCGTTTTGGTAAAGATAACAATTTCGGATTCTTTCCAGCATTGGCTATAGGTTATGCTATCTCTCAAGAAGACTTTTTCAAGAATGTAGATTGGTTGGGAAGGAATGTGCAGTTATTGAAGTTTAGAACTTCCTATGGTCTTGTAGGGTCAGATGTAGCAAGCGGCGATCGTTATCTGTATCGGCAAGTATATAAAACAGGTGATTCTTATACTTTTGGTGAAGGTAACAACTTTGGTGTTAGTGGCATCAAAGAAGGTGATTTAGGAAATTTAAATGTAACGTGGGAGAAAGCGAGAAAGTTTAATGTTGGTGTAGATATGAATTTGTTTGATAAATTCTCCTTGACTTTCGACTGGTTTATAGATAAACGTTATGATCAGCTAGTTACCAGAAATGATATTCCGGACATATTAGGTATCGGCTTGTCTCCTGAAAATGTAGCAGAAACTACCAATAAAGGTTTTGATGGACAGATTGGTTATCAAGACCGTTTTGGTAACTTCAATTTTAATACCAATTTTGTATTTGGTTATGCTAAAAATCGAGTCGATTATAAAGCTGAGGCTCAACAGAAATATGAATGGTTGAGAGAAACGGGTAGACAGATTGGGCAGCCTTTTGGCTATCATTGGATTGGCTATTATACACCGGAAGATATTGAAAAGATTAATTCTGGTGCTGCGGACGCTCCGGCTAAACCTGATATTGCTGTGCAGGCAGGTGACTTAAAGTATGCAGATTTGAATGGTGATGGTACTATCAATGATTTTGATAAACGTGCTATTGGCAAACCGAACTTGCCTACTACAACATTAGGATGGACGATTGGAGGAAGTTGGAAAGGGTTTAGTATCAGTGTTTTATTCCAAGGATCGTTTGATTATAGTTTTGCTATCAATGGAACAGGGATTGAGTCTGGTAAGAGTCAGTTCCAGCCACTTCACCAAAAGTGTTGGACACAGGAACGTTATGAAAATGGAGAAAGTATTGAGTTCCCACGTTTGACAATGCAAGATGGTACAATAAATAGTGCTTCTGCTTATAATTCGGATTTTTGGCTGATTAATGCATGGTATATTCGTTTGAAGACTGTTGACTTGGGCTATCAACTTCCCAAGACAGCATTACCTAAGTTCTTAGACAATGTCCGTTTTTATGTAAATGCTTATAACTTACTGACTTTTACCGGTTATGATAAATATCAGCAAGACCCTGAAATTAAGACCAATACAGCTGGTGATGCTTATATGAATCAGCGTGTTATAAACTTTGGAGTTCAGTTGGGCTTCTAGTAAATAAGTAGGGTTTAGATAACAAGAGAATAATGTTTGCTATAAAAACATTATTCTCTTTTACTTTTTTAAGAAGTTAGTTTAGTGGTTATTGTATATTTGTTCGTCATAAAGTAAATTGAAAAATTGTATACTATAAAAAAGTAGTTAATATGAATAAGAATTTTGTAATCTCTCTATTCTTTCTATTAGGGAGTGCTACACTCTCTGCACAAGTGAAATTGCTTCCGATATTTTCGGATAATATGGTGTTACAGCAACAAACGCAAGCCCCTATATGGGGCGAGTCTAAGCCTAATAAGAAAGTAGAAATTACGACCTCATGGGATCAGAAAAAATATACTATTCAGGCTGATGCACAAGGGAAGTGGAGTACGAAAGTTGCTACCCCAGTAGCGGGTGGTCCTTATAATATTACAATTTCTGATGGTAAAAAGGTGAAGCTTTCTAATGTAATGATTGGTGAAGTCTGGATATGTTCCGGACAATCCAACATGGAAATGCAGGTAGTGAAGTGGACAGACCACGACAACAACAAGATTAAGAATAAGTGCTTAATGGTAGTGGACGGCAAAGTAGCTGACGCTGCGGGCATTATCTTAGTTAAAAAGGGCGTAACAGCAGTGTAAGAAAGCGAGGTAGAGCATGAAAGGATACTTAGACGCAAAAGAGCTGGAAAGCTATAAGAAAGAGGATTTGCAGGAGCTGGCAAAGCAACTGGGCGTAGATGCAGAGGGAACAAAGAAAGAAATTGCTGCACGCTGCGCAGCCGTCGAGGTAGATATACCAG
>OGOJ01002091.1_pt1 | contig 13245 bp, 9 predicted proteins | sample 1552601 | NCBI WGS metagenome assembly OGOJ01 (sample SAMEA2580184, study PRJEB22360) | human gut metagenome | biome: human gut; feature: human-associated habitat; material: faeces | place: Denmark | collected 2008/2010
TTCATTGTCACTTCTGTTTGTTCCTAAGTGACAACCTTTTTCAGGGAAGTACAATATGAGCATTATATACTATTAATTTAAAATATTAGAGATTATGAAAAAATTATTCGTTATGGCAGCTATGGTGCTGTCTTCAGTAGGTGCTTTCGCACAGCAGGCTGCAGGTACAACAACTATTCAGCCTAAGGTTGGTTTGAACGTTTCAACAATTGGTGATAATGACTGGAAAGCCGGTTTCGCCGCCGGTGCAGAATTGCAGTATCAGGCTACCAGCAACTTTGGTGTTGCTGTAGGCGCTCTCTACTCTGTACAGGGCTTCAAGGGCAAGGATATTGAAATCGATACTCCAATCGTAGACGGAACTATCCAGAATGACTATAAGTGGAATCCAGGCTATATCAATGTGCCTATCACTTTGAACTACTACCCAGTAGCTGGTCTTGCTCTCAAGGCAGGTTTGCAGCCAGGTTTCTTGGTAAATAAGGACGATATGGACGATGCTAAGACTGTAGATCTCTCTATCCCAGTAGGTCTCTCTTACGAGTATCAGGGCATTGTATTCGATGCTCGTTACAACATCGGTGTAACTAAGATTGCAGATAACGTTGATCACTACAACAACGTAATTCAGATTACTGTAGGCTACAAGTTCTCTCTCTAATCAATGAACTTTTAGTAATCCCAAATAAAGAAATCCCCGTTCTTCATTACGAAGAGCGGGGATTTTTTTTCTCGTCATATCTGTTTGAAATAAGCCTCACGTAAACATTGAGTGAGGCTTACTATCGTTTTAAATGAAGTCTTTCTAGAACATTCTGCCGCCTGGACGACCACCGCCAAAACCGCCATTGAATGGACGGCCATGGAAGTTTGGACGGGCACCAGGACCTTCAGGTCCACCCTTGCGGGCATCCTTGCCTCCGAAGAGATTCAGGCGGTAAATCACGTGCAGCATCGCATAGCTGTTGATGGCATTATACTCCGTATCCGTACGGGATGTAGCAGAAATTGCACGAGAGAAGGTGCTCTGCTGGCGGAGAATATCGTAGAACTGCAGCATGATGGTAAGAGGCTTGCCCTTCAGGAAACCCTGAGAGAGCTGCGCATTCCATACAAACTCATCCGTATTCATGCTGCTGTCGCTATAACCGCGGCGGCTGCTGATAGAGAGGCTTGAGTTCAGACTGGTGCCCCAAGGCGCTGTAAGCGTCATGCTTGGTCCATAAGAGAACTGCCAGGTATTGAGGTTGCTGTTTGGCTGCAACTTGTTTGTAGCATGGTTATAATTCAATGTTCCATCGAGCGAAAGCTCCAGCCAGTTGTTGCGATAGCTGAAAGAGAGGCGCTCTCTCCAAGTAGTACTGCGGGTGGTATTCTTCTGGGAATCAGACTGCTTGTCGAGACTCAGATAACTCACGTAGTTGTTGTAACCCAAGTAGGTGTCGGTATTCAAGTTCCATACACCGGCACTATCGATAGAGCAGTTGAACATAAAGGCTCCCATCACATTCCAGTTGCCATTGATATTCTCAGGTCGGGTGATTCTACCACCAGTCTTCTCATCGTAGGTCACCTTGTTGCTGATGCTATTGTTGGTGGTAGAGAAGTTGATGAAGGTCATGACACCCTTGTTATGGTTCTGCACGAAATTGTTGTAGAACAATCGGAAGTTCTGGGTGAACGATGGCTTCAAACCAGGGTTACCCTTCGAGATGTTCAGCGGGTCGCTGTTATCTGTGATATCAAGCAACTGAGAGATGCTTGGCTGAGAAGTGGTACCACGGTAGTTCACACGCAGGTTGCTCATCTTTGAGAAGCGATAACGGAAATCGAGGGTTGGACTGATATTCGTCACCGTGCGGACGGTATCCTTATGATTGCCCATATAATCGTAGATGAAGTTGGAGCGCTGTGGCTGAATCATTACACCGAAGTTGAGATTATATTTGCTTCGGATGAATCGCATCATCACCTGGATATCATGAGTATAGTTCTTATACTCAGAATACTTACTCAAATCCTCATCCTTGTAATTGCCAAGCTGACCGGCAAACGGATTCAGGTAACTATCCCAACCACGATATTCATGATCTCCTGTCATCGCATACTTGCTGAAATCGTAGGTGCTTCGGTCGCTCTTGGAGTAGCTGTAAGTAAACTTATAGCTGAACTGCAGGAAGGTAGCCTTCCAGAGTGGCTCACTATAGGTCAACTGGCCCGCATAACTGTAATTCTTCGAAGGAGTCAGGTTATAGCGGTTGGTCTGATAAGTAGAATCCTTACCCTCCGCTGTCTGTACGAGATAGAGCTTGGCATTGTTGAGCGAGATGCTCTTGCTGTCATTATCCGTATATTTGGCATCCATACGCAAGGTGATGTTGCGTCCCTTGTTGCCCAACTTGCGGTTCACCTGCAGCATACCCCTGATATTGTTATTATCAGAATAGGTGATTCCGTTAGTCAACTGACTGTTCACCATTGCCCCAGCCTTGTCCAATTCATCAATACCTTCCTCAGAAAGAGGGTCTTTGGTGGTAATGGTATAAGGATCCTTGTTGTAAGAAGCCGACTGGCTGCCACTCAATCCATCGCTGGTACTCCAGGAGATGGAAGGACGGAAGAGGATATTGGTCATAGAGTCTGGCATCCACTCCAAGCGGATGTTGCCGTTCCAGCTGTTGTTGCGGGAGAAATTCTGAGTCAAGCTGTTGCTGAACGAAGAGCTGCTACCCATGAAGTTCTCGCTGGAACGACGGCTCCAAATATCGCCATCGCTGTGATTCCAGCGAAGTGAAGTATTGAACTTGAATTTATCTTTCAGTTCATAATTATAGTTAGCACCTATCATCTTGCTGGCATTCAAACCGTTAGCACCTCCGAAACCTCTACCGGGGCCACCGCCTCCAAAACCACGGTCGCTGGTGTTATTGGCATTGGCAAAGAGCATGAATCGGCTGTTATTAGAGAAATAACCGCCCATACCACGCATGTTATAGCGGCTCTTGTTGCCCACGCCCAGGTCGATATTGGAAATCAGACCCTTATTCATACCCTTCTTGACACCGAAGTCGAGCACGGTCTGCTCCTCACCATCATCAATACCGGTCACCTTAGAGAGATCACTCTTCTCATCGTATGCCTTGATTTTCTCGATGATGCTGGTAGGCAGGTTCTTCAGGGCAGTCTTGGTATCACCGGTCATAAACTCCTTGCCGTCTACCAGAATCTTCTTTACCTCCTTACCATTAATCTTGATGGTACCGTCATCGCTCACCTCTGCACCTGGCAGACGCTTTACGAGTTCCTCAACTACCGAGCCTTCCGGTGTGCGATAGGCAGAAGAATTGTACACGAAAGTATCCTCCTTCAGAGTTACCTTCTGAGCCATAGCTGTTACCACTGCGCCTTTCAGCATGATAGCCTCAGCACCCAGCACAATCTTACCCATAGCCAGATCCTTGTTATCAAAAATTTGGATACGCTTCATGGTAGACTTGTATCCTACGCTCGAAATCTTGAGCAGATACTTACCATTAGCCGGAGCGGTGACGTGAAAGAGTCCGTTCTCATTACTGATGGCACCAGCCACATACGTGCTGTCGCTCTTAAGCAATTGAATAGTTACCTGCTCAATGGCCTCCTTGGTATCGCGGTCGGTAATCTGACCGGATATCAGTCGCTGCTGAGCAAAGGATGCTATTGCCATCAACAGCAGCAGCATCGTCAGAATCGATTTTTTCATTCTTATTTTTATTTGTTATTATTTTCAACTATGAGTGTTTTCACACATAATCGCTATGATATTCTATTATCATTTTTTTGTTACTCGATTGTTTTGACGCGTTAAATACACCAAGGTTTAATGCATTCTGAGATAAAAAACGCAAATTTAGCAACTTTTTTTTTGTATTGTCTCCATTTTAGTGTATCTTTGCACAAAAATTAATACGTTAGAATGTTATGGAACAAAGAGTAATCATATCAACCCAACTGGAAAGCGAACTGGTAAGTGCACTTTCTGAGTGTGAGCACGACAAGCTTTTTGTGCTTACAGATACTACGACATTGGAACTATGCATGCCTGTATTGCAGAGTTTTTACTGCATGAAGGAAGCCCATATCATCACTATTCCGGCTACCGACAGCCATAAAGACATCGACAGTCTGATGATGGTATGGAAAGGACTGCAGGAGGGAGGAGCTTCACGCCACTCCTGTATGATTAATCTGGGCGGCGGCATGATAACCGACCTTGGTGGCTTTGCTGCCAGCACTTTTAAGAGAGGTATCAACTTTATCAATATCCCTACTACCCTGCTGGCTATGGTAGACGCATCGGTAGGTGGAAAGACAGGCATCAACTTCGGCGGACTGAAGAACGAAGTAGGTGTGTTTAACGATTCTAAGTTCGTTATTCTCGATACAGAGTTCCTGAAGACGCTCGATGCAGAAAACATCTGTTCGGGCTATGCAGAGATGCTGAAACACGGTCTGATTTCTACAGAAGCAATGTGGGAAGAACTGGTCTGTTTCGACCTCGACAAGCCTGATTTGAAGCAGTTGCAGCGCATGGTAGGCGACAGCGTGAAAGTAAAGGAGCGCATTGTAGAGCAGGATCCTCACGAGCAGGGCATCCGCAAGGCGCTGAACCTGGGCCATACTTTCGGTCATGCATTCGAGAGTTGGGCATTGAAGCGCAAGCCTATCCTGCATGGTTACGCTGTGGCATTCGGTCTGATTCCAGAACTCTATCTGAGTGTTGCCAAAACCGGATTCCCTACTGAGAAGATGCGCCAGACCGTAAACTTCATCAAGGAATTCTATGGTACACTGGATATTACCTGCGATGACTATGATGAGCTCATCGAGCTGATGCACCATGACAAGAAGAACCAGAATGGCATCATCAACTTCACGATGCTGGGCGGCATAGGCGATATCCGTATCAACCAGACAGCTACGACAGAAGAGATCAAGGAAGCACTTGACTTCTTCAGAGAAGGATAATTCAGCTAAGGAATCTTTCTTCAGAGAATCTCTTTAAAGAAAGATAGCACGCTTCGGCTTTCCGGTTTCGGTAAGCGGAAGATGCTCTACATGAAGGAATTCCCTTGGAATCCAATATTTATGATCAGATAAGAGGCGGCGAACAGTCGCCTCTACTTTTTTCATATCCTCATCTTCCGTCAAGAGGACAGCAATTTCTCCAAACTTCCCGTCTTTCTTCTTGACAATCATGAAAGGTTTTTCAAGATAAGGCTTCAACAGAGCCTCAACCTCTTCTATCTGTATCTTGATGCCTCCGCTGCAAATCACATTGTCTTTTCTGCCTTTGATGCGAAAACGGAGTTTTTCCACCTTATTATATATATAGGATTCTATTTCCACTATATCGTTCGTTACCAGGGGCTCTGCACAGACCTGCGGAGCATCTATTACCAGACATCCTTCATCGGTCTGACTGATTTTCACACTATCGAAAGGCTGGTACCATTCGCTGGCCTCAGCACCGTTAATTCTTCTCAGGGCAATATGCGAGAGCGTTTCGGTCATTCCGTAGGTACTCCAGATGGCAATATCGCCGGGAAGAGCCTTCAGTTTCTGTTCGAGAGCCTCATCTATGGCCCCACCACCGATAATAAGATGACTGATGCGGCAGAGACGAGCCCGCTCTTCAGAAACCTGCAGGGTGTTATAAACCTGCATCGGGACCATCGCAGCGAAGGTAATCTCTTCATTTACATCTTTCAAAGGATGCCCACTTGGGTAAACTGAAATAAGATGGAGATGGCGCTCTATACTCCGCACCACCACCATCTTACCTGCAATATAATCGAGCGACATACAGAGCAGGGTGCTATCACCAGGTTTCAATCCCAGGAAATCACAAGTGATGCGGGCCGAGTTGAGCATTCGCTTCTTCTCTACCATCATCGGCTTGGGCTTTCCCGTGGAGCCACTGGTATGCACCAGCACCCGGTCGCTACCGTTATTCCATTCTGAAAGGAAATCTTCTAAAGTCATTTTACTACAAACAGTTTGTCACCACGAATCTCCAAAGGCATCGGTATATTATCAGTAAAGAGCTGTCCGGTGCCCAAGCCTTGCGGCATCTTGACATTAGGACCATATACTTTAGCTGCATAATGAGCAATAGCATTCAGACCGATATTACTCTCAAGAGCAGAAGTAATCCAGCTGCCGATACCACGCTGGTTAGCCAGTTCTATCCACTCGTTACATCCATAGATTCCACCATGAAGTGAAGGCTTGAGGATGATATACTGAGGACGGACCGTATCGAGCAAAGCCTGCTTCATACTCCGGACATTCACACCAATCAACTCCTCGTCTAGGGCGATAGGAAGCGGTGTTTCGCGACAGAGCTGGGCCATCTTAGGCCACTGATGCTGCTTGATAGGCTGCTCTATCGAATGAATGTCATATTTAGCCAAAGCCTCCAGCTGACTCATTGCATTCTCCGGCAAAAAGCCACCATTGGCATCTACACGCAACTCAACCTGCTCCTTGGTATACACATCACGGATGCGCTTGATGAGATCGAGTTCCTTGAAAAAATCGATGGCACCGATCTTCAGTTTCACGCAATGGAAACCCGCCTGGAGCTTCTCCTCCAGCCGTGCCAGCATCTCCTCGTAGGTTCCCATCCACACCAATCCGTTGATGGTGATTCCCTCTTCTCCCCTACCGAAAGGAGAGTCGAAAAGTTCTGTCAGGTTCTCCATTCCGGCAGGAACAGAAACCCCTTTCTGCTTCAACATTTCTGAAGAAGAAGATGCTCCTTCAGCAGGAACAATCTCCAAAAACTTCTTCGCTGCATCGAAGAACGAAGCGAAGGCTGTTTCCAAACCGAAGGTGATGCTAGGATAAGCACGAATCATATCGTATGGAATGCGTCCCATCTGCTCCACCATCTGACAAACCTGTCGCAGGGTCATTTCATATTCCGGTTTGGCATCGCAACTGAGATCAGGGAGCGTAGCACACTCTCCCACTCCCTCTACTCCCGGCAATTCATCCGATGTAAGGGTGAGATAATAACTGTGTCTCGTGGTATATACGCCACGAGACGTGCCTGCCGGCTGCTTGAAGTGGAGCGTGCGCTCCGAGATTTCTATCTTATACATTCTTTATATATCTATATATCAATACAATTGAATTCTTCACTCTTCGTTCTTCACTTCCCCTACTTTTTCTGTTTCAATTCGTAGAGATCCTTGCGACGGTCGCGAAGATTTCTTACAGCACCGTAGGTATGAAGCTCATTCAAGAGATTCAGGTCAACATCTGATACGAGAATCATCTCGGTATTAGGTGTTGCCTCTGAACGCTTGCCATCGTTAGGGAAAGCAAAGTCGCAAGGGGTGAACACGGCGCTCTGGGCATACTGGATATCCATGTTGTGAACACGTGGCAGGTTGCCCACACTACCCGCAATGGCTACATAGCACTCGTTCTCGATGGCACGCGCCTGTGCACAGACTCTTACTCGGGAGTAAGCATTCTGGGTATCGGTCATGAATGGCACGAAGAGAATCTGCATGCCATCCTCAGCCATTAATCTTGACAACTCAGGGAACTCCACATCATAGCAGATGACGATACCAATCTTACCGCAATCGGTATCAAAGGTCTGGATATGGCTACCACCACTCAATCCCCAGCACTTCTGCTCATCTGGTGTAACATGAATCTTCTCGTACATGTCTACGCTACCATCTCTGCGGCAGAGGAAGCCCACATTATAGAGGGAATCGTCCTTAAGATAAGGCATACTACCCGTGATGATATTGATGTTGTAACTGATGGCCAACTCGCGGAAACGGTCACGGATTTCTTCGGTATACTGCGCCATCTTTCGGATGCTCTGCGCCTCACCCAAATCATTGAAACGAGCCATCAAAGGCGCATTGAAATACTCTGGAAAGAGAATGAAATCGCTCTTGTAATCGCTCACAGAATCAACGAAGAACTCAACCTGTTCGAAGAGGTCATCCACCGAAGCGTATGGGCGCATCTGCCACTGTACCAATCCGATTCTTACGGTTGGCTTGCGGTCTACATAAGAATCCGTAGGTGGCTGATAATAGATGTTATCCCACTGCAAGAGGGTGGCGCAGTGTTCGCTCTCCTCATCACTAGGAAGATAGTTGCGGATTACGCGGCGCACGTGGAAATCATTGGAAAGCTGGAAGGTAAGAACCGGGTCATAGATTTCACGGTTTCTTACATGCTCGATATACTCCTTAGGGCGCATCTTATCGGCATACTTGTGATAGTTTGGTATACGACCGCCAAACATGATAGCCTTCAAGTTGAGCTTCTCGCAGAGTTCCTTACGATACTCATACATACGGCGAGCCAGGCGCAAACCACGATAATCAGGGTGGATAAATACCTCGATGCCGTAAAGAATGTTTCCATTAGGATCGTGGGTATTGAAGGTTTCATTACCCGTAACCTGAGCATAGGTATGATCGCCCTTCACCATATTATAATTGACGATGATAGAGAGCGCACAGCCCACAATCTTATCATCAACGATAATAACCACCTGACCCTCAGGGAAGATAGTAATGAGTTTCTTAATCTGTTCTTTTGTCCAAAATACATCTGAGTCTGCGTAAATACGCCTAAATGACTTGGCAAGCTGATCATAATCCTCCATACGGAGGTTGCGCATGCCTACCTTTTCGATTTTTCGAGTTGGTTCCATAACAACTGTATTTTTATTATTATCTAAATCCGGGTGCAAAGATACAGCAAATTATAGATACGACAAAGAGTTTTCGCAAATAATTGACATTTACGAAAACTCTTTTCATGTATTTTACACAAAGAGCGCGTTTACGCTTAAAATCAGATGCTAATATTTGGCATTTTCCTGTGGAATCGCTTTATCATGATCATCCAGATAAAACAACTTCACAGGATGATACTTCTCACTTGCCACAGAATATTTATCCTGGCGATAACGGGTCAGGATGCCTCCTATCCCCAACATCGTATGAAAAGCCGAAAGACTCGTCTGTACCTGTTGGGTACGATGACCAGACAAAGTTTTCAGTATTCCCGGATATTGTTTTCCATAACCAGATGATGTCCAGATGATGAAAGGAACATGCAGCTCATAATCAGATGCCTTCGGGGCGGCGTGCAGAAAGAGGCGACGGTCATCATCAAAGATATTCTCTCCATGGTCGCTGGTATAGAGCATCGCCGATGTAGGTTGGCTATATACCCCATCCGTCTTTGCCTGAGTCTTCTCCCATTTCTGCAGACGTTCTACGATACCATGCAGGATATAATCGGTATACCGGATGGTATTATCGTATGCATTCAGCAGGTCACGCCGGTTCTCTGGCTTCGCTTCGCTCTTACAGTCAGGTTTAAAGAAAGCGAAATTACGGGGATAGCGCTCCTGGTAATTAAAGTGAGAACCATAAGTATGAAGTACCACGAAGAGTTTCCGATAACGGTATTGCTTGGATGAAGAAGCATCTGCCGCAGGCAATATCCCATCCAACTTCTGCAACAAATCACTATCATAATGATTATCTTTTGCAGAAGCACCTTCCTTCAGGAAGTAATGTTCATCAGCCTGTTCGCCAAGGAAATCAATAAAAGAATGATTAGGCAGCTGATTGCTGATAAATACGGTATGAAATCCCGCCTCCCTGAAAGCTGCCAGGATACCTTTCTCATGAAAGAGACGTTCGAAATCCTCTGCTGATGCAGCCGACAGGAGCATAGGAACACTTTTATGCGTAGTATTACTCTGGGTTGTAGCATCGGGAAAAGCTATGATTCCAGGAGTCTTGGAAAGCAAAGGATTGGTATCGCGCGGATAGCCATAGAGACTGAAATTGTGGGCTCTCGCCGTCTCTCCCACCACCATCACATACACCTCGGGAGCCTCAGCATCGTGCTCGCTCCTGGCATCAAACCTGAAATTTCGGCTTGCCTCCCTGTAATTCTCTGAAGCCGCATCACGCTCGAAAGCAAGATAGAGATTATAGCAAACGTTAACAGGATAAAGCTGGTTGCGTAAGCGATAATCATCTACAGCCACATAGCAAGCCAGCAGACAGAATAAACCGACAGCAGCTATCTCCAAAGCCCAACGACGCACTCGATGCTGGAGTTGAACCACTATCATCCCTTTCTTGCTGATATTGACAATGGCCAGAACCAGCAAAGGAAGATAAACCACAAAAACACCCACCACGGCAGGCAACAGATTATCAAGCAGTTCCTTCACCTCGCCAGGATTGGTAGTTACAAGATTCAGAAACATATCTACCGCTATCACTCCCGTCCCGAAGAGATAAAGCAATACCAGTTGGAAGGCAGCGAAAAAAACAAAAAGAAAAGCCCACCAGATCATCTTACCCGGGCATCTGGTTAACGAAAAGAACCACATGTAGAGTGCCAAAGGCAGCAACACATTGGCACCACAAGCCCAAGGAGCCAGACATTCAGTATAGCACAGAGCTATATTAGGCAACAACAATGCTACCACAGCATACCCGTAAAGGAATGCACCCGATGACACCTTATTATATATATCCGTAAAACTGTTCATTCTACTTTTTCATTAACACTTTAAAGAGCATTATCAAACTACATAAAGAGCATTATTACTAAAACGCTTCATTGATATTGAAGAGAAAACCAGACTGCCCCGACTTACCGAATCCATAATCCAGACGTACATTCACATTCTTCTTAAATTCCCAGCGATAACCTACACCGGCATTCGGCAAAATCTGTTTAGAGCGCAATGCCGAGAATTTCGGGAAGATGGTTCCTGCTCCAACCCACACTACGATGCCATTACGCTTCCATACATGTTGGCGCAACTCAACCGTAGCTTCCAGAGAATGTTTATCGCGATAACGGCCTTCATAATAGCCACGCATGGAATGAGTACCACCCAATTCAGCCATCATTCCCCACGAAGGATTACCAAAGTTGAGGTTAGCCCCAATGTCCTCGGCAAGAACCGTTCCCTTACCCAGTCGCTGATAGGCATCAAAACGAAATGCCGTCGTACTGAAAGCATAATCATTTCCCATAAATCGAGGTCTGAACATCTGATTGATATTCAGATAGATACCACGATGTGGATTCGTAAGATTATCTCTGTTATCATATACCAGAGAAACGCCAGCTCCTACATTCCAAGTATGCTGATCCATGCCTTGCAGTAATTCCGGACGCTCAATATGTTTACCTATTACATAGTCATAACTCGCCATCGGTCCGATATAGAAATTATCTGCTACACGAAACAGGAAGCTAACTTCAGCCTGAGCCTGCCAGCGCTTCATGTCACTCTTATTGGCATCGTTATCGCCCATCTCATAGCCTATTCCCCAAAAATCAGCGGGAAAAGAATAGAAATAAAGGTGATAATCGATGCGATATCTTCCTTTAGGAGCAATATGGTTACCACGGACACCCAACATATAGAAACCTACAGAACTGACATCACCATAAAGCGAGACATTAGAAGGAGGAAGAATACTGTCGTTCGGATCAGTACGGTATAGTCCTGCTGCCACCAATCCCAATCCAAACTTGGTATCAGAGGCATAATGAGGACCACCTATCACACTAAAATCGAAACGCTTATGCTTCTTGTTTTTGTTGGAATCATTAAAGTAGTCAAGAATCCGGTTCACCCATGATTTCCCGGCACGTAAAGCCATCGTATCCACCTTCTCTGCAGATGAGATACTATCGGTTACAGAAAGCTCAGAGGCATAGCTGCCCAATGCCAACATCATAATAAGTATTGTCAGAATATGCTTCATTTTGTTGATTTTATTATTTTAATACACTAATGCTACATTATCAATCCACAAGGTATTGCCTGGAGTTCCGATATAGGCTCCACCATCGGATGAGGAGAACTGAAGAATCAGATGAGTAGGTGTTTCGTTAGCACTCGCCCATCCTACTTCTTTTACCGGCACACTCTTACCCTTGCTGTTACGGGCATAGTCAGTGGATCGCAGTCCCATAGTAGCAGCCTGATAACCTGCCATGTGGCGGATATCGCCATAATGGATTGTATAGGTAGCATCTTCCACCCATCTATTGGTACTCTTTCCGAATCTGACTACCATCGTACCCACACGTTTAGCTGTTATATTTCCCTTAGCATCTTCATGCCGTTTCTGCAGATAGAGCACAGCTATAGCATGATCTCGACCTGCAACCGTAGAGGCTCCGCTAAATCCATTCTGCTTGATACGATTGGCTGCATTAGGAAAAGAAGTCTTATAATCAAAGCGCAAAGCCTTAGGACGTGCGGTGAATGGTATACCCCAGTTGATGGCTTTAGGACCATCCTTGGTACTTGTTATCGGTTCACGAACATTACCCAGAAAGAGAGAACCGGCAGCCAATACCTTGATATTGATGAGTCCCAGCACTTTTACTTTCTCAATATGGGTTACCAGTTTGGCACAATATCCACTACCATGCTTATCACGAAACACAGAGTTATTCGTCTTATAGATGCCCGATACATGTGCCAGGACATTAGAGGAACCCCAAGGCGAACCACCCTTATTGGTATAAGGAATATTACCATTGACAGTCATATTAGGTCCAACGGCATAAACTGTTTTCTGATTTCCTCCAATAATGCCTGATTCTTTGATATTCCTGACTACCCAGTGGTCCATATTACCATATTTAAAAGGAACCACCTTTCCCTGTCCCTTAACGGGAAGGCACGGCAAGGTAGCAACCGCCATAACGATGCCTGATATTATTATTTTCTTCATATCTGTTTCTTTTATATATCATTAAGGCTGCAAAGATAGAAAAATATTTTCTATTTTTCAGTTTTCTTCGACATAAAGCATAAAAAATTAAGAAATAATAATATATTTACTGCATTTTAATTGCCATAAAACAAAAAAGTCCTGCATTTGCTGTTATAAACAAATACAGGACACCTGATTCAATATACAAAACAGAATCTCTTGCACCGGTTACAATAGAGACATGCACCGGTTACAATAGAAACATGTTCCGATTACTCCAAAAGCTATTATCGGTTTGAATACATATTATCATAATACTTCTGATAATCACCAGAGGTTACATTGTCCATCCATTCCTGGTTCTCGAGATACCATTTCACGGTTTCCTCGATACCCTCCTCAAACTGGAGAGATGGCTCCCAGCCGAGTTCCTTCTGCAACT
>OGOJ01002095.1_pt1 | contig 13230 bp, 10 predicted proteins | sample 1552601 | NCBI WGS metagenome assembly OGOJ01 (sample SAMEA2580184, study PRJEB22360) | human gut metagenome | biome: human gut; feature: human-associated habitat; material: faeces | place: Denmark | collected 2008/2010
CTTCGCGCCGGACCTTCCCGTCCGTCTTCACGAACGATACGTCGGGTTCGAAATAGGAGCCGTTGATCCCGGCGAAGGCGTCCGCGCGGAGGGCGAACGCCGAAAGCGAATCGGCCTCTTCGCTGTGTACGACCGAGAGCGAATATCCGCCGTGCGAGAGGTCTATTTCGAGGACGTTGATAGTCTGGTTGGCTCCCGTCGGGAGGTAGAATCCCGTATAGTTGTACCACACGCAGCCGGGGGCTACGACGTCTATTGACCATCCGGCCATGTCGGACGTGCGTGACAACGGATCGTCCGCCGGCGTATTGCAGCATCCTGTGGTGAGCAGGGCGGCCTGTATGAGGATGCAAAATGTCTTTTTCATGGCTGCAATCCCAAGACCTCTTGCATCCTTCGACCTATTTCGTCATTCTCCAATACCCCTCCGAAACGAGTCGCGCAGGGCCCGTAGGCGAACAACGGCACCATCGATGCGGTGTGGCTCACACTACCCCAGACATATCCGATGCCGCTTTCGGACAGATGGAAATCAGCATTTCCCGAAGGTATGGCGAGCCCGCCCGTTTCATGGTCGGCGAGGATGATTACCAATGTCCCGGGATGTGCCTGGGCGTAATCCAGGGCCACACCCACGGCGTTGTCGAAATCCCGTATTTCGGCGAGCATACCCGCTGCGTCGTTGGCGTGGCACATCTTGTCGATGAGCGAACCCTCCACCATCAGGAAAAAGCCTTTTCCGCGGCTGTTGTTCGTCACTATTTCGAGGGCCTTGGCCGTGGCCCGCGGGAGGTATTCCGGCGAACGGCCTTCGGCAAGGGTGGGAATGCCGTAGTTGTCGCCCGGATAGAGTGCCATGGCCCGGCCTTCGGAAACGTCGTCGAGTTCTTCGAGGCTTCGGACCACGAGGCAGCCCCTCTTTTCGAGCTTCCCGATGATGCTCGGATCACCCTCCTCCAAATACTGACGGCCGCTGCCGATCAGCACGTCGATGTCGGTGTCGAGCAGGCCGAGGGCCACCTGCTTGTATTTGCGGCGGTCCATCGAATGGCCGAAGAATGCCCCGGGGGTGGCGTGGACGACTCCGGAGGTAACCACTACACCCGTCGCCATACCGCGGGCATCGGCTTTTTCGAGGATGGTGTGCAGGCGGTTTCCCGCGCTGTCGAGCCCGAGCCGGGAGGTGTTGGTTTTTCGGCCTGTGGAGAACGCCGTTCCCGCGGCGGCCGAGTCGGTTACACGATTGTTGGCCGAATGGGTCTTCACGAATCCGGTCACCGGAGCCCGCTCCATTTGGATAGGGCGGTATTCGTTCTCGATCATCAGGGCCGTGACGTGGGCCAGCCCCATTCCGTCACCGATCATCAGGATTATGTTTTCGACCTTTTCGGCCTCCTGCTGTTTTTTCGCGGGTTTCGCAGCGAACGCCGTTGCGGACAGCAGGACCGGGACAACAGCGCATAACAAAAATAAGGATCGTTTCATTTTCATTTGAATTACTGATAATAAAGGCAATCTGTCGAAACGAGGCGGAATATCCCAGCTTCCTCTTGCTCCGGCAGATTGCCTGTTTCCAAATTCTGGGTATGTCCTATTCGTTGACCCAGGCACCAATCACGGCCTTTCCGTCACGACTTACTCCGCGTTGATCGAGAATGATTACATCTTTCGATATCCACTGTGAATATTCAATCTGCAATGCTCTCAACATTGGCACTCCCATGCCGTTAGTAAGAGCCGGATTATCCGGTCCCTTCAGTGCAACGGTTTGTGTCTTGCCTCCGTTATCGGAAAGCGGATCAAGCATCGTTTCCGCATCGAATGATATATCCTGCAAAAGAATGCTATTGACGTCATATATCTGACTTCCGTTGACATAAGACTGTCCTGCGGAAAGCACGGCTTGGCCGCCGTCATCGTCAAGTTGAAGATCCGAGTTTTTAGGATCGCTGTTGCCTGAGACGATCGTATTGTATATTCTCGTGATGCAATAGCTGTTGGAAATATTGATTCCCCCGCCGTATGACTTTGCCGTATTACCTGTAATCGTACAGTTAACAATGTCTAACTTCGTCGTCTTGCCATTTGCACCGTATACAGCGATGGCACCGCCTTTGCCGCCCGTATTACCCATAAACGTGGAGTTAACGATCACGGTTTCGGAGTTTTCGCGACCATAGATTGCACCTCCTTGACGAGTGTTGTGATCGGCCACATTCTTCGTAAAGGTCGAATTGTAGATATAATTGTACGACTTTGCATTGGTATTGACAGCATAGATTGCTGTGCCGAAATGGGAGGTACGGTTATTTTCAAACGTACAGTTATCGACAGTCAGCGTGGAAGTGTCGTTGTAAATACCGGCGCCGCCGTTATTGCCGGAGTGGATATTGTCCGAAATTACACAATTTTCGAATTTGACATCCGATCCATTGTGGAGTACGATATTGCCATTGTTCTGTGCTGTATTGTCTTTGATTTTACAATTTACGAAGTCGACGGCCGAAGCGACGATTACAATACCGCCTCCAGATCGGGCATCTACCGAAGTTCCGTTGATCGTAACTTTCCGGTTGGTCTGTGCCTTTCCGCCAGTGATCGTAATCCCCTGTATTTTCAATCGGAAATCGGGATCGGGAACTGCAGTTACGACGACCACATGAGATACTGTTCCGTTTTCCGTTTCACCGCTGAAAATCGTCTCATTGACTGCGGGGGCGGATATGGCTCCTTCCGTTGCATCAGAGGGATAGCCTCCGATGAGGGTAATGTTAGAGTTCAGTTCAAACGTTTTGTCGCTCGCATTGTCGAGGCTTCCGCCCGCTACAGGTGCGTAGGGAGTATATGTCCCGGCAGCCAAGTGCACCTTATCACCAAACGCCGCCATATTCAAGGCATTTTCGAGTGTGGTAGCATTTGCCCACGACAGTCCGTCGGCCGTACCGTCGCCGTCCGTCTTGACGTAATAGTCCATGGGATTTTCTCCGGCGACGGTCGGCGCCTGGGTGATGCGGAAGGTTTTGACCGCATCGTCCGTGATCCAGATCCGGACGGTCCCCGTCCGTTCGTCGCGCGAGGTGTTGAGTGCAACGGAGATGATGCAGTCTCCGTCACCTGTTCCGCGGGCCTTTTCGAACGAGATCCAACTGGCATCCGTGCCTGCACGCCACGGCAGGTTCGATTCAACGGGGATGGTGAGGGTCGTTTTTTCGCGCGGCACGTTCTCCACCTCGTTCGCCCGGATGGAGAGTTCGGGCGTTTCGGGGGTGAATCCGCTGTCGTCGGTCGGAAAGGCTTCGCATCCCGCTGACACGGCAAGGAGCAGAAGTGCACATGCCGTCCGGGTGAAATAGGTGCTTATGTTTTTCATCTTCATCGGATTTATTGGTTGGAAATAATCAGGAGCCCGTCGCCTACGGCCCGCTCCTGGCCGCCGTTGTCACAGGGCCAGTTGCAGACCTTGAAACGGTCGTCGGTGAATTCCGGCGTAGTGCGGACGAGGAATGTCGTGGAGCCTCCTCCATCGAGGTTGATTGCATCGTGCGCTCCGATGCTTTGGAAACAGAGCCCCAGTTCCTGATAGCGCATACCGTTGGAATAACTCCAATTCCGGCCGTCGACGACGAGGAACCAAACCGTTTTTCCGTCTTCCGACACGCCTACCGCCGTGCGCGGTTCGAGACCTTCCTCCTCTTGCGTCACGAGTTCACCCTCCGTCATGAGCATCACGCCGCCGCCCACGGCCTCCTGGATCACGCCGCTGGCATTGACCGCAGGATAGTCGTCGCGGTGCGCCACGGCGGCTTTTTTGTCCCGGGTGATGTAGAACACGCTGCGTTCGCCGCTGTCGAAGGTGTTTTTCAGCATGACGCCGTTCCGGTGTACGGGACCGCGGGGTACGCCAGTCGTCATATTGAAGAAGTCAGCGTTGAAACCTGCCCAGACCTTGTTGCCGGCGGCATCGGCTGCAAGGGCCTGCCGTGTCATGGACTGCATCTTGAACGTCGTGCCGTTGTCGGGCAGCGACGCCGCGATGGAAATGGCGGGATTAGAGAGGTCCACCTCGACGACGAACATCTTCGTCGTGTAACCTTCGTACGAGACGTATGCGATTTCGGTGGCTTCCACACCGTCGGTAACGGTCCAGGTGCGGTCATCGATCATATGGCCGATCAGCCCCGTGCCCGCGACGAGTTTTTGGGCAACAGCCGTTGTGGCGGTTGTATTGTCGTACGCATCATTGTAATCAGGAGTATCGTTGCACGACCAAAGAGTTGTGGACAATGCAAAAAGGCAAAACAACAGTCGGATTTTCAAGAATATTTTATTGTTGGTTTTCATAACGGTCTTTTTTACAATAAGACTTGGTTTTCGGCTGCATAATCAGTCCCCGTATCCGGGATTTTGTCCCAGCAGCGGGTTGAGCAGGCGTTGCTGGCCAGGTATCGGGAATAGTACCTGATGAGACTGGATGCCCAGCTCCTCCACGGCGCGGCCGGTACGAACCAAATCGTAATAGCGGAAATTCTCGGTCACCAGTTCCCTGCGGCGCTCGTCCATCACGGCGTCCATGAACGCCTTGTCCGTGGTCGGGGCGGGGTTGATCGCCGTCAGTCCACGGACTTCGCGCAGGTCGTTGAGTCGCGCCAGTCCGTTGGGGCGTCCCTGAGCTTCGGCGCTGATGAGGTACATCTCGGCGACACGCGAGACGATTACCGGGTCCTTGCCCGTCTGTCCGCTGGGATACTTGTTGAAGAGGGTCTGTCCGGCTACGCTGGTGAAGGTGATCTCCTTGCGCTTGTCCTCGTCCGAGAAGACCGCCAGCAGGTCTTTGGTGGGATAGTAGACCCCCTGGCCTTTGTTCTCATGAGCATAGGTGTAGAACAGGTCGCTGATGTTGAGCCCCGACTCCTCCGAGAGATTCTCGAAGGCGAAGATGATCTCCGTGTTGGCCGCCTTGCGGAAGATCTTTTCGAAATCGTCGAGTTTATACTTGCCGATCAGGCTTTCGGCCAGTTCGGCGGCCTCTGTTTTCTTGCCTCGGCTCAGCTTCACGCGTGCCATGAGCGCGACGGCTGCGTCGTGTGACACGTAATAATAGCTTTTGCTCGATCCGAGCAGGTCCAGTGCCAGCTCCAACTCTTCCTCGATGAAATTCCATACCTGCTCGGCAGGGTCGCGCGGCACGTTCTCCTGCGTATTCTCCCGGAGGATGGGCATGTCGCCCCAGCGGGTTACCATGCAGTAGTAGAGGTATGCCCTGAAATAGTGGGATTCGCCGAGTGCCAGCGTGGCTTCCGACGACCCAGGGTATTTTTCCGCGGCTTTGATGAGGTTGTTGACCTGGTACAGGATGTAGAAATAGCCTGCCCACGAAGTGTTCTGGTAGCTGTTGAGCGACGAGAGCATCGAATTTATCTGGTCTTTCGAAGTTCCCGAATTCCCACGGATGTTACCGCCGAGGATGTCGAACATGATATAGGAACGCACCCCGGGTCCGCCGCTCTGGAAACCGCTGTAAACGCCCATGCGCATGGCCGGGAGGTCGGCTTCGGTGACGGCTTCCGGCGGGATCGAATAGCGGGAAAATCTGTCGAGGTCGCCTGCGCAGGAAAAGCCTGCGGCTGCAAGGACGACGAGTGTGAAGTGAAATAGTATCTTTTTCATAGGTTTCGCTCTCCGTTTAGATGGTTATGTTGATACCGAAAGTGAACATACGCGGCTGGGGTACGGTAAGCCGGTCGACGCCGTAATACAACGGATTGAGATCCTTGCTGACATCCGGATCCCAGCCGGGATATTTCGAGATGAGGAACAGGTTGTCGCCCTGAAAGTAGATGCGGAGTCCTTTCATGCGGAGCTTCGACGTGATTGCCGCCGGGAATTCGTATCCCAGGACGAGGCTGCGGAGCCGAATGAAAGAGCCGTCGTGCAGGATACGCGATGAGTTGCGCACGTTGGGGGTCGCCCGGTTGAAGATGGCGCGCGGGTATTCGTTGGTGCTGCCCGGGCCCGTCCACCGGTTTTCGACCTGAGACGCCAGTACGTTCGACGTGTGACTGAGACGTGCGGCGTTGATCATCCATTCAGCCAGCACCTTGTTGCCGTATTGGTAAGTGAAAAAGACGTCAAGGCGCAGACCCTTCCACTTGAATGTATTGTTCCATCCGCCGAAGAACTTGGGGTTCGAAGAGCCTTGGATTACGCGATCTTCATCGGTGATTTGTCCGTCGTTGTTGACATCCCTCCATTTGACGTCGCCGGCCCGGATTCCGTCGGCATACTGCGGATCGGGAACCTCTCCGTCGTACTGGTAGATGCCGAGTTGCTCGAACACGTACCATGAACCCACCTCCTCGCCTGCACGGAGGATGCGGTTGGAGGCGATGATGTCCTCGCCCGTGAGCGACTTGATGATGTTCTTGTTGTGTGAGATGTTGAACTGCGAGAGCCAAGAGAAGTGCTTGCCGAAGTTGAAGTGGGTGTTGAGGGTGAATTCCACGCCCCGGTTACGGATCGATCCGATATTCGAGAGGGTCGAGGTCGTTCCCGTATGGGCAGCCACCGGCTTGTTGTAAAGCAGGTCGAATGTGTTTTTCTGGTAGATGTCGAAGATCATGTTGACCTTGCCTTTCAGGAAGGCCAAGTCGAATCCGACGTCATACTGGTCGGCTTTCTCCCAGCGGAGGTTCCGGTTCCCGAAGTCGGACACCGCGATACCGCTTTGTCCTCCGTAGTTCTTGCCGCCGGACATCTTGGCGTGATAGGCCCAGGGGCTGATGCCCTCCTGGTTGCCGGTGCGTCCGTAGCTGGCGCGGAATTTCAGGTCGATGCCCGAATCCTCCATGAAGGGTTCGTTGCCGAGGTTCCATCCGAATGAAACGGAGGGAAACCAGCCCCAGCGGTTCTCGGGGGCGAATTTCGATGAACCGTCCGTGCGCAATGTTGCGGTGAGCATGTAGCGGTCTTTGTAGCCCGCGGTGATACGTCCGAAATAGGATTCCATTGCGTATTCGTTGAGCGTTCCGGTAACGTTGTAGAATTCCGCAGCGGCATTGACGATGTTGAACGACGGCGAGGGGAATCCGCGCACGTCGACATAGTTCTGCTTGCGGGTCACCTCCTGATAGGAGTGGCCCAACATGGCGCTGAAATCGACGTCGCCGAACTTGTCGTTATAGTTGGCATAGACCTCGAATGTGGTGTTGGGCACGTGGCGGTAAGCTTCCACCAGACGTCCTACACCCGTACCGTAGGGGTGGTTCTCGTTGTAGTAGGTATAGTCGTACGTGAAGCTCAGGTCGGCGTTGTAGTTGGCCTGTATTTGCAGTTTGTCGTCGAAGAGGTTGAACTTGGCGAAGAAATTACCCAAGATGCGGTAATTCTCGATGTAGGCAATCTGCTCGTCGAGAATTTGCACGGGGTTGTGGAATGTAAGCTGGGGAGTACCGCCGGTGTAATAACCCCCTCCCGGTGTATAGACATGGTCGATAGGGCGCTGGTGGATCAGGCGTTCCAGGATCGACGAGCCGATGTTGGAGCCGGGAATCTGGTCGTTCTTCATGTAATTGCCCGAAACGTTGGCACCCACTTCCAGCCATTTGGCGAATTTCTGCGTCACTTTGGCCTTGAGGTTCGCTTTGCGCATGGCGTTGGTGCGGATGACGCCGGTCTGGTCGTTGTAGCTTCCGCCCACGTAATAGGTGGTCTTGGCGTTACCTCCTGACACGGAGACGTCGACGTTGTAGCTCCGGCCCAACTGCGTGCCGATCTTCATCCAGTCGGTGTCGGGCATCGTCCCGAAGGGGTTCTGGATATGGATCTGGTAGTCCGCATCCCCGACCTGATAACCGTACTGGCGGTTGTAGTTGTCGACGCCTTCGTTGTAGGCTTCGATATACTGTTTTGAGTTGGCCATCTTTACCCTCCGGAGGTTGGGGAATTGCGAGATGCCTGCCTGGAAGTTGAGCCGCAGCGTGGCTTTTCCCTCGCGGCCCGACTTGGTGGTGATGAGCACCACGCCGTTGGAGGCCCGCGATCCGTAGATGGCGGCCGATGCCGCGTCTTTGAGGACTTCGATTGACTCGATGTCGTTGACGGCGATGGTCGCCATGGAGCTCATGGTCTCTCCGAAGTTGAAGATATTGGCGTTTTCGTTGGTGATCGGAATGCCGTCGATAACGTAAAGGGGTTCGTTGCCCGCGCTGATCGAGGAGATACCCCGGATGCTCATTCTCTCGCCCGAGCCGAGGTTTCCCGATCCCGTCGTGGAGATAACGCCGGCCACACGGCCTTGGAGCAGTTGGCCGGGACTGGCCACCTGACGCTGGTTGTTCTCGTCCACCACCATCTTGCTGATGGAGCTCGATACCAGACCGCGGCGCTGGGTTCCGTAACCAACCACCACGATATCGTCCACCAGTTTGGACTCTTCGTTGAGTACGACCGTCAGCCGGTCCTTGTTTTGCGGCATGACGACTACCGTGCGGGATTCGTAGCCGAGAAACGAGATGTTGAGCGTTGCGGGAAGCGTGATGTCGTTTAGTTGGAATCCGCCCTGGGTGCCGCTGGTGACGCCTTTGTTCGTGCCTGCGACGATGACGGTAGCTCCCGAAACGGGGGCATTGTTCTTATCCAGTACCCAACCGGTTATGGTCTCGGATTTGGGGGCCTGTTGCTTTTTGGCCGGGGCCCGGCGGATGAAGACCTGTTGTCCGTCGATGGTGTAGGTGTTCTCGCTTCCTTCGAAAAGCTTGTCGAGGGTCTGGCGGATGGTGAGGTTGGTGGTTTTGAGAGTCACTTTGCGGGCCGAACTGAACAGCCCGTCGTAGTAAAAGAACGAGTAACCACTGATCCGGCTGATCTCGTCGAGCGTTTCCGACATCGACTTGTTTTCGACCGAGACGGAAAATACTTTTCTTTCGCTCTGGGCTGATGCAGTCGACGAAAATGCCGGAATGCATAGGAGCGTCAGCAAAAGGGGCCGGAGTATCTTTGCGGCCCAAGTTTTAAAGTCCGGTTTTTTCTTCATATATTTGTAAAGTTATTTGATGGTTTACCTGTTACCGTAATGTCAAATGACGCAGGGCAGGAGGTTTTAGCGGATCGCCTGCCTTGTTTTTTGAGGGGGGGGGCTTCATCGTATTATTATCATAGGCAATTCAGGTTTTTCGGTTAGACTTAGGTCGGTTATCGGTGTAGCATATAGGTGCGTTTTTCGCTGTCCCACGTGTACTGAATTTGGGTGGTGTTACAGATTACATCGAGTACGCGGATGAGTTCGTCTTTGAGGATGAGTTCTCCGGAGCAGGTGAGCCCCGACGTCGAGGGATCGGCCACGATGTTGATGTTGTAGTATTTGGAGAGCCGTTTGACGATGGTGGCGATCTTTTCGTTGCGGAACTTGTAGTTGCCGTCTTTCCAGGAGACGTACTCCTCCACGTTGACCGCCGTGATGTAGTCGTGCTCCCCGGACGAGAAATACATTTGGTTCGGGGCGAGTTCCGATTTGCGGCCTTTGGCGTTGGTCACGGCGACCTTTCCGCCTACCAGCACCACCGACAACTCCTCTTCCTTTTCATAGGCGTTGACATTGAGGGTGGTTCCCAGAACCTCGATACCCGCGCGTTTGGTCTTGATCACGAACGGCCATGCCAGGTTATGGGCGATTTCGCCGTACACCTCTCCGTCGACGTAGATTTCCCTCCGGTCGCCGGCGAACTTTTCAGGGTAGATCACTTTCGTTCCGGCATTTATCCACAGCCGGCTGCTGTCGGCGAGGATCAGTGTCGAACGTTTGCCGTAGGGCACGGCCAGCAGGTTGAGCTTTCCCTGCTCCCGGTCTTGTCCGGCGATCTCCTGTTCGTTGATCGTCAGGCCATTCCGGCTGTAATCCACTCGGGCTTCGTCCCCCGGCATTTCGACCACCTTTTCGCCCAGAACCAGTTTGATATAGTTCGTATCCTCTGTATGGGCCAGTGTGCGGACGTCGGTGCCGTTTATGGTCGTCGTTCCGTTGTCCGGGCCCGTCAGAGGACGCAGTATGATGGCCACGGCGATACATGCCGCCGATGCTACCAGTGCGGCCGGCCACATCCATCTCTTCGCTGCCGGTGTGCGGCGCGACGCGGGACGCACACCGTTCACCGAATCCTCGATGCGTTCCCATAGTTTTTCAATACGTTCTTCGGGAACGTCGGTCCGATGGGGTGCCCTGTTTAGAGAGAGTAGGATATTGCGAGCTTCGCGGAAAACTTCTGGGTCGATGTTACCGTCGGCCAGTCGGCACTCCCAGAATATTTGTGTTTCTTCCGTGGGATTGATGATGGACGAGATGAAAAAATCGTCTTGGAGCAGTTCCTCCGTGCTGATATGGGTGTAATCTCTTTTCATGCGTTATCGTTGGCTTCTGGTATAAGGACAGGGTGGAACCGGAAAAGTACTCCTTTTGCCGGCGAGAACGTTTACAGGGAGTTGAAAAGCAGTAACAGGAAAGCCCCGGAGAGATGGGGATAGATCTCGCGGATTTTCTTGATCGACGAATGGACCAGATTCTTGGCCGACTGGCTGTTGATCTCCATCATCGCTCCGATCTCGTTGTAGTGCATTTGCTCCACGAACCGATAGTAGACTGCTTGCTTCTGGCGTGCCGAGAGGTTCTTCTCCATTTCGGCGACGAGTTGTCTGGAACGGTCGCTCTCCTCCTTCCTGACGATCGTCTCTTCCAGGTCCGACTGGTCATGGAGTTGGCGGCAGACTGAAATGTCCATTCGAAACCGGAAACTCTTGCTGTTAGCATGGTTGAGCAAGGTGTTTTTGAGCGAGATGAGCAAGTAGAGTTTCACGTTCTTCAGTTCTGGTAGCCGTTCCCGGTTGACGTAGATGCGGACGAATATGTCGTGGATGGCATCCTCGATGATCTGCCTGTCGTCGCAGAAGTGCAGTCCGTAGAGGTACATCGGCCGGACATAGAGTTCATAGAGCCGGGCATAGGCCTCCCGGCTTCCGTTGACGAACGATTGCCACAAAGAATCCTGTACGATTATCTCCTTCTGGTACATCGGGACACGCTATTGGGTTGTCGGATTTATCCAAAAATACGAAAATTTTACGGATATGGAAAAGGGATCATTCGGGATCGTGCTTCAGGAGCAGTTCCACCGGGATATGGTCGGAGTAGGCGGCCGTGAAGTCATCGGTGATATACCGGCAGCTCACAATCTGGTTCCGAAGGTCGGGGGAGACGTAGATGAAGTCGATACGACGTTTGAAGCCGTCTTTGCTGTAATTCTCTTTGTCCGCCCACCCGGCGTCCACGAACCCGAAGTCGAGAATTGCCTGACTGACGGCGAAGTCGAGTTGTCCGTCCGGGAGGTTGTTGTTGCGGGTATGCACTTTTTCCTGCTCTTTTTTTCGTTGCAGGTATTTGCCGTCGGCATAAACCGCGCTGTCGAGGGGCGAGACCGTGTTGAAGTCGCCCATGATGATCCATTTCTCGAACGGACCGCTCTGTTTTACCGTTTCGAGAACGGTTCGGATCTCCCGGCGGCGGGCTTCGTACAGGTGAGGGTTCAGGTGCAGGACGATGACGTTGTATCCTTCGACCTTGCATTTGATGAAGCCATGCCACATGTTGTCGAGGACCTTGTCCACGTTGACGACGGGCGATTTGGAGGAGATCGACACCGGGAATTTCGTCCTCGATCCGACCAAACCCGGAATGAGTTTCGGGTCCTTGCTGATGACGGCGTAGTCGTGGCCGTATTTGGCGGCGAGCGTTTCGAGCGTGAACTGTGTGAAATCGTTGACCTCCTGCAGGGCCAGGATGTCCGGATTCTGCTGCCGGACCCATTCCGCGAACAGACGTTTTCCCTGGGTCGTATCCCTCCGCATCCCGTAAAGGATGTTGTAACAGATTATTTTCAGGTTTTTCGTTTCGCTCCGCGGGACGCAGGAGACGGACAGGCCTGCGCACGATGCCGTAAGGAGGATCGCTGCAGTGAGTTTTTGGATGGTTTTCATTGGGTCGGTAGTCTGGGTTATCTGTAATAAGGAACAATCATCTCCCGGAAAAGTACTTATTTTCCGAGAAAAATTGTTTTTCGAAAAATTTTCCGCTATTTCCCGCTGCGTTCCCGGATCAACGCCTGAAGCAGTTCGGGTTCATCCGTCGTGATGTAATCGACGCCCAGATTGAGGAAATACTCCATCTCTTCCCGTGTGTTCACCGTCCAGACATTTACTTCCAGCCCGAGAGCATGTGCTTCGGCGACCCAGTGTTCGTTGGCTTTGAGGATAGTGTTGCGGTAATCCATTCCGGCATATCCCCGCTCTTTGAGTTCTGCCGGGGTGAGGTCGCCGTTGAGGTGGAAGACCCGCGTTCCGGGCATCTGCCGGATGCACTCCGCTCCCAGTTCGTGGGCGAAGACGATGATTTCGGTGCGGTCGGCGACACCGTATTTTTCGAGCAGCCTTGCGACGAGCCCTACTTCGTAAGGGTATTTCGACTTGTCTTTGAGGTTCTTGATTTCCAGAATCAGCCGGGTTGCCGATGTTTTCCGCATGGCGCCGAGTATGGCTTCGAAAGAAGGAACGTACTCTCCGTTACTGAGTCTAGTCGCAAGGATATCTCCCGAGAGGGAGGTTTCCATGGCAAGGCCCTTGAATACCCGGTCGTGATTGGCGATAAGAACGCTGTCAGCCGTCAGCCACACGTCGAGTTCGGAGCCGTAACTGCTAATGGAGTCGGCTTTCAGGAAGGAGGTCACCGAGTTCTGGGCCGATCCTTCGGTTTTCCAGTAGCCACGGTGGGAGATGACCTTGGTTTGTACACCTTTGCCGGCCGTCTGGCCTATGGCGGGCATTATTGCGCTCAGGAGGAGCGTCAGAAGAAGTGTACGTATAGTTCCGTTCATTTTTAGGGTTTTTAGGTGGTTTATCATAAGGACAGCGAAGTGTGAAAAAAGTACTGATAAAAAATAGCATATTTTTTCTTCCCTGTTAACTAAAGTAATATAAATCGATAATCTTGCATTTGTATTCAGGGAAAGGGAAAACCGAATAAAAATGGCTAGTATCCCTGTTTTGCATTGTCACACAGATGTTTTCATTTATTGAGATATTGTTTGTTGTGGACAGAAGCATTGTAGTCACTGCGCAGCCTTTTTACAAGGTTGAGAATCTCGATACTAAAGGCTTTCAATTCCCTCGTGCGCTGTTCCAATGCGGCGA
>OGOJ01002104.1_pt1 | contig 13187 bp, 8 predicted proteins | sample 1552601 | NCBI WGS metagenome assembly OGOJ01 (sample SAMEA2580184, study PRJEB22360) | human gut metagenome | biome: human gut; feature: human-associated habitat; material: faeces | place: Denmark | collected 2008/2010
AAAAAGAAAAAGCGGAGGAAGGTGCAGCGAAGAAATGCCGTTCCTCCCTCCGCAAATGGAGTATCTATCCCTGTTATGAAAGTTTAGAAAGCTGGGTAAGGATTTCCTTCACACCCTCCCATAACAGCTCCTGACGCTGGGATATATCCTTCAAATCAGCGTCGTAAACCCGCCCGGTCTCATGCACTTTACGGGTCAGCTGATTCAAGTTGTTGCTGCTTCGGCGCATTAGGGAGACCAGCTCCTTCAGCTCCGGCAGATCCAACTTGACCACATACCCATCCAGTGCCATTTTTCTTAGATAGGCTTCACGGTTTGAGGTTCCAAGCTGAGACATTTTTTGCTCAATTACAGCAAGCTCCTCCGATGAAACTCTAAAGTTTAATTGCATATCCCTCTTACGCTTTGCCATGGTTATCTCTCCGGTCCCTGTTTCTTCGGGGCGGCAGGCTTATGGGCAGGCAGCTCCTGTTTGAGCTTTTGCAGGACAGAGCCTTTTTCTTTCTCCTGAACGGTCTTTCGAGCCTGTCTTGTAAACAGGTCTACAAGTCCCGGATTGACCTGGTCTACTACCAGATAAGCATTGCGGCGAAACGATTCTTTGTCCTCCGGCATAGGAATGGTCTTTGCCCATGCTTTGTTGTCACGGGAGATCCGCCCATCTGCATCCTTATGCTGAATGGTATTGGCGAGAATAAAGTTCATTCGCTCCGGTCCGAATTTCTCCATGACCTCCTGCACCGCAGAAGCGGTATCCAGTCGGTTGTCTCCGTAGTGGGTGCTGATTGCCTGCTCAATGGCAACTTTACAGGAAAAATTCGCCTGGTCAGACAGCCAATATGCGTCTGTTTCTCCATGCTTAGTCGCGTATGAAGCAGAATGAAGATAAACTACCATGGGATTAAGTTCTTCTGGTTCTCTGCATACCTCATTGGCTCGGCTTTCAATGCTGTCCCGGATCACATCCATATAGCCGGTCTCCAGCTTTTCAAAATAGCGGTACACATCCGCCAACGGCGAAGAAGATTCCAAAAGTGCCTGGGCCTGGGCGTCGGTCAGCTCCAGCTCCTCCATCGCCATCACAATATCCTCACGGACAGTATATTCATAGGTGTGGTGCAGGATTTCTTCCGGGGGCTGGCTTTTCAACCAGTCCCTATATTTTTCCTGCTCAGTGGCCATCTTTTCATAAAGGGCCGTATTCAGATTATTGGTATTCATGTTATCGCACCTCCTCATGCTGTTTTGGTTTCTTGTCTGTACTGCGGGGCGTCACCGGGCGCTTCAGGCTGTCCAGCACCGAAGTCCGTGTGCTTTTGGCAACAACAGCCTCGGCGTGCGCCTGTCCCTTTCCGTCGATGTTCAGCAAAGTATCCAGCTCCACCAAACGGGCATTTTTGCTTCGCAGTTCTTCTTCATAAAGGAATGGCTTTCCGACTTCCTCCTTTGCGGCAGCCTGCTGCTGATAGAGGATATCCAGCTGGGCCTTTGCCGCCTCCAGACGCTGGGGCATCAGGGCGAGGGCATTGTCGATACGGGTAAGATTTCCGCGAGGGTCTGTACCAAGGGTTGCCCGGTGGGTCATCTGTCCTTTCAGCAGGAGCGTATACTCCTGTTTCCAAGCGGAAAATTCCACGGATATGGCATAGCCCCGGTAGCTGCCGATCTGCACCAGATCGGAGGTTTTGACCTCCTTGCAGGCATCCAAAAGGGCTGCGCCGGCGTTCTCCTTATCGGTCAGCAGATCGCCACGGATTTCCATACCAGCAAAACCGTCCTCCGGGTGCGGGTGCGCTGCCAAAACCTCCAGATCGGATTCAAAGCCCTTGATAAAGCCTTTGTGCTTTTCAATCTCCTCCGGGAAGTATTTGAGCAACTGGTCCTCCAGACGATATTGCTTGCTCTGGTGGTCGGCTTTCATCAGCTTCAGGCGGGATACCTCCACATCCAAATCCATACGCTCCTTGATGCGGGGATCTCCGGCGCACAGGGCTTTGATCTCGGCAAAGGAAAGCGCCGTTTCGTCCACATCATCGCAGGAACGCACCGGCGATTTAGAAGTCATGATCTGACTGATGAATTTTTGTTTATTCTCCACCGTCTGCCAGAGGTATGCGTCAAAGGTTCCTTCGGTCACATAGCGGTACACATGGACAAGAGGATTCTGGTTACCCTGACGCTCGATACGGCCCTTGCGCTGGGCAAGGTCTCCCGGTCTCCACGGACAGTCCAGGTCATGAAGTGCCACCAGACGATCCTATAGTGATAGGTAATCCTTTGGCGAACTCACCTCCGGATTTTCCCCCACTCCAAACCGTGCATGAGCGTTTCCACTCACACGGCTTTCCATCATTTACAAATTGTTATTCTAATCAGCAGCAGGTGTCTTGCTGCTCTAACGTAATTGCCTCGACTCCAGCTAACTTTCTGAGCTTATTCAGCTTATCAAGCTGCTGTTTGTTTAGCTGTACGGTCTGCATGATTGCAGAAATAGTACCTTTTTGCGTTGCGTGAATCAGTCTGTGAATCCGTTCATGCAGAATAATCAGGTTTGCGTAATTGTCCCCACCGCCCAGCGACTTAGGCTTTTTGTGGTGGCAATGGATTTCTTCAAGGGACAGTTGCTTTTTCGTAATGGCACATTTCCCTTGCTGCGCCACATAGAGGGATATACGGTTATCGTTATACTCCACCGTGGCGCACGTAATTGGGTTTTTCATGAGACTGTGCAGGATTGACATGTCTACACGCTCCAGATTCTTGTGTATTTCCGCTCGTCCAGCAGCGGTGTATTTATTCACCGATTTCTTTTTGTGAATTGGCGGATGATGCTGAATATAACCAATCGGAAGCAGGATGTTCTTGCCGATAAAGCGTATTTCCCTGCTCCTTGCATACCGTTTGGCATATTCAGGAATTGTTTGATTGCTTCGTCGCTTTACTCGCTCTTGCAGCCTGTTTTTTATAGAAATCTTAATTTCAAATGCTAATCGCTGTATGTCCGGGGACGCAGCAGTTGCCATGCGGTAGTAGTTGTGGATACCCATGACAAAACTGTTGTAGTCGCTTACAACCTTGAATTCTTCCATTTCACCGGATGAGTGCTGGATTGCCTTGACTTTCTTTTTCGCAGTCTCCTTTATCCTGTCCAATGCTTTGGGTGCAATATGTGATATGACCACATATTGATTTCTCTTGCCTTTATGAACCTTGATTCTGAATCCCAGAAAATCGGAATATGCATGTTTCAGATTCACAATCTTGGACTTTTCCGGGCTGATGTCCAGCCCCAGGCGCTCTTTCAGCCATGCTCTTGTCGCTTCAAACAGCTTCACCGCATCGCTGTGCTTTCTGCAAAAGATTTTGAAATCATCAGCATATCTAACGATATAGCACTCTTTCAGATTGGTTTTTCTGAGCTCCCTATACTTTTTCGATTGGTCTTTGGTGCCGTTTTCATGAATTTTTCCGCTGTATTCATGTCTTGTAGGCATTCCAACCCATTGACTGGTAATCCACCAGTCCAGTTCATTCAGAACAATGTTGGATAACAGCGGGGAAAGGATTCCACCCTGCGGTGTCCCTTTTTCAGGAAAACCGATACCGGCGACCTCTGCTTTCAGCATAGCGGATATGATGCTCAGCAGCTTCTTGTCATGGATTCCCATTGTCCAGATTTGGCGCAGCAGCTTTCCATGATTTACATTGTCAAAGAAGCCCTTGATATCAATGTCAATTACAATATGAAGGTTGCTTTTCTGCATATGTTTTTCCGCCTGCGCCAGCGCATTTTCAACGCCCCTGTTGGGACGGAAGCCATTGCTTGTTTCACAAAATTTTGCTTCACAAATTGGCTCCATCACTTGCAGGACACATTGCTGTATCAATCTGTCCATGATGGTGGGAATCCCAAGCGGTCTGGTTTTGCCATTACCCTTGGGAATCTCTTTTCGTCTGACAGACTGGGGCTGATACCAGTTGAATTTTTGCTGTACAAAACCAATCAGTTCCGGCTCACTCATTTTTGCAAGGTCTGCGATGGTTTTCCCATCCGTACCGGGCGTTCTGCTTCCAGCATTCTTTTTTAGATTTCTATAAGCTAACCTGATATTTTCTTCAGCCGTGATGATGCTGATAAGATTCTTAAATTCACATTTCGCAAGACTATTTTCATACAGTTCGTCGAATACTGACTGCATATCATAGTATTCGTTGTTCCTCAGCTTTTGGCGTTTGAGCAGTTTTCGTCCTGTCAAAGTCGGCTTTCGCCTTTTTTAGTCTTACTCGAACCTTTGATATATTGCTTTTTAGAATATTTGTTTTGCAAATGACTGGCGGCTATTCTTCCGCCCCTGTTACAGGGGCTTCATCAGTCTTGCCGCCGCTCTCAGTCGGGATAAAGGTTACTTGTTTCACTGCTCGATTTTTTGTAACCACCGCTTCATCGTGTGCAGACACTCAGCGTTCCGACCTTTCCTCGTTCCGATATTCCTATCTGTGCATAATCCCCTTAGGCTGTCCTATGAGCCTGTGCGCTTGGAAGTGCCTGTAACACCCCAAGGTTTTTCATAACGTACATTTTTACTCAACCTCACGCACGCCGTACATTTACGACGATGGCATTTCTGCCATATCACACTATAGACCCTAACACTCGGACTTCGTCGGTCATGGATGACATCCTCACCATAGGGATTTTATAGACCTCCGGCGTATCATCTGCATATCCCACCTCTGGGACACTTTCCACAGCACATGACTGCCTGTTGGGGCAGATTTCCGCCGACTTCAGCGGGCTTTGCACGGCTCAATTTCTACAAATTTTGCCGCACACCGCAGTATCAAGGCAGGCGTTTCAGGGCGTTGCCCCCTCATTCCACCTGTTGGAATATCAGTTCTTCAAATCAATTTTCAAGCTCCTTTCAATCTTGCAGAATTTTGACTTGAGCGTAACCTTTTCAGTTACAAACGAGTCGCACGCACGTTGGTGCCCGCGCCCATCTTCGCCGTGCTGCCCAGCAGAACGCGCACCTGACCGGAGCGCACCTTGGCAAAGAGCTCTTTCTTTTTCACCTCGGTGTTGGCATCGTGGATAAAAGCGATCTCCCCGGCTGGAACACCGCGGGCAATCAGCTTCTCTCGGATGTCCTCATACACGCTGAAGCTGCTCTCAACAGCCATGCTGGCGTTTTCGCCTGTGCCCAGAATGTCATCTGCATCCAGCGGCGGCATGTCATCGCCAAAGCCCGCATCAGCGTTATCTGCGGCTTCCGGGGACTGTTTTTGCGATTTTTCCTTTTCTGAACCCTTGGGCGTAGAAATATCGCAGAAGACCAGCTGCGTCAGCTTGTCGGATGAGCCTTCCTGCCAGATGCGAAACACGTTGTCGATGCAGGCATTCACCTTGCTGCCCGGATCATCCGGAAGCAGAGGATTGATCAGCCGCTGATCCAGTCCCAGCTTTCTGCCGTCACTGGTAATCTTCAGCATGTTGTCCACCCTGGGATCCACGCTGCCGCCGTGCACCTTTCCTGCACGCTCGGACAGGCTCTCTACCATCCGCTTCTGGATTTCCGTCGGCTGTACCACAACGGTTTCATAGTGCGGTGTGGGCGTAGGCAGGTTCAGCTGATCCGCCGTCTTGATGTCCGCCACTTCCTTGAACATTGTCATCAGCTCCGGCAGATTGAAGAACTTCGCAAACCGTGTGCGTGCCCGGTAGCCAGTTCCCTCCGGGGCCAGCTCAATCGCCGTAGTGGTCTCGCCGAAGGTGGAAGCCCAGGCGTCAAAGTGCGTCATGTTCTGCTTTTTCAGCGTGTCGTACTGCAAATACCGCTGCATGGTGTACATTTCCGTCATGGAATTGCTGACAGGGGTGCCGGTGGCGAATACTACGCCGCGTCCGGCGGTCAGCTCGTCCATGTACCGGCATTTCAGGAACATATCCGTGGACTTCTGCGCCTCAGAGGTGGAAAGGCCGGCTACATTGCGCATTTTTGTGGTGAGAAACAGATTCTTGTACCCGTGCGCTTCGTCCACAAAAAGCCGATCCACACCCAGCTCCTCAAAGGTGACGACGTCATCCTTTCGCTCCTCTGCCTGCAGCTTCCGGAGTCTTCCTTCCAGCTGCTTGCGGGTGCGTTCCATCTGCTTGATGGTGAACTGCTCACCGCGCATGAATTTCAGCTCCTGGATGCCGTCCGTGATTTCCTGAATCTGCTCCTGCAGCAGACGCTCCTGACGTTCCTTGGACATGGGGATTTTCTCGAACTGACTGTGCCCGATAATGATCGCGTCATAATCCCCGGTAGCGATGCGGGAGCAGAACCGCCGGCGGTTGTTCTTCTCGAAATCCTTCTTTGTCGTGACGAGGATTTTGGCCGAGGGATACAGCCGCAGGAATTCCGACGCCCACTGCTCTGTAAGATGATTGGGCACGACGAACATGCTTTTGCTGCATAGTCCCAGGCGCTTGCTCTCCATGGCGGCGGCGACCATCTCGTAGGATAGCGATAGGTAATCCTTTGGGCAGGATATGCAGCCGCAGGCTGCATATCCGTTCCTCCAGATTTTCCCCCGCTCCAAACCGTGCGTGACAGTTTCCCATCACACGGCTTTCCATCGTCAGCACTTTTTATGACAATCTATACATCAAACAGATTTGCCCTTTAGAAAACGAGTTCCTGCATTTCTGCCATCACACGAAGTTTATTGAGCTTTGCCAACTGCTTTTTATCCAGGTTTAGCACTTTCAGATATTTTCGGATGGTGCGCTCATTACTGGAATGAATGAGAATGTGAACCACAGCGGAGACAATAATCAGGTTTTGGTAGCTGTCATTGCCCCCAAGCACCAATGGCTTTTTGTGGTGACAGTCCACTTGCTTTGCTTCCAGTTCCACACCGGAGACGGCACATTTTCCTTTCTGTGCAACATAGAGCGCAATGCGGTTATCGTTGTATTCCACACTTTGCTTACCGCATGGATTGTTCATCAGATGATAGAGTACTGCCATATTGATACCAGCAAGATTCTTATGAATCTCAACCCGTCCTTCTGGCGTGTACTTGTTTACCCGACTTTTCTTATCCATAGGTACTCTATGCTGAACATAGGCAATCGGGACGATGGCATGACCATTCAGATAACGCACCTCCCGGCTTGTGCCGTATTTCTCCTTGATATACCTGTTTGTGATTTGACCTTTCTTTTGCAGTCTGTGCTTCAATCTGTTGTAAAGGCTCTTTTTGACATCGAAAGCGATTTTGTGAAAGTCAATATTCACATGGGTTGCAATGCTGTAATAGTTATGAACGCCCATGACATAGGAGTTGTATTTCTGTATCAGACGATATTCCATTCCTGGGTCATAGGTCTGCCGTATCTGCCCAATAATTTCCTTGCTTTTCTCCCGGATTTTCTGCAATGCTTTATCCTTGATATGCGCTTCTACTACATACCTTGGTTGTCCATCTGGCTTCTTTCCTTTTGTTCGAACTTTCAGCTTAAAGCCAAGAAATTCAGAGTAATGGCGTTTCAGATTTACGATCTTTGATTTCTCTGGGCTGATTTCCAGTCCCAGACGATCTAAAAGCCATTGTTTCGTAGCCTCGAACAGCTTGACTGCATCTGACCGCTTTTTACAGAAGATTTTGAAATCATCTGCATAGCGGACAACATAGCACTCTTTCAGATTCGTGTAGTTGCGCAGGGTTCGGATGGTACTGCTTTTGTCGGGAGTTCCATTCGCATAGATTCTGTGTACATAGTTCCTTTGGGTGGGCATTTCCTCCCACTGGCTGACAATCCACCAATCCAGTTCATTCAGGACGATGTTTGACAACAGTGGGGAAATGATACCGCCCTGTGGCGTACCCTTTTCGGGAAAACCGATTCCAGCCACTTCTGCCTTTAGCATGGCAGAAATGATAGACAGCAGCTTTTTATCCCTAATTCCGAGTGTCCACATCTGCTTCAGCAGTTTTCCGTGGTTCACATTGTCAAAGAAAGACTTGATATCTATATCAATGACATAGTGGCAACCGACGTTCTGTATCATTCTCTCCGCTTGGGCAATGGCATTTTCTGCACTGTGGTTTGGTCTGAAACCATTGCTTCGCTTGAAGAATTTTGCTTCACAGATAGGTTCTAATACTTGCAGAATACATTGCTGAATGAGCCTGTCCATAATCGTGGGTATTCCGAGGGGACGGGTTTTCCCGTTGTCCTTTGGTATCTCAACTCTGCGGACAGCATTAGGAACATACCAGTCCAGCTTGCGCTGAACATGGGCGACCAGAGCATTTTCGTTCCATTTGTTCAAATCGCTTATTGTCTTATTATCCACACCCGCCGTTCGACTGCCGCTGTTCTTTCGGATATTTCTGTAGGCCAGCTTGATGTTTTCGGGGCGTTTTATTAGTTCCACCAGATTGCAGAACCGTTGCCCCTTGACACTTGCGGCATACAATTCGTCAAGAGCGAGCTGCATATCGTAGTATTCGGAATTGCGGATTTTTTGTTTCTTCAAGGGTTTCTTCTTGTTTGCCAAAGTCAGGTACTTTCCTCCTTGTATGGGGGATTTCGCTTTTCTTAGTCATACTCGAACCTTTGTGTCTGTATAGTTTTCAATTTATTGATTGCTGACGACTAATGGCCATCCCTCCACCGTGTTTCCACGGCTTCAACGGTACTGTGCCATCTCTCTCAGCTGGATAAAGGATTGTTATACGCAATGCGCTTTCCAATCCAACACCTCATAGCCTGTAACTGGCTCCGTGTTCCAGCCTTTCCACGTTCCAATATTCCTATCTGTACATATCTGCCCTTAGGTGTCCCTCTGAGCCTGTATACTGGGCGGTGCCTGTAACACCGCAAGGACTTTCATAGTAAAAATTCTTACTCATCCTCACATACTTCCGTAATCGGAAAGGAGCATTTCTGCTCCTGCGCCTTTTAGACCCGTACATTCGGGATTTCGTCAGTCATCCATGACATTCTGACCATAGGCAGTTTATAGACCTCCGGCGTATCATGCACATATCCCACCTCTGGGACACTTTCCACGGCATAATCCGTTTGGGTGCATTTCCGCCGACTTTAGCGAGCGTTATACCGCAATCCTTGTTACAGAGGACTGCCGCATATCGCAGTTTATAAGGTAGGCGTTTCAGGGCGTTACCCCATCATTCCACCTATCAGAATATTAGTTCTCCAAGTCTTTTCAGGGACTCCTTTCCAGTTCCCGATTCTATTGTTAGCTGACTTGTGCGTAACCTTTTCAGTTACGAACGTGTCGCACTTTTACCTGCGCCTACTTCGTGTGCCAGCAGCGTATTGCCGCCGTACAGGATGTGTGCAACGGCGTTCCGCTGATGCTCGCGAAGCTGAATATCCGGAGTCATGCCGCCGAAGGTGATGTGTTGCCCGTCGTACTCACGGGGACGGGTGGCGTTGAACAGCTCGTTATACTGCGCCACCAGCGTTTCGCGCCGGTTCGGGTCTTTCCAAATCCACTCACGGAACACCGCCTTGATGGCCTGCTGCTTCTGCTGCGCCAGCGTCGTTTCCTTCTGGTTGAGGACGCGCCGCTCCTTTCCATCCGGGTCAGTGACCATATCATAGATGCGGACATCCCGCAGATTCAGCGTGTCCTCCAAAATCCGATAGGCGTTTGCCCGCCTTGTACCATACGTCACATACGCGGTCACGCTGCTCTCGGATACCGCAGATTTCCCCGAAATGTTCCATTCCGCCGTATATTCAGAATAGTTCACATGAATCACCCGATGCAGATACATCGGCGGCGCGAAGGTTTCGAGCATAAAGTCCTGAATCACCGACTTGTCCAGCCACGTTGCCCCCAGCCGCACGTCGATTTCGGAAGCATCCAAATCCTTGGGCTGCGCGGCTTTCAGGGCAGTTACATTGGGAAGATACAGGGGATTTTGCGCTGCTGCCTGCATCGCCTCCCGCAGTTTCTGCCGCACATTGCCCGACAGATATTCGTCGGCGGTCACATAGATGTCTTGATTCGGAACCGGGAAAATAACGCCGTTCAATTCCTTGGTCAGCTGTTCCGGCTCAATGCCCGTCAGCTGCGCCATGTAGGGCAGGTCAACCCGCGCTTTCTCCGCAATGGAGACGGCCAGCGCTTCCGCCGCTGTATCGACGTGCATAATGGTCGTCTGCTGGCGAATTGTCCGCTTGGTGAACATATCCGCCTTGCGTGCCAATCCGCCCTGCTCATTGAGGACTTCCAGCGAGCAGAGCAGATAATAGGAAGAATCGCTCGAAAACGCGTTGGCATTGCTGCGGGCGTTGATGAGCCCGTACTTTGCCGTAAACGCATCGTACTGCTGATTCAGCCGTGCCTGTATCGGCGCAAGGGCAGCATCATCCGCATTGTCCAGCTGCGCCTGAATGAGGTCGTTCACCTGCTGCCGGAGGTCAACCATGCCGCGGATTCGCTCCAGCGCGGGCAAGGGCAATTTCTGCCTGACCATAACAGAGTTGGTGCGGTAATATACCTCGCCATCCACCATTGTGAAGGCGTAATTTTTCACATTGGGGTCAGCTGGAATCGTGTCTGCCGCCGCTTCACCTTCCAGTTCATTCGGCAGTTCTGCTGCCTGATATTCGCCGCGGATATGCTGCACCGCCTCGGTCAGCTGCTCGGAAAGCACTGCCCCTTCCAGCGGGATGCACGCGGTTTCATTCTCATTGCCGTAAAGACCGGGTTCGCGCACCATTGTCCCCAGCATCATTTCAGGATGCGCCGCGAAATAGCTGTTGACCGGAATGCCGTCTGCCGTCTGTCCCAGATGCACCCAATCGGGTTCGACCGCCAGCGGGCGCTCGCGTTTCTGCAAAAAGAGGATGTCCGACGTGACTTCCGTGCCGGCATTCGCCTTGAACGCTGTGTTCGGCAGCCGAATCGCGCCTAACAGTTCGGCGCGCTCTGCAATGTACCGGCGCACTGCCGGATTCTGCTTGTCCATCGTCCCCTTGGAAGTGATGTAGGCAATTACGCCGCCGGAACGCACCTGTTCCAGCGTTTTGGATAGCGATAGGTAAGGTCTGAGCGGTGCGTCAGCACCGCTTTCCACCTTTTCCCCCGCTCCACACCGTGCGTGCGACTTTCACCGCACACGGCGTTCCACCGTTTATGATTCGGTATTAACTAAAGTAAACTTACAATGTTCGAGCAGTAAAGAAACTCATTTTAATATTAGATAGCTTGCAAATTTGCCAGTTGGCGTAGCTTGTTCAGCTTTGCCTTCTGTTTGTAGGTGAGTTGCAGTTGTGAAAGGTAAGCTTTGATTGTTGTTTCTTTTGTTGCGTGTAGCAATCGGTGTATATCCTTGTGCAAAATAATCAAGTTTTCGTATCTATCATTTCCACCTTGACTGACAGGCTTTTTGTGGTGACAATGAATTTCATGCAACGCCAGTATTTGTCCTGTTATTGCACATTTTCCGTATTGTGCCACATAGAGAGAAATTCGGTTATCCATATACTCAACACTTCTACCAACTTCCTTTGTTCTCATAAGTAGGAGCATAGTATTGGTGTCTATGCCAAGATTTTTATGAATTTTCTGTCTACCCGATTTTTATGAATTTTCTGTCTACCCTCTGGGGTGTATTTACACACCGATTTTTTCTTCCACATGGGATTCTTGTGCTTGATATATCCCACAGGAACCAAAGGCTTTCCGCTGTAAAAACGGATTTGTTTGCTTTTTCCGTATTTCTTTTCAATGAACGAAAACCCTTTGTAATCTCCCTTTGTGGAAAGTGCCTTTCGCTTTAATTGGCTTAATTTCACAACATCAACTTCTCGTCCCATGTCTGCAAAATCCGAACTTACACAGGTCGCAATCTGAAAATAGTTGTGCATACCCATAATCATAGCGTTGTACTCATTGATGAGGGTTACTCGTTCCTCATCGTTTTTGGGATGTGCTATCTTTTTGATTTGACCTTTCAGCTTGTCCGTTTCTCGCCTTTTTGCCTTATCACAGATATGTGATTTGACAACATAGGACGCACCTTTTTTCATAAGAGTGAGTTTAAAACCCAGAAATTCCGAATAGCCCTTTTTCAAATTTACGATTTTAGATTTTTCTTCACTTACCTCTAACTTCAAACGGTCATGAAGCCACGCTTTTGTTGCTTCATACGCTCTTTTTGCGTCCTTTCGGTTTGAGCAGAATATCTTAAAATCGTCTGCATACCTAACCATGTGCATTTCTTTTAGACCAGACTTGCGGAATGCGTCATAGGCTCGACCTCTGTGAGTAGCACCTGTTTTTGTGATATGGTCACGAATATTGTGAGCAGGTTGCTTTTCCCACTGGCTCGCTATCCACCAATCCAATTCATTCAGAACAATATTAGAAAGAAGTGGTGATAGGATTCCACCTTGCGGTGTTCCTTTTTGCGGATAAATTGTTTCTCCATTGGGTAAAACAATCGGAGCCTTCAGCATTTCTTTTATTACACATAGCAATTTCTTATCCTGTATCCCCATATTCCACATCTGTTTCATCAGCTTGCTGTGACTGACATTATCAAAGAAGCCTTTAATATCAATGTCCACAACATAGTGCAGGTGTGATTTTTGCATAAACGCATAGGCTTGTGCGATAGCGTGTTCTGCCGACCTGTTAGGTCGAAATCCGTTACTTCTGTCACTAAATTTAGCTTCACAGATAGGTTCAAGAATTTGGAGAATACATTGTTGGACTATCCTATCCCATATTGCAGGGATACCCAGCGGTCTTAGCTTTCCGTTGGGCTTTGGAATTTCAACTCTCCTAACTGCTTTGGGTTTATACCATTGGAGTTTCTTTCTCACAATTTCAACAAACCTCGTTTCGGGTATCTTTTCAATATCCTTAATCGTCAGTTTGTCTACTCCGCTTGTATTGCTTCCAGAATTGCGTTTAATGTTACGATATGCAAGGCGAATATTTTCCTCGCTCTCGATAAGCGGCATAAGATTATTGAAAATCTTTCTTCGTCCACTATCCGCATACAACATATCAAGCGTATCTTGCAGGTCGTAATACTCCAAATAGCGTAGTTTTGAGTTCTTTTTCTGCTTCGTAGTTGTCACAGGCATCTCCTCCTGTTACTATATATTTGCCCCTTGATTTATGGCAGCCAGCCATAGGCATGGG
>OGOJ01002109.1_pt1 | contig 13166 bp, 10 predicted proteins | sample 1552601 | NCBI WGS metagenome assembly OGOJ01 (sample SAMEA2580184, study PRJEB22360) | human gut metagenome | biome: human gut; feature: human-associated habitat; material: faeces | place: Denmark | collected 2008/2010
GGGAGCCAGGGGTTAGAAGATTAAGAGAAAAGCGCAGAGCACCTTATTCAGAGTGCTCTGCGCTTTTCTGCATCTTTCGCCATTGTTGCGGGGTCATGCCGTACTTTTGCCGGAACAGTTCGTAGAAGTGGGTGCGGTTGGTAAATTTGAGTTGTAGGGCGATCTCACTGACGGAAAGTGTTGTTTCCCGCAGCAGCCGTTCAGCCTTCTGGAAACAGAAGGTCATGCCGTAATCGAAAAGACACAGACCGGTGCGGCGCTGGACGATGGAATTGAGGTAGCTGCCATTGTAATTCAAAAGCCGTGCCAGTTCACTGCGAGGCAACCGACCATCTGTATCTTCCAGCAAACGGCTGATACGCAGAAAGAGCAGGCTTTCGGGGCTGCTGCTCAGGTGCACCGGGGTGACATAGAACCCGGACGACAGAAAATCGAACAGTTCGCAAAGTGCGCCCTTCAAATAATAGGTGGCGGCGGCACTGGGTTCATGCAGGATGTGGGTCATGCGGGCGATGAGCGTTGCCAGGGTTTGAACACTATCGGTGTTTTCCGGTGTGGGGAAAAGGTCCTGATATTCCTTTCGGAGGTCTTGTCCCAGATTTGCCAGCATGAACTGCAAAACGGGATTTTCCGGCAGATGGCGCTCGGCTTCAAATAATTGCAGGGATGCAGATTCCGTCAGGCTGCGGACAAAATCCACAGACAGACCAAGAAAACAGAGTTTGGCGGGGCCAATGAAGCGTTCGTTATGGAGGATGCTGCGGTTTACCAGACAACAGGTTCCGGCACGGTAGGGGTATTCTTTTTCCTCGATCTGTTGGATGACCTCCCCTTCCAACACCAGCATCAGTTCAAAATAATCGTGGCGGTGCAGCGGACGGGAGCTGAGGGCACGGAATAAAGCATCCATAGAGTTTTCATGCAGCCAGCAACCATTCGGTGAGAACATCTGAATGCTGTATTGGTCGGTTTCTCCCAGACCGGTACAGGACTCCAGCGTGATCTGCACCGGGGACATGATCTTGTAGAAGGTAGAGAGCTGACTGCCCCAGTTTTCAACCTCCAAAATATTCTCATAGCTGGTGGAATCCGGTTTCATGAAAGCGTCTCCTTTTCTGTAATGTGCGAATATGATACAATCTGATGGGTGCGGCACACGATGCTGTCATTGTGGAATGTGAACGGAATTGCTAAAATATAGGCACAATACAAAAACATTCTGTAAAAGCTGTGCGGCCGATGGCTTTATTATAGAGTGCTTTTGAAAAAATGTAAAGCGACAGACGCATTCTGTCGCCGTGAATGATACAGCACATCTTGAAAGGAGAATCCCCATGTCTGCTACTGCAACGACAGAGAAAAAATATCTGAAATGGTATCAGAAGCTGGCCTACGGTTCCGGCGATCTGGCCTCTAACTGCTCCTATGGTCTGGTTTCCAGCTTTGTACTGCTTTATCTGACCGGAACACTGGGTCTGGACAGCGCCATCATTGGCTCTTTGATGCTGGCTTCCAAGGTTCTGGACGGCATCAGCGATGTGATCTTTGGCACCCTGATCGACCGCACCCACTCCAAGCTGGGCAAGGCACGTCCGTGGATGCTGTTTGGTCAGGTAGGTGTTTCCCTCTGCCTGTTTTTGCTGTTTGCCATCCCGGCTGGCAGCACCACCATGCAGTATATCTACTTCTTCATCGTGTACACGGCACTGAACGCAGTGTTCTATACAGCCAACGGCATTGCCTATTCCTCTCTGGTGGCACTGATCACCAAGAACAACAATGAGCGTGTGCAGCTTGGCTCCTTCCGTTTTATGTTTGCGGTCGTCACCAACATCTTTATGGGTTTTGCCGTTACCGGCATGGTGGAGAAGTTCGGCAGCGGTGCCGCAGGCTGGCGTACCACGGCTCTGATCTTCGCGATCGTTGGTTTGGTGGTCAACACCATCAGCTGCCTTGCAGTTAAAGAGCTGCCGGAGGAAGAACTGAGCGGCAACACCAGCGAAGCCGCAGAGGAAGGCAAAGCAGTTGCCGAGGAGAAAAAGCATGGCTTTGCCGAAACCGCTAAGATCCTCGTCCACAACAAGTATTACCTGATGATCCTTGCCATCTACATCGTGTACTATATCATGAGCAACCTGACCACCGGTGCCGGTGTGTTCTGCGCCACCTATTACTGGGGCGATGGCAGCCTGCTGGGTCAGTTTTCCATGATGAAGATGTTCCCTGTTATCATCGCACTGGCCTTTGCACCTGTCCTCATCAAAAAGACCGGCAGTATGCAGAAGGTCAACTTCTGGGGCTACGCCATCAGCAGCGTGCTGGGCATTCCCATGATCTTCTTTGCCATGCAGAAGAATCTCTCCATGTTCCTGCTGTTCATGTTCATCAAGGGCATCTTTGCAGGTACCCTCAGCGGCTCTTTGAACGCTCTTATCGCTGAGGCCAGCGGCTACACCACACGCACCACCGGCATCCACATGGACGGTATGATGTACAGCTGCTCCTCTCTGGGCGTGAAGGTCGGCGGCGGCATCGGTACTGCGGCTGTGGGTTGGCTGTTGAAGCTGGGCGGCTTTGTGGGCACCGCAACGGTCCAGAGCGAAAGCGCCATTCGGATGATCTTCAACCTGTACATCACTTTCCCCTTTGTGATCGGCATTATTATTACAGTGCTGCTGGCTTTCCTGGATGTGGAAAAGGCCAATAAGAAGTGGGATGCTGAACACCAGAAAGAGGCACAGGCATGATTCGACAGAATTTCAACGCAGATTGGACGGTAGAAAAGGGCGATGGCAATTCCCGGATGAATTCCTTTCTGGGAAATACCCAGACCAAAACCGTGCATCTGCCCTACGATGCCATGATCCATGAAGCCCGCACCCCGGACACGAAAAACGGTGCACAGACCGGCTTCTACCCCGGCGGCGAGTACATTTTTCAGAAGCATTTCACCGCACCGCAGGCGTGGCAAGGCAAGCCGGTGTCCCTCGTATTTGAGGGCGTGTACCAGACGGCGCTGGTCTACCTGAACGGCTGGCTGCTGACCCGGAACGTGAACGGCTATGCGGAGTTTACCGTGGAGGCTGGTCCCTACCTGAAATATGGTGCCGACAACCTGCTGAAGGTCATTGCAGACAACAGTCTGGAACCCAACAGCCGCTGGTATACCGGCAGCGGTATCTACCGCCCGGTGCGGCTGCTGGTGGGCAACAAGGTCTATCTGCCGCAGGATACCGTGCGTATCACCACGCGGGAGGTGGGCGAGGGCTTTGCCCTGCTGGATGTGACGGCACAGGTGCAGTCTGCCAGCGCCGTTACAGAACGGGTGACCCTGCAGCAGACCATCTGCCGGGAGGGCACGGCAGTGCTCACCGACCGGCAAAACCTCCTGCTCCAACCCGGCGAAAGCAGAACCGTCTCCTTCCGGTACTGCGTGGACAGCCCGGCTCTGTGGAGCCCGGAGAACCCCAACCTCTACACCAGCACCATGCAGGTGCTGGAGGGCGAGGAAGAACTGGACCGGGAAGAGACCGGCTTCGGCATCCGTACCCTGAGCATCGATGCAGCGCATGGGGTACGCATCAACGGGCAGACCGTCAAGTTGCGGGGTGCCTGCATCCACCACGACAACGGCATTCTTGGTGCAGCTACCCTGCCCGATGCCGAGGAGCGCCGCATTCGTCAACTAAAGGAAGCTGGCTTCAACGCCATCCGCTCCTCCCATCACCCGGCAGGGCGGGCGCTGCTGGATGCCTGCGACCGGTACGGTGTGCTGGTAATGGACGAACTGAGCGACGTATGGAACGTGCGGAAAAATCCCTACGACTATGCTCTGTACTTTGAGCAGGACTGGAAGCCCACCATTCAAAAGATGGTGGCCAAGGATTACAACCATCCCAGTGTCATTTTGTACTGTGTGGGCAACGAGATCTCCGAGGCAGGCTCGGAAAGCGGAGCAGAGACCAACCGTCGGCTTTGCAACACCTTCCGGGAACTGGATCCCACCCGCTACACCACCAACGCCCTCAACGGCCTTATGGCAGCCGGTTACCGCCTGCGGGAGATCATGGGGGATGTGATGCGAAAGTTCCCGGCACAGCCCGGTCCTTCCGGCGGCGATGGCGGCGGCAGCAATGCCCTGAACAGCTTTATGAGCCTGATGTCCGGGGAAAAGGGTGATTACTTTGCCACCCATCCGCTGCTGACTGAGGCACTGTCCGGCTGCGAGGATTCCTGCGATGTGATCGGTTTGAACTACCTTACCGGACGCCATGTGCTGGAGCATGAACTGCACCCCCACAAGGCAGTGCTAGGCACCGAGACTTACCCAGCAGACATCGTGCGGCTGTGGCGCATCGTGGAGGAGAATCCTCACATGATTGGCGACTTCACATGGGCTGGCTACGATTATCTGGGGGAGGCAGGCTGCGGCATCTTCCATTACGATGGCGGCGCCAACTTCAGCAGCATTTACCCGGAACGCACCGCCTACATTGGAGATCTGGATCTGCTGGGTAACCGCCGCCCCATCAGTTATCTGCGGGAGATCGTTTACGGTCTGCGGAAGGCACCCTATCTGGCAGTGCTGCGAATGGAACACAACGGTCAGACCTCCAGCAAAACGCCTTGGATGTTCAAGGATAACCTTTCCAGTTGGACATGGCCCGGTTTTGAGGGACAGACGGCTTCGGTGGATGTGTACTCCGCCTCGGAGGAGGTGGAGCTGTTCCTGAACGGAGCTTCTCTGGGCCGCCGTGCCATGGTGGATTTTACCGCCACCTACAGCGTGCCCTACGCTCCCGGCGAGCTGAAGGCTGTGGGCTATACCGGCGGTGTGTGTGACGGCGAGTTCACGTTGCGCACCGCACAGAATGCACAGCTGACCCTTACAGCAGACCGTAAGACCCTGCAAGCTAACGGCGAGGATGCCGCCTTTGTGATGATCCAATTCGTGGATGCAAATAGCACCGCAGATCTGCACACCAAGCACACCCTGAAGGTGGAGTTGGAGGGTGCAGGCATTCTGGAAGCCGTAGGCAGCGCAAACCCCTGCTCCGAGGAGCGTTACGACACCCCGGAAAGCGAGACCTTTGACGGCTGCTGTATGGCGGTGATCCGTGCAGGAGAAGCTGCGGGCGAAATTCATCTGACCGTCACAGCAGATGACAGCGTTCAGAAGCAGCTGACGATCCTGATTCAGGAAGCAGAGTGCTGAAGCTCAAAAAGCCGGTGAAGGCTCAAAACAAAAACAGGGTGCGCCCTGCCGGACGCACCCTGCCAAAAGCCACAGACGATAGCGATATGTACAACAGGGAGTTCCCCAGCGGGAACTTCCTGTTTTTCTTTGCCAGAGATATGAGCCTGTTCCGCCTGCCATAGGCAAGCTCGCGTTTGCGCAGCGCAGCGGAGCAATGAAAGCCCCAGTGGGGCTTTTAAGCGACCGAACGGTCTTGCGTTAGCAAGATGGAGGGGCCTCCGCCCCGACAAGTGACCGCTGACCTTCCTCACTGTTCCAGCAGGCAAGGATGGCCGGGTAGAATGCCCGTGCCAGACGGTCGATGACTTCATCGGGGTAAGGGGAAGTGTTTGTGGACTTTTTCTTTTTGTTCAAACGCACGCTCCTTTGACGATCCGTAGACAGCTTACTGTGATTGTACCGGATGCATTATTCCTTTACGAATCTCGTAAGTTCTATCTGCTACGGCATCATAGTAGGCATTGTGACTGATAACGAGAATTAACTTTTTTCCCTTGAGCTTTAATAAGTAATTGATCAGGCTATGTTCAGTTTTTTCGTCAAGGTTGCTTCCGGGTTCATCCAGCAAGATGCAAGAAGAGTTACCCAAAAGGGTACGTGCTAGATAAATCTTTTGCTTTTCGCCCAGAGAAAGATTCTCAGGTTTGATAGTCACCTGCTTGTCAGCGGGAGGCAGCTGAAGAACAGTTTCAAGTTCTTGATACTGTGTATTGGAAATCTTTCGTCCACAAACAATGTTTTCTCGGACTGTACCTGGAAAAATGAAGTTAGGATAGAAAAGATAACTTGGTTTTGATTGGTCGCAGTTAAATCTTCCGTTTTCGTTGAAACGGAGATGCTTTGCGTCCGGGGCAAACACACCAGAAATTATATTGAACAGAGATGACTTGCCGCAGCCATTCTCTCCATGGATTAGCACCAAACCTTTCCCGTGGACAGTAAAGTCGTTCACATGGAAAAGCGCCTCATTCTCCGATCGCATCAGGTCGATATTATGAGCCTCGATTTTTGGAGGGGCTACAGTTTCTGTATTCGTTTGCTGATCTGGCATGGCAAGAAAGTCTGCCACACGATCGAAGGATGGCTTCTGGCTGATAATCTGGGCATGAAGTTGAGAAATTTCTGACAGAGGATTGAACAGGTAGGCAATTATCTGAATAGAGAATAACAGCTGACCGATGGTCATGTTTTGCAACACCACTTGGTTTCCACCAATGATTAAAATAAGCAGAGGTGCCAATGTGGTGACAAAAAGAGGGAATTCTTGCACGATCAGCAGAAGAAAGTGTTGACGATTGCGAGCATCAAGATATGACTTCAGAGCCTCATTATAGCGGTTCTGCATATAATTTTCGACCTTGTTTAGAGTAATGCTAACCTTGCCGTTGAGAATTACATCAAATTCCTGAAACCATAAATCTCCAGCTTCCCTCTCCTTGGCTACTAGTCTTTCCAGTTCGCTTTTGTTAAGAAAACTGGGAACCATGTAGAGCGGAATCAAAATGATTGCCGTCAGTGCAACAGATGGGTTGGCATAGAAAAGCAGAAGTCCAATGATGATCATTACTTTAACTAAGTTTGCAGGTACTGTGACCAAATAGCTACTTACAGTATATATCGCACTGACATCGTTAGCCATATTTTGAATACGGGCTTTGTTCTGGCTTTCATAGGCAGGGATACTGCTACTCAAAATCTTTTGCGCCAAATGTTGGCGGTAATTACCCGCCATGCGATCTGCATTCATCTGAGAATTATAGTTGACGAAATAAAACTGGTAAAAATGAATTAGAAAAACACAAACAATAATTCCCAAAATCCACGAGGTTGGCATATGAGTGCCTGAGGTAATCCAGACATCTGTAAGATACAGAGTTAGGCCAGCAGGCAACAAGGCAAGCAAAAAGCCCACCAAGTCAAAAATGATTCGCATAACCAGCTGAGACCAAGTAATGTAGATTCCACGTTTTTCAAGATATTGTTTCATTTGAAGTCTCCTTTCTGTTGTGTTCGGCTCTACTCAACGGTTTACTTCTTTTATGTTAAGCCGTGAGTTTTGCGGTGTCTACATCTTATCACAGTAAAAACCGGTTGACCATATCGTCTGGTGTAATAAATAATTTCATAAGACGACAAGTCAACGAGAGAAGTGCTTGCGTGATGACATAAGGCATACTATAATAATTATAATATTGATTCTTTGAGGTACTGAAGAATGCAGAACTATAGGCTTGGTGATTATATCCGCCAGCGACGGCAGGAGTTGAATTTGACGCAGGAGCAAGTCTGTGCAGGCATTTGCGAGCCTGTTACTCTCTCCAGATTTGAAAATGGAAGGCAGACCCCCAGTCGTACAAGAATCAATGCTATTCTACAACGCCTTGGCTTGCCAGATGATCGGTATTATGCACTTGTAACACCAGAGAAGCTGGAAATTGAGGCATTGAAAAAGGAAATCGTGGCATGCAATGCGCTGAAACACGTTAATGAAGGCTTTGATAAAATCAGTCAGCTTGAAAAAATTGTAAAGCCAGATGATCAAATTACACAGCAATTTATTCTCCGATCAAAGGTTCTTCTTGGTGGGCTGGATAAAAGGTATTCAAGTGACGAGCGAATCCAAATGCTTATGCAAGCTATTCAAATGACTATACCAAATTTTCGACTGAGTAAAATTGAAGACTATCTTTACACGTTGGACGAAATGAAGCTAGTCAATCAAATTGGAAATGCTTATTCCTTGGCTGGTGATAATGAAAAAGCAGCCGATATTTTTTATCGGTTGCTTCAGTATATGAGACGCCATCTCCCAGAAATGGTCACATCAAACAGGATGCTTCCTTTGGTTCTCTACAATTTTGCCAGATCTCTGGACTTGTTGGAAAGATATGAAGAAAGCGCAAGAGTTGCAAGAAATGGAAAAGAAGCTTGCATTAAATATGGACATTATCAAGTACTTCACTCTTGCCTGGAAATCGAAGCTGAGTGTGATTTCTTCCTTGGCAAAAAAGAAGAGAGTGCAGAGCGATATCGTGAGGCCTTTTACATTTGCAAAGTTATGAGATACGAGGATGACTTGCAGATTATTCGTAATGAGGCCTAAAAATATCTGGACATTATTTTCTAAATGTTAAGTAATATCGTCCTGTGGTGTAGCGGCATCTGCTGGTGTAGTGGGGGATTCTGGTTCACTACTAGAACTGCTTTCAGATGAATCGGCCAAATCAGATGAGGAAGGTTCGAGTTCAGTCGGTGAATGAATAGCAATGGGTGTCCCTAGTAAAACTGCTGTACAGAAAACAATGGAGGCCAAAAGCGAGAAGAATTTTTTCATAGTGAAAGACGTCCTTTCTTCTATCATACGGCGTGTGATATAAAAAGACCATATCGTCTTGTGCAAGAAAAAATTACATGAAATGACAGGTTCGTCCTTTACCTATAAACGTCTCCAGGGGCAGCACTCCAACGTTGGAACGGTGTTTTTTGCGGTGGGCTTCAGCGTGATGATGGTGCTGGATGTGGCACTGGGGTGACGGTTGGGGGTTCCCGAAAGCGAAATCTCTTTCGGAATCTCCGAAAATGACTAAACTCCTTGACAGAGGAGACGGCAGGGCGTATTATTTTGGCAGAAGGACCGCTGAGAAGCGGCTTTTTATAGAATGAAAAGTTAGCTTTACCTAACTCAAAACTCTGCCCTATACGAAGAAATATATCTCTTCTATTTACAGGTGGAAAATAAATAGAGAAGGAGCGTATCAGGATGAAGATCTACCATTTTGGTGCAGAGGATGCCCCGGTGCTGTTGCTGCTGCCGGGCACCTGTTGCCATTGGAAAAGCAATTTCGGTGCGGTGATCCCGCTTCTGGCTGACAGCTTCCGGGTGCTGTGCGTCAGCTACGATGGCTTTGATGAGACTGAACAGACCGAATTTCCCACCATGCTGGAGGAGACCGAAAAGATCGAGGCCTACCTCAAGACCCACTGCGGCGGTCACATCCGGGCGGCCTACGGCTGCTCTCTGGGCGGCTCGTTTGTGGGGCTGCTGGCGGCACGGCAGAACATCCACATGGACTGTGGTATTCTGGGCAGCTCCGATCTGGATCAGGCATCGCCGCTGGCGGCAAGCTTGCAGACGGATTTTCTGCTGCCATTGATCTACCCTGTGGTGCGGGACGGAAAGATTAAGGCGAAATTTCTCCAAAAGCGGCTGGACAAGTGTGCTAAAGAGTCGGGGGATTATGTCAAGGCTTTTCTGAAAATGTTTGGCGATGCCCGCCCCTATGTGACCATGCAGAGCTGCAAAAACCAGTTCTACTCCGATCTTATTACCACGCTGCCGGATAAGATCTATGTGCCCGGTACCGAAATCCATATTTTTTACGCCCTGAAAATGGGCGCAAAATATCGTGCCCGGTATCAGCAGCATTTTGCACATCCTGTTCTCCATGAGCAGAACTTGCAGCACGAGGAATTGCTGGCCTGTCACCCGGAGCAGTGGGCGCATCTGGTAAAAAGCATTGCATTGTGAACGGTAAAACGTATCTGGAGCAAGCAGGATTTTGTAAGATCCAGAACCACAAAAATAAAAAGGGCTGGCTGTGCATCACAGCACAGAAATGAGGTGCGATCATGTCGAAAAAAGCAACGGAATTTCAAAGAAAAGCAATGAGCTGGATGTACCGGGGCAAGGAAATCTTCAAGCCTTTGAACACCGGCTGGATCGACGAGAATGTTGCCTGCGTGCGCGAATGGGTGGCGAACATCTTCTTCTACCGCAAAGGCGATACGACCATTATGGTCGATGCGGGATATAACTACGACCGCCTTGCCGAAAAAATGGGCTGGCTTGGGATTGATCCGAAGTCGATACACCATATCCTTATCACCCATCAGGACACCGACCATGTGGGTGCGGTGGAAGCAGACAGTCCGGGGCTGTTCCGGAATGCGAAGCTGTACATCGGCGAGATCGAGAACCGGTATCTCACCGGCGAGGTGCGGCGAAAAGTCATCTATCATCTCTATAAATTGCCGCAGGTCACGATCAACAACGAAAAGGTACTGCTGCACGATGGACAGGTACTTGACATTGACGGCGTCAGGATCGAGTGTTTTCTGGTTCCCGGTCATACATGGGGACATATGGTCTACCTCATTGACGATAAGTACCTTTTTACCGGCGACACGCTGTGGTTTGGCGCGGACGGCGGCTACAGCTTCATTTCCTCGCTGGCGGAGGACAATAAGCTGGCTGTGCAGTCACTGGCGGAGCTGGAGCGGAAACTGCGCGCACGTGGGCTGCATCCATATTTCATCACCGGTCACACGGGATGGACGGACAATTTTGCCTTTGCGTTTGCCCACAAAGACAAGAGCTGTTCACCATTCAAAAAACGAGTACACGACCCATCGGCACCCTATGATGCCTACGACGAATCGGACGACACCGAAGAAAATGCAAAGAGCGGTTTTCTGAAAGGCGTGGGAAGATGAAGGACAGCGAATTACAAATTGACCGTAGCTGCCATGTGCTATATTCCAAACCCTGCAAAAAGGAAATTCTGGCGAAAATCACTCTGCACTATCCGGAGGTGGAGCGCGAGGCGGTCTGGGAGCAGGTGCAGCTGAGATACGCAGAGCTTCTTTCCAAGTGGCGCACCGACCTCGGCGGTAAAAAGAATTTTCACAACGGCGTAGGCGGCACCTACGACTGCATCGCCATCATGTGCTTTTACGATGTGTGCCGGGATGTGGTCACATTCCGCGAAATGGAAGAGATAGAAGAAAATCTGATCCTGCCGTCCTTCCGGAAGCTGCGATTCGTTGACATCAACAAGCCATTCTGGAAAAAGCTGATGTATCGGGCATTCAGCACCGCCCAAAAGCACTGTGACACATGGCATGATTACGAGATGGATGTTGCGCCTTACGAAAACAGCAAGCCCATCTATTATGAATTTACGGCGTGTCCGGCGGCGGAATTTGCCAAGCGGTTCGGATTTGCGGACATTATGCCCGCCCTGTGCAATGTGGACTATGCGTCCATGGAACTGCTCCATGCCAAGCTCGTGCGGACGACCACCTGCGTGGACGGCTGCCGATGCGACTATACCATCTGCGGCGATAAGGATCCATACGTAAAGGAACATCCCGAATACCGGGATGAAAACGGATACAGGAGGAATAAGTAATGCTTTTACAGGTGATTCTGGAAGGTCTTGGGCTGGGGGCTTTGCTGGTTCTTGTCTGTGCTGTGGGCATCTGCAAAGGGGCTGTTGGGATGGTGCATCTTTACAGCCCGGCGGTGCAGCAGCGGTGCGTGAAGCTGGGACTTACAACACACGAGAAAATCAAGCGCAATTCTCTACTTTTCAAAGCCGTCTGCGTCCCCGGCTATATCAGCTATGTGCTGGTCTGTGTCTATGGGATAAACGGTGCAAAGGGCTTTGTTCAGGGGTTCTGGCAGTTACTCGTCATCTTGTCCGTTATGAATCTCATGGACCGCCTGTTGGTTGACGGCTACTGGGTGGGGCACACGAACGCATGGACGATCCTCGGAACGGAGGATCTGAAGCCCTACATTACTGCAAAAGACAAGCAGAAAAAGTGGCTGTTCGGCACGGTGGGCATGGCAGTCATAGCGGCGGCACTGGCGACAATGATGACAGTACAGTAATCGGAAAGACCCTCCCGTCAGCGGCTTTTTCCGGTTTCTCGCCAAGGTCGGGAACAACGGGATGAAAATGCAGATCGTGAAGATCGGATTTGGAGGCAAGCTATGAAAATTCTGGTATATGGTGCAGGCGTTCTGGGGTGCAATCTGGCAAGAAATCTGCTGCGCGCCGGAAAGGATGTCACTCTGCTTGCGCGGGGAAACTGGGCTGCGGAGATCAAGCAGAACGGTCTGCGGATCAAGGACAAATTTTCGCTCCGCACCTCGGTCAGCCGCATTCCGGTGGTGACTGAACTTGCACCGGATGCAATGTACGATGTGATCTTTGTGGTCCTGCGCTATACACAGCTGGATTCCGTTCTGGACACGCTGCGGGCGAACCGGACGAAGAACATCGTTTTTGTGGGGAACAATGTGCAGGCGAGGGCGCTGGCGGCGGCACTGCCGGAAAAGAACGTCCTGTTTGCCTTTGCGCTTTCTGCCGGGCATCGGGAGGCTGACCGGGTGGTTTCCATCGACCTGAAGAAGATCACCATCGGGCAGCTGACGGGTGCAAAGTCCAATAAACAGTTGATCGGGCGCATCTTCCACGGCACAAAATACAAGGTCGTTTACGAGCCGAACATGGAGGACTATCTGCTCTGCCATGCCGCGTTTGTGATGCCTGCGGCCTTCGCCTGCTATAAGACAGACGGCGACCTGAAAAAGCTCAGGGGAGATACCGCGTACCTGAACCGTGTGCTGGATGCCAACATCGAGGGATACCGCGCCATCCGAGATGCCGGGCACACCATTCTGCCCAAGGAGGATGCAGACTTTGAAGGGGAGAAATACCGCAAGACCTGCCTGCGCTTTTTCAAGCTGATGTGCGCCACCTCGCTGGGAAAACTCTGCGCCTCCGACCATGCCATGAACGCCATCGACGAAATGAGTGCGCTGAACCGGGATCTTAAGAAATTTTTCGATGAACATGGCGCAGCCTACCCGGTATGGCAGGCACTGGAAGCGGAAGCCGGGAGGTATCTGCAATGAAATACGCCGGGATGCCTATGGGAATGTGGGTGCTGTTTTCAGGCTCCTTTCAAAAGCAGCTGACCGCTGTGCTGGGCTATGATGCAGCCACCGCAAGAGCCATCACGAAAAAGGCAAAGCCGCAATACCGGCAGATCATCCGCAGGCTACCGGAGTTTGAAAAAGCGGACCGCTTCAAGATGAACATCGTCAACTGCGCAATGC
>OGOJ01002132.1_pt1 | contig 13048 bp, 10 predicted proteins | sample 1552601 | NCBI WGS metagenome assembly OGOJ01 (sample SAMEA2580184, study PRJEB22360) | human gut metagenome | biome: human gut; feature: human-associated habitat; material: faeces | place: Denmark | collected 2008/2010
GTGACCGCAGCGAAGAAAGCCGTCACCGTTACGGCGCTTGACAAGAGCGCCCACACCGGCAGCACCGCGCCCGACCTGAGCAGCCCGGAAGCAGATAAGAATTACAAGGTGGAAGGTCTGCTTGGTGCAGACACCCTGAGCGGCACGGTAACATTGACTTACGCGCAGACGCCGGATATGAGCAAAACCGGCAAAACTGCAATCAACATTACTGGTACGCTGTCAAATGACAATTATAAGATCACTTATGTTCATGGAACACTGACCGTTTCCGATCGGCCTTCCAGCGGCGGCGGTGGTTCCTCCTCTGACCGGGATACCTCCAGCAGCGGCACGGTCAAGACCGACACCGTCACGAACCCGGACGGCTCCGTCACCAAGACGGAAACCAAGAAGGACGGCACCAAGGTGGAGACCACCACCGGCAAGGACGGCTCCACCGTCAAGACCACCACCAACCCCAACGGCAGCTCCGTCACCGAGACCAAGGCCGCTGACGGCTCCACCGGCACGGTCAAGACCGACAAAAACGGCAACACCGAGGCGGAGACGAAGGTCAGCGCCAAGGCCGTGGAGGACGCGAAGAAGGACGGCATTCACGGCAAGGCCACGACGCCGTATCTGCTCGCCAAGATCAAGGACCTGACCGGCGGCGACAGCCTGGATTCCAACATTCAGCTCGTGTTCAACAACGCGCGCCTCGGCGCGGCGGCGGCTGTGGAGCTCAGCAAGCTCGAAAAGTGAGATATTTTGTCATCTATCTCGCCGCGATCAATCTAATTACGTTCTGCGTCTACGGCGCAGACAAGCGCCGCGCCAAGATACAGGGCGCGCGGCGCGTGCCCGAAAAGACCTTATTTGCACTCGCGTTGCTGCTCGGCAGCGCGGGTGCTCTTTTCGCAATGAGGGTCTTTCACCATAAGACGCGGCACTGGTACTTTAGGTTCGGCATTCCGGCGATCTTACTCTGTCAGATCGCGGCGGGGGTATATGTGTACGTGCGATTTTTCGCGGCATAAAAAATTTTGAAAAATTTGAGATTTTGTGAAACAAAATCGACGCTTTTTGCGTCTAATAAGTGACACGAGAGGGAGGCGGCGGACAGGAAGATGAAGAATTTATGAATTTTGCATTTTCCTGTTCCCTTATTCCCCGCGGCATGGTAAAATGCCGATGTATGAGAAAGGCTCTGTGCGCGCGGAGCCAGATCACAAAAATGAGAAAGGATGAAGAAAATTATGAAGAAATTTCTCTCATCGCTGCTGGCGTTGACTATGATTTTAAGTCTGGTCATCGTTCCGGCAAACGCTGACAGCACTCCGTCCGGCTCTGCAACTCCCAATGTTTCCGGAGCTACGGGTTCTAACGGAGCTGCACTGGTGGATAATACCCTAACGTTCACCCTTACAAATCTTTCTGTAACTGATGACCGTGGTACTGTGGGAGAGACGCTTACTCCTAGTGTTACATGGTCAGTAGGCGGCCATGCCATTCAAGGCAATAGCTATAGGGTTGCTTCTACTGATAATGGTACTTTAAGCGTCACCTACACGGGTACGATTTCGTATCAGCTTACTACCACTACTGGCGATGGAGCAAGCGCATCCTCCACCACTAATGAGACCGTTAATATTGAGGGTAGCACGTCTGTTACGGTTTCCAATCCTCAGGCCGATTTTAGTGCAGCAGCTAAGAAAATCACCTATCAGGGTAGAGAGTATTCCGTGCCTGCGGGCGCGACTCCTTCCGTCACGATTGACAAGTTCGATGGTGATCCGGATTTCAGTGCGTCGAACCTCGATGTCGCCGTAACAGGTTATACCATTACCAGCAGTAATGTCAGTTATTCTGGCAATACTCTGACTGTTAAGACCGGCAGCAATGCGAGTGATCCGAGCGTTGCCATTACTGTCAATTCTACCCCTGTTTCTGGTCAAACTCTTACCATCAATGATGGTAACAACATCACCATTTATGAAGGCCAGAAAGTTAACCTGACCGCTACTTATAGCCGTACCGGCTCGCAGGCGGTGATGTATGCGTGGACCAGCACTCCTACTGGTGCATCCCTGAACAACAACACCAGCAGAACGCCTACTTTTGAGGCACCTACTACGGTTTCTTCTGACACTAACTATACGGTCACCTGTACCGTTAAGGAAGGCAAATCTATTGCCAAGACGGCAAATATCACCATCACGGTGAAAGATGACCCCTATTCCCCGGACCGCAACGGTGAAAGCTCCAGCAAGACCATTGCTACTAATGGGCTGACGAATTACTGCACATTCAAAGCTCCTAAACTTTACAGCTCTACTGCTCCCACTCATACCATCGACTATGGCGATTCCGGTTTTGATGTTGCTTGGGCAGTCGAGAGCGGCAGCGCTCTTGTCAAGACTGAAAAGCAGAGTAACGGTTCCTGCAAGGTGACCGCGCTGACCGCTGCCAGGTCTGGCTCCGCTACCATTACCGCTACCATCACCTACATGGGCAAGCAGTACCCTGCGCTTAAGTACACCGTTGATATCTCTGCTCTTGATGTGAAGCTGAGCTCCATCGTCAATGGCGATAGCGATAGTTACCGCCAGTCCGACATTCAGGATAAACTCGCTGATGCAATCAAGAAGCAGGACAGCAGCTTCCGCTACAACAATGTTAATACCATCACTGTTGTTGGTACGCCCAGCCGTGTCACCCTCAAGGATGGCAAGACCACGCTGAGCAATGGCAGCTCTGTCACTGATGGGTTCACCATCTACGCTGACGAGGCTTACATTGGCGATGCCAGCTTCCAGCTCAAGGTCAACAACAATTATGTTGTCACCATGTACCTGACTGTCGACAGCAAGGGCGAAATCAAGGATACTGTGACCGGCACTTCTGCTGGCAAGTCCGTGACCTTCACCAACAGCGATTACGATTACCTCTACATCTATGAGGGCAGCACCAGCTTCAAGTCCGACATGTACAACGGTGACTGGAGCAGAACCTCTTACGCCCCCAGAAGTTGGAAGCCCGTTGCTCAGAACAAGGACTACACTGTTTCCTCCAGCGCGTTCGACAGAAATGGCAAGGCTACCCTCTATGTTGTCGCCGTGGATGACGACATCGCTTCCACCGGTACGATCACCGTTTCCCAGAAGTCCTACGACATCAACTACAATGTTGTCGCGGGCAAGAGCGTGACCTTCAACCAGAAGGACTTCGAGAGCTTCCTTGAGGATTACGCCGAGGACAATGGCAATTACAACCCCAAGAAGGACGAGATCACCTTTGACCACGCCGTCCTGACCTCCTCCATCCCCAGCGCCAAGAGCGAGGGCACGCTGTATTACGGCAGCACCGAGATCACCTCTTCCAACAAGAGCAAGACCGACATGACCGACATGGACAAGGTCAGCTTCGACACGGTCTCCAAGCCCAGCAAGGACACCATCACCCTGACCTTCCGCGTCTATGGCGAGATCGAAAAGCCCAACAGCAGAAAGCCCGACAAGGTCAACTATGACGTCAACGTCGTCATCTCCGTCGTCAAGGAAGACATCACCTACACCGTCGGCATCGACGACACCGTCCAGCTGACCGCGCGCGACTTCGTCAACTTCCTGCAGGACGCCAAGACCTCTTACCGCAAGGCTGAGCTCGACTATGTCAAGTTCGACGTGAGCGGCAAGAACGTCTCCTCCTACGCTTACGGCGGTCTGTACCGCTCCTACAGCAGCTACTCCACCGGCAAGCTGGCCGACAGCACCGACAAGTTCTACTATGAGCCCTCCCGCACGCAGTATGACCTTGCGGACGTCGCCTACCACACCACCAGATGGGCCGAGGCCGGCAAGACCGTCTACATCCCCTTCACCGTTTACGGCACCAAGAACGAAGAGGCCTCCGGTACGATGGCTATCACCATCGCCCAGACGATGAACTTCATCGACGTCAAGGCGAGCGACTTCTTCTATGAGCCGGTCAAGTGGGCGGTGAACAACAAGATCACCAACGGCACGTCCAGCACGACCTTCTCCCCGTACAAGAACTGCAACCGCGCCGAGATCGTGACCTTCCTGTGGCGCGCCGCCGGTTCTCCGGAGCCGACCAGCACCCGCAACCCGTTCACCGATGTGAACTCCGTCAGAGACGCCAGCTATTACAAGGCCATCCTGTGGGCCAGCCAGAAGGGCATCACCGCCGGTACCAACGCGACGACCTTCTCCCCGTATCAGGAGTGCACGCGCTCTCAGATCGTGACGTTCCTGTACCGCTACGCGGGCAAGCCCAGCGGCTACTACTCCAACCCGTTCAAGGATGTCAGCTCCGTGAACGAGGCGAGCTACTATAACGCCATCCTGTGGGCTGTCGGCAAGGGCATCACCCAGGGCACCAGCACGACCACCTTCTCCCCCTACGCCTCCTGCACGCGCGGCGAGGCCGTGACGTTCCTGTATCGCTACGTCAACGGGGTAAAATGACTTAAAAAATGCCGTCCCTTTCGGGACGGCATTTTTTATTTTTTGCAGGCCGCTGCGCGCATAAATCAACCGCCGCAGGCGGTCGATTTCCACACTTGCGGTCTGAGAAGTGCAATTTCCAACGCACATGTCGTTGGAAATTACGATTAAAATTATTTCGCGCCTATAGGCGCGAAACTCTGCGAAGCTTTTTGCCGAGTTAGTGTCGGTGACATGCGTTTTGACAAAATTTACGTCTGGTTTCTTGTTGTTTCGTGCGCATACTATTGCTTGGGTATCGCGGGAGATGAACGTAAGGAGAAATGCAGCAATGAAGCAGACCCTTGCCATGCTTTTTGTGACGGCGCTGCTGCTCTTCTCGCTCGCGGGCTGCGGGGAGAAGAAGGACAGCAACACCGCCAACGGCCCGTCGACCGGTACGACCGACAACGGCGCGGCGGACAGCGGCAAAAAAAAGGATAACATGCCGGGCGACGACATGAGCGGCGAAAACAAAAAAGACGACAGCGTGACCGGCGACGGCATGATGGGCGACGACATGGACGGCGACGGAGAGAATACGACGCGCAGCGTCGACCGCCGCAATGCCGCCGCGAGCGCCAGCGACCGCAGCCGCTATTTTGGCAGCGACAAGACCATCACGCACGAAAACGGCAACCTCTACGGCAAGACCTATCTGAACCCCGAGACGGAAAAGAGCGCAAACGCGCAGCTGCGCAGCAACGGACGCAGCCTGACCGGCATCACGAACGACGAGCTCTATTCCTATGACCTCCGCTACCGGCAGATGCTTTCCAACGGCCGCGTGCACGACACGGACGGCTTTTTGTTCGACGGCGAAAGTACGCACTACAACACCTTAAAGTGAAGAAAGCGGGAGCGGCATGCTCCCGCTTAGCTTTTGCCGTATTGACGAACCGCATTCACCTGGATATAATGAAATACAACAGAAAGGAAGTGCCGCCCTATGGATCGTGAGCTCCGCGTTGTTCTCTCCGCCCGTGTGTTTTCCGACCAGAAATGCTTTGGCCCCGGCGTGTCCCAGCTTTTGAAGCGCGTAGACGAGTTGCATTCGCTGCGCGCGGCGGCGCTGTCGATGTCCATGGCCTATTCCAAGGCGTGGACGGTCGTCCGCAATGCCGAGGACGGGCTGGGCTTCCATCTTTTGACCTCCACGGCCGGCGGCAAGCACGGCGGCGGTGCAGAGCTGACGGACGAGGCGCGGCAGATGATCGCCGCCTATGACGCCTACTGCGAAAAGCTGCGCGCCTACGGTGCCGCGCTTTTTGAGGAGACGTTCGCTTTCTACAACGATATCCCGAAGCACGAGCTGCACCGAAAGGAGAAAACGCATGATTGACAAGCTTTGCGTCTGCGGCCACGCGATGGAGGATCGCGGCGCGCAGACGCTCGAGATGAACGGCTCGAGTCTTGGCTCAAACCTATGGACTGACCATGTCGAGGTCGACGTGTACATCTGCCCCTGGTGCGGCCGCATGGCATTTTTTGAGCCGGAGGACGTGCGCGAAAAGCGCTTTCGGGATGCCTGCGAGGAAATGACGATGGACGAGTTGCGTGCGATCGTTTACGATGCCAATCCGGATATGCTGCGCGCTGTTGCGCGCGAGCGCATTGAAGAGCTGGAGTCGATCGAGCGTTACAAGGCGGAGCAGAAGCAAAAAGAGGAGGAAAGGCGTGCAAAGCGCAAAAAACTCTTTTCGGGCATTCTCGGCAAGGACGACGGCGACGACAAGCCGACGAAGAACCGCCCGCCGGAGTTTTGATGAATTTATTGTAAAAGTGCGCACGCTGTGCGCACTTTTTGCTTGACAAACGGGCGCGGCGGGTGTACACTCCCATCATCAAAATGGTACGGATAGGGAAGAAACCGATATTTCCCCGCGCAGAGAGGGATGCATTTGCTGCGAGCATCCTGCGGAAGAGACCGGCAGTACCACCCTTGAGCCGCCCGCGAAACAAGCGGGACGGGATCGCCCGTTACAGCGGACACAAGCGGCGCAAAATGCGCAAGCAGGGTGGAACCGTGGAGTAGTTGAATGCTTCACCCCTGAGAAGATCGGGGGTGGAGCTTTTTTGCACCCTCAAGTGAAAATGGAGGTAAATAACATGTCTGAAGAAGTCAAGATCAACGAAGAAAACCAGTTTACGTTTGAAAATCCCGAGTACCGCAAGACCTATTGGCACACCTGCTCCCATGTGCTGGCGCAGGCGGTCAAGCGCCTGTGGCCCGAGGTGAAGCTCGCCATCGGCCCCAGCATCGAGACCGGCTTCTACTACGATCTGCTCGCTCCCTTCGCCTTTACGCCGGAGCATCTGGAGCAGATCGAGGCGGAGATGCGCAAGATCTGCAAGGAAAAGCTCAAGCTCGAGCGCTTTGAGCTTCCGCGTGCCGAGGCCATCAAGTTTATGGAAGAAAAGGAAGAGCCGTTCAAGGTCGAGCTCATCAACGACCTGCCCGAGGACGCCGTCATCAGCTTCTACAAGCAGGGCGAGTTCACCGACCTCTGCGCCGGTCCGCACCTCGACTCCACCGGCCGCATCAAGGGCAACGGCATCAAGCTGACCGCCTGCAACGCTGCCTACTGGCGCGGCGACAGCAAGCGTGAAACGCTCCAGCGCATCTACGGCGTCGCCTTCCCGAAGAAGGAAGAGCTGGACGCCTACCTCAAAGAGCGCGAGGAGGCCGTCAAGCGCGACCACAACAAGCTCGGCCGCGAGCTCGAATATTTCACCACCGTCGACTGCATCGGTCAGGGTCTTCCGGTGCTGCTGCCCAAGGGCGCGCGCGTCGTGCAGGTGCTCCAGCGCTGGGTCGAGGATGTGGAGCAGAAGCGCGGCTATCTTCTCACCAAGACCCCGCTGATGGCCAAGCGCGACCTTTACAAGATCTCCGGCCACTGGGATCACTATCTCGACGGCATGTTCATCCTCGGCGACCCGTATGACGAGACGAAGGAGTGCTTCGCCCTGCGCCCGATGACCTGCCCGTTCCAGTATCAGGTCTACCTGAACCGCCAGCGCTCCTACCGCGACCTGCCGATGCGCCTGGGCGAGACCTCGACGCTGTTCCGCAACGAGGATTCCGGCGAGATGCACGGCCTCATCCGCGTGCGTCAGTTCACGATCTCCGAAGGCCACCTCGTCCTGCGTCCCGACCAGCTCGAAGAGGAGTTCAAGGGCTGCCTCGACCTTGCCAAGTACTGCCTCGGCACTGTCGGTCTTCTTGAAAAGTGCACGTTCCGCTTCTCCCAGTGGGATCCCGCGAACCCGAACAACAAGTACGAGGGCACGAAGGAGCAGTGGGATCACGCCCAGAGCGTGATGGAGCGCATCCTCAAGGATCTCGACGTCGACTACACCGTCGGCATCGACGAGGCCGCATTCTACGGCCCGAAGCTCGACATCCAGTATAAGAACGTCTACGGCAAGGAGGACACCCTCGTCACCATCCAGATCGACATGCTGCTCGCCGAGCGCTTCGGCATGTACTACATCGACGAAAATGGCGAGAAGAAGCTGCCGTACATCATCCACCGCACGTCTCTTGGCTGCTATGAGCGCACGCTCGCCTACCTCATCGAGGAGTATGCCGGCGCGCTGCCGACGTGGATGGCGCCCGAGCAGGTGCGCTTCCTGCCCGTCACCGACCGCGCGAACGAATACTGCGAGAAGGTCGCCGCGCAGCTCGAGGAGCAGGGCTTCCGCACCGAGGTCGATTACCGCAACGAGAAGATCGGCCGCAAGATCCGCGACGCGCAGACCGAGAAGGTGCCCTACATGGTCATCGTCGGCGACCGCGACATGGAGAACGGTACCGTCTCCCCGCGCCACCGCGCGGACGGCGATCTCGGCGCGATGAGCGTGGACGAGTTCTCCGCCCTGCTCAAGCGCGTTGTGGACAACAAGGAGCAGAAGTAAACCGATCTTTTTGGAAAAACAGTCACTCGTCAGAGTGACTGTTTTTTTGCCTTGGATTTAGCCGAAATGACGGACGGTGAAGGAAAACTTGCATAAATTCGAATAAGGTGCATGAAAAATTTATATATGAAGAAAAAGTAAAAATTTGTCGTCACCAAAAAATTTGTGTGAAATAACGGAACGAGCGGAAAAAGAAAGGGCTAAGAAAAATGGATTCCGCCTTAATTTTGTGCGAATAGCCAAAAGTGCAAAAGTATCTTGCAATAAAACTTGCAATAAGTTATAATGGCTATGCCTCAAAGAGGTACATTGGCCGTTTTGCAAAACGAAGAAGCGCCGGCCGACGCTCATGCACAACATTGGACAACGTTGTGCAGAATGTCCCCGACCGGCGGTAACGTTGCCGAAACGGTAAAACAAAAAGGAGATTGCGTATGAAAAAGTTCTTAGCCCTCATCCTGTCCGTCGCTATGATCTTCGCTCTTGTTGCCTGCGGCAGCAAGGAAGGTGATACCCCCAACACCGACGGCGACACCCAGCAGACCGATACCCCCGCCGCTCCCGTTGACATCGTCATCGCCACCGGCGGCACCACCGGTACTTACTATGCCGTTGGTAACGCGCTCGTCACCACCATCGGCGACAAGCTGAGCCTGTCCAAGCTCACCGCTGTCGACTCCGGCGCCTCCAAGGCGAACGTCCAGCTCGTCACTGCCAACCAGGCCCAGATGTCCATCCTGCAGTCCGACGTTCTGAACTATGCTCACAACGGCTCCGGCGGTGAGACCATGTTCGACGGCGCTGCCGACAAGAACTCCCTGTGGGTCGCGGGCGTTTACAACGAGACCGTCCAGCTCGTCACCGCTCCCTCCATCACCAGCATTGAAGACCTCAAGGGCAAGACCGTCTGCGTCGGCGACGTCGGCTCCGGTACCGCTCTGAACGCGGCTCAGGTCCTCGAGGCCTACGACATGACCTTCGACGATATCAAGGTCATGTACGACTCCTTCTCCGGCGGCGCTGAGGCCCTCAAGAACGGCCAGTGCGATGCGGCCTTCACCGTTTCCGGCGCCCCCACCCCCGCTCTGACCGACCTCGCCACCGCCTACAACTTCAATATGCCCTCCCTCAGCGATGAGGCTGTTTCCTATCTGACCACCAACTATCCCTTCCTGGTCCAGGATAACCTGCCCGCCAACACCTACACCTGCGTTGCGGACGAGACCGTCTGCGTCGCCGTCAAGGCCGTCTTCACCGCCTCCAAGGACCTCAGCGAGGATGTCGTCTATGAGATCACCAAGGCCATGTTCGACAATCAGGCTGACCTGGCCAAAGCTCAGGCCAAGTTCGGTTACCTGAGCCCCGAGGGTGCTGTTGCCGGTTCCTTCGACCTGCATCCCGGCGCCGAGAAGTACTACAAGGAGATCGGCGTTCTGTAAGAACACCCAATCCTGAAAGAGTGCGAAAGTGCAACTGCGACAACGCATAAGCATGGCCGCTGCAATAGTCTTGATTATTGCAGCGGCCTCCCTCTTGATTCCCCGCGCCGGCTATTACCTGACGCTCCGCAATAAGGACAGCGGCGAGCTCTATGCGCGCTACCGCATGGACGAGGGGGATCGCTTTTCCATTACCTTTAAGCATTCCGTCAACCAATATCCGCTGACGGACACCTTTGAGATCAGTGAAGGAAAGATCTATGCCGAGGAGTGTAAGTACTATGCTTACGGCGCCGGCGTGCAGGTGGAGCTGAATCCCGGAGAGGAGCTCAGCTATACCGACGACGGAGCCATGCTCATCACCGGCATACATCAGGATAGAACCGGAGTCTGTTATGCCGTGGCCACCGTTTACGACTTCTTTTTGAAGGTAAAGGACGGCCCGGATATCAGTCTGCGTGATTTGTGTGGAAGAAATTCGCTGGTGACGCTCAATTATGAGTTCTTCCTCTATTGACGTCACAGTGTTCACCAATAAAAAGGAGGAGAAAAACACCAATGACTGACGCTGAAAAGAAAGTCTTGGACGAAGAGGTCGTCGTTGAAAGCGTAGACGTTGAAGTCGGTACGATGGAAGACGTTGACGCGATCATGAAAAAGTTTGACCGCGAGTCCAACACCCGTGTCTGGGAGGGCACGCCGAAGAAGATCCTGCGCTATGTGCTGGCCGCCTTTATGCTCTTTATGGTCTACATGAACCTGTGGGCCACCTGGAGCGGCCAGATCCGCCGCTGCCTGTTCGTCGGCTTTGTGATCCTGTTCACATTCTTTATCTACCCCGTGAAGAAGGGCAATGTAAAGCCCAACTCCATGCCGTGGTATGATATCCTGCTCGCTGTCGCGGGCTGTATTCCCTATTTCTACTATGTTGCCAACTTCAAGAGGATTGTGGCGATGGGCATCGCCATCGGCCAGACCGAGGTCATCCTTGGCATCATCGGCACGTTGGTGCTCGCGGAGTGCTGCCGCCGCGCGGTGGGCCTTCCCATTCTGGTCGTGGCGGGCTGCTTTGTGCTCTACGCCTTCATCGGCCGCGGCATGAGCCTGGATCTGGTGGTCTACAACATCTTCTATACCACCAACGGCATCATCGGTACGCCGATCTCCGTCTGCTCGACCTACATTGCGCTGTTCCTGCTGTTCGGCGCGTTCCTTGAGGCGACCGGTGTCGCCAACTTCTTCATCGACTGCGCGAACGCGCTGGTCGGCTGGGCTTCCGGCGGTCCTGCAAAGGTTGCGGTCGTTTCCTCTGCCCTCTGCGGCATGGTCTCCGGTTCCTCCGTCGGTAACACCGTTACCACCGGTTCCGTCACCATCCCGATGATGAAGAAGACCGGTTATCCCCCGGAGTTTGCCGGCGCGGTCGAGGCTGCGTCCTCCACCGGCGGTCAGATCATGCCCCCGATCATGGGCGCTGCGGCATTCCTGATGGCGGAAATGGTCGGCGTTCCCTATGCTAATATCATCGTGCGTGCGATCCTGCCCGCATTCCTGTACTTCCTCGGCATCTTCCTCGGCGTGCACTTCAAGGCCAAGAAGCTCGGCCTCAAGGGCCTGCCCCGCGAAGAGCTCCCCAAGTGGAAGATCCTGCTCCCGCAGATCTACCTCATCCTCCCGCTGGTCGTTCTGGTCTACATGATCATGATCGGCTTCACGATGGCCACCGCCGCCGTGTACGCGACCCTTTACTGCGTGGTCGTTGCCATGATCAGCCGTGAAGAGGGCAAGAAGAAGCTCGTCATGGCGATCCCCCTGATCCCGCTTCTGTTCATGACCCTCATGAGCCGCAGCTTCGAGCCGGGCACCTTCATGGGCGAGAACGGCAGTACGCTCTGCCTTGCCATCGCCTTCGCGCTGCTGGTTATCAACTACGCCATCAGCAAGCCCAACGTCAAGAGCCTGCCCACCATCATCGACGCGTTTGAAAACGGCGGCAAGAACTGCCTGAGCGTCGGTATTGCCTGCGGTATGGCTGGTATCATCGCCGGCGTCGTCACCATGACCGGTCTCGGCCAGGTGCTCATCGGCGCGATCGTCGGTCTGTCCAACGGTCACCTGATCATCGCTCTCGTGCTGACGATGCTTTGCTGCATCGTGCTCGGCATGGGCGTTCCCACCACCGCGAACTACATCATCATGGCCACCACCTGCGCGCCGATCCTTGCCTCCGGCATGGGTCTCAACCTGATGGCTGCCCACATGTTCTGCTTCTACTTCGGTATCGTCGCAGACATCACCCCGCCCGTTGCGCTGGCTGCCTACGCCGGTTCCGCCATCGCCAAGGCTCCCCCGATGAAGACCGCCTGGAACGCGACCCGTCTCGCAATCGCGGCGTTCATCATCCCCTACATCTTTGCTTACAATAACGCCCTGATCTTCGTTGGCAGCGACGTCAACTTCCTGAGCGTTGCCTCCATCGTCATCTCCGCGACCCTCGGTATGGCGTCTATCGCCTCCGGCCTGATGGGCTACCTGATCCGCGACATGAAGGCGATCAGCCGCGTCGCGCTGGTCATCGGCGGCCTGCTGATGGTCATCCCCGGCACGGTCACTGACCTTGCGGGTCTTGCGGTGCTGGTCGTCGTCCTCGTTCTCCAGCGCATCGAGAACAAGAAGGACAAGGCGGCTGCGTCCGTGTAACGCAAAGCATCCTGCTAATGAAAAAGAGACCGCTTCGGCGGTCTCTTTTTTTGCATGTGCGCCGCTTTTCAAGCATAGACTGGAAACGACGGGAGGTTTTGCACATGCCCAGAATTTATTTGAGTCCCTCCACGCAGGATTGGAACCCGTATGTCGACGGCAGCGGCAGCGAGGAATACTGGATGAACCGGATCGTGGACGCTATGGAGCCGTATCTGCGGGCCAACACCATCCGCTTTACCCGCAACACGCCGGATATGACCGCCGCGTCCTCCATCGCGCAGGCGAACAGCCTCGGCGGGTTTGACTTTTACCTTGCGCTGCACTCCAACGCCTCGGGCGGCGAACAGAAGGGGAAAAACCGCGGCATCATTGTCTTTTACTATCCCTCGAGCGTCGAGGGCAAACGCGCCGCCGATCTTTTCGCCGCGCAGCTCAAAAAAGTCTACCCGCTGCCGGAGCTTGTCACAACGCAGGCGACCACGGCGCTCGGCGAGGTGC
>OGOJ01002143.1_pt1 | contig 12994 bp, 10 predicted proteins | sample 1552601 | NCBI WGS metagenome assembly OGOJ01 (sample SAMEA2580184, study PRJEB22360) | human gut metagenome | biome: human gut; feature: human-associated habitat; material: faeces | place: Denmark | collected 2008/2010
TACGGCAACATTACTCCAACCTTTGGATTACCAGGTGCAATACTTTCGCAAAGTGTTTCTTCACCATCTTCTTTTTTGTCCAAAAGCAGGATTGGTTTTTGATGTCCGGTCAGAATTTTTTCCTGTTCTTCACTGACCAGGCATTCTCTTTTCACAGATTCCAGATCTTTTGCCATAACTGCAAATGGTTTCGCCGGACGTTTTTTCAGTTCTCTGAGGCGCTTCACCGCCTCTTCATTAGTCGCATCGCAGCACAGGTGGAAACCTCCAATCCCCTTAATCGCCACAATTCCGCCTTCTGCAATGGTCCGTCTGGTATAAATGATTGCGTCTCTTCCGCGTTCTTCTCTGCCGATCAGGTAGACCTCCGGACCACACTCGTTACAACAGACTGGCTGTGCATCGTATCTCCGGGTTGCCGGATCATAATATTCTTTTGCGCAATCCGGACACATCGGAAATTCTTTCATGCTGGTGCGCTCCCGGTCATAGGGCAGCGCATCCAGTATGGTCAGCCGGGGACCGCAGCAGGTACAGTTGATAAAGGGATGCAGATACCGCCTGTTTTCCGGATCAAACATCTCCGCCTTACATTCATCGCAGATCGCGATATCCGGGGAGACAAAGATTTCCCCCTTTGTCTTCTCACTTTCGATGATATCAAACTGTGTAAATTTCTCCGGCTCCTCCACCGGTTCTTCAAGAAGCTTCAGGATAGCTGCACGCTTCGGTGGCTTATTCCCGATATCTGCGATAAAGGCATCCACATCCTGCTGCTTACCCTGAGCAAAAATCTCCACATAGGGTCCTTTATTGGACACACTGCCACGGATTCCTCTTGCCATAGCATGACGACTCACCGTAGGGCGAAATCCCACTCCCTGTACGATCCCGTAAACACGGATCATTTTCGTAATTTCCCGCTCCATATGTTTCTCCATTCCCTGCAGCTGTTTCCACTGATCCGGCTGCAGCATGCATGTAACTTTATGTCCTGCCCTTATGGTCTACCTACATTTTCCGGATACTGCAAAATGCACTGTATTCACAAACACTCCTGAAAAAGCCTTTGTCATCCGCTTCATACATGGATCTGCAAAGATCACGTCATATCCGCCCTTCTCTGCCAGTTCCATGTAATCTTCCTCATCCCTTAATGACACATCGCCCTCCTCCAGGAGATCTTTTTCCATGGAAAACCAGCTTGCCACGGTGATCTCTCCGTCCACACCACGTTTCCGTAGCTCCTCTCTTATGGAACCGGCCATCACCTGCTGCTGCACGATGAGAATCTTTTTTCCTGTATAATCCATATCAGGAACCAGCTCTTCCGCCAGAGGATATCCCACCTCATAAGGTGTTCCGAAGGTTTTCTCCAGATATCTGGCACATTCCAGTGCCGCAGGAGAAACCACGATATTTTTTTCCGCAGAGGAGGCTTTTTTTACCTCATCAAGCCCGTCTCCCATTCCATAGCAGACTGCTCTCTGTCCTCTGGCACGGAATTTTTCACGGATCTTGTCTGCTGCTTTCAGGTCACTGACATCCTGAGGTGTCATTCCGAGAACTCCTGTCTTACCAGCCTCCACAGGCAGCTTTTCCCGGGCAAAGGCTTTAAAAAGCTCCAGATAAGCCTTCCGCTCTCCCCCATCATAAAGCTCCATTCCGTTGGTATTTACTGCAAGCACCGGAAGATCTGTTTTCTTCTCGCACATCCGCCGCAGTGCCTGATGATCCGTTCCGATCACAGCAGGTACCGGTGTTCCGATAATGGCTGCAAAGCCTGCCTCCACCTTTTCTGCTGCATCCACAAGCTTGGCAACCAGGCGGTCATCCCGTCCCAGGATGGCATCCATATCCCGAAGTCCTGCGCTGAATACCGCACTTTTCTGTTCAAACCATCTTGGTTCATCAAAGCCGCAGACATTTCCCGCACAGCCTCCTGCATCACAGATCACGATGATCCCACCAAGCTCATACAGCACTGACACGGCTCCGGACTGATCCGGTGCAAAGGGTGTCAGATATTTCCGAAGTCCTCTCATACCTTTTCTCCCTTCTGCAAAACTTTCTCTGTCAGTGTTTCAAACAGCCTGCGTACCCCCGCATAGCCATAGGGCTGCCGGTCCTGATTCCACACGGCATTTGGCTGATCCCGGTGATAATATCCTGCATCCTTTCCTATAGTAAGGTTCACTCCGCTCCCGGACGGATCGTAATACAGCATGGTGGGTTCCATATTGGAAAAAACCTTTGTATCCGAACTCAATTCCGCAAGATGCCGTATGTATACAAAATTCTCGGCTGTGATAGTTCCGTAGATCTCCGGCACCCGGAAACCATACCGCACCAGGGCCAGGGCCAGCTCAAAGGGATCTCCGTTCATGCACTCCCCTACTGCAAAAGACGCATCCGGACAGACTTCCCGGAATCTCTCCACTGCCTCTTCTGCTGCTTTTTTATACACTTCCTGGTCAAAAGAGACTCCAAGAACCTGTCCCAAGGCACGATACTGATTTTCGATCTTATCTGTCTGGTAGAGCCTCCGAAGCTCAATAAAAGGAATCTTCAGCCGGTCATGAAAATCCTCCGCTGCAAACCTTGCTTCCGGATGAAGCACCAGATTAAAATTGGCCTGTGACATGGTCTGATATTCTTCATAATCCTTACATCTTGAGATCTCATGGATGGTCTTTACGCCTGCCTGCTGCAGCAACTCATACATCTCGCAGTCATCAACCAGCGGCGAAAAAAATCCCAGAAGATTGACCACATTTCCCTTTTTCTTCTGTGGCTCAAGGAGGGAGTATAAGGACTGGCGCACATGGACCATAGGCGGCTTTCTGCCCTCACGTGTCAGTGCGTACATGTAACAGGGGCGCACCGGAATATCCACCTTTTCCTCTGCCTTCCGGCAGACACGTTCCATATCCGTTCCCAGAAGTGCATCCACACAGGTGATACAGATCATCACCACAGACGGCTTCTTCTCACAGCAGTCGCAGATCTCTTTTACCGCTTTCGGGATCTTTTTCAGGTGACGGCCTGTAACAATATCCGTCTCGTCCATCATCAGATAAAAAAATCGATCATTGTACTCCGGCATGGAGCTGATAAGAGAAGTATTTCTTCCGCAGCATCCCGGTGCCACGATCAGCATAATGGAATCCGGCACTGCAAGCCCGGCCCGCTTTACGCCAAAGCCCTCCGCTCCCGGAGAGTTAAATGCCAGAGTTGCCGGAGAGCTGTAGATCAGATGCTTCCCGGAGATCATCTGCGGAGGGATCGCTTCCAGCCCGCCCCGGGCCAGTTCTTCTGCAGTTGCAAAATATGCTTCCTTTTTCATATATCCTCCTTCTCCGCTTCTTCACTTTCCAACAGCTTCCTGGCCAGTGCAAAAAATTTCTCACTGATCTCAGAATTCTCATCTCCCTCGATCACCGTTTTGCCCTGATCCTCCCATCGGATGATCTCGTCACTTCTCGGGATCTCACCCACGACCGGGATATTGTTTTTTTCTGCAAAAGCATTTACTTTTTCCGTTTCATTCTCCACATTCCTGTGATTCAGCACGATTCCGAAGATTCTCGCATAGCTTCGATCCTCAAAATTCCGCACAGCACTGGAAATATTATTGGCTGCATAGAGTGCCATTTTCTCTCCGGATGTGACAATGAGTACTTTTTCCGCATAGCCCTCCCGGATCGGTGCCGCAAAACCGCCACATACTACATCTCCAAGAACATCGTAAAGCACTACATCCGGCTTCCAGGTCTCAAAAAGCTTCAGATCCTCCAGAAGCTGAAAGGTTGCGATGATACCTCTGCCTGCACAGCCAAGTCCCGGCGTGGGACCGCCGGTCTCAATGCAGAGGACTCCACCGAAGCCCTCCTTTGAAATATCCTCCAGCTTTTCCGGCTCCTCATCCTCTTCCCGCATATAATTCATTACCGGCCGCAGAGGTTCTCCACCAAGAAGATTGATGGTGGAATCCGCCTTGGGATCACAACCGATCTGGATCACTCTCTTCCCCATGGCTGCAAAAGCCGCCGCCAGGTTGGACGTCACTGTAGACTTTCCGATACCGCCCTTTCCGTATATTGCTACCTTCAGCATAAAATCCTCCCTAATTCATTCTGTCCGCTCCCGCAGGTATTTTCATAAAAAAAGCTCTTTCACGCACAAGGTGAAAGAGTCCCGTATTCCGCTCACAAAACAAAGTCAAGCGGATATTCGCGATCCGCATTTGCTGCTTGTTCATAACCGAATAACTGCTTCGCAGCTGATTCGGTTAAGCTGTGCCGGATGAACAACGATTCCTGCTCGGATATTCCTTGCCGTCAAAGTCTGTTTCCTGCTGTATTTTGTTTTAATGCCTCATCCGGATAGAAAGAAAATATTTCGTTCCGTCTGAATTTTTCTATTTTTATTATACAATGGTGTACATTAGTGAGTCAATTGCAACTCTGACTTTTTATACAAAAAAAGACCCCAAGGCGAAATATTTTTAAGCATTTCGCCGAGAAGTCTTTTCTCGGATCTGCCGGCTCAGAAGCCGCGGCAAAGTTATTCTTATGATAAAGCTTTACTGGATAGAAACTACGTGATATCCTCTGTCTTCCACTACCTTCTTAAGCTCTTCGTTGGAAATCTCTCTGTCGTAGGAAACCACTGCCTCACCTTTTTTCAGGCTTACTTTTGCTGCCGCACCGTCAATGCGGTTGATCGCTCTTGTGACGCTGGCCACACAGTTCTCACAGTGCATGCCTGTGATCTTCATGGTTTTCTCACCCAGCTTGGTTCCATCCAGCTTCTTCTTCGGGATCTCCGGCTTGCTGCCGCCTCCGCAGCAGGCGCCTTCGCCCTTCAGATGTTTATATGCGCCTTTTCCGGCAAACAGCATAATGATGATAACAACGATGACAACAATTGCATTTGCCATGATTTCTTTCCCTCCTGGTTACTTATGCATTCCACTACAGCCGGAGCAGCCGGAACAATGACCGGAGCAGCTGCCGCCACAGCCACCTGTATGTGTGTTACCGGCACAGCCGACACAGCTGAGCCCCTGTTTCTTTCTTGAATAGAGATAACTGATCACAAATACGCCATATGCGATCACCAGTGCCAGTACAATAATATCCGCTATCATACTCATATCTGTCACCCTTTCTTTCGCTGTACAGCCTGTGAACTGCTGCCAGCCTCTGATGAATACTTTTGTAAAAAAACTTCCATATTTCTTCAGGCTTATTATAGCACAGAAGACCAGGTATTTACATCCCCGGTCTCCTGCATTTCTTATCATTTCAGCTGTTCTTACAGCATCATTTCAAAGCTATCATATGTACCGGATCGTTACTGTATGACCGGTTTTCAATTACTCTGCTGCCTGTACAGATCTCTTTGTAACATCGTTCTGGTTCTTGTACGGATCTGGTCTGAACAGAAGGAAGAGCAGGATCGCTGCAAGGATCAGCGCTACGATCGTTCCAATTCCGAAGGAACCGGCACCTGTGACAACAAGACCGATCTGGTATACACAAAGTGTTACAACATAAGCAAAAATGTTCTGGAAGAGAATTGCAAACCAGAACCATTTTCTGGACTGCATCTCATGTGCCATTGTAGAAATAGCTGCAAGGCACGGAGAGTCAAGCAGGTTGAACAGCAGGAAAGAAAATGCTGCTACTGCTGTCGGGAACCATGCTTTGATCGCTGCACCAACGATCATGGTATCCTCTGCATCATCACCAGCTACGTTTGCAAGAACACCCATTGTACTTACGATGGACTCTTTTGCGGAGAATCCGGAGATGGAGGCTGCAACCGGCTGCCATTTGCCAAATCCAAGAGGAGCAAAGATCGGAGCAAGGATACCGCCAAGGATAGCCATGATACTGTCGTTGCTGTCCTCAACAAATCCGATTCCGCTTCCTGTATTTCCGATGCTGGAAAGGATCCACATGATAACGGTTGCAAGGAAAAGAATGGTACCGGCTTTGATGATGAAGCCTTTCAGTCTCTCCCAAACATGAAGCAGAACTGTCTTTACAGACGGAATGTGATACTGTGGAAGCTCCATTACGAACGGGGCAGGTTTACCGGAGAACGGTTTTGTTTTCTTCAGGATGATCGCAGATACAAGAACTGCTACAACACCGATAAAGTACATCAGTGGTGTGATGAAACCAGCAGCTACGTAGTCACCGGTTACATAAGCTGTCATGATACCACCCATAAGAGCGATAACAGGAAGCTTGGCACCACATGGAATAAATGTTGCTGTCATGATCGTCAGACGACGGTCATTATCTGCCTCAATCGTTTTGGAAGCCATGATTCCAGGGATTCCACAGCCGGAGGAGATAAGAAGTGGGATAAAGCTCTTTCCGGAAAGTCCGAAATGACGGAATACACGGTCCATGACGAACGCGATACGAACCATGTAACCGCAATCCTCAAGGACGGAAAGGAACAGGAACAGGATTGCCATCTGCGGAACGAATCCAAGCACTGCACCAAGACCACCGATGATACCATCTGATACAAGGCTTACCAGCCAGTCCGCAACACCGGCATTGCCGAGTCCATCCGTTACAACACCCTGGATGGTTCCCACAAAGCTGTCGTTTGTCCAGTCTGTTACCATGGTACCAACTGTTGTTACCGATACATAATAAACGATAAACATGGTAAGGATAAAGATCGGAAGACCGAGAATACGGTTTGTTACAATACGGTCGATCTTATCGGAAACTGTCATCTTATTTCCGCTTCTCTTAACGTTTGCAGAAACAACCTTCTGGATGTACTGATATCTTCCATCCGTTACGATACTCTCTGTATCATCATCCTCTGCCTTCTCAAGGCCAGAAGCAATCTCCTCAATCCTGGACTGTGCAGAAGCCGGAAGGTTCAGACCTTCTTTTACCTTGCTGTCTCTCTCAAGAAGCTTTACTGCATACCATCTCTTGTTCTCCTCAGCGATGTTTGCAGGAACAAATCCCTCGATCTCATTTACAGCTTTTTCTACTGCTTTCGGAAATTCCATCTGCTTAGATGGTACTCTGTGCTGGTTCGCACATTTGATCGCCTCATCAACAACCTCTTTAAGGCCTGTTCCTTTAAGAGCAGAGGTCTCAACGATCGGGCATCCAAGCGCGGAGCTTAAGCCTTTTACATTGATATGGATGTTGTTCTTTTTCAGAAGATCCACCATATTAAGAGCGATAACAACCGGGATACCGATCTCAAGAAGCTGGGTTGCAAGATACAGGTTTCTCTCGATGTTTGTTGCATCCACAAGATCGATGATCACATCCGGTTTCTCTTTCAAAAGGTAATCACGGCTGACAACCTCCTCAAGTGTATACGGGGAAAGTGAATAGATACCCGGAAGGTCTGTTACCGTTACATCCTTCTGGTTTTTCAGCTTACCCTCTTTTTTCTCTACAGTAACACCTGGCCAGTTACCAACGTACTGGTTTGCGCCTGTAAGAGCATTGAACATTGTAGTCTTACCACAGTTCGGGTTTCCGGCAAGAGCTATTGTTACAGACATTTTGCATCCTCCTTTTTTCAGGTCAGAGCCTGACGCTCTGTCATTTTTCGAAGCGTATTTACTTTACTTCCACACATGCTGCGTCATGCTTACGCAGGGAAAGCTCATAACCTCTGATGGTGATCTCAACCGGATCTCCAAGAGGAGCTACCTTTCGGATATAAACCTCGCTGCCTTTTGTGATTCCCATATCCATGATACGACGCTTGTAAGCCGGGTCGCCGGTGATCTTGGAAACAACTACTGTAGAACCTACTGCTGCATCACGTAAAGTCATTTCTCTTTTCCTCCCTGTTCATATTCCAATTCCTAATCTATCCTCAACTGCGCCTTCCGCAGTTTGGGGCAAATCCACTACCGGTCACTGCCGCACAGTCCGGTCACACCATAATGTGTCTGGCCATTTCCTTATTGACTGCTACTCTGGAATCCTTGACATTTACGATCAGATTGCCGTCAAACTGAGAAATAACTGTCACTTCCGCATTCTCAACAAAACCAAGGCCTGCAAGAAATCTTCTTGTATCCTCCGCTCCGGAAATACGCTTGATCGTGCCAGTATCACCTGACTGTAAAAATAAAATCGGCTGCATGGAATCCCTCCGTTTCTTTCTATTAATTAACTCAGTCTAATTAGTTAGCCCTAACTCATAGGTTAGTTTATACTAAGTTTTTTCGAATGTCAATCCCCTAAATGAAAAAAGTTAATCAAGATTAAGTTTTTATAAACAAAATATAAAAAAAGTTCCTGCATTCTGAGGTATTTCTGTCTGGCAGAAGGTTACCTCAGAATGCAGGAACTCTGTTCTGATTCTTTTTCTGTTTGCAGCCTGTTAAGCTAAAAACCCCTTCCGGAACTTTTTCTTTCTTCCGTGCTGCTCATATTTTTATCTCTTAGTGGATCTGGATCTGATCATTCAAAAGCTTCAGGATCAGATTCTCCGTTTCATTGATTCCGTAGCTTGCACTGTTGATACAAAGATCGTAGTTATCCGGCTTGCCCCACTGAGCTCCGCCGTAAAAATTGTAATACCGTCTGTGCTGGCTGTCCATCTTCTTCAGGAAACGGACTGCCTGCTTCATATTCATCTTCCGTACATCCATAACATGCTGCACACGGATAGCAAAAGGAGCTGTGATAAACAGACTGATATGCGGAATGTGATTGTTCTTGAGGATCGCATCCGCACACCTTCCCATAATGATGCAGTCCTCTTTTGAGGCCAGATCGCAGATCAGGTCACTCATGTTAAAGAATACCGCATCCTGTTTCGGAAGACCATGGTAACGGTTGAATTCCCGGAACCAGCCCTTGGGATCAAATTTATGCTTCTTCTCATATTTATTGAAATCCGCAAAATATTCCGCATCGTTGACCGCGCCCTTTTCCGCCTCAAGACGCCTTAATACCTGATCAAAGATCTCCACATCATAATAGTTGATCCGAAGCTTGTCTGCCAGTCCGAAACCGATATCATTGCCGGCACTTCCCTGTGTACGGCTGATACAGATGACCAGATGGTCATTCTCAGAGATTTTTTCCCTGCGCTTGATCATATGATTCAGTGCCACACGTTCCTTATCCATGATATCCGTAGCAACAAAAGTCTCCGGCAGCGTCAGGATCTCCTGAAAGATCTCATCATATTTCTTCATGAGACGGCTTTTTTCTTCTTTATCCTTGATGGTCCTGGCCATGTTGCTGATCAGTGCCATCTCGCTTCGAAGAAGATGTCCGTCCGGTTTGGTATACATCAGAGCACTTAAGTTCCGGATAGTGCCTTCTCTGTCACCGGTGAAGGTACGTCCAAGGGAAGATCCTACGCTTTCATAAACCTCGCCATCCAGTTCATAAAGCCTGGTGGCAAGTTCTCTGCATTTCTCTCGAATGTTATTATCCTGCATATTGATCCTCCTCCCTTATAAAAAGAATACCAGCATATCGATGATGAACACCGGTACCAGGAAACAAATGGACCATGCCATATATCCGAAGAAGGACGGCATGTTGATACCATTTTCGTCAGAAAGTGTCTTGACCATAAAGTTCGGAGCATTGCCGATATATGTATTGGCGCCCATAAATACAGCACCGCAGGAAATCGCAGAAAGAAGCTTTACAGGAACCGTTCCCAGCGTTGTTGCGATTCCGTTTGTAAATCCGAGAGTTCCCGCTGTTGTCAGAAATACCAGATAGGTCGGTGTATTATCCAGGAAGCTGGACAAAGCTCCGGTCGCCCAGAACATCTGGTACGGCTCGGTGATACCGAGATTCGGTCCTACTGCTTTCAGAAGCATCAGGGCCGGCTGCATGGTGATAAAAATACCGATGAAAAGTACTGCAACCTCCTTGATCGCACCCCAGGTAAAATGGTTCCGCACACGGATCCTTTTATCCGTTGTCTTAAAGGACAGAAATGCAGCTGCCAGGATCAGGACGATCTCAATGATCGACGGGAAACTTAAAGTAACCTCACCGAAAATATGAATCCCCTTTACATTTCCGGCTGCATCCTGGAATACAGGCATACCTGGAAGCATTCCGCTTAAGATAACACCCACAACGATCATCACAAGGAAGATGATATTATGAAGACCCTCGATCTTAAACTCGGTACCCGGTTTGCTGATATCCGGTTTACGTCCCTCTGCGATATCCTTCTTGTAAGAGCGCATATCCAAATGATAGAACACAAACAGAAGGATCACCATATTAAAGATCAGTACCGGAAAAAGATGAAGGCTCCAGAAAAACGGAACTCCTCGCATGAAGCCCATCAGAAGCGGCGGATCACCGATCGGTGTCAGGCAGCCACCCATGTTGGATACCATAAAGATGAAAAAGATCATGATATGACCCTTTCTCTTTCTCCAGGAATTCATTTTGATCACCGGACGGACCATCAGCATGCTGGCTCCGGTAGTTCCGATACAGCTGGAAAGCAGGGTTCCCAGTGCAAGAAGTCCTACATTTACTCTTGGCGAACCCGCAAAATCACCCTCAACTGTAATGTTACCGGATACACAGAACAGTCCGAATAACAGGATGATAAATGTAAGATAGTCATTGATCACGCACTCAAGTACTGTTTCCGCAGTTTTTCCGGCACCGTAAACAACTGCAAACGGAATGATCATAAGAACGATCCAGAATGCAACCACAACGGGCTGATGTGACTCCCACCACTCACCCTTTACCAGCGGCATCACTGCAACACACAGAAGAAGGCCCGCAAAAGGGATACAAAGCCACACCGGCACACCAGATCCTGTCCCACCGTTTCCGGCTGCCCATACACCCACAGGACATGCCAGAAATACTGTCAGAAAAGTACACATGACGGTTAATAATTTTTTCAAAATTTTCACCCCTCACATAAATTTTTTTACCAGTGAAATTATAACATATGGCGTTCTAAAATCAACTGTGTAGATGTGCAATTTATACTCGAACCCTCTCTCTTTTTTGTGCATTTTGCCGGTGTGTCATAGCATTTTTTGTTTGTTTTCAAACACACGACCAGATTTTCGGATACTGTTTTCTATATCTGTTATATAATTTATATACATTGTCTCTCTGACAAAAAAGCAGCCGTATTCTCCATCGGCACACTACCCTTTCCGGAAAATACTGCTGCTTTTGTATCTGTTATTTTTTTATTATTCCATACACTCGTCAAGGATCTCTGCCATCTTGTCGATATCCTCTTTTGTGATCACAAGAGGAGGAACAAGGCGGAGAACATCACTTCCTGCTGAGATCACCAGAAGCCCCTTTGCAAGAGCTTTTTTCACCACATCTCCTACCGGACGTCCCTTGATCACGATACCCTGCATGAAGCCTTTGCCTCTTCTTGTTTCTGCACAGTCATGCTTTGCAACCAGTTCGTCCAGCTTCTCCTCAAAATACGGAGTAAGTCCCTGCACATGGGAAAGGATCTGATCTTTTTCAAAAATGTCAAATACCTTGCTGACTGCTGCACATACGAAGGGATTTCCACCGTAAGTGGTTCCGTGGTCGCCTGGCTTCAGGGAAGCTGCAGCTGCTTTTTTGTTCAGCACAAAAGCACCTACCGGAACTCCACAGCCAAGTGCTTTGGCACAGGTCATGATATCCGGCTGTACTCCATATGCCTGCCATGCAAAATAATGTCCGGTACGTCCCATACCGCACTGGATCTCGTCCAGGATCAGGATGATATCCTTCTCATCACAAAGCTTACGTAAGCCTTCCAGGAACTCTTTTGTAGCCGGATAAATACCTCCTTCTCCCTGTACGGTCTCGGTGATGATGGCACAGGTCTTATCTGTGATTTGAGCCTTTACACTCTCAAGATCATTGAAATCTGCAAATTTCACCCCACCCATCAGAGGCTCAAAGGGTTCTCTGTAATGTGCATTGCCTGTCACGGAAAGAGCGCCGATGCTGCGGCCGTGGAAGGAATGGTTCATGGCAATGATCTCATGGTCTGCATGGCCATCTCTTTCGTAGGCATATTTCTTGGCAGCCTTCAGAGCACCCTCAATGGCCTCTGTACCACTGTTTGTGAAGAATGCCTTTTCCATATGGCTTGCCTGTACAAGTTTGGCACCTGCTTCAATGATCGGCTCATTGTAGTACAGGTTGGAAATATGCATCAGCTTGTCGATCTGGGATTTCAGTGCTTCGTCATAGCCCGGATAATGATAGCCCAGGGCATTTACTGCGATACCTGCCGCAAAATCCAGATATTCCTTTCCTTCGGAATCATAGAGGTAACAACCCTCGCCTTTTTCAAAAACTACCGGAAAACGGTTATATGTATGAAGAATACTGGCTTCAGATTCTTCCATCTGTTCATTCATGCTCATTGTAATATTTCTCCCCATCATCTTTTAAAATTGCAGTACCAATACCTTTGTTTGTAAAGATCTCAAGCAGTAAGCTGTGCGGGATCCTTCCATCCAGGATATGGACTCTGTTTACACCATGCTCGATAGCGTCGATACAGTTTTTCAGCTTCGGGATCATACCGCCGCCCACAGTACCATCTGAGATCAGATTCTCAGCCTCATCTACACGAAGCTCGGAGATCAGAGTGGAGGGATCATCTGCATCCCTGTAAACGCCCTCAATATCGGACAGGAAGGCAAGCTTCTCTGCCTCAACTGCCTCTGCAATGGCGCAGGCTGCATCGTCCGCATTGATATTGTAGGAATCAAAATTTTCATCAAAGCCGATTGGGAATACGATCGGAAGGAAATCTCTTTCCAGAAGATCCTGCAGAACCTTCGGATTAACTTTTTCGATGTCCCCTACATATCCGATATCTTCACCTTTGGAAAGTTTCTTGTGGCACTGAAGCAGTCCACCGTCTTTTCCGCTGATACCGACTGCCTGCACACCAAGAGATTCCACCAGAGTAACCAGTTCTTTATTTACCTTTGCAA
>OGOJ01002164.1_pt1 | contig 12897 bp, 6 predicted proteins | sample 1552601 | NCBI WGS metagenome assembly OGOJ01 (sample SAMEA2580184, study PRJEB22360) | human gut metagenome | biome: human gut; feature: human-associated habitat; material: faeces | place: Denmark | collected 2008/2010
GATGGCGTATATCCAATGAGGCATTTCTGCGTGACGTCAGTTTTCTCGATGACCTCAAAGTACGTGTCGGTTATGGTGTGACGGGAAATAACAATTTCTCTGCAGGAGCATCCACAGCCATGTACTCCTCCAATTCAATGTGGCCTTATAACGGTACATGGATTACTTCTTATGGACCGGCTCGTAATGTCAATAATGACTTGCATTGGGAAAAGAAGGCAGAGCTTAACATCGGTTTGGATTATGCGTTTCTGAATAACCGGCTTTTTGGAAAGTTCGATATATATAAAAGAAGAGTTTCCGGAATGTTATACAATATCAGTGTACCCAATCCTCCCGCCGTTTACGAGAAAACGACCATGAATTATGGTAATCTTGAGAATACCGGATGGGAGTTTGAGATTGGCGGAGTGCCTGTTAAAACGAAAGACTTTAACTGGACAACTACCATGCGTCTATCCCATTCTTCTTCCAAAATTACCTCTTTGTGGGGGAATAATACTTACCAGGATCGTGTAGGATTCCCGTCACCGGGAACGAACGGATCAGCCGGAAGAATTGAAGCAGGAACAAAGATCGGAAGCTATTATATCTGGAAATATGCCGGTATCACGGATAATGGAAGATGGCTTCTGTATGATAAGAACGACAATGTGATTCTTAGCGATAAGAAGACCTATGATGACAAGCGGTACATCGGTAATGCTATTCCTGCATTGATGGTATCATGGGATCATACCTTCACTTACAAGAACCTCTCTTTAGGTATCAACCTGCGTAGCTGGATCGATTTCGACGTGTTTAATACCATAAATATGTACTATGGACTTTCTGAAGTAGCAGGCCAGAACGTTCTTCGCAATGCGTACATTGACAACCGGCACATCAAAGAAGTAAAGCAGCTTTGCGATTACTGGCTTGAGGACGGCACTTTCTTAAAGATAGACGCCATTAGTCTGGGATATTCTCTTAACATGAAAAAGTGGCAGAAATATATAGATAAGATTGATCTTTACCTGACCGTCCGGAATGTGGCATGTTTCACGAAATATTCAGGACTTAATCCGGAAGTGAATGTCAACGGACTGGACCCTGGTTATGAATGGTTTAATAATATTTATCCTGAAACTCGTAGATATACCGTTGGTATGAAAATCCAATTCTAATATTAAAGTACCTATAAACTAATAAAATGATATGAGACGAAATATTTTAATCATTATCTCCTTCCTCACCCTTCTGGTGTCATCCGGTTGTACAAATCTGGATGAGAAGTGGTATTCCGAAGTCACTCCGGACACTTATTTCACGTCTAAGGAAACTGTTTATTCTTTCTTGGTACGCTCTTTCACACATTGGCGTTGGTTTCACGGATTCGACCGTGCCATTCTTCAAGAATGTACAACAGATGAGATGTGTGTCACACAAAAAGGAATACATTACAATGATGTCAGATATTCCCAACTGCAGCATCACGACTGGACACCTCTTCACCCCAACAACGAAGAAACCTGGCGTGGGGTAGGCATGGGAGTGGCAATGGCTTTAGCTTGTAAGGAAGACTTATCCGGTGTGGATTATGTATCACTGGGCATGACGGAAGAATTGAAAGCAGATCATCAGATGCAACTTCAGACATTGGTTGCCTATTTTTATCTGCGGGGACTTGATTTCTATGGGGGTATGCCTATTTACCGGCGCTCTACTACCGAGGAAGTTCCACGTTCCACTGCACGCGAAACCTTTAATTATGTGGAAGAACTGTTGCTTGCCGCTATTCCCAAATTAGAGAAAAAAAGAGCAGATATGCTGGAAGAAGGCTATTTACGTCAAGGAACTGCCGCCGCCCTTCTTGCTCAATTATATTTTAATGCGGAAGTCTACATGGGAGAGAACCGTTTTGCTGAATGTGCGCAGGTCTGCCAGGATCTATTAGATGGCAAATACGGTTATTACGAATTGGAGGAAGACTGGTTCGGTCCTTTCACTTTCGACAATAATAAATCTAAGGAAGTAATGTGGTCTGTTCAGTCGCAATATGCAAAAGGCACTTTGTTTCAATGGCAGTTCGAACGCTATAATCATTATAATGCAAAGAACTATTTTGATCTAAGCGGCTATTCTTCTACTAATGGTATGCATCTTCAGCCGTCTCTTAAACCCAATGGCGATCCCTATACGGATAAGCTTGGGCGACCTTTTGCCAAATTCAACAATAAAGATCTTCGTAAAAAATTGTACTTGTATAAAGGGAATGGAAAATACGAAGGAATGTTCCTTTATGGAAAATTACAGCGTACATCAAGAAGTGGTACAGAGGTGAAGTGTACGGGACTGTACGAATATCCAGGTGAGGTTCTTGAATTTGTCGATCAGGTGGCACAATTCAAGAAAGTGAAAGATGGAGAATATTCTTCAGTGAATGAGCTTCCCTCCAATATAAGTACCGGGGAAGAGAATTCCGGAATACGTTTGTGCAAACTACCGGTTCCCGACAATATCGACAAAACCATTGCTTTTAATCCGGATTATCCGGTTATTCGTTTTGCTGAAATCTATTATATGCTTGCTGAATGTAAATATAGAAGCGGCTATAAAAAAGAAGCAGCCAATCTTTTCAATGAAGTGCGTAAACGCAATTTCGAGAATAAAGCCGATCCTGATCCGGTGACCGAAACGAATATCGACAAGTACCGGATTCTTGATGAGTGGATGGTCGAGTTTCTGGGTGAACAGCGTCGTCGTACCGATCTTCGTCGTTGGGGGTTGTATACAACAGGTTCCTGGTGGGATCATAAACCTACTAACGACGATCATTATGAGCTTTTTCCTATTCCGGAAAAGTCAATTTCTGTCAGCAATGTCTTGAAGCAAAATCCGGGATACGGAGGCGGCAATGAAATGACTAAAGAAGAAGCCGGTATCTATAGTGTGAAACAAATCGATTAATCAACTATTAAAGAATAATATAATGAATAGCAAGATATTTTTTTTAGGAGCCATCATGTTGCTGCCTACATTCGCAAGTTGCCAACAAGAAAAGCCTTTTCCTGATGATGCAGTAGATAAAGTGTATGAATACCTTCCGGAGTGGCAGGCAGGTTATTTGGATATTCATCAGATTAGTACCGGAAGAGGTAATGCAGCCTATCTTATTTTTCCAGATGGGACTACCATGTTATTGGATGCAGGAGATTTAGGAGTACATTCAGGCACACAGGAAATTATGAAAGCAGTGCCTAATGATTCTAAGCGGCCTGCCGAATGGATTGCTCAATATATAAAACATTTCTCATTGCCATTAAAAAATAACGGAGCACTTGATTATGCCTTGCTCACTCACTTTGATACGGACCATATCGGACAGAATGGAAAACTGGCAATCGAAAAAGTAGGACTGGATTACAAACTTACCGGAATCACTCATGTTGGTAATCTTCTCAATATTTCCACTTTGATAGATCGTGGTTATCCTACTTATGATTATCCGACAGCAGCTAAAGTCTCTGGTGCTCATATCTCAAACTATAAATTATATGTTGCCGCTCGTGACAGGGAAGGTAAAAAGAATGAGGGATTTGTAATAGGAAGCAATAGTCAGATCAAACTCTTGAAAGATCCGGGCTCTTATCCTACATTCGAAGTACGTAATATCGTGGGTAATGGTAAAATTTGGACAGGTAGCGGAACAACAGCCAAAGAGCTTGTGCCTTCTACAGCCTCTTCAAGTGAACAGTTGAACGAAAACCGTTGCAGTTGTGGAATTCGTATCACATACGGTAATTTTGATTATTTCTCCGCAGGAGATATTCTGGGCGTAGAAAAAGCACCGGAATGGTTTGATATAGAAACGCCGGTAGCCAGATTGCTCGGTGAGACGGATGTGGTTGTTGCCAATCATCACGCTTATTCTGATGCTATGTGCGATACCTACATTTCCCAAGTGAAACCACAAGTCTATGTAATTCCCGTATGGGATTACTATCACCCTCAACCGGCAACGTTGAGCCGGATGCTGTCTCAAACTCTTTATCCTGGTGAACGGTCGGTTTTTGCTGCCGGTATGGTAGACAGTAACAGGAGCAGACTGGGTGAAGACGGCTTGAAGATAAAGCCTGCCGGACATGTTGTTACGCGTGTTTATCCGGGTGGAGAGAAGTTTCAGATCTTTGTATTAAATGATCGGAATGAAGCTTATGAGATACTATATAAAACAGGTGAGATTAAATCTAATAATTGATGAACATGAAAATTAAAGATTCAATAGTCTGGACAGCTTTTCTGGCTGTGATGGCAATCATAATGTTTCCGTCATGCTCTGACGAACATGAAGCCGGTATATTGGAAATAACAAATAATGAGATTATTCTTCAGGCGGAAGGTGATCCGGTTCAGGTGGAGGTGAAGTCCAATACCGAGTGGCGAATTGATTTTGTAGAATCAACCTGGTTCTCTACGGATATACGTGGAGCCCAGTCATCAAGAACTTATTTCACTGTGACTTATGATGAGAATATCAGTGATTCCGAACGTTTCTGTGATATTCGTGTGTTTACGAAAGATGGTAAGACTGCGGATGTAATCAAGATAAAACAATTATCCCGTTATCCATTTATTGTTCCTGCCAGTGATAAGATGGAGCTGTTTACTAAAGGAGGTGAATATGAAATGGAAATCTCTACCAATGTGCCCGAAACGGATATCGTTATTACGCCAACGGTGAACTGGGTGCAGGAGTATAGGATAAGTGATGGAAAGCTTTATTTTAATACGGAAACAAATTCGCAATCACCCCGTACAGGAAGTATTGTGTTGAGTTATGACGATCAGTACCAGCGTAAGGTCACGGCTACCATTAATCTCTCGCAAGCATATTCTGAATATGCGAATGCGGAACTTGTCAGTTATCCAACCGTACATGGTTATGCTGTCGGTGGAATTACTAACAATGTATATGTTGAAGGAACCATCGTAGCCAATGGCACTTCGAAGAACTTCCCGAGCAATCGCTATGTCATTCAGAATGAGGCAGGAGAGACAGTTGTGTTTGAGTCCGAATCTTTAATTACGTTTGCACAATTTGCCAAAGTGTCATTGTGTCTGAAAGATGGAATGATAAGAGAAGAATCAGAGGGTAGCTTTACTTATAGACTGATTAGCGGTATCACTGCTGCCCACGTAATCAGCTCGGAACTTTCTACCTTCACAATTCCTGAAAGAACGATTGCTGAACTTACGGATAATATGGTATTTAGTCTTGTGACCCTGAAAGATGTCGAGATTGCATCTCCGGTAGGTGCATTCACTAATTTCAAGACTACTGACCCGGGAGCTGCCGATCGTAAGATTAATAAGAACTATTGGGTAGAAAAGTTCCCTGCATATTACAGATACTATCCGACCTGTATAAGAGATAAAAACGGTTCTAATACATATATGCTTACTGCGTTTGAAGCTCCTTATGCTCACGAAACACTTCCTAAAGGTTCGGGAAGCATAACAGGAATGGTGGCGAAAGTGAAACTTACAAATTTCGACATCTCTGAAAGTCGGTTATGTATTCTTCCGCTTAACAGAGAAGATATTAACATCAGTGATATAAACGAGATCACTGATGTGCTTGTAGAATGGGATTGTAATGTACCCGATTGGAAAGAAATAGGCTCTTCTACTTTTACGGATTACCATCCTACGGGTGGCGAGGCATCGCAGGCGAATGCTCTTCTTAGCAAAGACGGAAATAAATATTTCCAGCAAACCTATGCAGACTACATTCTGGGATTCCAGGATGATTTCAGAGGAGATGTTAACCTTAACACGACCGATGGATACTATGGTCGTATGCGAGGCGGTGCTTTTAATAGTAAACCGTGGTCTACAAGTTCATATTTCTACGTAGACAAAATATCGACAGTAGGTATTTCTACATCCTTGTCTCTTCAGGTTGAAATGAATGCAAGTTGGGGAGGTGGCCCTGTTGCAGTGGTTGAATATGCTTATTCGATGAATGGTGAATGGATTAAAGTAGATAATTCAGAGTTTACCATTCTGGGACAGTTTGATAGAACGGCTGCAGGTGGACAGACGGAGAAGAACATTCCTGGTTATAAAGTCTATGACTTTAAGTTGCCGGATGCCTTATTGAACCGTGATAATATTTGCATCAGATTGCGACCGGTCAGACTTCCGGCAGGGGTATCCAGCTTCATGCCGCTTAGGCTTGCTAATATCTCAATCAAATACAACAAATAATCAATAGGGAATATATATAAAATAATCGGAAGCAATAAAGGACATATCCTGATTGCTTCCGATTATCTTTTTATATGTGGATCTTGAACGATCTCTATTCAAAAAGAACGATATCTTATTTCTCCAACAATTCTTCTTTATTTTTCCAACAAATCCTTTAAGAAGTCGTCCAACTCCTTATCCAACCCTTTCAGCAATTCATCATTCACCAGTATGGTATCGTCGTCAATCAACAGCAATTCTGCTACGGTTTCTTTCTCTTCATCTACCAAAACGAAAGAATAAGGTTTCAGAATAGTCACTTTGTCGAAATCTCCGGCATCCTTCATTCTGCAAAGAATGTTGCGAAGAGAAGGTTCCACGTTTTCAAGGAAATCATCCCCTTCATAAGTAGCCCATTCTTCGATCATGATGTTTGCCAGTTCTTCATCATCATCGTTGTAAATATTAAGTTGTCCCGATGCCTGATCCGGTTGGAGATGGATATCGGTTACGACTGTTTGTTCACAGCTACATACATATTTAGCGACTGCCTTTTGGATAGCCGATTCGATAATAGATAATGATTGTTGGCTCAATTTCATGGGTTCCTTCTTTTTATAAGTTCAAAGGTATAAAAAAAATAAGATTTGATACACAATTTCCTTAAAAATCATCATTAAATCGGCTCATTTGCAATTTTAACTTGGGTAATTGAGCATTTCTCTCCTTTAGTTCAGCTAAATACAAAGTAGTAAGATAATAATTCGGCACATCATCAATGGTAGCTTGAGGGCTATCTGTGATGTTCTTTTTATCTATTTTTTTAGCTAGTTGTTGTGCCTTTTCTGCCCATTCTTCTGCTTTAGCCAAACTATCTTTCATTTCGTAGTAAACAGCAATGTTGAGAGCTGCCCGCATTTTTTTCTTTTGGTTCTTGGTACCTTCGAAAGCCTGACGCCAAAGTTCGTATGCGTCGTCCCATGAATTTTCGCGTACATAAATGGCAGCGTCACGCATAGGAACCGAACCACCAGTATAAAGATACCGTGTTCCTTTTTTCCAAATAGGGACAATATTTTTCACCGGAACCGTTCCTGCGAATGCTGCCGCTTCTTCCAGCATCTGCTTGTCGGGAATCATGCGAGTGGCGGCTTCTATGGCTGTACCTCCAAACTCTTCCCAAAAAATGCTATCATTAGGATGGAGCGTAGTCATCGGTCTGCTGCGTTCGGGAAGATAAACTTTCACCGTGGGATAAACTTTCACGTCTACCGCTCCTTGAAAGCAGTTGAACTCATCCAGATAACGGACAGTCTTTGTTGCTTTGAGTTGCAGGTTTTCCAGTGCAATAATAAAGTCCACTCCCAGGTTAGAAGTCAGTTGACGCACTTCCTCCTGGCTCAATGTACTTTCGCGGGCCAGTTTATCATTGGCGCGTAAGGCAGAATCACAGATAACCACCTCATCGAAGTAGTTCTGCTGTGCTATTTCTTCTGCCAGTGATTCAGTGGCTGTCTTAGGATCTCCATTGGCATAAGCTGTTGCACGACTTATCAATGGTGTACCTTCTTTAATTTTTTCAGTCTCTGTTATCAGTTTATTATCCGGGGCGTCGCTGGTGTTATTCACAATAGCTACTTTCCGGAGTTGCGGAGGAAAGCTCAAGTCGGCAGGTTGCAGATAATCAATGGGGATCTGTTCCAGACTCTGACAGCTACCCAGAGTCAGCAGGAATAAAACGATGAAAACCAGTGAATAAGATTTTGCCATAGTTTTGTTCTATTTAGTAATTTGAACAAAAGTACAACTTTGGAAGAATAAAAGAAAGTCTCAAACAGTTTTTAACCGTTTGAGACTTTCTTTTATAAGTTGGATATAGAGAGACTATGCCATAAAGCACATTACCCTACAATTTCCAACCTTTAATTTATAATTTTTAATTATTAATTAATCAAAGGTTCTTTCCGTGGCAGTTTTTATACTTTTTCCCGCTTCCGCATGGACAAGGATCGTTACGACCTACTGTCTTCTCTGCACGAATCGGTTCACGTTTCTGCTGTTCACGAGTATCCTGACTTGCAGCAGCCTGCTGGTTCGGATCACTCAAATTTTCTTTGTTTTCGCGATACTTGCTCATATCCTGGCGTTGTTCAGGAGCAGCCTGACGCACTTCTACACGGCGTGCAGCTGATTCATCCGGAGCTTCCTGTACAGGAATTTGTCCACGCATCAAAATAGATATAGTCTGGTTATTGATCTTGTTCACCATAGCATCAAACAAAGTCACAGATTCCAGTTTATAAATCAATAGCGGGTCTTTCTGCTCGTAGCTTGCATTCTGTACGGAATGTTTCAGTTCGTCCAGTTCGCGCAAGTTTTCTTTCCATGCTTCGTCGATTACGTGGAGCAAGATTGATTTCTCGAACGACTTCACCACTTCTTTAGATTCCGATTCGTAAGCCGCTTTCAGGTTACAAGAGATATTATACATTCGTTTACCGTCTGTAATAGGAATCAGGATGTTTTCGTACATGTGTCCCTGGTTTTCATATACCTGTTTGATAACCGGGTTAGCGATCTGTGCCAGACGTTCAGTTTTGCGTTTGAAGTTATCCATCGCAATGTTGAAAGTCTTTTCGGCCAACTTTTCTTTTTTCTCGTTACGGAATTCTTCTTCAGTGAACGGAGTTTCCATTGCTAATGTCTGAAGCAGTTCCATTTGGCAGCCTTCATAATCATTGTTTTCGATAGCATTGGCACAACGGTCCCAGATCATGTTCACGATGTCCATACCGATACGTTCACCCATCAAAGCGTGGCGACGTTTGGTGTAAACCACTGTACGTTGCTTGTTCATTACGTCGTCATATTCCAACAGACGTTTACGAATACCGAAGTTGTTTTCTTCCACTTTCTTCTGTGCACGTTCGATGGAGTTGGAAATCATCTTGTGTTCGATCATTTCGCCTTCCTGGAAACCGAGCTTGTCCATTACACTGGCAATACGGTCAGAAGAGAACAGACGCATCAAATCGTCTTCCAGTGATACGAAGAATACAGAAGAACCCGGGTCACCCTGACGTCCTGCACGACCACGCAACTGGCGGTCTACACGACGGGATTCGTGACGTTCCGTACCGATAATTGCCAAACCGCCCGCAGCCTTCACTTCCGGACTTAACTTGATGTCGGTACCACGACCAGCCATATTGGTAGCAATGGTTACTGTTCCGCTTAAACCGGCGGTAGCAACGATGTCCGCTTCTTTCTGGTGCAGTTTGGCGTTCAATACCTTGTGCTCAATCTTACGCATGGTAAGCATCTTGCTCAACATTTCGGAGATTTCTACCGAAGTAGTACCCACCAATACCGGACGTCCTGCTTGAACCAATTTTTCGATTTCCTCGATAACAGCTTTATACTTTTCGCGTTTCGTCTTGTAAACGCGGTCGTTCATATCCTTTCTTGCAATCGGACGGTTGGTCGGGATCACGACTACGTCCAATTTGTAGATATCCCAAAGTTCGCCTGCTTCCGTTTCAGCAGTACCGGTCATACCGGACAGTTTGTGATACATACGGAAGTAGTTTTGCAAAGTAATTGTTGCAAAGGTCTGCGTAGCAGCTTCCACTTTCACACGTTCCTTGGCTTCGATAGCCTGGTGCAATCCGTCAGAGTAGCGGCGACCTTCCATGATACGGCCTGTCTGCTCGTCTACGATCTTCACCTGTCCGTCGATCACTACATATTCATCATCTTTCTCGAACATGGTGTAAGCCTTCAACAGCTGGTTGATGGTGTGTACACGTTCCGATTTGATGGCATAGTTTGTCAGAAGTTCATCTTTCTTTTCAAGCAGTTGTTCGTTGGTCAGATTCAGGTTTTCCAATTCCGAAAGTTGTCCGGCGATGTCCGGAAGCACGAATAATGTCGGGTCTTCAGAGTTACCGGTAATCAGGTCTACACCCTTATCTGTCAGGTCTACGCTATTCAGTTTTTCGTCGATTACGAAGTACAGCGGATCAGTCACTTCATGCATACGCTTGTTGTTCTGTTCCATGTAGATCTCTTCCGTCTTGAGCATACCTGCCTTGATACCCTGTTCACTAAGGAACTTAATCAAAGCCTTGTTTTTCGGCAATGCCTTGTGGCTGCGGTATAAAGCGAGGAATCCTTCTTCCACCTCTTTCTTATCGTTGGATGCGATCAGTTTTTTTGCTTCGGAAAGATATTTGGTAGCCAGTACCTTTTGTGCCTCTACCAGACGTTCCACTAGCGGACGGAGTTGCTCGAACAACTGGTCATCGCCTTTGGGTACAGGACCGGAGATAATCAACGGAGTACGTGCGTCGTCAATCAATACCGAGTCGACCTCATCGACGATGGCATAATTGTGCTGACGTTGTACAAGGTCTTTCGGGCTGATAGCCATGTTGTCACGCAGGTAGTCGAAACCGAATTCGTTGTTCGTACCGAACGTGATGTCTGCCAGGTATGCCTGACGGCGTGCGTCGGAGTTCGGTTGATGACGGTCGATACAATCTACGCTCAATCCGTGGAACATATAAAGAGGTCCCATCCATTCGGAGTCACGTTTGGCGAGGTAATCATTCACGGTAACCACGTGCACACCGTTTCCGGTCAGTGCGTTAAGGAATACCGGGAGGGTAGCCACCAATGTTTTACCTTCACCGGTTGCCATTTCCGCAATCTTACCTTTGTGCAGAACGACACCACCAAAAAGCTGTACGTCGTAGTGAACCATGTTCCATACCGTATCGTTTCCACCGGCTATCCAGTGATTCTGGTAGATGGCCTTGTCGCCTTCGATGCGTACAAAATCTTTCGTTGCAGCCAGTTGGCGGTCAAAATCCGTAGCGGTAACAACGATTTCTTCATTTTCTGTGAAACGTTTGGCAGTGGCTTTCACGATAGAAAAAGCAACGGGCAGTACTTCGTCCAGTGCTTTTTCATATTTCTCCAGAATTTCTTTTTCTGTCTTATCGATTTGTGCGAAGACTTCTTCGCGGTCTTCCAGTTCCAGTGTCTCGATGCTTGCCTTCAACTCTTCCACTTTCGCACGTTCGGCGGTAGCCGATTCATGGATATATTTTTTGAGTTCTTCCGTTTTGGCACGGAGGGCGTCGTTGTCTAGTTTTTCAATCTCCGGGTAAGCAGCTTTGATCTTTTCCACCCAGGGCTTGATTTCTTTCATGTCTCGTGTGGATTTGTTTCCGAAAATCGAGCTTAAAAATTCATTAAATCCCATGTTGTATTATTTAGTTTATTATTATTTCTTGATTGTCTGCACGGTGCTTTTTCCATATATAAATCCGCGCAAAGTTACATTAAAATGCTGATTTATTTATGTTTTTCGCATGGTTTTTGTGAGGAATCTTTTACCGAAGATCGGTAATAGGAGCCGAAGAAGAAGCATTGGGAGCCCGTATGCGCATGAAATGAGCCAGTGTAGGCGCAATATGGTCGATTGTTACAGGTGTCTGAATGATGGCCGGTTTCACGGAGTGACCCATGAAGATCAGCGGTGCGGGGATATAGGAATGACGTACCACCTTGTTCTCGTTGCCGTTTTCGCTGACGATAGTCCATCCCGGCAACACGTCGATCACGAGGTCGCCGGAACGCTTGCGGTGATAGCCGTTGCGTATTCTGTATATTTCCGGAGTCCATGAACCCAGGAGAAGTCGGTGGGCGGAATATGCCTCATTTACTCCGCTGAACTGCATCAGGAAGTCGGCAGACTTTTCCTGCACTTCTGTCAGGTTCAGTTGCTTTTGTTCCAGTAACTTGTGGTTCAGATAGATTTGCTGGTCGTGATAGGCTTCTACATATTTTCCTTCACCGTAAGTGGCCATCAGAAACATGTTCAGCAAGGCGGTGCAGCGGTTGAGGTGAAACTCTCCGGTCGGTATTTTGTACAGTCCCGAATCCGTCGATTCGCTGTCCGTATATCCGGTGGAAGTGACGAAGATAAGCACATTCTGCAAGCCTACTTTCTTGTCGAGCAGGTCAAGCAGGTTGGCGATGCTGCGGTCGAGGCGTACATAAGTGTCCTGTATTTCCATGGCACACTCTTGTACGGACTTGTGCGCATAGTTGCCTGCATAATAAGTAAGTGCCAATAAGTCAGTAATGTCATCCATGCCGACCGAACCTTTGCCGATTGCTTCTTCTGCGAGGGCATTTACTTCATCGTTGACGAACGGGCTGGTGATGAAACGGCGGAACTTATTGTTGCGGTCGTCGTCAAATTTATATTTGAACACTACGTCCCGCCAATCTGGCAGGAAAGTGTACATACCACGTGGGAAAACCGGTTCCCATGTGACGCTGGAGATGCGGGAGTCGATGGCCTGACGGTCGTTATATTGGCTTGCCCACCAGGGGAATTCGCCATAATAAGTCGTTCCGCTCCATTTTCCGGTCGTGGGATTGATCCAGAACGCTCCGTTTCCTGCATGTCCGGCAGCGAAAATGGCTGCGTCGCAGAAAGGGGCGATGGCGTATACGATACCTTTGCCTTGTGTCGCTATTTTCAGTTCGTCGGCAATGGTAGAGGTTAATAATTTGGTAGGGGCACAGGTCTGATCGGTGTAATAACCCATGAAGGCCGCATCGTCCGTACTGTTGACAGGGCGTAGG
>OGOJ01002170.1_pt1 | contig 12858 bp, 11 predicted proteins | sample 1552601 | NCBI WGS metagenome assembly OGOJ01 (sample SAMEA2580184, study PRJEB22360) | human gut metagenome | biome: human gut; feature: human-associated habitat; material: faeces | place: Denmark | collected 2008/2010
TGTCGCTTCGGTATCCGCTCAGCAGATACAGCAGGCGGTACAGGTTGGTGCGCAGCATGGGCAGATTCTCCGGGGACAGGCGCCGATAATGCAGTCGCACCCGGCGCGCCGCCTCAAATACAGCCTGCCTGCGGCGGAACTCGCGTTCGTCGGCAGGCGATCGCCACTGCACATCCAATGGGAATATATCAATGAAGACGCCGTGGTGGATGTCCAGCCGCTCCGCCATGACTTCCGCGAAGGTCGTCCGGGAGTCCCGCAGCTTGCTTCCGAGCCGGTAGTACAGCGGCTCGCTTCGGTAGTTCTGCAGGAAACACCAGTCCGGCAACAATCCGGGCGCCACACGGCAGAAGCGCTCGTAGTCGGCGCGGGGAAGCGCCACGTCTATGTCGTCGTCCCACGGGATGAAGCCGCCATACTTGACGGCGCCCAGTGCGCTTCCGCAGACCATGTAGTAGGTCAGCCCCTCCCGCTCGCAGACCGCGAGAAATTGCCGGAGCAATTCGAGTTCCACTGTCTGTAGCTCTGTCATGGGGCATCTCCTTTGCGCGGGGGGCGTGTATGTTTGAACGTCCGGCTTTTTCGGAAAGCACGGAGCAGGGTGTGCAAGGATCGCGTGCGATTGCCTCGCATCAGCCGGAGCAGAACGCGTCGCGCGCGGCTGATACGGATGTCCGGCAGGTCGGTCGCCTGCGCGGCAGCCCGGTACAGTCCGGTGCGCGTGAAGCCTTCCCACCATGCGGAAAATGCGGCGTAGGACTGCTCCGAAACCGCGGGATTGGTTAGAATGAAAACGCAGGACTCCAAAGCCCACATTGCCAGCACTTCCTCCGCAACCGGCGGAAAGTCTCCGTCCGGTCGGCGCAGTGTGCGCAGGACAGTCTCATACACTCCGGTATAGTCGCGGCGGGACTGCATCGCGGAGTTTTTCGCAATGTTGTACCGATACACGGCGCGGCGCGTAAGGCGTACCTCCCGGCAACGGCGCAGGTAGCGGAATACGAACAGCATATCCTCCCCGACAGTCAGCTCCTCCGCAAAACGGAGGCAGGCATCCCGCAGGAGTGTCGCCGAAAACAGCTTGTTACAGGAGGAAAAGGCAATCCCCTGTCCGAGCGTGCCGCAGAAGTAATCCTCCGGTAATCGCGTGGGATCCAGTGTGATCGCGGGCGGAAGGGAAGCCAGCACCGAACCGTCGCCGTCGCTCCGCTCTATATCGGCAACCGGCAGGACGCCGGGCGCATACAGTGACAGCAGAGCTTCAAGAAATTCCGGCGATATGGCATCGTCGCTGTCGGTAAAGCCGATGAGGTCGCCGCGTGCGGCGTCAAGCCCCACGTTGCGTGCCGCACTGACTCCGGCATTCTCCTGCCTGATCAAGCGGATCCGGCTGTCACGCTCCGCATAGGCGGAAATGATCTGCGCCGTACTGTCCGTTGAACCATCGTCCACAACAATCAATTCAAAGTCGCGGTATGTCTGTGCCAGCAGAGAGTCAAGACAGCGTCCGACTGTTGCCGCGGCATTGTACGCAGGAATCACGATGCTGATCATCTGTCATGCCTCCCAACAGCATCCGGTACACGGTTCTCAACTGTCTGTCCACATTCTCGTCGGAAAAAGAACTGTAATCCTTTCCTGCGGCGCGGCGGAGGAGCGTTGCGCGACAGGCGGGATCACACATCCGGCGGATGCCGTCCGCGATGGCTTGCGCCGATCGTGGGGGTATCACCACGCCGTTGACGCCATCCTCCACAATCTCGGTATTGCCGCCGACATCGGTCACCAGACACGGCAGCCCTGCCGCCTGCGCTTCCAAAGCCGCCATCCCGAAGCCCTCAAAGTGCGACGGCATGACGAACAGGTCGAACGCCTGCAACAAGCGGTTGACGTCATCGCGGTTGCCGAGGAAGAGGACTTCCCGCTCGATGCCGAGGGTGACGGCTTTCGCCTCCAGCTCCGTCAAATCCGGGCCATCGCCGACGAGCACGAGCCGCGCTTTCTCCTCGCGCTCATGCAGGTGGCGGAAGGCGTCCAGCAAGAACGTTTGGTTTTTCTGGTACTGCAATCGCCCAACATGACCAACCACGAGGCAATCTTCCAGCCCATACTGCTCGCGAACCTCGCGCCGAACCTGCTCCGAGAAGCGGAACATCTGCGCGTCAATGGCGTTCGGAATGACCTCGCAGGGCAAATCCATGGCGGGGCACGCCCACTTCGCGCTCTCCATCGAGCACGCCCAAAGGACGTTGGCGTAGTGGCTGAGCGAATGGTGATTGACCCGATGGAGGAAGCCCTGCACATGTCCGATGACTGATTTATCCATATTCTGCGGATTATGGCAGTGTGCGATTCGCACCGGAATGCCCACCTCCGCGGCTTTTTTCAGCGGCGTCATGTCGTTGAACATGCACTCATTGTCCCAGATAATATCGTATTCGTGCCCATGTTCGCGGAAAAAGTCGTTGATTTCCCGATAATAGCGCATTATATCGCTGCTCCGCCGAGTAATTGTGTATATTTTTCCGATTTTTTCCGCTTCTTTTTGGCACGCAATCGGGCTAAAACGGCACAAAAAGTCGAATTGAACGCGTTCGCGGTTCATTTTTCCACAATACGCCATTAAAAAGTGCTCAATTCCGCCCGTCGTCGCCGTCCAGCCCACGACAAGCACCCGCAGTGGTTTCATCGTCATACTTCCTTTCATAAGCGAAGGAGACGCGAGGGGACGCTGTCCCCTTCGATCCCCTGCAATGGCTTCGACCCTTGACCCATTCGCGCGATTTCGTTGGCTACGTTTGCATACAGCTTCCGCGTGCTGATTTTGCGCTGATTTACAATTTGCTGATGTCGATTGGCAAATACGCTGTCTACCATTTTCGCCATCATCGGCGTGCAAGCGCAGATGTGCCATGACTTTCCAACCGATGAAAGCGTCGCCGCAGCGACGGATAAGGTCGTCCCGCCCGCGATAACCCGCAAGTTACTGCTGATTTGCCCCTCGCCGGTCGCAGCGCACCCCGGCGTGAAAAATCCCTTCCATTATATTGCACTTTCCGCCAAAGCACACGCCAGCTGATTCTGCCTGCGCCGAATCAGAATCGCCCGCCTTGCCAGCGGATACAGCCCGCACCGCAGCATCAGCAGCACCGCCTGCGCCTTTGACCGCGGCAGCCAACGCACACGGCGCAAATCCGCGCGGAACGCTTCCCGGCACAAGCGGCAAATCGCCCCGCACTGGCGCAGCCCGTCGCGAAAGCCGCCCTCCTGCACCACCCCGTGCGTCAGCATCAGCAGCAGGTGCATCAAGCGGTACTGTGCTGCCGCGTCCGGCATGTCCAAATAGTTTAATGTTGGCTGTGCCGCCGTGAGCGTTCGCAGATATTCGCGCACCACGTCTGCCGCGCTGTGCACCGCTGAATCCGCCCGCAAATGGTAGCAATAGGCGTTCACCTGCGCCAGCGCAACGGTTTTCGCGCCGTGCAGCACCCGCATCATCCACTCGCCATCCTCCCCAAGGCGCAGCGATTCGTTGAACCTCTCGTTACATATTTCCCGCCGCAGCAGCCAGCCGTGCGTGTGTAAATGCACGGTTGGATTTCGCAGCGCCAAGTCCAGCATATCACGCGAAGGGAGGGTTTGAACGGTGCATTGCGGCACATCAGGGGCTTCCGAACGGGTCACAAGGCCCTGAATCGCTTGCGAATCCCCCGCAAGGGCGAGCAGATTGCCGATTGCGTCGGGCAGCAGCACGTCATCCGCATCAAGAAAAGTCAGCCACTCCGACGCTGCCGCTTGTAACCCTGCGTTTCGTGCGGCAGATACCCCGCGGTTTTGCTGATGAATCACCGCAATGCGCGGATGGTGCGCCAGCTCGTCGCACAAGCGCGCTGTGCCGTCGGTGGAGCCGTCGTCCACAAGGAGGATTCGCACGTCCCCCTGCATGAGTGCAGACGTAACCGCAAGTTCAAGCGTATCAAGTGCATTGTACACAGGGATGATGATATCGACCATCGGATGGCTTCACCTCCCAAAACGCAAATTTGTAACCATTCGTTATTTCGGCAGCGTTTGTGGCTTCAGCCGCCGCGCCTGTGCATCCACCGCGCCCATCAGCAGGCAGAGCCAATAGAGCATCGGCGAACCCGTCGATAGCATCGTGAAGCAGTCCACCAACTCGCAAACCAGCAGGTAAATTACCGGGAGGGGCAGCATCAGCACCCAAAGTGGCTGATTGCGCTTGGAAATCCGCGCTGTCTGCATGAGGAACATGGCAATCACGATCAGCAGAATCAGCAGACCGGGAATCCCCCAGCTGACAAGCGTCTGTAAGTACAAATTGTGCGCATGTTGGAAGTATTTCGTGCCCGGGTCAGTGTACAAATTCATCATTCCTGCCGCCAGCGGCGCGCTTGTGCCCGTCAGCAGCAGCTCCGGCTGTGCTTTGAGCAGCCGAATTGCCCCCTTCCAAATCCCCCAGCGTCCGTTGAATGCGTCCGTAGTGTCAATGCTGCGGTGGACGGGTGTGCTGTCCAATGTAACTTCCTGTTCAGCGGATGCTTCCGTCATCAGGTGCGCCGGGAACTCCAGCAGGTTCACGTTGTCCAGCGGGCCGGGCGCGACGGACGGGGCAAGCAGCGTCAACACCCCCGTCAACAGCCCATAGCAGAGGATAATCCCCGCTGCCATCAGCATAGGAAGCATAAGCCTATGGTTTAATTTCGACGGCACATGCGCCTTCGCACCGAGAAGCGTCCACGCGCAGAAGCCCGCCGCGACGCCGAGCGCCACGAACGCCGTCCGGCAATCCGTCAGCGCGAGCGCGCCGCATTGTACCAGAATTGCCATCACACAGGCAATTTTCGCCCGTTTCGTGCGGCTCAGCGCGAACAAAACCACGGTCAAAAGCACGGTCATGCCCATTTTGGCGGCGGCGGTCGTAACGTAAGCGTTCAAATACAGGCGGTGGTCGCCGAGGTTCATGCCGATGTACCACGTCCCCTTCATGCTGAAAACGGCGTGACCGCTGATTGCCGCCCACAAACCAATGGCTGCTTGACAAGTAATTGCGGTCGTCCAGACGGCTATCGTTCCCTTCAAAAACTGCCGAAAACGATTTTCGGTAAGGCAGCCCGGCAGCGGCGCAAGCACAAGGAACGCAATGATGCCCTCCTTGAGGTACTGCCACTCAGCCGCGAGAACATTTTCGCCGCGGATAGCGCTCATCAGCAGCATCCATCCAAGCCCCGCTGTCATCGTCCAGACAAGCGGGGAGCGTTTTTTCCAGCCCAAAATCAGCGAAAAAATGGCGGCAATGATACCAAGGTCGCCCAGATACGGCATAACGGTGAACGTCCATGAAAATTCGGTCATTCGCGCGAGGTTCCACCAGAGGTAGCCCGCCGCGACTGCCATATAACCCCAGCGGGCAATCCGCCGCCCCGTTTCCTGCTTCATGCGCCACCTCCGCGTTCATTTCAACCTATATTATAGCATTTTTCTGCTGCTTGCGCAAGTGGACGCATTTCTACTAAATTCATCACAATAATAGTTATGATTCATATTCTAATTGTTGACTATTTTCGAAACCATATGCTTCGTAGAACTCGCGTTTCAGCAGCAGAAAATCCTCCATGCGCCGCAATAGCACATACAGCAGCGCCCTATCCTCGAACTCGCCACGCGTTGCGGGAAGCGGCTGACGCTGCATCTCTGCCAGCAGGCCATGCAGGGCGGATAACAACGATGTGCAGTCGTTTTCACGGTCATACTCGGCAAAAATGCGGCCAATCAGCGCCCGAACCTCGGCTTCCTGCGGCGGATGTCCCTGTACTTTTTGTGCGTCTTGCGTGACTTGCAGCAGGATTCTCCGCTGCTGGCGGCGCATGTTGATATAGTGAATCTCGCGCGTCGGCGCATCTGTTAGACTATTTTCGGCGTTTTTCGCGGCACATTCGTCTGCCTGCCGGAGCGTTTCACCCAGCAAAATCAAGGGGTTGCGCGCATCCGCCCCTTCCGCAAGCGCACGCAGCGCCGCCCGCATCTGCTCATCCGCCTGACGAAGCAATGCGTCCAGGCGCCTTTCGTCCGGGTGCAGGTGCAGGTTCGTCAGGATGCCGCAGGTTGTGCCGATGAGGAACAACAGACTTTCGTTGCCGATCTGCGTCCACGTCATGCCGCCAGTTCCCATAAAGTGGGAAATCAGCACGGAAATCATCGCCGTCGCGTACCCCCACGAGCAGGCATAGCACAGCGACGCGAAAACAAACAGGTAAATTCCGAAAGCAAGCAGACCATCGCCGAAGAGCGAGAAGCACACGAAGGCGATCAGCAGCGCCGCGCCGTACGCCATCAGCCGCCCCAGCGCCACTTTCATTGTCTCGCGCTTCGTACCCATCAGGCTCAAAATCGCGATAATCCCTGCCGTCGCGCTAAACTGCAGGTGTATTGCGCTGGCGACGGCTATCGCAACCGCCGCACTTCCAGCCGCCTTCAATCCGGTCAGCAGAAGTCCGCGCGTTCGGTCATTGTGCGTTCTTTTCCACATAAACACTCCTCGACGGGAAGGCGAAAGACAGCCCTTCTTCCGCCATCAGATTCATAACCGCAAGGTTAATTCTGCCTTTGAGTGCACGGTAATCGCCGTAACCGGGGGTATTGACCATCATGCGGACGTTGACGTTGATGGACGAATCCGCGAACTCCTCCAGCACCGCCTGCACGCTCTGCCCGTCGACTTCCGGATCTGAAACCAAAAGTTTCGTCAGGTCGCGGATGAACTGCTCCACCTTCGGCGCACTCGTGCGGTACTCCAAGCCAATCGTGAACGCCCACAGGCGCTGGGTGCGCGCGTTCGCATTTTGGATGTATTCGGCGCAAACCTTGCTGTTTTCGACGGTAATGAGCACTTGGTCGGGCGTGCGAATGCGGGTTGAACGCAGCGAAATGTCCTCGACGGTGCCCTCAACATCGCCCAGCACGATGTAATCGCCGAGCGAAAACGGGTGCTCCGCAACGAGCGTGATCCCGGCAATCAGGCCGGAGAGCGTGGATTGCGCCGCGAGGGTGATGGCAAGCCCAACGACGCCCGCGCCGGCAATCAGACTCGTGACCGGTACGCCAAGACCGTCCAAACCGACCAGAACCGACATCACGACGACGACTGTTCGGCATCCGTTCTCGAAAAAGCGTGACAACGTTTCGTAGTTTTCCGGCTGATCCGGGTGCGGATGACGATGCAGCATTTGCCAAATAACCGGGATTGCTTCCCATACGCCCCACGCCGCCATCGCCAGCACAAACGCCTGGTAGTACGGCATTGCGCGGGTGAGCACCACACGGATTTCGGCGCTCCACGGAATGGTTAGCAGTGCCCAACCCGCGAGTGTGACGCGGACGAGCCATGCCGCCGGGCGCAGGAAGCAGCGGAGAAGATGCCCCACAAGCGCTGGAATGCGGTCGCTAATCCGCTTTTTTACAGGTTTCAGGATGCGCTTCAAGAGCGGAACGGCAAAAACAGCTGCCAGCAGAAGAAAACCTGCGAGTAAATATTGCTGGACCTCTGGCGTCATGGCGCGCGACTCCTTTAATAGGTAGAAATTACGCAGGAAAGGGGAAGCCATTGCGCTCCCCCTCTGTGCTTACTTGCTCTTTTTCTTGCCGATGGACATGATTTTCTCTTTCCACTGGCGCAGCAGCGACATCCGGTGTCCGTTCTCACGCGGGTCATCGGGAATCTCGTCGCCTGCAGCGGATGCGGATACAGATTCTTCCACGTCTGTGTACCCCTTCTGACGCAGGCCGTGCCGCGCCGCCGACCGCAGAATGCCGTAAATTGTGGCGAAAATGGGAACGCCGACGACCATACCGACCAAGCCGAAGAGATCCCCGCCGACGACAATCGCGAAGAGAACCCAGAGCGCCGAGATGCCAATCGAATCGCCGAGAATCATCGGGCCGATGAAATTGCCATCCAACTGCTGGATAATCAGAATCAAAATCAGGAAAATCAACGCCTGCCACGGATCGAGGAAGAGCAGAATCACCGCGCCGGGAATCGCGCCGATGAACGGGCCGAACACGGGGATGATGTTCGTGATGCCGACAATGATGCTGATGAGCGTCGCGTACGACAAGCCGAGGATGTTCATGCTGACAAACGTCAGTACACCAATAATCGCGGAATCGAGGATTTTTCCGGCGAAAAAGCCGCCGAAATTTCGGTTTGCGTCGTGGCAAATCCGCAGGGTCGTCTCCGCGGCGCTCTTCGGCAGGAACGCGCGCGTCAGTACCCGCGCGTGGCGGAGCAGCTTATCCTTTTGCAGGAGGAGGTAGACACTGCTGGCAATCGCTGTAAAAATAGTCACGACACCCGAAGCAACGCCGCCGACGTAGCTGATAATTTGCGGCACGCGGTTCGTAATCGCCTTGACAATCGTGCCAAGCAGATCGCTCATGCTGGCGTTCAGGTTCTCCACCGCCGTAACCGCAAGGCTCAAATCCACGCCCGGCGTTTCCGCGTCAAGTTCCTTGAGCATATTCAGCAAATTTTGCGCATAGCCGTCGAAATTCTGGTAGAACATGACAACGCTGCCGACCATTTGCGGAATAATCAGCACCATCAGCAGCGCAACGATTGCCAAGCCGACAATGTACGCCAGCAAAATGGCGAGTCCGCGGCACTTTTCTCGTCCGCGGAAGAGGTACTTCATCGCTGCTTTAACAATTGGGTTAAGGCAGTAGGCAATCACCACACCGCCCGCGAACGGCGCAAGGATGCCCAGAATGCGGTTCACACCGTTCAGGAAGGACTGCGCGTTGAGCAGCGCCATGTAAAACGCAACCGCAATCAGCGTAATCCCAAGGTAATCGAGGTTGCTCTGCGGCTTTCGGCGCAGCCACTTGTTCTCGTCCATCAAAAATCCCCTCGCTCTCTACCTATTATAATAGTGCAGAAACGCCCGGCTGTCAATCGCTTCGATTCATTTTTAACGTTTTTTTCATTTTTCGGACGTGAAAAAGGGCGCATTCCCGCGAATGCACCCCATTCTGACAACTATTGATTTTGTGAATGATGCCGTCCACTGAAATTTAACTTTTCAGCAGAATTTGCTCCACTTCCGCCAGATTCTTTGCCGTATATGTTGCTTGTTGGCAGCCTATGTCCTTCCAATCAACAAAGATACTGTCGATTCCGGCTTTGATGGCGGCGGGGATATCCGCCGTCGCGCTATCGCCGACCATGACAGCTTCGGTCTTGTCCGTGCAGCCGCATTCGGCAAGGGCAATTTCAATCAGGCGCGGATCGGGCTTGCTGACGCCTTTTTCGCTGCTGATGACAATGTTATCCAGCAGTGGCGTGAACACGCACCGAAAAAGTCGGTTGCGCTGGATGACGCTGTCACCATTACTGACCAGCACGATTTTCATCTGCCCGTGCAGGCGGCGCAAAAACGCCTCCGCGCCGGGCATGAGGTCAGCGTGCGTGCCGAGATAGTGGCTGTAACGCAGGGCAAGGCGGGGCGCGCAGACGTTTTCGGCGGGGTATTCTGCCAGAAGCTGGGCAAAACGGGCGATTTTAAGCGCCGCGTGGGTGGTTTCGCCGCGTTCGAGTGCCTTCCAGAGTGTGTCATTGATGGCGCTGTACCGTGCGCAGACGGCGTCGGTCGGTTCAATCCCGGCTTCGGTGAGCGTCTCGCGGAGGGCGGCGTGTTCGGCGGCGTGGAAGTCCATGAGGGTGTTATCGTTGTCGATGAGCAGATAGCGATACTTCATAGCATTTTCTTCCTAAACTTTTGGGTATTTTCGTGCGTTACTCGTCCCGCTCCGGCGTGTAGGGCAAGTCGCGATCGGCATTCTTTTCCTTCAGGTAGTCGATGACCCAAATGTTGCCGTCCGTGCGCATCCGGGTCAGCCCTTTATAACCCAAAAGGTACGAAATGTGCTTCTTGTCGCAGTAGTTGACGCTGCCTTTGATGACGTTCGCCGCGCCGTTGATGAAAATCAGCTGCGGGTTGATGGCTTCCAGGAAGTCATCGCGCAGGCGCACCTGCCCGTGGTGCGGGTACTTGAAGATATCCGCGTTCAGCCCGATTTCCGGCGGATTCGCCGCGAAATACTGCTGCGAACGGTTCTCGTTGTCGCCCGCGAGGAGCATCCGGCGGTCGCCGTACTGCACCATCAGCATGGCGGACTGGTCGTTCACGCCCCAAGAGGACTTGTGGTACTGAATGACGGTCATCTTGACGCCGCCGTCCTCCCCCAGCGTGAAGGTATCGCCGTTGCCAATCTGCTCGATGGGGATGTTGTTCGCCTTCATGAATTTAACCGTGCTCTTCATCCGCGCGTTAAAATCTTCCGGAAAGGTAATCAAGAACTTGGAGATCGGCGCGTATTCGTTGACGAACTGAAATCCGTCGATGTGGTCATCGTGCGGATGGCTGTTGTAGGCAATGTCGATGTGGTCGATGCCGAGGGTATCGCAGGCGGTGTAGATGCGGTTGCGCATGGTTGCGTTTTTGGTCGATGCGTCTATCATCATGACCATGCCGTCATAGCGCAGGAGGATGCAGTCGGAGGAGTACACGCGCGGAAAAACGATTTCGAGAATCTTCGCGCCGTCCTCGAAGTGGTATTCAGCGTCCGGATTTTCAACCAGATTGACAATGACGGGCGTTTCTGCCATCGCGAACGTCGGCAGGAGCATTGCCATCATCAGGAGTAGTAAAAGCAATTTCTGGATTCTTTTCATCGGAGAAGCCTTCCTTTCCTGTACTTCCCTTCCATTGTAGGCAATCGGGCGGTGTTTGTCAAGCCGCCGCGACGATTATTACAAATCAACCGTCGGTTATTCTTCCATCGTGAGATTCTGCAGAATCCACACCTGCCCGTCGGTTTGCAGCAGCAAGCCGCATTCATCCGTGTGCGCGGCGGGAATCGCCATGGCGTCCAGCTGCGCGAGGGCATACGGCGCGCGGGTCGGTTTGGCGGTGATAATGGCGAGTTTGGGCGCAATAGCGGTCAGAAGCGCCTGATTCATGGCGGCATGGCCGTGGTGCGGGTACTTGAGGATATCCGCGTGCACATCGTCGCCGGAATCAAGCAGCGCCTGCTGACCCATGCTTTCAAGGTCGGCGAGCATCAGCATCCGGGCATCCCCCCGCGTCACGAGGGCGAGGAGTGAGCGATTATTAACGGTCTTGCCGGTATTTTCCGGAAGAATCAGCGTGATTTGCGCGTGTCCGAGCGTCAGCATTTGCCCATCCGACGCATTTTCGACCGGCACGCCGCATTCCGCCATTACCGCGAGGGTATGCTGCATCTGCGCGTTTTCGTTCGCGGGGAACGACGTGAGGAAGCGCCCAATCGGCATCCGGCGGGCGATGGCCTCGAAGCCGGGCTGATGGTCGTGGTGCGGATGGGTGGCGACGACCCAATCCAGCCGCGTCACGCCGAGGGCTTCCAGCGCGGTCTGGACGGCGGATTCCTCCGCGTATCCGCCCGCGTCAATCATCCCGGCGTGGCCGTCGCAGACGAGAATGGCGGCGTCGGCGAAGGTCATCTGGGGAAAAGCGACGGTGAGGACGGCGGCGTCGGACGGAAAGCGGGCGTCGGCGTCGTGGGCGCGGAGGTCAAGGACAGGGACATCCGCCAGCGCGGCGGACGAGAAAATCAGGAGGATCAGGAGAATAGAAATTAACTTGCGGGTCACTTTTTACCCTTCTTGAGCGCCTTGCGCTTCTCTTCGAGACGGTCAAGTTCCTGCTGGAGCTTCTCGCGTTTTTCGCGCATATTCGCCTGCAATTCGTCGTGCTTCGCCTTCAGGCGGGCAAGGTGCGCCTTATTGTAGAATTGCACCTCCGGGAAAGCGTGCAGCGGGTGGCGGAGCAGGAAGCCCTGCGCCATGAACGCCTCGCGAACAGCCCAAACGCAAAGGGCTTCAGCACCTTGACGACGAACACGCCCATCACCCCGAACGCCAGCAGGTTGCTCGCGCACACGCGCCCGTTGATGTTGAAGCGCTTCTGGGAGTAGTCCCACCAGCGCGCGTGGAACAGTTTTTCCATCAGCCAGCTGGTGATATATTCCAACGTGCCGCAGAGGACGAGGGCGAGCAGGAATGTCGACTCGACCTGCGTTGTCCACAGGGGCAGAAAGTACGCCATCAGCACAGCGCCCGTGCCGTAAATCGGGCACAGCGGGCCGAGCAGAAAGCCGCGGTTGATGAAGCGCCCGAACTGCACGAGCTTACAGGTGACCTCCATGCACCAGCCGAGGAAGGAGCAGGCGAAGAAGAGGAGGACATACATTTCAATTTCTATCCACAAGGCGGTGATTCCCCTTTCGATATGGGTTCATAAGTGAATCATAGCACAAGACGAGGAATTACGCAAGGGGGGGAGACGAGGGGCTTTGCCCCTAACCCCAGCAGGGCGCTGCCCTGCACCTGCCAAAGGGTCTTCGACCCTCTGGACTCCCTTTTCGCGATTCAGTTGGTGACGTTTTCATACTACTTGCGCGTGTTGATGCGGGGTTTCGCTCCTGCGGGAGCGACCAGAGGCGTTGCCTCTGGACTCCACAAGGGACTTCGTCCCTTGACCCTTTCGCGCGATTCAGTTGGTCGCACGTTCATGCTTTGCCCGCGTGTTGATTGGGGGGGAACCCAAGGGGCTTTGCCCCTTGACCCTACCAGAGGCTTTGCCTCTGGACTCCACAAGGGACTTCGTCCCTTGACCCTTTTCGCGATTCAGTTGGTGACACGTTCAAACTTCTTCCGCGTGTTTATCCACAGTTCACCCACACTGTCCCCCGTATCCACAAGTTACGGCAAAGACCAGTAACAGGAATGTGCACTGCGAA
>OGOJ01002179.1_pt1 | contig 12827 bp, 6 predicted proteins | sample 1552601 | NCBI WGS metagenome assembly OGOJ01 (sample SAMEA2580184, study PRJEB22360) | human gut metagenome | biome: human gut; feature: human-associated habitat; material: faeces | place: Denmark | collected 2008/2010
ACGCACCGCGCGCTCGATAACCTTGGCGCTCTCGGCGATAAAGATGCCCTTTTGCGGCTCCAGCACGCAGCGCAGCTCGCGCTCGGTCAATCGCACGTAGGCATCGAGCCGCTCGTCCTCGAGCGAATCAATTCGCAGAACCTCAACGGCATCAGTCATAGCAGCCAGCCCGCACCCTTCTTTGCAGCACATCTATACCAAACGAGGCGACGCTAAGCGCCGCCCCATACATTCAATCAACCCGATGATACCGTTCGCGCCAGGCGATTTACGCCTCAACGCGACGATACGTCACGAACTCATAATCGACCCCCTCGTCGCCCTCGCCCGCGGCAATCGTGGCAACACCGCCACGCCGAGTAATCTCCCACGCGGGATCGGCGTCCAAGTCGGGAAAGTACGTGTCCACGGCATGGACGCAGTGGTTGTGCGTGACCTCGGCCTCCACGCAGTACGGCAAAAACTGCCGATAGACATCGCCGCCACCAATCACCCAGGCAACTGACTCATCGGCAACCGCGGCGAGCGCCTCGTCGAGCAACTGCTTGTCGGTGCGGCCGTCGCGCGGAATATCGCGCCCGAACATCGTGGCATAGCGCTCCTGCTCCTCGTCGCGGATCACGTTGCTGCCCTTGGCATAGAGGATCTTCACCCCTTCGCCGGCCACCTGCTGCAACCCTTCGACGAGCGTCAGCGGCTTCGTCAGATCGGTAGCGACGCTCCACGTGCCGGGCATGTTCGCGCGCGAAGCGGCCAGCGGGCCGACCACGGCGATCGTTCCCTCGCGCCGGAGCGGCAGCACGTCGCCTTCGTTTTTCAGCAACACGAAGCTCTCGCCCGCGATACGGCGCGCCTCGGCGCGGTGTGCGGGCGTATAGATCTGCGTGGCGGCGCGCTGCGGATCGCAGTAACGGTAGGGATCGTCGAAAAGTCCCAACTTGAATTTCGCTTCGAGCACCAGGCGGCACGCGCGGTCGATGTCGGACAGCGGGATACGCCCCTCTTCGAGCGACTGCTGCAAGGTTCCCAGGTAACCCTCGCTCACCATGTCCATGTCGACACCCGCCTCGACGGCGCGCGCCGACACCTCTTTCAGATCGCCCAGACCGTGCGCGATCATCTCGTAGATGCCCGTGTAGTCCGTGACGACGAAGCCCTCGAAGCCCCACTGCTCGCGCAGCACGGTGGTCATCAGCCAGCGGTTGGCCGTGGCGGGAATCCCGTCGACCTCATTGAACGACGCCATGACACTGCCCACGCCTGCCTCGACGGCCGCCTTGTAGGGCGGGAAATATTCGTTGTACATGCGCTGGCGGCTCATATCGGTCGTATTGTAGTCGCGTCCCGCTTCGGCAGCACCGTAGAGAGCATAGTGCTTCACGCATCCCATGATCTCGTCGGTGGCAAAATGCATCGGATCACGCCCCTGATAGCCGTAGACGAACGACCGCGCCACAGCGCTGCCGAGGAAGGGATCTTCGCCGATGCCCTCCGACGCACGTCCCCAGCGGGGATCGCGCGCAATGTCGACCATCGGGGAGAAGGTCCAGCAGATACCGGCGGCACTCGCCTCGACGGCCGAAATACGGGCCGCACGCTCGACGGCCTCCATGTCCCACGTGGCCGTCAGGCCGAGCGGAATAGGAAAGGTCGTCTCATAACCGTGGATCACATCCATGCCGAAGATCAGCGGAATACCCAGACGGCTCTCCTCGACGGCGATACGCTGCACGTCGCGGATCTTCTCCACCCCCTTGATATTGAACAGACCGCCCACCTCGCCGCGGCGGATCTTCTCGGCGATGTCGCTGCTCTTGGCCTGACCGGTGGTGATGTCGCCCGCACTGGGCAGGTTGAGCTGGCCGATCTTCTCTTCGAGGGTCATGCGGCGCATCAGCGCGTCGACATACTGCTCCATCGTAGCGCCCGCAGGCTTCTCGACGGCGACGGCCGCGCCGCAGAGCACGATGCCCAGCAGGGTAATGAGTGTTTTTTTCATATCGTAATCTCTGTTTTTTATGGTATAATATTTCGCTTCCCGAAAAACGGAGTTTCACGGTCGCGGATCACTTGCGGCGGCACGCGTCAACTGCCCGCCTCGACCGTAAATCCGAGTTCGGCGAGTCCCCTCTGCACATCCTTATCGGACATGAACAGGTTCCACGGCAATCCCGTGCGGTAGTTTTCGATCATCACCACGATCGGACCCTGATCGATGGCGATGTGCATTCCCCTGTCGAACCAGCCGGTCGTGAGATCGAAGGCGTCGATAAACCCGTAGTCGCTCCACAACTTGTCGCCCAGTTTATAGTAGAAGAAGCGCAGTGCGGCCATCGACTCGTCGGGCGTATAGGGCATCGACGACAAGGCTGCCGTGGGGGCGATGACTCCCCGGTCGTTCGTCGGCGACGAGGCGGTGTAGCCGTCGGGAATATCGCTGGCCGTCAGTCCCCAGCAGTCAGCACCGTAACCGGCATACCCCTTGGGGTTGTCTACGCAATACGCGTAGTTGATCCGGGTATGGTTGCACACCTGCTCCCAATAGTCGGCGTAGGCATCGGAGAGTCCTCGGGGATTCAGCCCCAGGAAGGAATAGTGGGCCCAGAAAAGGGGGCCGCCGTAATCCTCGCCCAGCGGCAGCACGGTATCGTAGAACGACTTGCCGTTACGCATCGCACCACCGCGCGCCCAGCCTTCGGCATACACTTCGCGGCCGATGGGATGCGTCGGCGACGAGGCGGCCAGCACGTAGACGATCAACGCCTCGTTCCACCCCTGTATCGGCATGTTCATCGCCCAGCCCTTGTCGGGACTCCAATGCCAGTAGAGCACCTTCTCCGTCCCCTCCTTGGTGAAGAAATCCCACTCGACGGCCTCCCACAAGGCGGTGATGTCGGCGCGCAGCTTGCTCTCTGCCGCATCGGCGCCGTCGAAGTAGGCGCGCGCCGTCAGCAACCCCTGGAACAACAGCCCGGTCTCCACCAGATCGGCACCGTTGTCATCGGCCGAGAAGGGAAGCGTCTGCCCCGTCTGGCCGTCGATCCAGTGCGAGAAGGCGCCGTGATAGGAGGTCGCCCGCTCCGCAAGGAAGGTCACGATCCGCTGCACCCGCTGGCACGCCTCGCTGCGGGTCACGAAACCGCGCTCGGCGGCCACCGCCATGGCCATCACGCCGAATCCCGTCCCGCCGGTAGTGACCGTCGCGCCCGACGAGGTGCGCTCGCGCGCCATGCCGCTCGTCGGTTCGGCACCCTCCCAGAAATAGCGGAAGGTCTGCTGCTGCACCTTGGTGAGCAGCTCCTCGTCGGAAATCTGCGGGAATTTGTCGCTCGTGTCCAGCCCCGTCCGGATCCGGATCACCTTGCCGGTCAGGATCGCCTCCCCGGCAGCCGATTTCAGGCCGCTGTCGACGATCAACCGGTAGGAAGCATACGCGTTCAACCCGGCGGAGGGTTTGAGCGTGACGCGCTTCGCGCCGTCGTAAACGTCGCTGGCGTCCACCTTCGCGCCTCCGGCGTCGAGCAGATAGATATTGGCCTCGACGGTCGCCGCGTCGAGCGCCGCCGTGAAGTCGAGCACGATCTCGGCGTCGGGCGACACATCATCGAAATCCGACAGGCCGCTCTGCCCGCCGATCGTAACCGAACTCAACGCCAGCTGATCGCCCGCGGGCGTGCGGTCGTCGGTCGAATCGCCGCCGCAGCCGACACCCAGCAAAACCAGTGCAGGCAGGAGAGGCTTGAAAAACGGAAAACCTTTCATATATCGTCGTTTTTTTAGAAGAGGGGGCCTGATTTCGGTCCCCTCTTCCGATCAATGCAGAAATCGAGCCTTGCTATTTCGCCTGTTCGTACAGTGCCGTCACCTGTGCCGGCGTCAACACCTGATCGTAGAGATAGATCTCGTCCATGGCTCCCGTATAGAAGGAAGCCTCGGCCGTCCAGCCGGCACCCGAACCCAGGCCGACCTGCGACGGGAAGGCGCCGAGGCAGATGCCGCTCACCTCGTCGAACGTCATCGGACCGAAGGCTCCGTCCTTCAACACGCGGTCGCAGACCGCCCCGCCGTTGTGGTAGAGCGTGATGGTCGAGGTCCCTGCGTCGTAGGTCACGCCGACATGCGCCCAGACGCCGGCCATATTCTGTATCTTGGCGTCGTCGCCGGCATCGAACCACGCATCGGGCTTGCCGCTCGCACCGGTCGCCTGCATGAATCCCTTGAAGAAGAACTCCGACGGAGTGGTCGTGTTGCCGTTGTTGAGGAAGAAGGCGACGTCGGCCACCTCGATCGTCTTGTTGCCGATGGAGAAGAGACCCGCTGCATTCTTGTTCGTACCGTCGAACTTGATCCACATGAAAATCGAGTAGCTGCCCAACGATTTGAGCGCTGTCGTCGAAGCGGCGTCGGGCGTCAGGATGAGCGCCTGGCCGTCGACGTTCTGGTAGGCTTTGCCCGACTTGCCGTCGACGAACATCGGCGACTCGCCGGTGAAGGTCTTCATCTCGCCCGCGAGCGTTCCGTCGAGGAACAGATCGTCGTCGCAGGCCAAATGGTAGAGCGGATCGGGAAGCTGTACGCCCGACGAGCCCTCATCCGGATAGTCGAAGGGAGGATCCTGACCCAAATCCTGTTTGCACGATCCGAGGGACAAAAGCGCCGCGGTCGTCAAAATCAACGGAAAATATCTGAGGAATTTCATGGTATCTGACTTATTTTAATTAGCATAATCGGGATTCTGTACCAGTACGCCGTTCGAGGCGTCGACCTGCTCCTGAGGCAGCGGCAGGTATTTGTTCTTGGCGGTGTAGCCCTTGTTGCCGAGCACGGCCGAAGCACCGTCCTCCGCACCGGCGATACTGAACTCCTGCCAGCGCACCAGATCGTAGAAGCGGTCGAATTCGAGCGCCAGCTCCACGTGGCGTTCATGGTGGATCGCCTTGCACAACTCCAACTGGTTGGTCGTCGTCACCTTGGGCAGCACGTTCGTATTGGTGCCGCGGGCACGGGCGCGCACCTGTTCCAGATAATCCAGCGCCTCCTCGATCATCGCCTCGCCGCCCATCTCGCAGGCCGCTTCGGCAGCCATCAGCACCACGTCCGAGTAACGGATCATACGAATGTTGTACCAGAATCCGTCGTTGCTGCCGTAATATTCGCGCAGTTTGGGACTGCAATAGGCTTTCTTGTTGTAGTAGTCGCCGTCCAGACCGTCCTGCGATACGAGAAACTCGTTGAAGGGGGCGTTACCGGTCGCCGGAGCGATCGCAGGCCACGGCTTCGAAGGGGTCGAGAAGTAGAGCAGCGTCTCGTCGCGGCGCGGATCGCCCTCTTCGAACACGTCGACGATCGACTGGTCGGCCATATGCCAGCCCCAGCCCAGATTGCTCGTACCCGAACCGCGGCAGCCCTGCACCTGGCAGAACTGGCTGCCCAGATCGTTGGTCGCGGGCTGCGCGACGGTGGCCGTGCACTGCAACTCCCAAACCGATTCCGAAGAGTTTTCGCCCTCCTCGCGGAAAATCTCGTCGAACGGCGTGTCGAGATTGTAGACCCTGGTATCGATCACGTTCTTGGCAGCCTGATACATCTGCGACCACAGACCGCGCTGGCCGTAAGTCTTGGCATGCAACGCACGTGCGGCGCCGTAAGTGACCCGCCCGATATATTTCGACTCCCAGCGGCGGGGCAGCCCTTCGGCCGCCGTCAGATCGGCGTCGATCAACTCGTAGATCTTGTCCACCGACGATTTGGGGATATTGGCCTCGTCGGAATTGGTGATGGCGAAGTCGACGAGCGGCACCTCGCCGAAGGCACGCACCAGATTGAAATAGCACCAGCCGCGGAAGAAGCGAGCTTCCATGCCGCATTGCAGTTCCGCCTCATCGAGCTGTTCACCGGCCTCCTGCGCCTTCTGCATCTGGTCGAGCACGGTATTGGCCGCATTGATGATCTCGTAGTTCTGCGTCCAATAAGGATTCAACAGCGAATTGGCCGCCGAATACTGAAAATTCTCGTACATCGGCACATGTTCCGCACCGTCGGTCGTGGTCGATCCCTTACGCGAATCCTCCGAACGGTAGTAATGCACCGCGAAGGCGGGAATACCCGACGTGATATTGTAGTGGCGCGCCTTGGTGTAGAGCGCCATTACCTGCGAAAAGTAGGCGCCGCCTTCGATGTCGTCGATAGTCCACTGGCCCTGCGGGCGTTGGTCGAGCAGGTCGCTGCACGCGGCCGATGCGACCGCCGCGACGGCGATGATCCAGAGTTTCAGATTTCTTATGATCGTTTTCATTGGTTATGCTGTTTTAGAAAGACACGTTTACACCGAAAGTAATGGTCGTCGGCATGGGGTAGGTGTCGCCCGTGTCGATGCCGAACGCAAGGGCCGTACCGCCGATCTCGGGCGTATAGCCGGTGTTGTGCGACCAGGTGGCCAGGTTGTCGATGTTCATGAACACGCGCAGCGCTTTGAGACGGATCTTCTTGAGGATCCGGTCGCCGAAACTGTAACCCAGCTGGATGTTTTTCAGACGCAGGTAACTGCCGTCCTCGATGAAGTAGCTCGAATTCATCATCTGCGTGGCGCGCGACGAATCGAGAATCGGCTCCCAGTTCGACGTGCCCTCGCCGTTCCAACGTCCCAGACGCTTGGTATGATAATTATACTGTGCATATGCCGACAGGAAGCTCGTATTGAAGATCTCGTTTCCGTAGACACCCTGGAAGTCGATACCCAGATCGAAATTCTTGTATTGCAGGTTGACCGAGTAACCGTAGGTGAAATCGGGCGTAGGATTGCCGATCATCGTACGGTCGGCTTCGGTGATCTTGCCGTCGCCCGTGACATCGCGGAATTTCAGGTCGCCCGGAGCCACGGCCGCCAGCGTGTTTTCCGGCGACGAGGCGATGTCGGCCTTGTTCTGGTAGATGCCCTCGACCTCGTAGCCGTAGAAATAACCGATGGGCTTGCCCGGTTCCGATACGGCCACGCTCTTGTCGCCCTGATAGTAGGTCTTGCCCAACGTGAGCACCTCGTTGTCGATCGTGGTCAGGTTACCCGAAACGGTATAGCGGAAATCGTCGCCGATCGTGTCGCTCCACGATCCCGACAGCTCGAAGCCGCGGTTACGGATCGAACCCGAATTGATCAGACCGTCCTGCGCGCCCATGAACGATTCGAGGTAGCAGATCAGGTCTTCGGTCTTCTTGCTGTAATAGGTCGGCTCGATGTGCAGGCGCTGGTTGAACATCTGCATCTCGAAGCCCACTTCCCACGCCTTGGTCTTCTCCCAGCGCAGATTCGTCGCCAGATAGGCCTGCGCATAGGAGGAGATAATGTTGTCGCCGAAGATGGCGTTCGAGGAGTTGAGCGTCGGGAACGCGGGATAATTGCCGCCCTCGGTACCGACGTTCTGGTTACCCAGCACGCCGTACGACCCCTTGATCTTCAAGTAGTCGATCACATGCTGGTTGCGCATGAAATTCTCTTCGGACATGATCCATCCGGCACCGACCGAGTAGAAGTTGTCCCACGTGTTGCCCGTGTACTTGAACACCGACGCACCGTCGCGGCGGAACGAGAAGTTGACCAGGTAGCGGCGGTTGTAGTTGTAGAGCGCACGGAACAGGTACGACATCGTGAACTTGCGGTACTGCGAGCCGCCGTTGGTCGCCGACGCCGTGTCGCCGATCGACGAGATCCACCACTTGTCGGGATCGTTCGGAATCGGCAGGTCGGCCGAAGCGACGTTCTGGCTGCGGCCGCCGGTGAGCTCCTCGTAGTTGGTGAAGTTGGTCGTCAGACCGGCCATCAGCGTCAGGTCGTGCTTGTCGGCGAAGGTCTTCGCATAGGTGAGGATGTAGTCCTGCTGCGCATTGAGCGTGTTGGACTTCGTCTGCGACAGCGACTCGCGGTCGCTGCGGGCGTTGATCGTCCCCAGATCGGGATCGTATTCGTATTTCACGGGCGTGAAGAGCCGCGAATTGTTCGACAGGTAGTCGATCGAGAAGGCGGCGCGGAATTTCAGTTCGGGCAGGAAATTGATCTCGCCGTAGACATTGCCCGCGAAGCGGTAGTTCTGCGCCTTGTTGTGGGCGGCGAACTCCTCGATGTCGATCATCGGGTTGGAGATCTGCGAACTCTGGAACGAAGGCAGTTTGTAGTAGCCGCCCGTCGTATCGTCGTAGATCGGCGAGATCGGAGCCGCATGGATGGCGCCGGTCACGTTCTTCGCATCGGCCGGCAACATGTAGGCGCCGTTCATCTGCACGCCGAATTTGAGCCAGTCCTTCATCTTGTACTCGTCGCTGAAATTGACGGTCACCTTCTGCATCTCCTCACCCACGATGCTGCCCTGCTCGTAGGTGTAGCCCACGCCCAGATAGAAGTTGCTCTTTTCGTTGGCGCCCATGATGCTGGCCGTCGTCTGGCTGATCATGGCATTCTGGAAGATGGCGTCCTGCCAGTCGGTATTGGCCTGATAATAGGTATAGTCGAACGGATCGCCGCCCATGTTCGAAAGCTGCTCGTTGTAGAGCTCCTTGAACTGCGGCCCGTTGGTCAGCGACATGCGGTGCCCCACGTGCTTCACGCCCACCGACTGGTTGACGTTCACCACCGTCTGCCCCATCTTGGCGCGTTTGGTCGTGACGATGATGACGCCGTTGGCGCCGCGCACGCCGAAGATAGCCAGCGACGAGGGGTCTTTCAGAATCTCGAACGATTCGATGTCATTCGCATTGAGGTAGTTGATGTTGTCGGTGAACATTCCGTCCACCACATAGAGCGGTGCGAAGCCGTTGATCGAGTTCGTACCGCGGATACGGATTTCGGGATCCTGTCCGGCCCGACCCGAATTGGTGATCTGCACACCGGCCACGCGGCCCTGCAACGAGGCCAGCGGGTTCGACGCCGGACGGTTGGCGATCGTCGCGGCGTCGACGTTGACGATCGAACCCGTCAGATCGCGTTTCTTGGCCGTACCGTAACCGATCACCACGGCCTGCTCGATCATCGTCGACTCGCTTTCGAGCGTCACCGTAACCGGCACGGCCGATACGGGCACGCGCTGCGTGGACATACCGATGAACGAAACCTCCAACTCCTGCCCCTCGCGGGCTTTCAGTGCGAAACCGCCGTCCGCGCCCGTGGTCGTACCCGTGTACGTCCCCGCGACCACGACGCTGGCGCCTACGACAGGCTGCCCGTCCGCATCGATGACTTTTCCCGTTACATCGATCGTACTCTGCGCGAAGGCGCCCGATACGGAGGCCGCGAGCAGCAGAACGACCGATACAAACGCCTTGAACAAGAGGCGGCCGACGCCGCAACTCTCTGGTCGATTCTTTTTCATTGCAATTTTAGGTTTATGTTTCTACTGTGGGCTCCGCGCCTCGGCAGGGAAATGCGGAACGGAATCTGCCGAAGCGTCGCCCGGAAAAGTTTTTACGAAAACAAAATTAAAAGGTTCGGAAAAATCGCGGGGAAAAGCGGCTACACTCCGACTACTCCACCCTCGAAAAAGACTCTTCCACTGCCTCTCAATTACCTCTCAAAGAACAATGAAATAATTTGAAATCAACCGATTAAAAATCGAAATTCTACTTCTCATCATCCTCCGGCCCCGACTCCTGCGAATCGATATGCAAGAGGAATTCGTTCAAATTCTGGGCCGAAGTCAATCCGAGTTTCTTTCGCAGCCGGTAACGGCCGTTCTCGACCGCCCGCACCGACAGACTCATCAGCGAGGCGATCTCCTTGGTACAAAGATTCATTTTCAGGCAGGCGCTCAGACGCAGATCGCTGGTCGTCAGGTCGGGGAAGCGTTCCTTCATGATGCGGAAATAGGAAGAGTGCTTCTGCTCGAACTTGATCAGGAACAGCGTCCAGTCGCTCTCCGTATCGAGTTTGCTGCTTACATAGGCATTGACTTTCTGCCACAGAGGCGCCGTCGTGCGGCTGCCCTGCTTCTGCTGGAACTCGTTGACCATGTCGCGCAGGCGCAGGATGATCTCGTTGCGCCCGATGAGCGTCGAACTCTGCGCCACGATCTCGGCGTCGCGCGTCTCGATCTGCCGGGTCAGCTCCCGGTTGGCGCGCCGCAACGCGACGATCTCCTGCAAGCGCAGACGCCGCAGGTAACGCCGGCGATAGAAACGCATCACCAACAGCCACAGACAATAGAAAGTGAAGGCCAGCAGCAGCACGTAGCCCGCATAGGCCCAGCCGGTAGCGTACCAGGGCGTGAGAACGACGAACGGGAAACGGGCGGGTTCCGACCAGCGGCCGAACACGTCGCCCACGGCGACCTCGAAGGTGTAGCGCCCCTGCGGCAAACGGGCGTAATCGGCCGTTCCCGTCCGGTCGGACTCCGACCATGCGCTCTCCATGCCCGTCAGGCGGTGGCGGAAACGCAGGCCGGGAACCGCGCCTCGACGCGGAGCGTAGCGGAAAGTCACCGAGTTGCGCTGGTGAGGAATCTCGACCGCAGCCGAGAGATCGTACCACGCCTCATCGCCCCGGCGCCCCGACGCACGCAGCGATTCGAGTAGCGGAGGAATCGGAGGGGGGGGATTTCGACGGCCTGCGATGAGACGAGTTCGAAGCCGTTGTCCCCGCAGAAAAGACAGGTCGAATCGTCGAGCCGCGCCACCTGTTCGTACCCGTAGATCATGTTATCGACTGGAATGCCGGCGCAAGGCGTCAATTCGGCACTGCGCCGGCCGTCGTAACGCAATTTCCAGACACCGCTGCCGGTGATGACCCAGAACCGTTCGTCGGCATAGGGAATCACGCGGCGGATGTCCTCCACCGTGCGGAACGCCGCATCAAGCACCGTATCCGCCTCGATGCAGTCCGTATATTCGTTGTAACGGAAAAACCTGTCGTCGCCCATGAGCGCCACGCGGCCGCCCACGCGCAGCAAATGGAGTTTGTAGGGCAGTCCGTCGCCCGCACCGCCTCCGTAGAGCGTCCGCTCCTCGATGCGCCGGCCGTCGTCGCTCATGCGGCAGCGGTAGACCCCTTTCGACGGATGTTCGAGCCAGAGGTTGCGCATATAATCCGCCTCGATGCGGTAGACCGATTCGTCCAGTCCGTCGACCTCGTGCATCGTACCGTCGTCGTCGAGCAGCCGCAATTTGTAATAGGAGGCGTAGTAGGTGCGGCTCTTTTCGCCCAGTTTCACCCGCCGCAACCCGTAACCGCCCATGTCGGAACGGCGTACCAGCGAAAAATCGGGACGGAGTTCGGTGACGCCCGTGTTGTGGCTCACGTAGAGCCGCCCGTCGAGCAGGTCGAACGACCACGCCTGACCGCTCAGGCCGGCCACGGGGCGGAAATCGGAGGGATCGACGCCCGTCGCCAGACGGCTCTCGTCGACGGCGAAGACCCCCTGGTTGGTAGCCAGCAGCAACTTCCCCTGCCAGCGGCAGGCGTCGTAGAGCGAACCGGCCGCCCACTTGTTGTAGGTATGGTAATCCACCCCTTCGCAGAACAGCAGCAACGAAAGTCCCCGGTCGAGCGCCGCCCAGACATTTTGTTGCGCATCCTCCGCAAGCGCCATCACACTGTTGTTGAGCAGCCGGTTTTCGGTCGAAAGAACCGCGAGCAGCCGTCCGTCGGCACCGGCCTCGTACAATCCTCCGAAAAGCGTCCCGAAGAGATAGGTGCCGCGCGAGGTTCGGATGCCGCAGTTGAGTTCGTCGCGCCGCAACCGCTCCGACAGCGCCGGACTCCCCGGCGTGAACCGTTCGCCGGCGTAGCGCCACAATCCGTCGGTACCCGTCCCCACGATCCATTCGCCCTCGTGCGGCCCGGGCAGCAGCACCCGCACGGTCGTCGTCGAGAAGCGTTCGCTGTCGGGCAGCCGCTCGAAGGACTCCTGCCGCATCCGATAGAGCGGGCCGCCCATCTCCTGCACCCAGAACTCGTCGCCCGCACGCAGAAGAAAGAGCATGTTCATCTCGCCCGTCAGGCGGCGGACGCGCTCGTAATCATAAAGGTAGATGCCGTGGAACGATTGAAACAACACCCCCCGTGTTTTCGGAAAAGAAATTGGTCGTGATGTAGATTTTCCAGAAATCGCTGTCCGAAAAGCGGGGATTGCGCTGAGCCGGAACGAGCGACGTATAGCGCAGCGCACCCGAAGCGTCGCGATCCCAGCGCCCGAACTCCTCGAACCCGCCCGTGAAGATCACGTCGTGCGACAGCGGGGCCACCGAACGCACGATCGAGGCGCGGGGCAGTTCGTACAACCGCCATTGCAGGCCGTCGAATTCGAGCAGCCCCTTGTCGTTGCCGGCATAGAGCGTTCCCGCATCGTCTTCGGCCACCGCCCAGTTCTTGTTGGCCGCCCGATAATCGGACGGCAGCAGGTTGATGACACCGGGACCGGCGGCACGCGACGACATCGCCGAAAGCACTCCGGTCAGGAGACAAAACAGGCTGTACAAGAACTTGATCGGCATAAAAGTCTTCACGGATTAGGAGATAAAAATAGGCCTTTTTTACGAAATATCCAAACCTTCGCCCGAAGAAACGCCCCGCAGCGAACCGGATTTTCGCACGACCGAAGCTCCCCTGCACCTTCGGACAAACGATAACATAGCGTATTTTCCATAATTTATTTTGAACTTATGTTCATAATTAATAACTTTGCGGAAACGAGTTTTTTATCATGCCGCGTCCCCGCAAATGCTGTTACATCGCCCAACCGCCCGCCGTCGCGGGAATGCGTCCCGTCGGCGGAGATAGCGTCGCTCCCGAAGCCGTCACGCTTCGGTACGACGAATACGAAGCGATCCGCCTGATCGACCACCAGGGA
>OGOJ01002187.1_pt1 | contig 12784 bp, 9 predicted proteins | sample 1552601 | NCBI WGS metagenome assembly OGOJ01 (sample SAMEA2580184, study PRJEB22360) | human gut metagenome | biome: human gut; feature: human-associated habitat; material: faeces | place: Denmark | collected 2008/2010
GAAAGCATTCCTGCCGACCATTTTAATCACTGTGTGGCAGTGGTGAAGTTGAGCAACGGAACATACATGCCACTCGATCCTACCTGGGTTCCTTTCTGTCGCGAACTATGGAGCAGTGCCGAACAGCAGCAGAACTATCTGCCGGGTGTGCCCGAAGGTTCTGATTTGTGTATCACTCCGGTTTCGGCTCCCGAAAACCATTATGTACGTATCAAAGCCGACAACCGCTTGGAAGCAGATGGTACACTACGCGGTACTTTTACCCTTACAGCCGAAGGACAGAGTGACAGCAATATCCGTCGCATCTTTACCACCGGCTTTCAGAGCGAATGGAAAAGCACGATGGAACGTCAGCTGTTGGCCATCTCTCCCAAAGCCAGATTGTTGAGCGTAGACTATGGAAAAAATCCCAAAGACTATCAGGCTGCACCTATTAAAATCACTTTTCGTTATGAAATACCCGATTATGCCTTGAAAGGAGAGGGCGAGATGTTTTTCCGTCCGATGGTGATGAATAACCTTTATAATCAGGTACGATCTTATATGTGGATCGATACTTCGGTAGAAAACCGCAAGTATGGTTTCAAAGATGGTTGTTCTCGTTTGGTCGAACTGGATGAAACGATTCAACTTCCGGCAGGATACAAGCTAGTGAGTGCTGCCAAGGATGAAACCATGCAGGGAGTGGGAGCCGATTTTGAAGGTTCGTTGGTGCAGAAAGGAAATAAAGTGTTGCTCCACAATAGACTGGCTTTGAAGAAGCGTGTCTATGAGGCTTCCGATTGGGAAAGTTTCCGCAATGCTGTGAATGCCCACAAGGCGTATGGTGAATATCTGGTGATTAAAAAGTAGAGCAGAATGAAAAATACATATTATTATATAGTTACGCTGGCGATGCTGATTCTGGCATTTCCGGTGAAAGCGGCATCCGAAGCTGAATTTGGGAAGTTGACCAAGGCTTATACGTTACACGCTGACGGTAGTCAGGAAATGCGTGTGCAAAAAGAGCTGACTTTGTTTACTCATGCAGCGATGAACCGTGTGTATGGAGAGAGTTTTATCATTTACAATCCGGAGTTTCAGACACTGAAGATACACGATTCTTATACTCGTCAGAAAGACGGTACTATTGTGAAGACTCCCGAAAATGCGCTCCTTGAGGTGCTTCCTTCCGCAGCGGCAGATGCTCTGGCTTATAATGGTCTGAAAGAGATGGTAGTCGTTCATACGGGACTGGAATTGGGAGCTACCATTTATCTGGACTACTCCGTCGTTACCCGTCCGGGATATCTGCCCGAACTGGATGTGTGCGAGCAGGTGGAAGAGCTTTCCCCAATCAGGGAATATGTGTTTTCGCTGTCAGTGCCCGAAAGCAAACCTCTGCATTATGAATGGTTGAATGGAAAAGCTGCTCCGGTGGTGAAAACTGCGGATGGCATGAAAACAGTGACCTGGACACTGAAAAATGTGCAACCGCGTCCTTATTCACTTGAAGTTTCTTTGCCGGCAGGTAATGTACAGGCTGTTGTGGCGTCCACTTATGCTTCAAAGGCTGATGCACTGAAAGTGATAAAACAACAACTGGAAAGTAATGAAAAGGATGTTTCCGAATTAGCACAGAAGCTGACTGCCAGTGCACAAACCACAGAACAAAAGAAGGAGTTACTTACTGCTTATGTAGAAGGATTAGGAAATTGCCGTCTGACCTTGTCGCAAACCGGATACCGTTTGCGTCCGGTCTCCGAAGTGATCCGTTCGGCATACGGAACTGAAGCGGAGAAGGCTGCTTTGCTGGTTGCCTTGCAACAGGCGGTAGGCATCCGTGCGGAGATAAAAGCGGCTTTTCCTAAAACAGAAGATAAAGATGCGGCCGGACTTGCCGCTGTCAGCGGATTGTTTGTGACCAATAAGGGGATTGCTGATATACAGAATTTTGTTTCTGTAGTTGATCTGAATGCTCAGCCGATAATTTTAGAGCAGGTTTCTCATGTTGTTTCACGAACTGATACCTTGCGGGTGAGCAATAAAACCGGAAAGGCATTGGCTGATGGTTATCGGAAATTCGACTTACCGCAGGCTCGTGGTGGATGGGCAAGTTATGATGGACGTGTGACGGCTCTGAATACAACTCGTCCTGTTAACCTGCTTTTGCGGTATTTGCCTGATGAGGCTTATACCTATATCATAAAGATTGATGAAGGAATGAAGCCAGTGGTTGTGCCGACTAACAAAAAGATTGAAAATGCTGTCGGCATCATGGAAGTTACAGTGAAAAAGGCGGAGGATAAGATAAAGATAATCCGTACCTTGAAACTGAAAAAACAATTGATAACTCCGGATGAATATCCGGCATATTATCGCTTGATGGCGGAATGGATGGATACCAATGGCAATAGCCTGTTGTTTCAGACTGCGAAGTAAATCTGACAAGCATATTGTTCATTTTGAAATAGTGGTAACATACAATATGTTGACTTTTATGGCTAATTATGTCGGAAAGGCCGGAGATTTAAGATACAATGATCCAATCTGCTGAAAGGACAGAGATAAGAAAATATAAATCTTCTTATCTCTGTCCTTTACTATATCATATAGCAAACAGGCTGCTAAATCAGTTCGTGAATTTCTTGAATATGGAGATTCAGATGATCTAAATATCCTTCTATCATTTCTTTTAAAGTGATTTTTGTCCCTTCGAAGTCACACCAGTAACTATCAAGCTTTGTTTGATCTACCGACTTTATTACCTGAATGATATGTAGATTAAAGAATTTCCATAACTGAATCAGATTATTCCAGTCCGTATGCTGATAATCCTGCAAGGCTATCCACAGATCATTATCCTGCCGATAATCAGGAAAGAAAAGCAGGTCCTTACTGTATTGCAACCTGATCATCCGTTGATGATTGTTTGAGGCGGAATCAATCAAATGGCCGAGAATTTGTTTGATAGTACGATTCTGCCTGTTACGTTTTTGTGTGATTGTCTCTTCCGGCAGGCTGGTTAATACTTTTTCTTCTGTCTCTATAACATTATAAATCCCTTCTGTTATTGGGGAAAAATCAAACTCTGGCATAATTCCTCTCTTTCTGTTTTAAAGTTTCTTTTGCACAACTGAGCAATAATGCAAATATAGACAAATGAATGAAATATATGTGGAATTACATTTTATAAAAGCAAACTTGTTTGTTATTCTGATTGTTAGGAGAACATCTTTTCCATATAACCTTTATATTTGCATGATATTAGAACCAACAATTATATAAAAAAGATATGAGAACAGTATTGGCAGCATTAGGAGTTTTGTGTTTCATGGGAAGTTGCTCGTCAGGTATGACAAGTTCAAAAGGCATTGTTTGTGATGCGACCATGAATACAGTGGCGATTGTTACAGACAAGAATGATACTCTTTCATTCAGTACGATGAACGCGAATAAAGAAGAAGTCGATGGCTTGCTTCTGAATGATACTCTGGAAGTATTCTATACCGGTAAATATACACCGGGGATGCAGGCCTCAAAATTAGTCCAGTATCCGCAATCTCCCAAACTTGGAGGCGATCGGGATGAACACGGTTGTATCGGCTCTGCCGGATATGTATGGTGTGAAGTGCAGCAAGACTGCATCCGGTTGTTTGAAAAAGGTATTCGGACGGAAGCTGTTGATGGAAGCACTGCTTCTGCTTTCATTGTGTTCAGCCCCGATTCCACACGACTGGAACTTTTCTTCTCTGATGATCAACCGAATGAGATTTTGGAGAGACGTGGCTTACCTTCAGGAGGCTATGCATGGAATGTGGAAGATGATGATACGAAAAATGTACGTTTCGTAGATGGTGTATGGACAATCAGCCAGAGAAATAAGCTGATTTATAGCCAGAAAGCCGGAAACTGACCGCAAACGACCGATTGCCCGGCAGGTGGTTTATGTTGTAATACTTCTGGTAGTCAATTTGGAATAGACATTTTCAGCGTACTGTCTGCCTATGGGAATCGTTGCAGAACATCCTTTCAATGTTATTTCCCGTTTCGAGAATCGTTCTATTTTATTGATAGATACAATGTAAGAGCGATGTGTACGCAAAAAACGATCTTTAGGAAGCATTTTCTGTATAGCTTTCAAACTGGTACGGGATAGTATATAGTTACCGCTTGTACGGAATATTTTTGTATAATTCTCCATCGCTTCGATATAAAGGATATCGGATGTGGTAACGGATATGTTATTGTATTCTTGCTTTATAATGATATTTTCCGGTACTTTGTTGCGCTTCGCTTCTATAAAGCGAAGTGCTTTTTCTACTGCTTTCTCAAATCGTTCATAGGCAAAAGGTTTATGCAGAAAATCTACTGCATCAAGTTCAAAACCATTCAGAGCATATTGTGCATGAGCTGTTGTGAAAATCAAGCAACTTTCGGGAGGCAGCGCATGAGCGATGTCCAGCCCGCTGGTGCTATTCATTTCAATATCCAGAAAAACCAGATCCGGTTTGCACCGGCCAATCTCTTGCAGTCCGATAAGCGGTTCGCTGAAAGCTGTCAGTTCCAGTCCGCCTTTTCGTTCGCAGAACTGTCTGATAATGAGCAATGCGATGGGTTCGTCGTCAATAGCGATACAACTAATCTTTTTCATCATAACTGAATACTGAGCCGGATTTTAAACTGGCGGTTTTCTTCTTTCATAATCAGGGTAAAACGGTTGGGATAGAGTAATTCCAAGCGTTTGCGACAGTTTTCTATGCCGATGGCATGAGGGTTAGCATGATTTTCTTTCATAACCGTATTTTCGGTTTCAAAGAGAAGTTCTCCCTTTTTCACTGTGATACGGATAAGAATCAGGCAGTCTACATCCGATGAAACCCCGTATTTGAAAGTATTCTCAACGAAAGTAATGAGAATCATCGGAGGAATCTTCGCGTGTTCGTCATCTATTTGGGTTTCAAATACCACTTGTGTATGCTTGTTTAATCGCAGTGACTGCAAATCGACGTATTGACGGATATATTCTACTTCATTATTTATGGAAATTGTTTCCATAGTGGTCTGAGCATACATATATTTCAGAATATTGGAAAACTTGATGAAAGCCGATTCCGTTTTATCTGATTTGGTTAGTACCAGCCCGTAAAGAGCATTCAGTGTGTTAAAGAGAAAATGCGGGTTGATCTGTGCCTTGTAGAGTGCAAGTTCTGCCCTGTTTTTCTCCGCTTCAATTTCCTGTCTGGATAGTATCTGACGAAAAAGTTCGAAAATCAGTTCGATAGAAAGGCTGAAGCCTGTAACTACAAGAAAGAAAAACCATACGGTTTGCGACCGCAGGTGTTGCCGGGCTTTATGGATTAAAGGGTCTAGCTTATTTGGTTCCGGTGGGTAAGGGAATTGGGTAAGTAGCAGGGTGATAATGACAAGTATTCCCATTAGTAGAAGGATATGTCCGAATTTCCGTTGCATGAAGAGCCTTGGCAGTCTGGCTTTGCGGTAAACGAAGTATAGGCCGTAAAGATAGACAATGAGTGTCAGCATAAAAACAGTGTGATGTACAATCCATCTGTCCACCGGTACCAGCATGATGATAGGCGGCATTATGACCAGGCAGAACAGCAGGTCAATATAAATAGGGATATTGGTTCGTTTCATATTCTCCTTACTATGGATTTAACTCCCGGAAGTATATTTTGTCACTTCTTTGCAAAGATAGAAGATTGTTTTGAAAACCCAATCATTCTTCTTTTGTCGTTCGTCATCACATTTTTGCTGTTCGTCACTACATCTTTATTTTATTGTTTGATAATTCCTAGATTTGGTCAATCGCGTTGATTACTGAATGAACTGCTTATGAATCATTAACAATCATTTTAAATAAAGTCACAATGAAACAACTAATCATTTTTGTCGTGCTTTGCTTGCCGCTGCTATACTCCTGCGGAGTTCCGCAACAGCAGGAAACAGACACTGCGTACAAGACGCTTACCATCAAATCCGGCGATCAGATCCTGAAAACCGGTTATACAGCTACTCTTCGAGGACGGCAGAATGTTGAAATCCGTCCGCAGGTAAGTGGAATTATCACCGAAATATGTATTAATGAAGGTGATGCTGTCCATAAGGGACAGACACTTTTCATTATTGACCAGATCCCCTATAAAGCTGCATTACAAACTGCGATTGCCAATGTTAAGAGTGCAGAGGCTAAACTTGCTACGGCTAAGTTGACCGCAGATAGTAAAGCCGAACTTTACAAAGAACAGGTAGTATCTGAGTTTGACCTGCAAACAGCCCGGAACGAACAGATTGCTGCTGAAGCTGCATTGGCACAGGCGAAAGCACAGGAGGTCAATGCACGCAATGATCTCTCTTATACTGAAGTGAAAAGTCCGGTGGACGGGGTAGCCAGTATGATTCCTTATCGTGTAGGGGCGTTGGTGAACAGTAGTATCACCGAACCGTTGGTTACTGTTTCGGATGACAGCGAGGTATATGCTTATTTTTCGATGACAGAAAACCAGATTCTTGATTTTGTACAGCAGTATGGTTCACTGAAAAAGGCGATGGAACATCTGGATAAGGTAGAATTGACAATGAGTAACGGAAAGACTTATTCCTCTTTAGGAAAAGTGGATGCTATCAGTGGTACGATAGATGAGGGGACAGGAGCGATCAGCCTGCGTGCCGTTTTCTCCAATCCTGATCAGTTTTTGCGTAATGGTGGAAGTGGTACGGTAGTTGTCCCGACGGTAAAGAAGCAGTGCATCATCATTCCCCAGGCAGCTACTTATGAATTACAGAATCGTATATTTGTTTACAAGGTGGTCGACAGTAAAGCACAGTCTGCTCCTGTAGAGGTCTTCCGGTTGAATAACGGCACGGAGTATGTTGTTGAGGACGGACTTGCACCAGGCGACGTAATCATAGCCGAGGGTGCCGGACTAGTACGTGAGGGAACAATAATCAAGAGTGGGTCGACTAAAGAATAACATGACGATATGAAAATCAGAACATTTATAGACCGACCTATTCTGGCAGGAGTTATTTCGGTTGTTTTCTTAATTATCGGATTGATAGGACTTTCACAGTTACCTGTTGAGCAATTCCCGGAAATCGCGCCTCCTACCGTCAGTGTTTCGGCCAACTATACTGGGGCCAATGCGGAGACAGTGCAGAAAAGTGTAGTCGTACCGTTGGAGGAAGCACTCAATGGAGTGGAGAATATGATGTACATGACTTCCACAGCTTCCAATACAGGGGCGGCAAAAATTACAGTTTATTTCCGGCAAGGAACCGACCCCGATATGGCAACAGTCAATGTGCAGAACCGTATTGCTACAGCCCAGGGCTTATTGCCGGCCGAAGTGACCCGAAGCGGTATCACTGTCCGCAAACGTCAGACGAGTAACATTAAGGCATTGGCACTATATAGTCCCGACAGTTCTTTTGACGAAAGTTTTCTGAATAATTACCTGAAGATTAACATAGAGCCCCGTCTTTCACGTATTGCCGGTGTGGGTGAAGTGAATGTGATGGGGGCTGACTACTCGCTGCGTATCTGGCTCGATCCCGGAAAAATGGCCAAATATGGTTTGGTGCCATCTGATGTGACTAAGATTTTGGATGAACAGAATCTGGAAGCTCCTACAGGGACACTCGGAGCAGAGTCAAAGAATACTTTTCAGTATGTACTGAAATATCGTGGTCGTTATGAAGAAGAGAAAGATTATGGGAATCTGGTCATCCGTTCTTTGGGAGGAGGAGAAGTACTCCGTCTGAAAGATGTGGCCCGTATTGAATTGGGTTCCAGTTCTTATACATATATCGGAGAAGTGAACGGGCATCCCGGTTCCAACTGTATGATTGCACAGACTTCCGGCTCGAATGCCAACGAGATCATTGAAGAAATAGACAAGGTAACGGCAGATATATCAAAGAGCTTGCCTGAAGGAATGGAACTGGTGGATCTGATGAGTTCGAAAGAATTCCTGGATGCATCTATTAAGAATGTTGTCAAAACATTGATTGAAGCTATATTGCTGGTAGTACTTGTGGTATATGTATTTTTGCAGAGTCTGCGGTCTACCTTTATCCCGGCTATTTCTATTATTATTTCTCTGGTCGGAACATTTGCTTTTCTTTATGTCGCGGGTTTCAGTCTCAATATGCTGACTCTGTTTGCATTGGTACTGGTCATCGGGACAGTGGTAGATGATGCCATAGTCGTGGTCGAGGCGGTGCAGGCCAAGTTTGATGAAGGATACAAATCGGCTTATCAGGCAACTATTGATGCAATGGGTGGCATTACTTCGGCACTGGTTACAACTACCTTTGTTTTTATGGCAGTATTTATTCCTGTATGCTTTATGGGAGGAACTACCGGAACTTTCTATACTCAGTTCGGATTGACCATGGCAGTTGCCGTTGCAATTTCGCTGGTCAATGCCCTGACCCTGAGCCCTGCTCTCTGCGCATTGATTATGACTCCCCATATGGAGGCTGTTAAAGGAGAAAAACTCAGTTTTTCTTCCCGCTTCCACATGGCGTTTGATAGTGCGTTCCATCGACTGGTACTGAAATATAAGAGTGGTGTGTTTTTTATGTTGAAACGTAAATGGCTGGCTGGCGCATTATTATTGGTGGCCTGTGCCGGACTATTCATTCTTATGAAAACCACAAAGACCGGACTTGTACCTCAGGAGGATATGGGGACTATCTTTATAGATGTGCGGACATCACCCGGAAATAGTCTGGAAGAAACCAGAATCGTCATGGACGACATAGATAAGCGGATCAATGATATCCCGCAAATCAGAATGTTTTCGAAAGTGACGGGCAATGGTATGATTAGTGGCCAGGGGGCTTCTAACGGTATGTTTATTATCCGATTGAAACCGTGGGATGAACGCAAGGAAAGAGAAGATGGGATCAATGCGGTTATTAATGAGATATACCGTCGTACAGACGATATTTCTTCTGCGCAAGTGATGGCTTTTGCATCACCGATGATCCCCGGATATGGTGTGAGCAGTGGTTTCGAAATTTATGTGCAGGACCAGAAAGGCGGTTCGGTGGAAGATTTGCTGAAATATACCCGTCAGATGATTGAGGCGCTGAATGCGCGACCGGAAATCGGACGTGCTTCCACTTCGTTTGACACTAAATACCCGCAATATCTGGTGGAAGTGGATGCGGCTCTTTGTAAACGGAATGGGGTGTCTCCCTCGGATGTGTTGAGCACCTTGTCGGGTTATATCGGTGGTAATTATGCATCGAATATGAATCGTTTCTCCAAACTTTATCGTGTGATGGTGCAGGCTTCGCCGGAATTTCGTCTGGATACGGAAGCGCTGAATAATATGTTTGTCCGCAACTCCGACGGAAAAATGTCACCTGTCAGCCAGTATCTGACACTAACACGGGTATATGGCGCCGAATCATTGACACGTTTCAATCTTTTCTCCGCTATATCCGTCAATGGTGCTCCGGCAGAAGGTTATAGTTCAGGACAGGCTATTGAGGTGGTACGCGAAGTGGCAGAACAGACATTGCCTGCAGGTTATGGTTTTGAATTCGGAGGTATGTCGCGCGAAGAATCTTCTACGGGAAATACCACTACGCTGGTTTTTATTATCTGCGTAGTGTTTATCTACCTCATTCTGTGTGCACTTTATGAAAGTCTGTTTATCCCGATTGCGGTGATTCTTTCCGTACCATTCGGTCTGGCAGGTAGTTTCCTTTTTGCTAAGATGTTCGGTCTGGAGAACAATATTTATTTGCAGACAGGTCTGATCATGTTGATTGGTCTGTTATCGAAGACAGCTATCTTGCTCACGGAATACGCTTCCGAACGCCGACGACAGGGAATGAGCATAATGCAGGCTGCTATATCGGCTGCGTCCTATCCTGATGACATCGCTTACGATGATATTCGGTATGCTACCGATGATGTTCGCATCGGGGGTAGGAGCTAACGGAAATATATCTATCGGAGTAGGAACTGTGGGTGGAATGCTGATTGGTACGGTCGCCCTGTTATTTATTGTACCTGTGCTGTTTATTGTTTTCCAGTACTTGCAGGAAAAGCTGATGCCGGCACGTAAGCTGCCAAAACTGGAAGAGGAAAATCTTTAATTAATGAAACGTATGAAAAAGATAATAATATGTTTATTCCTGTCCGTTGGATTGAGTGGATGTCATATATACCGGGCTTATGAACGTCCGGATGAAGTGGTTGCCGATAGTCTTTATCGTCAGTCTGTTGCTGCCGAGGACACCGTTTCGCTTGCTTCCCTTTCATGGAAGGAGTTGTTTACCGACCCGCAGTTGCAGCAGCTTATTGACATTGGTATCCGGAATAATACCGACTTGAATATCGCCCGCTTGAGAGTGGAAGAAGCAGAAGCATTACTACTTTCTTCTAAGTTGGCTTATCTGCCCTCTGTCTCCCTTACTCCACAAGGGACAATGAGCAGTGCGGGTGGTACAAAAACTTCCAAAACCTATAATTTGGCAGCTTCGGCTGACTGGGAACTGGATATTTTTGGAAAACTGACCAATGCAAAACGGGGTGCTAAAGCTGTTCTTGAACAGAGTGAAGCCTATCGGCAGGCTGTACAGACACAGTTGGTAGCTACTATTGCCAATAGTTACTATACATTACTGATGCTCGATAAACAGTTGGATATTACCCATCGCACTGCCGAAACATGGGACGAAAACTTGCGAGCAATGAAGGCCTTGAAAAAAGCCGGACAAACGACTGAGATGGCTGTCGCCCAAACGGAAGCAACCAAACTCTCGACAGATGCTTCCGTACTTTCTATTGAACAGCAGATCAGTGAGCTGGAAAACTCTCTTTCCGCATTGCTCGGTATGACATCACAAGCAGTCAAACGTTCCACTCTCGATAGCCAGGAGTTTCCCGAATCTCTTTCAACCGGAGTACCGTTGCAGTTGCTGCAACGCCGTCCTGATATTCGTCAGAAGGAAGCAGAACTGGCTGCCGCGTTTTATGCAACCAATCAGGCGCGTTCCGCTTTCTATCCATCCATTACGTTGAGTGGCTCTGCAGGATGGACGAACTCTGCAGGTGGTGTTATTGTTAATCCCGGTCAGTGGTTGCTTTCAGCTGTAGGTTCGCTGGTTCAACCGCTTTTCAATCGTGGACAGAATATCGCTAATTTGAAAATAACGAAAGCCCGACAGGAAGAAGCTCTGCTTACCTTCCGCCAGAGTCTGCTTGATGCCGGAGCGGAGGTGAATGATGCTTTGGTGCAGTGGCAGACGGCGCGGGGACGTCTTAGACTTTCCAAGCAACAAGTTGCCTCCCTTCAGTCTGCTGTCCGTAGTTCCGAACTGTTGATGCGGCATAGCTCGCAAAACTATCTCGAAGTGCTTACTGCGCGGCAGACTCTTTTGCAGGCAGAATTGTCTGTTGCTTCCAATCGTTTTGACGAGATACAAGGAGTCATTAACCTTTACCATGCATTGGGAGGAGGTGCTTCTTTATAGGTCTAATGCTAAAAAATGTGATAATTTAGTAGACGTGGAGCAAAAAAAGAGGAAGAATGTAATTTTTAATACCCAAAAATACTATATTTGTATAGCCGTTGAAAGGTGCGTTCATTGAGACTAAATATCGAAAAGCGTTCAGCTTTTTTACGTAGTAACGAAACTACCAATTTCTTTTACCCTTTGGGTGAATATTACAACACGTAAAAATGACTGAACGCCTACGCTTGTTATACATATACTTTGCGTGGGCGTTCTTCTCATTTGTGTTGTAGGGATTGGTAGTTCCTGTTGCTACATTTGGGAAGAAAAGGCTCACGTTTTTTTATATCTATTCTTGACATAACATTCAAAACATATGAAAAGATCTTCATTTTGGGTTTTATCGTAAAAGTGCGTTGCTTTTTTAACGAGTTAGTTTTCCTTTTTATTAATTAAAAAAAGACTACTATGGATAAGAAAATCGTAGGTGCCAACGCAGGCAAAGTATGGCACGCCCTTAATGAGGCTGATGGAATTTCGATTCCCGAACTTGCCCGGAAAGTAAACCTGAGTGTGGAAAGTACGGCTCTGGCAGTCGGTTGGCTGGCTCGTGAAAATAAGGTAGTGATTGAACGAAAGAATGGATTAATTGAAATTTATAATGAAGGTCATTTTGACTTTTCTTTCGGATAAGTATAATGAATATAATGCTGGTTAGGTTATATAATGAAAGAAGCTCTCGATAAAAAACTGAATTCAGTGATATTGAAAGCTTCTTTTTATTATATACCTTGTGTAAAAATGTCTTATTGAAGAGTAACTGTAATGGAGTGTTCACCCTTCCCTGTTATGATAATTACCTTATTTCTTTGTCAGAAACTTCTTGCTCAACCACTTTCTTACAGGCTCGTCATACAGTTTCAGGCAAAGGTAAGCCAACACAATGCTTCCGAAGAAGACACATAAGGCTACCGGCCATGACTGGGAGAAAGTGATATGTGGCTCTTTGCTCCATAGCCAGGCATAGAACAGATACATGAAAGGATAATGTATGATATATACCGGATAAGATATATCTCCCAGGAATTTACAGATCTTGGCTGTACCTTTGTCCGTCGTTTTTCCCGAAGCACCCAGATAGACAAGTAGCGGGAAAATAAGAATGGTGCATATAGCATCGTAAATACCGTTCATCCACTGCGAAGTATGACCGCCAACGTACGGCATGGAAAGTAAAACGAGAGTTGCTACGCTGCATATCCAGAAAGCACCTTTGATATGGACAGGCTTAAAGATGCGTGAC
>OGOJ01002208.1_pt1 | contig 12693 bp, 8 predicted proteins | sample 1552601 | NCBI WGS metagenome assembly OGOJ01 (sample SAMEA2580184, study PRJEB22360) | human gut metagenome | biome: human gut; feature: human-associated habitat; material: faeces | place: Denmark | collected 2008/2010
ACAAATTACCGCTCAGGGCGTGGACACGGCGGACATTTTGCTGCTGCTCATTCTCTTTTTCCTCTTTGAGGAAAAGGCGGACGACGAGCTTTTAGTCGCGCTGGGGCTGCTGCTCATTTTATGACATATTTTGACAAAAAGGCCGTCCGAAGAACGATCTTCGGACGGCCTTTTCAGTTTCTTTTACCGGTTTGCGCCGTCGAGCGCACTTTCGTGGAGCACTGTGCCGTCCGGCAGCGTAAAGGCGTCCTCCGCCACGTTCCCGCTGTCGACGCTCATGCCCGCCATGCGGTAGACGACATCCTCGCCCTGCAATTTTTCCGCCGCGCAGAGAAGGCCGTCGCTCACGCTGACCCAGTAGCGCTCAACATAGCCCGCGTCGTCGGGCTCCGTCTCCACATAGATGCAGTTTACACCCTCGAGCGCGCGGTAATCCGCCGCCGCGATGCGCTCCGGCGGCAGCGCGAGGATATCCTCATAGGTCAATATTCCCTGCTCCGCGTCCTGCGTGAGCGCGGAGGCACCAGAATAGACCTTTCGGCTGCTGCCGTACCAGATGTAGACCGCATCATCGCCGGTGATGACATGGCGGGTCTGCCCGTCCGTCTCCGTGACGTCGAGCCGCAGCCAGCCGTCCGCGGCCGCCACCGTGATGACGCTCACGCCGCTGCCGCCGCTCCAGTAGCGCTCGACCGTGATGGTGCGCGTGTAAACGCGCGGGCGCGCGAGCACCTCAATGGCGCTCTGCACTGTGTCGGGCCGGACCTCCACGCGGTCAACGGCCTCGTTGTCCACAATGGGACCGCTCGGCTCCGTTGTGCTCGGCTCCGGCGGCAGCACGATCTTCTCCGGCTCGCGCAGACTGCCGCGCACCATAAAGGCGACGACGAGCAGGACCAGCAGGATGCACGCGATGCCGATCGGCGTCATTTTCTGTTTTCCCATCCTGCCGCCTCCTTTCCGCCGCAGTCCTTTAAGCCCTGTGATCCTCCGGCCGCTCCGCGCGCAGGCCGAAGTACCATTCGATCGCGTCCGCGATGCGCGCGCAGGCGTGACCGTCGCCGTAGGGATTGACCGCGTGGGCCATCGCCGCGTAGGCGGTGGGATCGTTCAGCAGCTCGTTTGCCAGCGCAAGGATCGCGTCACGCTCCACGCCCGCGAGCTTCACCGTGCCGGCGGCGACCGCCTCGGGGCGCTCGGTCTCTTTGCGCATGACAAGGACGGGCTTGCCGAGCGCGGGGGCCTCCTCCTGAAGTCCGCCGCTGTCGGTCATCACCATGTAGCAGCGCGCCATGAGGTTGTGCATCTCGTCCGCGCTCAGCGGGTCGATGAGATGCACGCGCGGCGTACCGGCGAGGAACTTCTGCGCGTTCTCGCGCACGACAGGGCTGAGGTGCACGGGATAGACAAGCTCGCAGTCCTCGTTCTGGAGAGCGATATCGCGCAGCGCGGTCATGATGTTCTCCATGGGCTGGCCGTAATTCTCGCGGCGGTGGCACGTCACGAGCACGACCTTTCTTGAATAGTCCAGCTCGTTGAGCAGTTCTGTTGTAAAGCGGTAATCCTTGCGCACCGTTGTTTTCAGTGCGTCAATGACCGTATTGCCCGTGATGAAAAGGCCCTCGGTCACGCCCTCTTTGAGTAAGTTCTCGCGGTTATTTTTCGTCGGGCAGAAATAGAGGTCGGCGATGGCCGTGACGAGCTTGCGGTTCATCTCCTCGGGGAACGGGGAGTATTTGTCGTAGGTGCGAAGGCCCGCCTCCACATGCCCGACGGGCACCTTGTGGTAAAAGGCCGAGAGCGCACCGGCAAACGTCGTGCTCGTGTCGCCGTGGACTAAGATCATGTCAGGCTTTAATTGCTCGATGGCGTCGTCCATACCGAGCAGACACTTGCTCGTGATGGTCGAGAGCGTCTGCCGCGGGGTCATAATATCAAGGTCGCAGTCGGCCTTGAGGTCGAAGACCTCCATCACGCTATCGAGCATTTCGCGGTGCTGCGCCGTCACGCAGCAAAGGCTCTCGATCTCGTCGCGCGAGGCAAGCTCCTTGACGAGCGGGGCCATCTTGATGGCCTCCGGCCGCGTGCCGAACACGCTCATAATGCGCAGTTTTTCCATTTATGCTTCCTCTTTTTTCTCTTCGTTGGATTCTTCTTCAGGTTCCGCAGGCACGGTTTCCGCCGGTGTGGCGGTCTCTGTGCTCTTCTCCTCTGCCGCCGCCTTTTCCGCCTGCAATGCCTTGTCGATATCGCGGCGGAAGATGACGCGCGATGCGAGGAACGCCGCCACCGCCAGCGCCATCAAAAAGAGCATCGCCTTGATCGCGCCGCTCGACGTCAGCATCACGGCGGAAAGTCCGAGGATACTGCTGATGACGTACAGCGCCGCGACGGCCTGTTTCTGGTTGAGGCCCATGTCGATGAGGCGGTGGTGGATGTGGCCGCGGTCAGGCGCCATCGGGTTCTGCCCGTGGGCAAGGCGGCGGATGATGGCAAAGAGCGTGTCGAACATCGGCAGGCCCAGGATCAGGAACGGCACCGCGAACGACACGATGGCGTAATACTTGAAAAGGCCCTGGATCGAGATCGTCGCAAGGATGTAGCCAAGGAACGTCGAGCCCGTGTCGCCCATAAACATCTTGGCCGGATTCTTGTTGTACGGCATGAAACCGAGGCACGCACCCACAAGCGCGGCCATCACGAGCGCCACATCGCTTTCAGAGACGAGCAGCGCGATGACGAGCATCGAAATGGCGCTGATGGTCGAAACGCCGCAGGCAAGGCCGTCGAGGCCGTCGATAAGGTTGACGGCGTTCGTGATACCGACGATCCACAAGACTGTGATGGGGATGGACAGCCAGCCGAGGTCCCAATACGGGCTTTCAGCAAAGACATTCGGGTTGGAGAGCGTCTGGATCACGACGCCGTGGAACACGGCGACGAGCGCCGCGAAGATCTGCACGCAGAACTTAAAATACGCGCGCAGCGGGGACATATCGTCCACCACGCCCAAAACAACGATGATGGACGCGCCCAGCAAAATGCCCTGTAACTGATGGTCGACCTTGACGAACAGCAGCATGCTCACGATAAAGCCGAGGAAGATCGCGAGGCCGCCGAGGCGCGGTACGGGCTTTTTGTGCATGCGGCGGTTGTCCTTCGGCACGTCGATCGCGCCGATCTTATAGGCAAACGACTTGACGAGCGGGCACATCAGAAAGCTGACGGCAAACGCGCACAGCAGCGCGCCGCCGACGCTCAGCAATAACTCTTTCGGAATTCCGTTCATGTTCTCCACCCTTTAATCAGCGCGCGACAAAGCCGACCTTCTTGTAGACCTTGCGCAGCGTTTTTTCTGCCACGTAAGACGCCTTCTGTGCACCCGCGCGATACACGGACTCGAGATACGCCTTGTCGCCCAAAATGCGCGTGGCCTCCTCGCGGATGGGGCGCAGGGTTTCAACGACGGCCTCGCCCACGGCGGGCTTGAACGCGCCGTAGCCCTTACCGGCGAACTCCTGCTCGATCTCGTCAAAGCTCTTGCCCGTCACAGCGGAGTAGATGGTCATCAGGTTCGCAACGCCGGGCTTGTTCGTGGGATCATAGCGCACGCAGTTTTCCGTGTCGCTGTCGGTCACGGCGCGCTTGAACTTGCGCAGGATATCCTCGGGCTTTTCCATCAGGTAAATGGAGCCGTTGGGGTCCTTATCGGACTTCGACATCTTGGCTCCCGGGTCGCTCAGGCTCATCACGCGCGCACCGACCTTGGGAATGTACGGCTCGGGCATCTTGAAGACGTCGCCATAGATGCCGTTGAAGCGCTGGACGATGTTGCGGCAGAGCTCGACATGCTGCTTCTGATCCTCGCCCACGGGGACATAGTCGGGCTGATAGAGCAGGATATCCGCCGCCATCAGCGCAGGATAGGTGAAGAGACCGCCGTTGATGTTCTCGCTGTTCTTGGCGGACTTGTCCTTAAACTGCGTCATGCGCGAGAGCTCGCCGAACATCGTATAGCAGTTCAGGACCCAGCCGAGCTCGGCGTGCTGCGGCACGTGGGACTGGATGAACAGCGTGTTCTTCTCGGGGTCCAAGCCGCAGGCGATGTACTGCGCCAGCTGCTCAAGCGTGCGGCGGCGCAGCGCCGCAGGGTCCTGACGCACGGTGATCGAGTGCATATCGGCCATGAAGTAGTAGTTGTCAAATTCCTCGTCGCGCTCCGCCCAGTTCTTGATCGCGCCGAGGTAGGACCCGAGGGTCAGATCGCCGCTGGGCTGAATACCGGACAGCATCACTTTCTTGCGCGCCGCATTTTCCATGTTTTCCATCGTTTTTTCTCCGATCTTTTTGTTTTTCTCATTTTATCTCGAATTGCGCCGTTTTGGCGCAGCTATCGACCCAATTTGTTATGTTACCATACCCCTCTTCAAAATACAAGCATGTTCCGGTGAAAAAGAGCGTCGTGCGTTCGTTGACTTTTCGGTTAAAATATGGTGTAATAAGCTATCTTTATTTTGATTTCACTTCAGGAGGTCATCTATGTCCATCGACATGAAGTATTTTGAGGAAATGGAAGCGAAGATCCCGCACGGTAAGGTGCGCACGCGCTTCGCTCCCTCCCCCACGGGCTATATGCACGTGGGCAACCTGCGCACCGCGCTCTACACCTATCTGATCGCCCGCCACGCAAACGGCACGTTCATTCTCCGCATCGAGGATACCGACCAGGGGCGTCTCGTCGAGGGCGCAACGGACGTCATCTACCGCACGATGGCGGAATGCGGCCTTTCCCACGACGAAGGCCCCGACGTCGGCGGCCCCGTGGCTCCCTACATCCAGTCCGAGCGCCGCGACACCTACGGCAAATACGCCGAGCTGCTCGTCGAGCGCGGCGGCGCCTATTACTGCTTCTGCGAAAAGATGGAGAGCGCCGAGGATTCCGGCGAGTTCGACCGCGCGGACGATCCCTGCCGCGACCTGCCGCTTGAGAAAGCAAAGGCCCGCGTCGCCGCCGGCGAGCCCTACGTCGTCCGCCAGCGCATCCCCAAGGAGGGCACCACCACGTTTCACGATGCCGTTTTCGGCGACATCACCGTGGAAAACAGCACGCTGGACGATCAGGTGCTGCTGAAGCGGGATGGCCTGCCCACCTACAACTTCGCCAACGTCATCGACGATCACCTGATGGGCATCACCCATGTGGTACGCGGCAGCGAGTATCTGTCCTCCGCGCCCAAGTACGACCTTCTTTACCACGCTTTCGGCTGGGAGGTACCCACCTATGTCCACTGCTCCCCCGTCATGCGGGACGCGCAGAACAAGATGTCCAAGCGCCACGGCGACCCCAGCTATGAGGACCTGAAGGCAGAGGGTTATCTGACCGATGCCATTCTCAACTACGTTGCTCTGCTGGGCTGGAGTCCCAAGGGTGAGCTGGCGGAGCAGGAGATCTTCTCTCTTGATGCGCTTGTCAAGGCGTTTGATCTGACCGGTATTTCCAAATCTCCCGCCATCTTCGACAAGGCCAAGCTGGATCATTTCAACGCCGTCTACCTGCGTGCCATGTCCCCGGAGGACTTCGCCAAGGCAGCCGAGCCCTACATCCGCCAGAGCGTCAAGGGCGACTTTGACGTGGCGGCCATCGCCGCGCTGCTGCAGGCGCGCTGCGAGCGTCTTACAGATATCCCGGAGAAGGTAGACTTCTTCGATGCCTGTCCGGAGTACGACGTGGAATTCTTCACCAACAAGAAATCCAAGACGAACCCGGAGGTCTGCAAGGCCATGCTGGAGGCGGCTATTCCCATGCTGGCGGCGCTGCCCCAGTGGACGGACGAGGCCATCCACGATGGCCTGATCGCCTTAGCTGAACAATTGGGTGTCAAGAATGCCACCCTCATGTGGCCGGTACGTATCGCTGCTGCCGGCAAGCTGGTCACCCCCGGCGGCGCAGTGGAGATCTGCCGCATCCTGGGCCGTGATGAAACGCTCCGCCGTCTCCGCGCCGGCCTGGAGAAGCTGGCATGAAAAAACAGCTTCGTGCCATCGCCGCTTTCTGGCACAGGGAATACGGCCGATTTGTCGGCATAACTGCCCTTGCTTTTTTGGCACTGACCGTGCTGGCTTACATTGTCGGAAGGCTTTTCCCCGATGTTCCCGTAACCATTATACGCACCTTCAACGAGAGCATTGCAGACGCCGGTATTATCCGCGATGATGGCAGCTTCAGCGCGCTGGCCCTGTTCGGCAACAACCTTCGGGCTATGGTGATGACCGTGCTTTATGGTTTTATACCATTCCTGTATCTGCCGGCACTGTCTCTGGGACTCAACGCTGCGATCATCGGTATGCTTGCCGCACTGATGGATGGCCAGTGGCTTCTGTTGTTGGCCGGTCTTGTGCCCCACGGCATCTTTGAGGTCCCCGCCCTGCTGCTCAGTCTGGCCGCCGGACTCTGCCTGTGCAGAAATATCAATCGATACATCCGCTGCAACGAAAAAGGTATGATGAAGCCCCTGCTTCTGGACCTGCTTCGCGTGGTGGGATTGCTGGTGGTACCACTGCTGGCCTTGGCCGCTGTGATGGAGGCCTATGTCACTCCGCTGGCTATGCAGCTGTTCATGTAAGCCCCGTTTCCCATACGGTTTGTTTTTCCCGCGGCACCGCCGCGTACTTGATTTTGAAAGGATTGATCCCGCAATGTGTGAAAAGACCACGAACGTTCCCGCTCTGTTTGGCAAAATGGTGTTTGGTGAGCAGCAGATGCAGCAGCGTCTCCCCGCCGCCGCCTACCAGAAATGGCAGCAATGCCTGGCCCAGGGAACGCCGCTGGATCGTACCACCGCTGGCGAGATCGCCAACGCCATGAAGGACTGGGCCATTGAGAAGGGTGCTACCCATTACACCCATTGGTTCCAGCCTATGACTGGCGTTACCGCCGAAAAACACGACAGCTTCATCACCCGCGACGGCAAAGACGGCGTGATCATGGAGCTCAGCGCCAAGGAACTGAGCAAGGGCGAGGCGGACGCCTCCTCTTTCCCCTCCGGCGGTCTGCGCGCTACATTCGAAGCCCGCGGCTACACTGCATGGGACCCCACGTCCTACGCCTTCGTCAAGGACGAGACACTGTATATCCCTACCATTTTCTGTTCGTACAGTGGGCAGACGCTGGACAAAAAAACGCCTCTGCTGCGCTCTATGCGTGTGCTGGACAGGGAGTGCATCCGTATCCTGCGGCTGTTCGGCAACACCGAGGCGCAGCATGTCACGCCGCAGGTAGGCCCTGAGCAGGAGTACTTCCTGATCGACGAGAAGGTATACCGCCAGCGCGAGGATCTGAAGCTGTGCGGCCGCACGCTGTTCGGTGCCCGTCCCTCCAAGGGGCAGGAGCTGGACGACCACTATTACGGCGCCATCAAACCCCGGGTAGCCGCGTTCATGCGGGAGCTGGATCAGGAGCTGTGGAAGCTGGGCGTGCTGGCCAAGACGGAGCACAACGAGGTCGCGCCCGCGCAGCACGAGCTGGCGCCCATCTATACGACCACGAACATCGCCACCGACCACAATCAGCTCACGATGGAGTTGATGAAGAAAATCGCCTCCCGCCACGGTTTGGTGTGCCTGCTCCATGAAAAGCCCTTTGCGGGCGTCAACGGCAGCGGTAAGCACGACAACTGGTCCCTGGCCACTGACACCGGCGAAAACCTGCTGAAGCCCGGCAGCACCCCCAGCCAGAACGCCCAGTTCCTGCTGTTTCTAGCCGCTTTTATCAAGGGCGTTGACGAGTATCAGGAAATGCTGCGCTGCTGCGTGTCCTATCCCGGCAACGACCACCGTCTGGGCGGCAACGAGGCCCCTCCCGCCATCATCTCCATCTTTCTGGGCGATGAATTAACGGCTATTCTTGATGCCATCATTCAGGGCACTGAGTATGTGGACATCACCAAGAAAAAGCTCACCATCGGCGTGGACACTTTGCCGGAGATACCCCAGGACACCACTGACCGCAACCGCACCTCTCCCCTGGCCTTTACCGGTAACAAATTCGAGTTCCGTATGCTGGGCTCCTCTCAGTCCATCGCCAGCCCTAATGTGGTGCTGAACACCATTATGACCGAGGAGCTGCGCCAGTTCGCCGACATTCTGGAAAAGGCAGATGACTTCCAGTCCGCGCTGCAGACCCTGCTGCACGACACCTTCACCGCCCACCAGCGCATCATCTTCAACGGCAACGGCTATGATGACGCCTGGGTACAGGAGGCCAAGCGCCGGGGCCTGGCTAACCTGCGGGACACGGTGGACTGTATGCCCGCCTACATTGACAAAAAGAACGTCGATCTTTTCACCAAGCACGCCATCCTCACCGAGACGGAGATGCGCGCCCGGTACGAGATCCACCTGGAAAACTACTGCAAGGTGTCTGCCATTGAGGCCAGCACCCTGCTGGACATGGTCCAGCGTCATATTCTCCCCGCCGCCAGTGCTTACGCCGACCGCCTAACCCAGACGGTCTTTCACAAGGAGAACAGTGTCCCGGCCTTGTCCGCCCGCATGGAAAAGACTCTGGCCCAGCGTGTTACCGACCTGGGTGAGAAGCTGTTTGATACCTGCGAGGCGTTGCACGCTGCCCTCAGCGATGCCCCCGCCGCGGACGGCGGTATCGACGCCGCCCGGTACTACCGCTGCGAGATCGTTACCCGCACCCAGAAGGCCGGCGAGCTGATCGGTCGGCTGGAATCGCTGGTGGACGCCAAGGCGTGGCCGTATCCCACCTACGCGGATATTCTTTTCAGCGTGTGATCCAAAACATTGCAATTCTGTACAGAACTCACTCCCCTCGCAAAAAGCCTCCCCGGTCGGGGAGGCTTTTTCTTTCTTATTTTCCGCGAAGCGCCGCAACGATCTGCGTGTATACTTTCTCCGGCTCCCTCCGGAACCGTTCCGCCAACGCCTCGGCGTCGGCCTTATCGGCCACCATCAGATCCAACGTCATCAGGCTATCCACATCGTCCCGCAGCCGCAGCTCCACGGTGAACGTCCCGTTTTCACGCGGCGTCACCCGTCCCTGCACCTGCTGCCGCCGCACCGCCGCCTTGTTCCAAGCCGCGATATGCCTGTCCGACAGCTGCCTTACGGAATATGGCAGGCTGCTCTCGCAGATACCGCTGTTTCTCCGTCCCTTTTCCGTGATAACATACTGCCCGTCTTCCGTGACACGCAGATGCTCTGTCTTCACCAGGTCACCCAGACACTCCGCATAATCAAAGTAGTCGATGCCCTCGTCGCACATGGTCATGTCCTGCAAGTCGGCTCCGTCTACCGGCTCCGTCAGCCGCGACACAATGTACAGGATCAGGAACTTGATCTCCAGCTTGTCCTGAATAAACGCGATACCCACATCGCCCACCTCCTTTTTTGGTATTATACGCAATTTTTACCCGCTTGTAAAGCGAAACCCCGCGAAAAAAGCAGAGGACGGCTCTCGCCGTCCCCTGTCCTGCTTCTCAATGGCACGCACAGTAGTTCTTGGTGCTGTTATAGTCACAGGGCGTCTCCACCGCGTTGGGCGGGAAAAACTCGTTCATGGGGAACGCCACACTGCGGAACAGCCCGCAGGGGTCCTCCTGGCTGCCGCAGTCGCACTCGCTCTGGGGCACACAGTAGTCATATACCGGCACCAGCAGCTGCGTATCGCGCTCCAACCGCACCAGCGTGAACTGCCCCAGCGTCACATACAGCCGCCGTGCTGCACTGTCGTCGAACACCAGCTCCCCACTGAAGCTCTGCGCCACAAAGGACGGGATCTCCGACAAACAACTGCCTGTCGAGATAGAGACCGGTACCTCCGCTACACGGGTGTCCAGCACGATGGGGTCCACGGCCTCCACCACGGCGATAGGCAGATTGGTCCGTATCCGTCCCGGCACATCCAACTCGTCGAACACCGTGTCCGAGGAGAATATCTTGGCGTTTCCTTCGCTGCCGAACAGGATACACCGCTTGTCGAACACGCACAGCCCTTCCACCTCAGTGTATCGCGGCGTGCCGGTACACACCTGTAAAGTCACCCGGTAGTAGAAGCGCATATCCACCGAATAGAACCCCCGGTTGAACGTCACCGGCTCCACATCGGTGTAGACGTACAGCAGCTCCGCTGTGCCGCCCTTGATCATCTGCGACGCGCTGAGCACCTCCTGCGCCGCCGCCGTGGGGTAAAAGCGCAGATCCTCCACGCAGTCTTTATCCCTGCATGAGTCAAATATCTTCCGCGTATGGATGCACACGGCCTCCCGGACGTTCCCCAGGTCGCAGACCGGTCCCGGCATTACATTTTCAGGCATAGAATGACCTCCCAATAAGTAGTGAAAGACGGCCTCTTTCATTCCACTCTATGCCCAAAAGGCAAAAAGGGTGCGGCCCGCAGGCCGCACTCTGACACTCATTCGCTCTTTTCCTTCCTTCGCACCACCACGTTCTCCGGTCCAAGCCATTCCCGGCACTCCTTCAAAAACGCCGGATGGTCCAGGCAGAAGCCGCCCCACAGCTTGCCGGTGTCGGCGATCCGTATCTTCAGCGGCACCTTCCCTTCGAACATGGTCGCCACCAACAGCAGATGGCTGAACGCCGGGTCATCGATGCTCTTCACCCGCAGATACACCGCCGCCGTGTCGCTCTCCGCGGCCTTGCCGTCCTGCAGCGCCCCCACGCCGCAACTCTCCAGCGGGAATACCACGTCCGGCACGATCTGCGGCGGCTTCTCGTCCCGCAGGCTCAGCTTTCCCTTCACCAGCACCGGGCTGTTCACCGCCAGATAGCTGGCGCACTTGTCCAGCACCCGAGAAAAGCACAGAAGCTCCATGGATGCCGTCTCGTCCTCCAGCACCACATAGGCCATCAGCGTCCCGTTCTTGGTGGGCCGCGTCTTGCTGGAGGCCACGATGCCCGCCACCGTCACCGGCATACCGTCGGCGAACCGTGTGGGGCCCTCTTCAGAGGACACATCCTCCAGTATCTCATTCAGCGTCACTGCCCCGCTGCTACGGGCCGCAGCGCGATAGCCCACCATGGGGTGTCCGGACAGATACAGCCCCGTGGTCTCCTTCTCCATGAACATCCGCTCTGTGGCGGAGTACTCCGGAATATCCGGCAGCGGAATGGCCGAGGGATGGCCGCCGCTGCTGCCGCCGGGCATGCTGAACATGTCCAGCTGTCCTTCCACATTGACCTTGCGGCTGTTGGCGATGGCGTCCAGCACCTTTTCATAGATCTGCATCAGCTGGGAGCGGTAGGCTCCCAGACCGTCAAAGGCACCCGCCTTGATAAGATTCTCCACGGCCCGCTTGTTCATATCGCCGCAGTCAAACATCCGCTCGCAGAAATCCTGAAACGACTGGAACGCGCCGCCGCTCTCCCGCTCCCGCACCAGTGCGCGGATGAAGCCCCGGCCGATGTTCTTGATGGCCACAAGGCCAAAGCGGATGCCGTCCTCCTCCACGGTAAAGCCGTCGTGAGAGCGGTTCACATCAGGCGGCAAGAGCCTGATATCGCAGTTGCGGCACTCGGCGATGTACTCGGACACCTTGTCGGAGTTGTCCAGCACCGAGGTCAGCAGCGCCGCCATATACTCCTTGGTATAGTGGCACTTGAAGTACGCCGTCTGATAGGCCACCACCGCGTAGCTGACGGCGTGAGCCTTGTTGAAGGCGTAGTTGGCGAAGTCGTAGATCTCATCATAGATGGCCTGCGCGGTGGCCTCCGGAATGCCGTTGGCTACGCAGCCCTTGATATTCCGGGCCGCGTCGCCGTGGAGGAAGGCTTCCCGCTCCCGTTCCACGTCCTTGGCCTTCTTCTTGGACATGGCGCGGCGCACCATGTCCGCCTGTCCCAGCGAATAGCCCGCCAGCTCCTGAAAGATCTTGATGACCTGCTCCTGATAGACGATGCAGCCGTAGGTGCCCGACAGGATGGGCTTCAGCGACGGGTGCTTGTACGTCACCAGCTTGGGATCGTGCTTGCAGGCGATGAACCGGGGGATGGATTCCATAGGGCCGGGACGGTACAGGGCTATGATGGCGGTGATATCCTCGATGGACTGGGGCTTCAGGCCCAGACACACGCCGGTCATGCCGGTGGATTCCATCTGGAACACGCCGGAGGTGCGGCCCTCCGTCAGCATGCGGAACACCTCCGGATCGTCCATGGGGATCTTCTCCATGTCGAAGTCCGGGGTGTGGCGGCGCACCATCTTTACCGCGTCGTCCAGCACCGTCAGGTTCCGCAGGCCCAGAAAGTCCATTTTCAGCAGGCCCAGCTCCTCCAGCGTCACCATGGTATACTGGCACACGATGGATTCGTCGTTCCGGGCCAGGGGAACGTATTCGTACACCGGCCGCTTGGTGATGACCACGCCGGCGGCGTGGGTGGAGGCGTGCCGGGGCATTCCCTCCAGGGCCCGGGCGGTGTCGATGAGCTTGTGGACCCTGGGGTCTCCCTGGTACAGGTCCGACAGCTGTTTGGACAGCTTCAGAGCGTCCTCCAGGGTGATATGGGGCCCGGTAGGCACCAGCTTGGCCACGGTGTCCGTCTCGGCATACGTCATGTTCAGCACCCGGCCCACATCCCGGATAGCGGCCCGGGCCGCCATGGTGCCGAAGGTGACGATCTGGGCCCCATGGTCGTCGCCGTACTTGCGCC
>OGOJ01002219.1_pt1 | contig 12620 bp, 9 predicted proteins | sample 1552601 | NCBI WGS metagenome assembly OGOJ01 (sample SAMEA2580184, study PRJEB22360) | human gut metagenome | biome: human gut; feature: human-associated habitat; material: faeces | place: Denmark | collected 2008/2010
CCTCTACAATATCATAAGTATGCGATTTTCCCGTTCTGCATGCTGCAATAAAATCAAGCCATTCATCCGTCATTTTTTCAAACTTCAAATACTTCAATGCAGGATTCGGAATATAATCATAACTATTCACATATCCCTTTTTCCCATATCTGGTCGCCCACCGTTCTGCCTGTTCCTTATAAACAGTACAATAAAAACCGAAATAAAAATCTTTATTAAAAACCGCTCTTCTCACCTCAGGAAATCTAACGATTTCTCTACTTCCATGAAACAACACCATCTAAATTATGACCTCCCCTTCCTAATTTTATAATCACTGTATGTACTCATGTCATAAGTATATATCATCCCCTACCCTTCCACAACCACCCCAAGAAGAAATTGGCTCCACCTAATTTCTTCCAACAAACTCATTCTTCTAGCACATCCAATAATCAGCGTGAAGCAGCATCTCTCTGCAGGTGAATTTGGAGGGGGCTTAGTAACTCTTAGGTGGGGGAAATCCGCGTTATAAAGAAAATAGCAACCTGTCTGAGCGGAGTCTGCGACGGAGCGAGTTTTGCATTTTTCTTCATGCTTTTAGCGGATTTCCCCCACCTTAGAGTTACTTAGCCCCCGGAACTGAACCTGCAGAGAGATGCTGCTTCGCGCGTCCCCTCTTGCGCTGTGTACGCCCCACACCAACAAACTTCCCCCAAATACTTACAAAAACCTCTTGACTTTCAAAACAAACAGCGTTAAAATTGCTTTAGCTTTTTAAACAGCTAAACCTATAACGCATAAATTCAACGAAGGGAACCAGTAAAAACAGTCCCCCTGTCCTCAGAGAACTGCAGTCCGGTGAAATGCAGTGACAGACCTGTTTCGAATATCATCCCCGAGAAGGAAAGCCGAACCCTTGAATACAGCCATCACAGATATTGCCGTATTCACAGTAAGCTTCCCCGGCCGCCCCCCGTTACAGGAGCCGCGTATATCGGTACGTTGCAGAATCGTACTTGTTTCAAAGGTGAAACAGGGTGGTTACGGAATATCATATGTCCGTCCCTGCGTGGGGCGGACTTTTTTTATGTTATAGGAAATTACTCCATAATATTCCTATAACATAAAAAAGCCCTGACACACGAGACATACTTTCTTTTCCAGGCTGTCGATCTGAAACCGAAACACTACTTCTGTTTTTCGCAGACAACAGAATTCACCACAGATGAAAAATGTAACTAATTACATATGATAACCATTACATTCCATCTGCCTTGAATCTGCTCCAAATTCCGAAAAACAGCAGCAAATTTTTTGAGAGGAGTAGAGAGCATGAAAATCTACAAAAAAATCATGAACGCACTGGCTGCAGTAGAAAAGATCGTCCTTGTGATCTCCACACTGCTGATCCTGGTGCTGACTGTGGGAAACGTATTTTCCCGTAAAGTCATCCACCGTTCCTGGTCCTTCACAGAAGAACTTGTAGTAGCGGTATTCGTACTCATCACCCTGCTGGCAGCCGCACTGGCCTGCCGCGAAGGAGAACTGGTCAGCCTGACACTGGTCACAGACCGTCTTCCAAAGAAACTGAAGAAACCATCCGTGATCCTGATCACAGTCCTGAGCATCATCTTCAGCGTCATCCTTTTCAAATACGGAATGGACAAGGTAATCACTCAGCTTCAGAATGGAAAAAGAACCTTCGTATTAAACTGGCCTGAATGGATCTTCTGGTCCTTCGTACCCATCGGTGCAGGATGCATGATCCTTCACTTCATTGAATTCTGTCTGGACTTCTGCTGCAAAACCGACAGTGCCAAAAATACCGACAACAGCACAAAAAGTAACATGAACACAATCACAACAGACAAAAAGGAGGCCAAATAAATGATCAGTGCAATCTTATTTATCTCCTTCTTCATATTCCTGATCCTGGGTGTACCCATCGGAATCTGCCTCGGACTTTCCTCCGTATGCGCAATCCTCTACTCCGGTACATCCCTGACGATCGTAGCAACCAACATGTACTCAGGAATCAGCAAATTCCTGCTCCTGGCAATCCCATTCTTCGTACTGTCAGGAAACATCATGGCAAAAGCCGGTATCTCCAAACGACTGATCAAATTCGTTGATACCTGCGTAGGCCACAAAAAAGGCGGTATCGCCATCGTATGTGTTATCGTAGCCTGCTTCTTCGGCGCGATCTCCGGTTCCGGCCCTGCAACTGTTGCAGCCCTTGGCGCCGTACTGATCCCTGCAATGGTAGAACAGGGCGGTTTCTCCGCACCATTCTCCACAGCACTGATGGCAACCTCAAGCTCCATCGCCATTGTCATCCCGCCAAGTATCGCCTTCGTTGTATATGCCTCCATCACAGGCACATCCATTGCAGATATGTTCATGGCAGGTATCGTACCAGGTCTTCTTATGGGCGTGGCACTGGTAATCGTAGTAATGCTGGAAGCAAAGAAACACAACATCAAACCATCCAGAGAAAAAGCCTCAGGCAAAGAACGCTGGGACGCTTTCAAAGATGCTTTCTGGGGATTCCTGATGCCGGTCATCATTCTGGGCGGTATCTACGGCGGTATCTTCACACCAACAGAAGCAGCAGCCGTATCCGTTGTATACGGACTCTTCGTAGGTATGGTCATCTACCGCGAAGTTTCCATCCGCGATATGTTTGACATTCTGGTAGACTCAGCAAAGACAACCGGCGGTATCATGCTCATCGTAGCAAGTGCCTCTCTGTTCTCCTTTGTATGTACCAAATTCGGTATTGCAGATGCAGCCTCCAATTTACTTGGAAGCATCGCACATAACCAGTTTACCTTCCTGCTGATCGTAAATATCATCTTCCTGATCGCAGGATGCTTCATCGATGCAAACTCCGCTATGTACATCTTCATCCCGATTATGCTTCCTGTATGTAAGGCTCTTGGATACGATATAGTAGCATTCGGTGTTATGGCAACTGTAAACCTTGCAATCGGACAGGTAACTCCTCCTGTAGGCGTAAACCTTTTCGTAGCAATCAGCATCAAGATCAAAAAAGGTCTGGAAGTTACTCTGCAGGAGATCTCAAGGGCAGTTGTGCCAATGATCGCAGCCTGCGTTGCAGTTCTTCTGATCGTTACATACATCCCGATCACCTCCACTTTCCTTCCGAAAGCTCTTGCAAAAGAAGGCTCCTACACAGGTGATCAGTCCTCCGCTTCCTCTGACACAGCTTCCAAGGAGGCAGGAGACGGCAATAACTCCTTTGACACAATCGCAGATTACAGCGACCTTGACTGGCCGGAAATGACCTGGAACTTCGCATGCTCCACTACTGAGACAAGTACATGGGCTGATGGCGGACGTAAGTTCGGTGAACTGATGGAAAAAGCCACAGGCGGCAAAGTCAAAGTCAACATTTACGCTGCTGACCAGCTTACAAACGGCAACCAGTCCGAAGGTATTCAGGCTCTGATGAATGGGGACCCGGTTCAGATCTCCATGCACTCCAACCTGATCTACTCTGCATTTGATCCACGTTTCAACGTTGTTTCTCTTCCATTCGTCTATGATTCTTACGACGATGCAGATGCAAAATTCGATGGCGAAGCAGGTGCAAAGCTGAAAGAAATCCTCAGTGAGTACGGACTCCACTGCATGGGTATTGCAGAGAACGGTTTCCGCGAAATCACAAACAGCAAACATGAGATTAAATCTGTAGACGATATGAAGAACCTGAAGGTTCGTGTAGCAGGCTCCAACCTTCTGATGGAATGCTACAAGAGATGGGGCGCTGATGCCACAAACATGAACTGGTCTGAAACTTACACAGCACTTCAGCAGAACACAGTAGAAGGTCAGGAGAATCCGCTTCCCGCTATCGACGCTGCAAGTGTTCAGGAGGTTCAGCCTTACTGCTCTATGTGGGATGCAATTTATGACTGCCTGTTCTTCTGTATCAACGAAGACATCTACAACAGTCTCACACCACAACAGCAGGAAGTTGTTGACGAGGCAGGACAGAAAGCAGTTGAATATGAGCGTTACATCAACCGTTCCGGAGATGACGAGATCAAAGAACGCTGGGCAAGCCAGAACGGTGTAACAATCACAGAAAAAGAAGACATGGACATCGACTCCTTCAAAGAAGCAGTTGACGGTATCGATGACTGGTTTGTAAACGAACTGAAGAGCCAGGGCTATGACGATGCCCAGGATCTGGTTGATCTTTTCACAAAGGATTCCTTCAATACAGTGGAAGATTACAGTAATCTGGACTGGCCGGAAACAACCTGGAACTTCGCTTGCTCCACTACTGAGACAAGTACCTGGGCTGACGGCGGACGTAAGTTCGGTGAACTGATGGAAAAAGCCACAGGCGGCAAAGTCAAAGTCAACATTTACGCTGCTGACCAGCTTACAAACGGCAACCAGTCCGAAGGTATTCAGGCTCTGATGAATGGGGACCCGGTTCAGATCTCCATGCACTCCAACCTGATCTACTCTGCATTTGATCCACGTTTCAACGTTGTTTCTCTTCCATTCGTCTATGATTCTTACGACGATGCAGATGCGAAATTCGATGGCGAAGCTGGTGAAAAACTGAAAGAAATCCTTGGCGAATACGGACTCCACTGCATGGGTATCGCAGAAAACGGTTTCCGCGAGATCACAAACAGCAAACATGAAATCAAATCTGTAGATGATATGAAGAACCTGAAGGTCCGTGTAGCAGGTTCCAACCTTCTGATGGAATGCTACAAGAGATGGGGTGCTGATGCCACAAACATGAACTGGTCAGAAACTTACACAGCACTTCAGCAAAACACGGTTGAAGGTGAGGAAAATCCACTTCCTGCTATTGACGCAGCAAGCGTTCAGGAGGTTCAGCCTTACTGCTCCATGTGGGATGCAATTTATGACTGTCTGTTCTTCTGCATCAATCAGGATATCTACGACGGCCTCACACCAGAACAGCAGGCAGTTGTTGACGAATGTGGCCAGAAGGCAGTTGAGTATGAACGTTACATCAACCGTTCCAGCGATAATGAGATCAAAGAACGCTGGGAATCCAAAAACGGCGTAACCTTCACAGAGAAAGCTGATATGGATATCGATTCCTTCAAGAAAGCTGTAGACGGCGTAGACGACTGGTTCGTAAATGAGCTGAAGAGCCAGGGCTACGAAGACGGCCAGGATCTGGTTGATCTGTTTACCAAATAATCCTTACGGTTACAAAACTCCATAAAAATAAATGAACAGGGTATGAAGTTTCATCAGATTACGATGAACTTCATACCCTGTTTTGTTTTTAATAATATAGAACGTAAAGTACTTGATATCTTCTATTTTTCACGTTATACTGAACAAGTATAATTGAACAGACCCGGATGCAAAGTTTCGCCCCCTGCCCTCCAGTTTCACGAAAGGAGGGTGATGCCCGATGAACACAATGGAAGTCCTTACTTTATTGTTAGTAATTTTTACGGCATTGACTTACATAGATCAACATAAAAAGAAATAAGCATCCCACCGCCCAAAGTTGGATGCTTAATTTCTTTACTCATTAATTATACCGAGGGCAACCGGAACACGCTTCCGATCATCTTCTAAGTAGATTATACAATGGGGCACCTGATTTTTCAAGTGCCCTTTTTGTAAATTTAAATCTCAGATTTTCAAATAGGATTTAATTTTCTCCTCATGCAGTTCTTCTCCAATCACGATCAGGACCTCCTGTCCTACATGAAGCGGTCGGATTGTAATTTCATTCTTCGTAGCATTTAATTCAATCCACTGCCGTCTATCGCACTCTGCCCATGCAGATAGTCCAGAACCATCTTCGCTGTCACTGTCTACTCTCATAAATCCCTTCATCCGGAACACACGCCCGCATTCAGGATCAGACAGAATCTTCTCAGCCGCTTCCCGAAGCTCCTTCTCAGTCATCTTCACATTCATAAAGTACAGAGAAGTAAAGGCATCCTCTGCCTCAAACTCCGGTTTCCTGTAGCTTGCCATCACATATCCACAGGATGCGATTCTGTCAAAGTCCTCTTTCGACATCTCATCCCAATTCTTGTGGATAACATCAGCAGTATCCACACCATTCATTTCACAATGAAATCTCCTGCTGCAATGAACCTTCTCCAACGCCTGATTCACATGCTCAATCGTACCCTGGATTTCCTCGGGTGATGCGTCCTGGCTCTTGCTCATCACAATGCATCCGGCATCTGCCACCTCAGAAGCCAGAATGAAATCCGCCTCCTCTGACAGATCACGCTCCAGCTTAGAATCCACAATTGCAATCACATTCCCAATCTGATACCAACGATTTAACGGCTCCTCATGAAGAATATCAAAGAACTCATCCACATCAAAAATCCCAGACGGCTCCACGATCACACGGTCATAACCGCACATACCCATAGCAATCAGTTTCGTCTTAAATCTCCTCCTGTGGCAGTCCTTATCACACCCTCCTGAGATCATCTCCAGCTCACAGTTCTCTCCCATCAGATCCTGAAGCAACATCATATCCACATTCACAGCCCCGTAATCATTCTCCAGAATCCCAATATTATTACCAGCATCCATCAGATACTGCGCATACTTCCTGATAAACGTCGTCTTCCCTGAACCAAGAAAACCAGTGATCAGATCTATCTTTACCATCGTATATCTCTCCCTTGCTGCTACATAATTTTTCTTTTTTATCCGTAAACCGGAACTTCATCATCTGTGATCCACATACCTGTACGATCATAGCATTATAACGCAGAAAACGCAACGCCCGCAAAGAAAGACCACAATTATTCATGTTCTGAAATAATTGCAGTCTTTCTGATAGTTCCTTATGACAATTCCAGCTTACCGGTATAAAGCTGATAATAAGTTCCTTTTAACTTAATGAGGTCTTCATGGTCGCCTCTTTCAATGATCTTTCCATGATCCAGTACGATGATGGCATCGCTGTTTCTGATGGTTGAAAGTCGATGGGCGATCACAAATACAGTACGGCCTTTCATCAGGTTATCCATACCTTTCTGTACGATACTCTCTGTACGGGTATCAATACTTGAAGTTGCTTCATCCAGGATCAGTACAGGCGGATTGGCTACTGCTGCTCTTGCAATGGAGAGAAGCTGGCGCTGTCCCTGGGACAGTTCCTCACCGTCTCCGCTTAACATGGTATCATATCCTTTTGGAAGCATTTTGATAAACTGGTCTGCATGAGCCAGTCTTGCTGCCTCGTATACTTCCTCATCTGTGGCATCCAGTTTACCGTAGCGGATGTTTTCTTTAATAGTTCCTGTAAACAGGTGAGTATCCTGAAGTACGATTCCCAGAGAACGTCTCAGGTCATCCTTCTTAATCTTGGTAATATTGATTCCATCGTAACGGATCTTACCTTCCTGAATATCGTAGAAACGGTTGATCAGATTTGTGATCGTTGTCTTTCCTGCACCTGTAGAGCCTACGAAAGCAAGTTTCTGTCCCGGTTTGGCGAAGAGGCTGATGTCTTTCAGAATAACTTTATCCGGGTTATATCCGAATGTAACATCTTCGAATCGGACATCTCCTGTCAGTTCTGTATAAGTAACGGAGCCATCTGCAGAATGTGGATGTTTCCATGCCCACATGCCTGTTCTCTCTTTGCATTCTGTGATATTGCCGTTGGCATCCTTTCTTGCATTAACAAGTTCTACGTAACCTTCATCCTCTTCCGGCTTCTCGTCAATGAGCCTGAAGATACGTTCTGCACCTGCAAGTGCCATAACAATGGCATTAAACTGCTGTGCCACCTGCATGAATGGCTGGGTAAAGCTCTTGGTGAACTGTAAATAGGAAGCCATAACACCGAGGGTGATGCCGCCCACACCTGTTACAGAGAGAAGTCCCCCAAGTACTGCTGTCAGTACGAACTGCAGGTTACCGATGTTACCGATCACCGGTCCCATCATATTTCCGTATTTATTGGCATTTGCGGAGCTCTCGAAAAGTGCTTCATTGAGTTTATCGAATTCTTCTTTTGATTTATCTTCGTGGTTGAAAACTTTTACCACACGCTGACCATTCATTCGTTCTTCCACGAAACCGGTCACATCTGCCAGAGATACCTGCTGACGGATGAAATATTTGCCACTGTTGGAACCAATCTTATTGGTAACCTTCAGCATGATAAAGATGATCACAACTGCCAGAATCGTAAGCAACGGACTTAACAGTAACATGGAAATAAAGGTAACCACGATCGTAAACAGTGCCATCAGTGCCTGTGGGATCGCCTGACTGATCATCTGTCGCAGGGTATCTGTATCGTTAGTATAGAGGCTCATGACAGATCCGTTTGTATTCTGGTCGAAATAGCGGATTGGAAGAGTCTGCATATGCTCGAACATATCATCACGGACACTTTTAAGCACACCCTGACCGATATAAACCATCATTCGGGTATAAATAAATGTGGCAATCACACCAAGTGCAAAAATACAGCCAAGGACTGCAAGTGCCTTATAGAGTTCTGCAAAGTTCGGATCTGTCTGTCCGATCAGCGGGATGATAAAGTCATCCAGCAGAAATTTCAGGGACAGGGATACTGCAATACTTGCTGCGGAACTGATAAAGATGCAGATAAATACGATGATAAACTGTATCTTATGGGTTCCTGTCATATATTTCAGAAGTCTTTTGGCAGTTTGGATGGTGTTCTGATCTAATTTTTTCTTCTTATTCATCATCTCCGCCTCCTTTGACCTGTGATTCATATACTTCTCTGTAAATATCATTTGTCTTCAGCAGTTCTTCTGAAGTACCCACACCTGCGATCTTACCGTCATCCAGTACGATGATCTGATCTGCATCTTCAATAGAAGAAACTCGCTGTGCGATAATAATCTTTGTTGTGTTCGGGATCTCCTCGCGGAAAGCCTTACGTATCAGGGCATCTGTTCTTGTATCTACTGCACTGGTAGAGTCATCCAGGATCAGGATCTTCGGTTTCTTGAGAAGAGCCCTTGCAATACACAGACGCTGCTTCTGACCGCCGGATACGTTGTTACCACCCTGAACAATCATTGTATCGTAGCCATCCGGGAACTCACTGACGAATCCATCTGCCTGGGCCAGCTTACAGACCCTCCGAACTTCTTCCTCACTGGCATGTTCATCACCCCAGCGAATATTGTCATAGATGCTTCCTGAGAACAGCACATTTTTTTGAAGTACCATGGAAACCTGGTCACGAAGTACTTCCAGATTGTAGTTGCGTACATCCACGCCTCCCACCTGGACATTACCCTTTGTGACATCATAGAGTCTGGGGATCAGCTGCACCAGGGTAGACTTTGCACTTCCGGTTCCGCCGATGATACCTACTGTCTGACCGGATTTAATATGAAGATTTACATCCTTCAGGGAAAGATTTCCTCCCTCTCCTGCATAGCTGAAATCTACATGATTAAAGTCAATGGAACCATCTGCCACATTCTTTACTGCATCAGCTTTATCCTGCATCTCAGGAACTTCATCCAAAACCTCTACAATACGGTCTGTGGATGCTTCTGCTATCATGATCATAACAAACACGAAAGTTACCATGTTCAGGGACATGAGAATCTGAAGTGCGTAGACAATGATACTTGTCAGCTCACCGGTTTCCATGCCACCGAGAACAATTCCTCTTCCGCCAATTACAACAATGATAATGATTACAGTATACATGGCAAACATCATAACCGGTGAGTTCCATGCAACGATTTTCTCTGCTTTAGTAAACAGATTATAAACATATCTGGAAATTCCATGGAATTTCTCAATCTCATAGTCCTCTCTTACGAAAGCCTTAACTACACGTGAAGCATTTACATTCTCCTGAACGGAATTGTTCAGGTTGTCATATTCATCAAAGACCTTGATGAAATGCGGATGTGCCTTTTTCGCAATAAAGATCAGTGTACCGCCAAGGACAGGAACAACTATCAGGAAAAGCATTGCGATCGGTTTGTTGATCGTCAGTGTCATAATCCATGACAGGATGATCATAAACGGTGCCCTGGCAAGAAGGCGAATACTCATCATGTATGCCTGCTGTACATTTGTGATATCAGTGGTCAGTCGTGTGACCAGACCTGATGTTGAAAAGTGGTCGATATTTTTAAAGGAAAAATCCTGCACCTTATAAAAAATATCGTGTCGTAAATTCTTCGCATATCCTGCTGCTGCAACTGCCGCCATATTTCCGGCCTGTACGCCGAAGAACAGGGAAAGCATTGCCATTGCAACAAGGATGACTCCACGCTGGATGATATAGCTCATATCTCCGTTTGCAATACCTACGTCGATAATCTTCGCCATCTCCAGAGGAATCAGAACTTCCATCAGTACTTCCAGGATTACAAGGACCGGAGCCAGTACAGACTGCTTCTTGTATTCCCGGACTGAACGTAAAAGTTTCTTATTCATCTTTGTCAATGTCCTCCTTATGTCTCGTTATTTCTGTTAAAAATCATTCCTGCTATCGCAGGATTTTTTCCGGTTTTCATACATCTGCCAGAGAACCTGTTTGCACAGTTCCACATCCTCCTTCGGAATTCCCCGTAGCATTTTGGCTTCGCCTTCTTCAATACTCTTTAAGATTGCAGGACGGATCTTCTCTGCTTTCTCTGTGGGAATGATCTGTTTCAGGCGTGCATCCTGTTTCGCACTCTCTCTGTAAATGTAACCGTTCTTCTCCATCAGCTTCAGGATTCCTGTCACTGTAGGTTTCCTGATCTGGAATTCCTCTTCAATATCTTTCTGATAGAGATCTCTGTGCATGGTTTCCAGAAGGATAAATTTCAGCACATGCTTCTGCATGGTCGTCAGATCGTCATTCTCCATCACCTCTGCCGGATTATGCCGTTTCATTGTATGGGATAAAATATGTATCAGCCTGCCTACATGCATCTCATTCAGCTTCTGTTTCATTTCCTCGTCTATCTCGCCGCACCTCCTAAAATCAGTACACATACTATTGCAAAGCCATATAATAGTTAGGTTGCTATCCATTAGTTGCCTAACTATTATATGGCTTTAGTTTTTTTATGTCAATACTCGTTTTTATTTCTCCTTTTGAACTACTCAAAAATTAAATTTGCAAGGACTCTCAGAATATGTTAGAATGATTTCACTAAATAAAGCATTAAAGGATTTTCAAAAATAAAGAGGTTTTACACAAAGGAGGATTTCTATTATGTATATTACATGTCTTGACGTAGAGGGCGTACTGGTACCTGAAATCTGGATCGCATTTGCAGAAGCAAGCGGAATCCCGGAGCTGAAGAAAACCACACGTGATGAACCGGACTATGATAAGCTGATGAACTGGAGACTTGGTATTCTGAAAGAGCATGGTCTTGGACTGAAAGAGATCCAGGATGTGATCACAAAAATTGATCCGCTTCCAGGCGCAAAGGAATTCCTGGATGAACTTCGTTCTTTCTCTCAGGTAATTCTGATCAGCGATACTTTCACACAGTTTGCAGCACCGCTCATGGAGAAGCTTGGCCGACCTACCTTATTCTGCAACACTCTTGAAGTTGCAGACAACGGTGAGATCACAGGCTTTAAGATGAGAGTGGAACAATCCAAGTTAACTACTGTAAAAGCTTTACAGTCTATCGGATTCGATACCATTGCAAGCGGTGATTCCTACAATGACCTGGGTATGATCCAGGCAAGCAAGGCAGGATTTCTCTTCCGCAGTACAGACAAGATCAAGGCAGATTATCCGGAGATCCCGGCATACGAAGAATATGACGAACTGCTGGCTGCAATCAGAAACGCCATGAAATAATCTTAGAGCGTGTCTGAAAAAGGCTTTCTGCAATTGCCAAAAAAGCCACCATACAGGTCAAATCATTCCTGTATGATGGTTTTTATTTTGTGCTTCCATTACTGTTGTTACTCTGTTATACCCATACATTACATCTCAAACGCCTTTTTTATACTGTCATAATGCAGGAATTTCCCTTCTGCTGCAAAGGCTTTGATCTCATCAACAGTGGCAAACATATATCCGTCTGTTTCCTCTGTCTGCAGGTGCAGGTCACTCTCATCAATATCCATGACAAAACGGTACACATCCACGAAGTAGTTATCTCCCTCACCCGGATTCTCTCTCTTATAAGTAAACAGATATCCGCCTTCCGCATTTCGTACATCCAGTCCTGTTTCTTCTTTTACTTCACGAAGGACAGCCTCGCAGGATTCCTCACCTGCCTGGGCTGCACCCCCTGATACTTCCCACCAGCCGGGAGCCCATGCCTTGGTCATCACACGTTTGGTAATCAGGAATGTACCATCCGGTCTGCCGACGACACCAAGTACGGTCAGGTGATACTCCCCGTCCTTCAGACACCAGTCATTTCTTTTCATTGTGCGTCCTGTCGGTTTCTTATTTTCATCATAAATATCCCAAAATTCCATTTTTAATTATCTCCCTGTAAAATTACTGTCTGCCTGTAACTTTATACATAATATCATTTTGCCGGTCTTATTGCAAATATATACTGATTTTACAGGTGTGCTGTCAGGAAAGCGGGTTACTGTTCACTCCGTTCACAGTAACGTAGCCAAAATTCATTCCAGATTGCCTG
>OGOJ01002222.1_pt1 | contig 12619 bp, 9 predicted proteins | sample 1552601 | NCBI WGS metagenome assembly OGOJ01 (sample SAMEA2580184, study PRJEB22360) | human gut metagenome | biome: human gut; feature: human-associated habitat; material: faeces | place: Denmark | collected 2008/2010
GCGCTTTTTGAGTTGTATTTTGCGGAAGGATTCAGCCTTCGTCGCGTGCGCGAAGACCGGCGACGGACGAGATCGGCAGCGAGAAGCAGATCGCGCCCGCTTTGGTGCCGGGACCGGCTTGCTCGTTGATCGAGCGCATGATGGCGGCCTTTTCGTCCTTGTGGGCGATGATGTAGATCATATCCTTTTCGTCGGCAAGGCTGACGCTGAAGAATTTTTCTCCGCGCGTGCCGCCCGTGCCCTTGGCGTGCAGCACCGTACCGCCGCCCGCGCCCGCGGCGCGCGCCGCGTCCATGACAAAGTCGGAATAGCCTTCGTTCAGGATAACGGTGATGAGTTCGTGTTCAAAGTTCATGTTCGGCGCTCCTCCTGCTTTGAGATCGTCGGTGAGATAGGACAGTGTCTTGCCGCCGGCCACGCTCTTGAGCGGCACGGTCAGCATGACGCCGTTGCCCGGAATGTCGATAAAGAGCTTGCGCTTGGCGGAACGGATGAGCGAATCCGCCTCCTGAGCGCTGCCGACGGCGGCAATGACGCACTTTTCCGTCGCGTCCAGCCCGTAGATGGCGAGGTGATCACTCGTGGCTGTGCCGCGCGCGGGCATGCTCAAGATGAGGTGCAGCCCCGCCGCGTGGTAGAGCGAGCCCATCGCTTCTCCGCGGTCGTGATCCGTGATGGCAATGATGTAATAGAGTTCCATGTCAGCAGGCCTCCCACAGTTCGATGATCTCGTTGTCGCCAAAGTCGGGGAGCTGGGGCTCCTGCGAAGCATGACGGGATTTGACGACATAGATGGCTCCCATCACCTGCACGGTGATGAGCGGCATCATCGCAACGAGCGCGACAAGGCCGAACGCGTCCGTCATCACATTGCCGCCGAGCGCTTCGCACGCGCCTGTGGCGAACGGCAGCATGAATGTCGCCGTCAAAGGACCTGACGCGACGCCGCCGGAGTCGAACGCAATGGCCGTGAACGTGCGCGGCACGAAAAAGCTCAGAGCCAGCGCGATAAGATAGCCGGGCACGAGGAAATACATGATCGAAATGCCTGTGATGACGCGCAGCATCGCAAGCCCGCCCGCGGCGGAGACCGCGATGGATAAGCTCATGCCCATCGCCTTGGCAGAGATCGCGCCCGCGCTCAGCTCCTCGACCTGTTTGTTGAGCGTATGGACGGCGGGCTCGGCGTTGATGATGAACCAGCCCATCAGCATCGCAAGGGGGGCAAGGAGATAGACCTTCCACCCCTCGGCCAGCGCGGCACCGAGCGCGTAGCCCAGCGGCGAGAAGCCGACGTTCACGCCCGTGAGGAACAGCACGAGACCTAAGTATGTATAGAGGATACCAATCACGATGCGCATGAAAGGTAGCTTGCGGAGCTTGAGCGAAATGACCTGAAAAATCAGGAAGAAGACAACGATCGGCAGCAGCGCCATTGTCACTTCCCATAAATACTCCGGCAGGGCATGCAGATAGTCCTTGCCGAGCTCTACCGTGGTGGCGACGCCGGAGACGGCGCTGCTCTCGCCCTGCGCGGGCTGCGTCTTGTAGATCGCACCGAGCAGCAGCACCGAAAGGATCGGCCCGATCGAGCAGAGGCCGACAAGGCCAAAGCTGTCCGCCTTGGCGTTTTCGTCGCTTCGAATGGACGCAACGCCGACGCCGAGCGCCATGATGAACGGCACGGTCATCGGCCCCGTTGTCACGCCGCCGGAGTCGAACGCGACGGAGAGGATGCTTTCATTCGACAAAAACGCCGCGGCAAAGACGATGGCGTAAAATACGATCAGCATCGTGCGCAGCGAGATCGAAAAGAGGATGCGCACCATGCACAGCATCAGGAAGAAGCCGACGCCGACCGAAACGGTCAGAATCAGCACCGTCGTGTCAATCTCCGGCACGTTGCCTGCGAGCACCTGCAAATCGGGCTCCGCCACTGTGATGGCAACGCCGAGGGCGAAGCTCACGGTCAGGATGAGCGGCAGCTTGCGCGATTTCGTCAGCTTGGAGCCCATGTAGTTGCCGATGCGGCTCATCGACATGTCCGCGCCCAGCGTGAAGAGCCCCATACCGAGGATCAGCATGGCTGTGGCGATCACGAACGAAAGCATCAGTCCCGCGTCCACCGGCACGAGCACAAAGCTGATCGCCATAACGATCAGGCTGATGGGCAGGACGGAGGCGGTGGCTTCTTTCAGCTTTTCCATTAAGATCTGTTTCTGATACAAAACCTCACTCCTTTATCAATTCAATACTTCCAAAAATATCATAGCAGAGATTCGCCGCGATGAACAGGGAAAAAGGGTAAAGGATGTGTTAAGCTTGTTCACCCGACGTGGACGAAAACAGCGGAATGGTCAAACCATCCCGCCGCTTCCCCATTTTTTTAATGCATATTATTTACTGTGCCGCATGCGCACATCCGCGCTCGAGAGAGTGGCGGATGTTGCCGTCGAGCATTCCGCCGAGATCATCGATGAACGAATCCGGCTCGCCCTTCATGCCGCTGCCGATCCATTCAAGCGTGAGCCCTGCGAGCGCTGCCGTGTAGAAGCGCGCGAGCGCCATGATCTGGCTTTCGCTGACGTTCAGGCCCTCAGCCTCCTTGCGGACGTAAGAAAGCATTGTCGTCAGGATCGTTTTATGATAATATCTTGCCAGAATATCGCTGTGGGCGGAGTTGTGCAGGTGCAGGATCATGCGCTTGTTCTCCGCGGCGAAGGATGTGGCGGTCAAAAATGCCTTCTGCCACGATTCATAGCCCTCCACGCGCTCGGAGAGCTTTTCAATCTCCGACTCGAACACATCCTCGGCCAGCGCGTAGATGTCAGTGTAGTAATAATAAAAGGTGTTCCGCGTGACCTCGCTTCTCTCTGCGATGTCGCGGACAGAGATCTTGTCGAAGGGACGCTCTGCCAGAAGCTCGATGAAGCTACGGCGGATGGCGTTTTTGGTGCGCAGAGCCATGGGTAGGTTCCTCCCTTTCTCGATTCGCTTTCATTCATTATATCCGATATGGGAAAAACTTGCAAGTGACAAAATCGTGAACATTTAACGAAATCTTTACACTATACTCGCCGCTTCCTGTCGGAAACTTGGTCAGCCTCGCGGGAGTGTGAAAACTTTGTGCGCCTTGCGGACTTTGCCACTTTTCCCGCTTTCATATTCCCGCTATCATCAGACTGTCAAAAACTGAGACAGCGCTCTTTCCCCATGCGAACGAGCAGAAAGGAAGCGAAAGCGATGAAAACCTATTTCACCTCTGAGTCCGTCACGTGCGGACATCCCGATAAAGTTTGCGACCAGATCGCCGACGCGGTGCTCGATGATATCCTTGCCAACGATCCCGACGCACACGTCGCCTGCGAGGTGACGGCCTGCACCGGCGAAGTCCACCTGATGGGCGAGATCTCCTCGTCCTATGTGCCGGACTATGAAGCCATCGCGCGCAAGGTCATCGCCGAGATCGGCTATACCGTGCCCGTCGTCGGCTTTGACGCCGAAAATGTGCGCATCCGCGTCAGCATCCACACCCAGTCGCCGGACATCGCGCACGGGGTTGACCGCGCCGCGCCGGAGGAAGCCGGTGCGGGCGATCAGGGCATGATGTTCGGCTACGCCTGCTGCGAGACCGACGCGCTGATGCCGCTGCCAATCACGCTTGCGAACCGCCTGACGAGAAAGCTCGAGCAGGTGCGGCGCGAAAAGCTGCTGCCCTATCTTCTGCCGGACGGCAAGGCGCAGGTCAGCGTCGAATACGAGGACGGCAAGCCCAAACGCATTTCCGCCGTCGTCGTCTCCGCGCAGCACAGCGCGGAGGTCGGCATCGACGCGCTGCGCGATGCGATCTTAGAACAGGTCATTTTCCCTGTGCTGCCGCCAGAATTGACAAGCCTTCTCATAGCCCATAATATAAAGAGCCGTGGACATTCCATCCGCAAGTGTACCGTCCTTTGATACGATTGTCACAGACAGCAGATCTCCATCTGCCGGATATCCTGTCCGAATACGAAGTCGGTGCAAAGCTCCGAGACCATGTTCAAAGAAGCCTTCCATATCCCTTCCCACCTGCCGGGACTCTCTGCGACGTATCTCTTCTCCTACTCTTCTCTTCACAGCCTTTATGTCTTTAACTGTTTGTATTTTATTCCTTTCGCGGACATTTGTCAACACTTTGTTTTTGTCACAAACACAAACAGTGGAGCAACTTTCGCGACTCCACTGTTCTTATCCATTTTATATCTTACAGTTGTGCAATATCCACCAACGTCAGTTCCTTACAATCGTTCATATGCTCCATGCTGGTCACGAGAGCATTGGCGGTGTCCATTGCAGTGATGCAGTAGATACCGGTCTCGATAGCGGTACGGCGGATCAGGAAACCGTCTCTGGTCTTGTCACGGCCCTGGGTAGGGGTATCGATGACAAGGTCGATCTTGTGTCCCAGGATCAGGTCCATAACGGTCGGGGATTCCTGAGAGATCTTGTTGACCTTTCTCGCCTTCACACCTGCTTCATTCAGAGCAGCTGCGGTACTTCTGGTAGCATAAATGGTGTATCCCAGCTTTTCGAAGCGTCTTCCGACTTCAATGGCTTCACCCTTATCCGCATCCTTCACGGTGATGATCATGTTCTTGTACTTGGGCAGTTCTACGCCTGCTCCCAGGAATGCCTTGTACAGAGCCTCATTGAAGGTCTTGGCGATACCCAGACACTCACCGGTAGACTTCATCTCCGGTCCTAAGCTGATCTCGGCACCGCGGATCTTCTCGAAGGAGAACACGGGCATCTTGATGGCAAAATACTCTGCCTCAGGCTGTAAGCCGGGCTCGTATCCAAGCTCACGGATGGTCTTGCCGATGATCACTTCGGTCGCCAGATCCACGATAGGAATACCGGTTACCTTACTGATATAAGGTACGGTACGGGAAGAGCGGGGGTTAACCTCAATGACATATACCTCGTCACCGATGGCAATGAACTGGATATTGATCAGTCCCTTGACATGCAGTGCCTTTGCCAGTCTTCTGGTGTACTCTGCAATCTTCTCTTTTACTACTTTATCAATGGTCGGAGCCGGGTATACGGAGATACTGTCTCCGGAGTGGATACCGGTTCTCTCGATATGCTCCATGATACCGGGGATCAGGATATCGGTACCGTCGCATACGGCATCGACCTCGATCTCCTTACCCTGTAAATACTTATCTACCAGGATCGGGTGATCCTGTGCGATACGGTTGATGATCTCCATGAATTCTTCGATCTCTTCATCGGAGATAGCGATCTGCATGCCCTGTCCGCCCAATACATAGGAAGGACGCACCAGTACGGGATAGCCCAGTCTGTTAGCAACCGCCTTAGCTTCCTCTGCGGTGTATACAGTACCGCCGGCTGCACGGGGGATCCCGGTCTCTTCCAGAATCTTGTCGAACAGTTCTCTGTCCTCAGCGGCATCTACATCCTCCGCCTTGGTACCTAAGATAGGCACGCCCATCTTCATCAGGCTCTCGGTCAGCTTGATAGCGGTCTGTCCGCCGAACTGTACCACAGCACCATCGGGATGCTCAATATTTACGATAGATTCCACATCTTCCGGAGTCAAAGGCTCGAAATACAGCTTGTCCGCAATATCGAAGTCGGTACTTACAGTCTCCGGATTGTTGTTGATGATAATGGTCTCATAGCCTGCCTTGGAAAATGCCCAGGTAGCATGTACGGAACAATAGTCGAACTCGATACCCTGTCCGATACGGATAGGACCGGAACCCAGTACCAGGACTTTCTTGCGTCCGGTGGTCTCCTTGGCTTCGCACTCGCCGCCGAATACGGAGTAATAATAAGGAGTGGAAGCTGCGAACTCTGCGGCACAGGTGTCTACCATCTTGTAAACAGCCTTAATGCCGTTGTCATAACGCATCTTCTTGATCTCTTCCTCGGTCTTGCCGGTCAGTCTTGCGATGACGTTATCCGGGAACTCGATTCTCTTGGCTTCCTTCAGCAGTTCCACTGTCAGAGGCTGTGTCTCCAGTGCATGCTCCATCTCGGTCAGAATGGCGATCTTGTCAATGAACCACAGGTCGATCTTTGTAATGTCGTGGATCTGTTCATAACTGATACCCTTACGGATTGCTTCAGCGATCACATAGATTCTCTGGTCATCCACGATCTTCAGACGCTCTAACAGTTCCTCCACAGACAAAGTGCTGAAATCATAGCTGCGCAGGCAGTCTACATGCTGCTCCAGGGAACGGATGGCCTTCATCAGTGCTCCCTCGAAGTTATTGCAGATACTCATAACCTCACCGGTTGCTTTCATCTGGGTGGTCAGAGTACGTTTTGCAGTGATAAATTTATCAAAAGGCAGTCTGGGAATCTTCACGACACAGTAGTCCAGTGTCGGCTCGAAGCTGGCATAGGTCTTGTGGGTAATGGCATTTTTGATCTCATCCAGAGTAAAGCCCAGTGCGATCTTCGCTGCTACCTTTGCAATGGGGTAACCGGTTGCCTTACTTGCCAGTGCGGAAGAACGGCTGACACGGGGGTTAACCTCGATAACACAATATTCAAAGCTGGTGGGATGCAGTGCAAACTGTACGTTACATCCACCGGTGATCTGCAGTTCGTTGATGATCTTCAGAGCGGAAGTACGTAACATCTGGTACTCCTTGTCGCTCAGGGTCTGGGAAGGCGCTACTACGATACTGTCTCCGGTATGCACGCCGACGGGATCGATGTTCTCCATATTACATACGGTGATGCAGTTGCCTACGCTGTCACGCATTACTTCGTACTCGATCTCTTTCCAGCCAGCGATACAACGCTCTACCAGTACCTGTCCTACACGGGACAGACGTAAACCGTTCTCCAGGATCTCTTCCAGCTCTACCTGATTGTGTGCGATACCGCCGCCGGAACCGCCCAGGGTATAAGCAGGACGCAGTACAACAGGATAGCCGATGGTGTTGGTGAATTCCACACCGTCTTCCACGTTCTCAACGACCTTGGATGCTGCACAGGGTTCGCCGATACGCTCCATCAGATCCTTGAACTCCTGACGGCCTTCCGCATTACGGATGGTAGCCGCGGTAGTACCTAACAGCTTTACATTGTGAGCTGCCAGGAAACCGGACTCCTCCAGCTCCATGCCAAGGTTCAGACCAGCCTGTCCTCCCAGGGTGGGAAGAATGCTGTCGGGTTTTTCCTTTTCAATGATCTGCTCCAGAACCTTTACATTCAGGGGCTCAATATATACCTTATCTGCGATATCTTTATCGGTCATGATGGTCGCAGGATTGGAGTTCACCAGGATTACCTCTACTCCCTCTTCCTTCAGGGAACGGCAGGCCTGGGTACCTGCATAGTCGAATTCCGCTGCCTGTCCGATGACAATAGGACCGGAGCCGATTACCATTACTCGTTTTACATTAGGATTCTTGGGCATCTTAGTTCTCTCCTCTCATCATATGAATGAACCGGTCAAACAGGTAACCGGAGTCCTGGGGTCCCGGACATGCTTCCGGATGGAACTGTACGGTAAAAATATTTTTGCCGGTGTAGGACAGACCCTCGTTGGTACCGTCGTTGACATTGATGAATGCGGGAACCGCTACGGAAGGATCCAGCTTGTCGGTATCTACCACATATCCATGGTTCTGAGAAGAAATATATACTCTTCCGGTCATCAGATCCTTTACCGGATGGTTGCCTCCTCTGTGTCCATATTTCATTTTGTGGGTATCTGCGCCGGTAGCCAGAGCCATCAGCTGATGTCCCAGACAGATTGCGAAAATAGGGATCTCGGTATCGTATAACTTTTTGATCTCGGCGATCACACCGGTACACTCCTTGGGGTCTCCCGGTCCGTTACTTAACATGATACCGTCAGGATTATCATCAATGATCTCCTGTGCGGGAGTTCCAGCGGGGTATACGGTCACCTCACAGCCTCTCTCTGCCAGGGATCTGGCGATATTTCTCTTGGCTCCCAGGTCTAACAGAGCTACCTTTAGTCCCTGTCCGGACAGCTCCGTTACCAGTGCTGGCTTGGGCTCTCTGACACCCTTTTCATAAGCTTCTTTATCAAAACGCGCTGCACCGGACAGAGGGCCGTTCTGTGCCAGATCCGTGGTGGGATTCACTACATACTTCTCCTTGCAGGTCACCTTTTCCACGACCTTACCTGTGGTATACTCCTTCAGCTTCGGAAGTACTTCGTTCAGGTCATAGGCTTCGTTAGTGGTGATCATGCCATTCATGGTACCCTTCTCACGCAGGATCTTGGTCAGCGCACGGGTATCGATTCCGGCGATACCGGGCACACCGTTCTCCTCTAAGTATTCCTGTATTGTGCAGTCACAGCGGAAGTTGCTGGGAATACGTGAAAGCTCTCTGACGATGAATCCATCCGGCCAGGGTCTCTCCGACTCGCAGTCATCCCTGCATATGCCATAGTTACCGATCAGAGGGTAAGTCATGCATACAGCCTGTCCTGCATAGGACGGATCCGTCAGGACCTCCAGATATCCGGCCATGGATGTGTTAAATACGATTTCACTGATGATCTCTTTGTCTGCACCGATGTGCGTTCCTTCGAACACCGTTCCATCTTCCAAAATCAAAAATGCCTTCATTCTTTCCTCACATTCTGCCGCTTTTTGCGACGTTTGTATTTCTCTCAGTCTCCTACAATACCTGCGAATTGCTCCGCTGGGTATCTGCATTGTCTACGATACCCACGAATTGCTCCGCTGCTTCGCAGCTCCCGCACTTCTGAAAACATTCGGATTCCGCGGATTTGCTTCCGCAAATCGCTGCATCCTCATGTTTTGGCGATTTAAATTGGCACCTGCCTCCCCGTGCAAGCACGGTCGGCCTCTGCCGTTTAAATCTGGTATCTGCATAATCGATTTATTATATCATAAAAAAAAATGCGTCGCAATAGACCCTGTCTGCGTAAAAACCTACAAAAAACAATTACGCAATCCCGATACTCCTTGGAGAATCTGACAAAGCTGTGTAAAAGCTTACATTTTCCATTGCTTTTTCCACCGGGTCTGATATAAAATAGATATGTATTTTCTATTTTTCAATTATCACAAAACGCTGTTTTCCTACAGCAGATTGGACAGGCATCTATGGATCGTATCGAAAATGCTCAAATGAACTCCCTGGGAACCCGCAAACTCTATTATGAAAATGTGCACCAGACGGATTTTACCGCTGTGGTGATGGAATGTGTTCCCGACAAGGAAGAGGGATATTACAGGATCGTTCTGGACGCTTCCGCTTTTTTCCCGGAAGAAGGTGGTCAGTCCGCCGACAAAGGCACCTTAAACGGACAGGAAGTACTGGATGTCAGCATCAAGCAGGGCATCCTGTATCATAAAACGGCCTGTGAGTTTCCCGTCGGCACCCGGATCACCGGTCATGTGGACTGGAACCGCCGGTTTGATTTCATGCAGCAGCACTCCGGAGAGCATATGATCTCCGGCTTACTGCACTCCCATTTCGGACTGGAAAACGTAGGCTTCCATTTAAGCGACAGAGAAGTGACACTGGATATGAACGGAGAAGTCTCTCTGGAGCAGCTGCGTCTCATCGAACAGGAGGCCAACGCTTATGTCTGGAAAAATCTTCCGGTCAACATCAGCTGGCCCTCCTCCGAAGAACTGTTAAGCTTAAACTACCGCAGCAAGCTGGCTCTCACGGAAAATGTACGTATCGTCGAGATCCCCGGCGTGGATCTGTGTGCCTGCTGTGCTCCGCATGTAGATACCACCGGACAGATCGGTCTCATCAAAGTTGTAAATGTGCAGAGCCACAGAGGCGGTGTCCGCATCAATATTCTCTGCGGAAACCGTGCTCTGGCAGATTATACTGAAAAACAGGATTCTGTCTGGGCAATTTCTTCTCTGCTCTCAGCGAAACAGCCGGAAGTAGCAGGTGCTGTTGCCCGCGCCAAAGAGGATGCAAGGCTGCAAAAAGAGCGCGCCAATGCCCTGCAGGCAGAGCTACTGAACGTACAGATGGACGCACTTCCCTCCCCGGAAAAAGTACGCCACGTGCTTCTCTTCGTCGGTGAACTGGATGCCATTGCCCTACGTAACGCTGTGAATACCCTGACCGGAAAATATTCCGGTTACTGTGGTATCTTTGCCGGAGATGATACAAACGGTTATCGATTTATTGTAGGCAGTGTTTCCTGTAACTGTCAGGAACTGGCAGACCGCATGCGCCGGGAACTTTCTGCAAAAGGTGGCGGATCCGCTCCCATGATCCAGGGGAATGTTGCTGTCACGGCAGATACCCTGCAGACAATGTGGGCGTCGCTGTAATGACCATCCTTTCTGCCTATATATGCATTTCGGCACATGAATTCGTATCAATATTTTCACATGGAAAACCCCCGGCATGACCATCTGTCATACTCCGGGGGTCTGTTTGTATATTTTATATATTTTTCGTTTCGGAAAATCTGATTATTTCTCTTCTGTTGCTGCATTCTTCTTCAGTGCTACGCTGACTGCCTTCGCAACGCCACCACCTACTACACAGCTCATAGGCATCTCCAGTGCTCCGTTGATACCACAGAATGCTACGGCGAACATAAACAGATTCGCTCCGGTTGCATTCATGCTCTGCAGATACTCGGTATGACCGAAGCAGATCATCAGAGTAGACATGAAGAACAGGGTGTTCATAAATGCTCCCAGCAGACCGGTCACGAAGTAAGTTACGGTCTTCGTCTTGTCAATCTTCCACAGTGCCTTGAAGATCACGCCGGACAGCCATCCCATCAGAGTTCTGGTAGGGATGCATACCAGGAAAGTGAAAAACGGATTCATTGCTACCAAAGCTGCTCCAAAAGGGTCTCCTGCAAAACACTGGTAAAAGCTAGTAAGTCCAAATACCAGTCCCAGTACGGCTCCGCCTGCGGGTCCCAAGATCATTGCACCGATTACTACGGGAATGGTCATCAGGGAGATTGCTAACGGTCCGATGCGCAGATACCCAAGCGGGGTAAATGCCAGAATCAGCATGATCGCGATGAGTACGGCCAATTGTACCATCTCAAGTGTCTTGTTTTTTTTCATATGAAATTTCCTTTCCGCGCTTTTTGCGCCTTTGCTACTATTCCTCCATCTGGCGTCCTTTGGACTGCCGGAGGATATAATTACAAGTCATTCAAGAAAATAACATAAATGTATACAAAACACAAGTACATTTTTTAATACAATCAACGTACGGTGCGATACCACTTCAACGCCGATGTATAGGCTTCATATACTGTATTCATATCAATATTCTTTAATAGCATCAGGCGGGATACCTCCGCCCAGTTGGCTGTCTCATACTGCAGCATAAAATCGTACACCGGTGCCAATACGCCGATGCGGTAGATCAGTGCATTGCTGATCTCGCCAGCCACATGGACCACCTTCAAAGCCTCTGCCATGGGTTTCTCGAGGATCACATCCAGCACGGAGAACAATCCCATCAGGAACAATTCATCCTTCTGCGCCTTCAGGCCAAACGCTTCCGCCAGATTCTCGGCAAATTTCGCACGAAGCAGAGAAAGTCTGGTAACCTCATTCGGCTTATCCGCATACAAAGCATTGGCTACTGCCGTGTTGATCCACTTTTTCAGTTCCCGCTGTCCCAGCATGGCAGCCGCATGACGGATAGATGTAATCTCCGAATTTACAGCCAGTGGCTGAACCATTTTCAGCAGATCGATCGTAAGTGCGGTATCACGGCTGATGATATCCGCCGCTGTTGTGAGTTCAAAATCCGGGCTGTTCACAATATTCAGCAGGTCAATATAGTTACCCTTCAAGGGTGCCACATCCGTCTGTCCCTTCGTAATGGGAACTCGATAGAACTTACCCTCATAGAAACGATATCCGCCGGTCTCCTTCAGTCTCTCGAAGTCCTCCATGGTATCAATATTACCGGCACATAGACTGATATTCGGGAATAATTTCCCGAAATAAATCTTGGCTTTGTCAATGGCTATTTTACGGTTATTCAGAAGGACATAATCCATCAACTTCAGGACTTCTCTGTAATTTTCAAAATCACTGACCGCAAGCTTGCGAATGGCAAGTTTATAGCCTTGCTGTTTCAATTCCTTCAGACGATTGACATACATTTCAATCGGCGGAATGGTATTATCGATCAAAAGTACGATTTTTTCATGAGGTGCATCGCACTGCTCCGTAATATCCGCAAAAATAGAAATATTGGTGATCGGTACAAAAATCTCTTTTCCCTGAGACAATGTATCGATTCCCATCTTTTGGATCAATTCCAATCCGGTGATCTGTGATGCTCCGTCAAACTGTGCTGTTCCAAGCAGCAGCGGATTCAACAAATAATTCTCTCTCTGGGTAAAAAAGGAATAGGCACATACGGCCATTTTTTCATCAAAAAGCGGTACTAATGTAAGCAGCATATTTTTACCTCCCAATTACTTATATTATACCGATTCCGACAGGACTTTACAAGTGGTACTATCAGCACAGAGATGTAAATAGAGAGTTAGTAAAGAAATGCTATCAAATCCCCGTAGCCCTTGGCAGGGTATAAGAAACGCGGCACGCTCGTACTTTAGTAC
>OGOJ01002225.1_pt1 | contig 12604 bp, 6 predicted proteins | sample 1552601 | NCBI WGS metagenome assembly OGOJ01 (sample SAMEA2580184, study PRJEB22360) | human gut metagenome | biome: human gut; feature: human-associated habitat; material: faeces | place: Denmark | collected 2008/2010
GGAATTAATTTCTTCATATCTTTTATAATGTTTAGGTTATATAAAAATCACGCCCTGGTACCTTGGGGCTTTTGTTACAAACAACAAGAAATGTGTAAAAAGGTTCGTGCAAATGATTATCTTTGCGAGAAAATTAACACTCAAATGCTTATGAAACATATTCGGATACCTCTTTTCGTATGGTTCTCAATCGTGCTACTGATCGCAGTTGCGCCCGTCTCATTGTCGGCGCAGGAATCGTTTATTCAGAAGATCGAAAAAAATAAGTCCGTCAGCGGAATAAAGTCGCTCGACACCAGCCGCTTCCCGGAAAAGTATGTAATGTACCTGACTCAGCCGCTGGATCATCGACATCCCGAAAAGGGAAGTTTCCGCCAGCGTGTGATTGTGGGACACGTCGGTTATGACCGTCCCACAGTGATTGTCACTGAAGGATATGGGGCAGGGTATGCTTTGCGCCCCACTTATCGGGAAGAACTTTCTGAATTGTTCGATGCCAATATGATCTTTGTGGAGCACCGCTACTTTCTCGAATCCACTCCCGAACCGTGCGACTGGCAATACCTGACCGCAGAAAATTCTGCTGAGGATTTGCATGCCGTGACAACCGCTTTCAAGACTTTATATCCTGGCAAATGGATCAGTACGGGGATCAGCAAGGGTGGGCAGACCTCCTTATTATACCGTGTTTTCTTTCCCGACGATGTGGATGTTTCCGTGCCTTATGTTGCTCCTCTTTGTTATGCGCGTGAAGACGGTCGGCACGAACCTTTCCTCCGCCGGGTAGGTACGGAAGCCGATAGGAAAAAAATAGAAGATTTCCAGTTGGAAGTATTGAAGCGAAAGGCTCGTTTGTTGCCCCGTTTTGAAAAAATGTGTACTGAAAAGAACTATACATTCCGCGCTCCTCTGGAAGAAATATACGATTTCTGTGTGCTGGAATACTCTTTCTCTATCTGGCAATGGGGAACGGATATCCGTAGTATACCGGAAACCTCGGCTTCTGACGATACACTGCTGGATCATTTGCTGGCAATCAGCGGACCTTTTTATTTTATAGTAGACAGCCCGACTCTTTCTTTCTTCGTGCAGGCTGCCCGCGAATTGGGGTATTATGGATACGATATCGCTCCTTTTAGACCTTACCTTTCTATAAAGACCAGCAAGGATTATCTGAGAAGACTGATGTTGCCGGAAGATATGCGGAAGATGAAATTCGATAAGACATTGGGCAATAAGATTGTGCGGTTCTTGAAGAAGAACGATCCGAAGATGATTTTTATCTATGGTCAGAATGATCCCTGGACAGCTGCCGGAGTAACATGGCTGAAGAATAAAAAGAATATTCATGTTTTTGTAGAGTCGGGAGGCAGTCATCTTGCACGCATCGGTACAATGTCCGAAGATCAGAAGCAGAAAGTGATGTCTCTTCTTAGAGGGTGGCTTGAAGAATGACGAAACGAGAAACGGTGAACAACCTGTAATATATGAACAGGCGGTTCACCGTTTTATTCTTCTGTAAGCCGATATTACATGTATCGGGCTGCTTGATTTAGGAATCTACCGATTCGAATAGCGGTTTCAGTAATTCCGGTATTTCCACTTTTTCAAGTGCTAATTGTCTGACCAGTTTTTTACCGCTCTGGCTGAGATGGAACTGCATCAGTCTCCGGTCCTCTTCTCCGAGTGTTCTGACAATCAGTTCTTTTTCTTCCAGAATCCGGAGCATCTTTGAAGCGTGCGAGGGTGTCAGCTCCGTTCGTTTGGACAGGCTCGTGGCCGTCATATTATTGGGCGAGGCTTCTTGCAGGGCACATAATATCATCGCTTCATTTAATGATACCTGATACACTTTTTCAAATGCATCTTCAAATCTTGCCATTGCTTTGAATACATCGCGCATTACACATATTGTCTTCATATGCTACTTGTTTTTTTGTTTGTTCTTTTTCTATATAAACAGGTTGATATTTGCATTATCCGCCCGTTCCATGTATGTTGCTACTCCGCCTATTGTCACTTCGTCCAGAAGTTCTTCCTGTTTCACTCCCATGACGTCCATGGACATTTGGCAGGCGATAAATTCCACACCGTTCTCCAGAGCTTGTTGGCGTAAGGACTCCAGAGAGTCGATTCCTTTCCGGTTCATGATGTATCGCATCATTTTTCCTCCTATTCCTCCCATGCTCATTTTAGAGAGTTTCAGCTTTCGGGAACTGGAAGGGAGCATCATGCCGAACATTTTTCCAAAGATATCTTTTTCGACGTTCGGCTTATGCAGCTTCTTGATAACGTTCAGTCCCCAGAAGGTGAAAAAGATCGTTACCTTTTGTCCGGTGGCAGCTGCGCCATTAGCGAGCACAAAGGTAGCTAAAGCTTTGTCTAAATCATCACTGAACATGATGAAAGTTTTTCCTTTGCCTTCACAGGAGGTAACAATATTGCAGGATTTAGGTTCGCCCTTTTCGATCACTACTACAGATTTTCCTCCTGCTGTTTCTTTGGAAATCAACTGATTTCCTGTCGAGTTGCACCATGCGGCAGCATCACGCGGGAATCCCGGATCGGTTGAGGTAATTTCTACCCGGTCGCCGGAAACCAACGAATCCATTGTCTTTTTCATTTTCAGAATCGGCCCCGGACATTGCAGTCCGCAAGCGTCTACACGGATTGTCTTCACTGCTTCAACTGGTGAAACTGTCTTTTGAGGTTGCGCATCTGCCGGCTGTTGTATGTTTGCGTTCGGTTGTGCAGGTACTTCGTTCTCACTTTCTTCTCTCAGGATGATGGGTGCTGCGGCAGCGTGGTATGTTTTCAATCCTCCGGAAAGGTTGCGTACCTTTTCAAATCCATGCTGTACCAGAATGCGATAAGCAAGGTATCCTCTGAGGCCGACGGCACAGAATGTATAGATCATCTTGTCTTTCGGCAGTTCATCCAGCCGGTCACGCAGTTCGTCCAGCGGAATGTTCACTGCACCCGGCAGTGTATTGAGCGAGAATTCGTCAGGAGTACGTACATCCAGCAGGAAATTGTTTTCCATCTCGATATCCCTCAACTGTCTCCAATAGACGGGTTGTACTTTCCCAGTTATGATGTTTTCGGCTACGTATCCTGCAACGGCTACCGGATCTTTGGCAGAAGAGAACGGAGGGGCGTAAGCCTGCTCCACTTTCATCAGATCATAGATCGTACCTTCATGCTTGATGACAAGCGCGATTTCGTCAATTCGTTTGTCTACACCGTCATAGCCGACGATCTGTCCGCCGTACAGTTTACCTGTCTTCGGGTCGAAAGTGATTTTAATACTCATCGGCATGGCATCCGGGTAATATCCTGCGTGAGAGGACGGATGGATGGTCGAAGACATATAATTGATTTCTGCCTGCCGCAATCGTTTGCCGGGTAATCCGGTAGAAGCAACAGTCATGTCGAATACTTTTGCAATGGAAGTTCCGATGGCTCCTTCATAAGGGATGTGTGCTCCCTGAATGTTGTCTGCGACAATTCGTCCCTGACGATTGGCGGGACCAGCAAGGTAATTGAGCCACGGCTTTCCGGTGATCGGGTGGCGGAATTCGATAGCGTCACCGATGGCGTAAATCGATTCGTCCGACGTTTGCAGGTAGTCGTTGACGGCGATTCCTCCGGCTTCGCCGATCTTCAGCTCTGCGGCACGTGCCAGTGTCGTTTCCGGACGTACGCCGATGGAAAGTATAACGATGTCGGCAGAGATGGACTGTCCGTTCTTGAAGATGACTTTCAATCCTTTTCCGTCTCTTTCAAAAGAGGCTACTGCCTGCTCCAGATACAGGTTCACTCCTTTGTCCATCAAATGCTGGTGTACAAGGGATGCCATGGAGAAGTCGATGGGAGCCATCACTTGATTGCCCATTTCCACAATAGAAACTTTAGCTCCTTGTGCGTGCAGGTTCTCTGCCATTTCCAGCCCGATAAATCCGGCTCCGATGACAACAGCCTTTCGGGGAGCATGACTGTTGATATATTCTTTGATTCGGTCTGTGTCGGCTACATTCCTGAGTGTGAAGATTCCGTTCAGGTCGATTCCCGGCAGGGGAGGACGTACAGGGGAGGCTCCGGTCGATATCAGTAATTTGTCGTAGCTTTCCTCGTAAGTGTCTCCGCTACTTTGTCTTACCGTTACTGTTTTTCTCTTCCGGTCGATGAAGATTACTTCATTTTCAGTTCGTACGTCTACACGAAAGCGCGTAGAAAATGCTTCGGGCGTCTGTACAAACAGTTTTTCCCGTTCTTTGATCACGCCTCCGATGTAATACGGCAGTCCGCAATTGGCATAAGAGATATACTTTCCTTTTTCTAAAAGGATGATTTCAGCTGCTTCGTTTGTGCGTCTGATCCGGGCAGCAGTGGTAGCTCCTCCGGCAACGCCTCCAATAATAATGATCTTCATAAGTTTGTTGCGTAAATAGTTTCCTGTGGAAATAACAATAAAGTAGGGAGAATTGTTCTCGGATCATAGAAAAAAGACTTATATTTGCGCACCCTGTTTGTCTTTCTTCATTTTTTATAAATTAATTATGAGTAAAATTCTTATCATTGACGATGAGGTTCAGATTCGTAGCCTGTTGGCTCGTATGCTCGGACTGGAGGGTTATGAGGTGTGTCAGGCGGGTGATTGCAAGGCAGCTATCAGGCAGTTGGAAATTCAACAGCCGGATGTGGCTTTGTGTGATGTCTTTCTTCCCGATGGAAACGGGGTCGATCTGGTGTTGAACATTAAAAAGACAGCTCCGAATGTGGAAGTCATTCTTCTTACCGCTCACGGTAATATACCCGACGGAGTGCAGGCAATCAAGAACGGTGCATTTGATTATATAACCAAAGGGGACGATAATAATAAGATTATCCCTCTGATCAGTCGTGCCGTTGAGAAGGCTAAGATGAATGTCCGGTTAGAGAAACTGGAAAAGAAAGTCAGTCAGCTATATTCTTTTGATTCCATTCTGGGAGAATCGAAAGTGCTGAAAGAAGCTGTTATGCTGGCACAGAAGGTTTCGGTGACTGATGTTCCGGTGTTGTTGACCGGAGAAACGGGGACCGGAAAAGAAGTATTTGCACAAGCCATACATTATAATAGTAAGCGGAGCAAACAGAGCTTTGTTGCCGTGAACTGTTCGTCTTTCAGTAAGGAACTGCTGGAGAGTGAAATGTTCGGGCATAAAGCCGGGTCCTTCACCGGAGCTTTGAAGGACAAGAAAGGACTCTTCGAAGAAGCCAACAACGGTACGATCTTTTTGGATGAAATCGGAGAAATGGCTTTTGAACTACAGGCCAAATTGCTGCGTATTCTCGAAACAGGCGAATATATAAAGATAGGAGATACGAAACCGACGCACGTGAATGTTCGTATTATTGCTGCTACCAACCGCAATCTGACAGAGGAAATCAAAGCGGGACGTTTCCGTGAAGACCTGTTTTATCGTCTTTCGGTATTTCAGGTACATCTGCCGGCACTTCGCGAACGTACCGGTGATATCAGAATTCTTGCCACTGCCTTTGCAAAGAGCTTTTCCGAGAAACTTTCGTATACGGTCAATGAGATGACTCCTGCTTTTCTTCATGCGTTGGAACAGCAACCCTGGAAAGGAAATATCCGTGAATTGCGGAATGTGATAGAACGGAGTCTGATTGTCTGCGAAGGCGGGCATCTGGATGTGTGCGATCTTCCGTTGGAGATTCAGAATACTCATTATGAATGTTCGGATGATAATATCGGTAGTTTTGAACTGGCTGCTATGGAACGAAGGCATATTGCCCGCGTCCTGGAATATACGAAAGGCAACAAGACGGAAACTGCCCGCTTGCTGAAGATCGGTCTTACCACTTTGTACAGGAAGATAGAGGAATACAAAATATAATAATATGACTATCTGATTTCTTTTTTAGGGGTATATGAGCGATTAATCGTTCATATACTGATCTGTAATGTGAAAAAGAAATAGAAGATATGAATATTTGGAAGACTACACTGTTACTTGTTTTATTATTTACTGGTATCACCGTTCATGCACAAAAAGTAAAAATTTCATTGAATAGTGATGGAAATCTGACGATATGGAAAGTGAAAGCTCAGGCAGAAATTGAGCATCCTTCTGATATGATGACTACCCGATATGACACGAGGGATTGGGTCAAAGCAACTGTGCCGGGAACGGTGTTTGGTTCGTATGTATTAGAAGGACTGGAGCCTGATCCGAATTTTGCTGATAATGCGTATAAAGTCGATAAAGCAAAATATGACCGTAACTTCTGGTATCGTACAGAGTTTAATTCGCCGGAGGTGGAAAACGGAGAAAGGGTATGGCTAAATTTTGAAGGGGTTAACCGTAAAGGAGAAATATTCTTTAATGGGACGCGTCTCGGGTTGCTTGATGGATTTATGCATCGGGGGAATTTCGATATAACTGATTTGCTGTCAAAAAACGGTAAGAATGTGCTTGCCGTCCTTGTGCATTGGGTAGGCACTCCGGTTCCCAATTATGCAAGTCCTACTTATATGTCATGTGCCGGCTGGGATTGGATGCCTTATGTTCCCGGTCTTTTGACTGGTATTACTGACGACGTCTATTTGACAAAAACCGGCGAAGTGTCTATCGTCGATCCTTGGATACGTTCGAAAGTTCCTTCTAAAAACAAAGCGGTTTTAAGCTTGCAGTTGGAACTACGGAATCATACAGATATAGAGCAGAAAGGAGTGTTGAAAGGTATCATTCAGCCGGGCAACATTGAATTTACCGAAGATTTGGTAATTGAGGCAGGCAAACAGCGGACTTTTCTTCTGGATGATAGCAAGTTCAGTCAATTTATAATTCAGAATCCTGCTTTGTGGTGGCCTAATGGTTACGGACAGCCGAATCTTTATACCTGCGAACTGACTTATATGGTGAATGGTAAGGCTTCTGATAAACAGAATATTACATTTGGTATTCGTGAATACGGTTCCGAGCTGGTTGACGGTGTGCTTCATCTTAAAATAAATGGTGAACCTGTTTATGTAAAAGGAGGAAACTGGGGAATGAGCGAATATATGTTGCGTTGTCGGGGTGAAGAATATGATCTTAAATTGAAACTTCACAATGAGATGCATTTTAATATGATACGCAATTGGATCGGTTCGGTTACGGATGATGAGTTTTATGAAGCTTGCGATAAATACGGCATTATGGTGTGGGACGACTTCTGGTTAAATTCAAATTCGAATCTTCCGGATGATGTTTTTGCTTTCAATATGAATGCAGTGGAAAAGATCAAGCGTTTGCGTAATCATGCTTGTATTGAAGTGTGGTGTGGTGATAATGAGGGGTATCCGTTACCGCCTCTTAATAAGTGGCTGGAGGAAGACGTTAGAACATACGATGGGGGTGATCGGGCCTATCATGCCAATTCCCATAGTGACGGCCTTTCCGGGAGTGGACCTTGGACTAACTCTCATCCTAACTGGTATTTTACCAAAGCCCCTTATGGATATGGTGCCAATATAACCAAAGGATGGGGATTCCGTACAGAAATAGGTACAGCTGTCTTTACTACTTTCGATAGCTTTAAGAAATTTATGCCCGAAAAAGATTGGTGGCCACGTAATGAAATGTGGGACAAGCATTTCTTTGGCAATTCGGCGGGGAACGCCAGTCCCGACAAATATTTCTCTACCGTAGAGTTCAATTATGGTAAAGCGAAAGGTATTGAAGATTTTTGCCGGAAAGCTCAATTAGTGAATGTTGAGGTGAATAAAGCGATGTACGAAGGCTTTCAACATCATATTTGGGAAGATGCTTCCGGCATATTGACTTGGATGGGGCAGTCGGCTTATCCTTCATTGGTATGGCAAACCTATGATTATTATTATGACTTGACGGGGGCTTACTGGGGAATCAGAAAGGCGTGTGAACCGGTTCATATTCAGTGGAGTTATGCTGATAATAGTGTAAAAGTGATCAATACCACTTTGAAAGAGCAGAAAGGACTTACGGCTACAGGTAAAGTCTATAATCTGGATGGGAAAGAAATGGGGCGTTATAGCCAGTCTGTAGTTTTGGATGCCGCCGCTAATAAGGATTCCTATTGTTTCCATCTGAATTTTACAACAGACAACCTTGCTTTCGGTAAGAAAGCGGTTGCTTCCTCCATTTCGGCAGATGCCGGAGAACCAAGTGCCGCGATTGATGCCAGTGATGGCAGTCGTTGGGCGAGTGAACCCCGTGATGAAGAATGGATTTATGTTGATCTGGGTGAACCTACTGAAATAGCCTCTGTCATATTGAACTGGGAAGCTGCTCATGCAAAAGCTTATAAACTGTTGATTTCGGATGATGCAATAAACTGGAAAGAAATTTATATCAATGAGGACTCTAAAGGCGGTGTCGAAGAGATTAAGATAAAACCTGTTTGTACTCGTTATGTGAAAATGCAAGGGTTGAAACAGGCTACTATGTGGGGATATTCACTTTATGAATTTGAATTATATGGTAGAAAAAAGAAGCCAACGGATTTAACTCCTGTGCATTTCATCAAGTTGGAACTGAACGATGAAAACGGGCAACTGCTTTCTGATAACTTTTATTGGCGTTCCAATAAACCGGGAGACTATAAAGCATTGAATAATTTGCCGAAAGCCAAATTGCGTACAACATCAAGCTTAGTGGATAGTAATGGTAAGAAAGTGATTAAAGCAAAGATCGAAAATGTGGGATCATCAGTCGCTTTTGCTGTTCACGTACAGGCTATTCGCTCTTCTGATGGTGAGCGTATATTACCTGCTTTGATGAACGATAATTATTTCACATTGTTGAAAGGAGAGTCTAAAGATATTGAAATAGAATTTGATTCGGATTTGTTGCCTGATGGTAATTATAGTTTAAGTGTGATTCCTTATAATAAATAATATCGGGCGGACATTTCTTTAAATGAGGTAAACACGGTTGTAGCAACATCGGTTTTATGACTTGGTTTTACCAGTCTTTGTGTTTGTCTATGATTTTTCAAATGTAGTCGTGATTCATCAGTAAACTTTTCTTAAAGTTTATGATGAATCCGCTACATTAAAATGCCTCATAGAATTGTGAGGATGCCGGCAGTGACGGGAGTATATTATGATAATGCCGCAATGCCTGTCCCTATCAGGTTTGCGTTATTCATACTTTTTATATCCACTTCAATATCTTCCAGACCGAATAATTGAAGGAGTTCTCTCAGTTTTTCCATAACGAGAATGTTATAGTTTTTATCCTTCCTGTTTTCACTCCAGAAAAGACTGCCTTCGGCTACCAGGCAAACCTTTCGTATATCCTTATTATAGGATTTCAGTAACATGATAAGCCCGGTCAGTGAGGCGGCAACCAATTGTGCGGATCTGCCATAAATCCATTGTGCTACCTGTACATATACATCCTTGTAGATGTCCGGGTAATTCATAATGGAAGTCAGTTTCTGTGCGTCGAATTTCTCTTCAAACTCTTCCAGCGGAAAGGCTGTTTTCAGTATGTCTCCCAGATACATACCGGATACTGCTTTCTCGAAACGTTGTTTTCTGGGGTTACCGGAAATTACATCGACTGTATTATCCACTCCGGTAAGAAATGGCGGATGAAAATTCCCGGATTCCAAATTGACGGGAATCATGCCTTGAATATTATCCGCTGGATTCAGCTTTTTTATTTTGTCGGCTGGGATGAAAGTAGCCATATTAGTGCCTGTTCCTACAATCAGTCCTATATATGCGTCATAACTGTTGTCTGTAAGTCCTGCAAATAAACTGGCTACGGTGTCATTCAATACTTTTATATCCGTAAACTTGATTTTATTCTTTTCATTCAGGTAGTTGAGTAGGGGATTCCCGATATATTTTCCAATCATCTCTTTGATGTCAACTCCCTTTGTCCAGCGCAGCAGTTTTGCATCCCCGCCGGGCACGGATTCGGTCGGATAAGAAAAGCAATAGCCGATAGGCATTTCCTCCTCCCGTTTTATTCCGGTGATCATATCTGCCAACTCTTTAAATAATTCCTCTTGGGTATACCCCAGCGATTTCATGATCGACATATCTTTCTTCCAACCATTGTTGGGATGAATGTCCGGTACCGATTTGCTGAAATCAACGAGTGCTACCCGATAATTGGTTCCTCCGAGATCAAGCACAAGTGATTTACCGTTGATATTGTCAGCCTTCGGAGTAATAAAGGTAGGAATGCATTGGATTTCAGCGTTTTCAGTGTTCAATCCTTTTTCTACTTTTTCTTTAAATGAACGGGCTATTGCTTTGAGCTGTTCATTATCTAACTTAAAAATGTTTTTTTCCATGACATTGACTTTTTAGAGTATAAAATATCCTTGTCTTTGAATAACAACTGAAGGTGGATTTTGCTCGGGAATGCCCAATCTTTATTTGCCTGTATCTGATAATTATGTATTTGTTTTTTCAATTAATAAAAACTATATTTGTTTGAAAAATAATTTGATACATGAAAGAGCGGTCTCCAGTTAAAAAGAATATACTAAAATTGATTCCTTTTATAGAGATTATTGCAGGAATCATTTTTCTCTGTTTGGAGATTCATGACTATCGTACTTTGTATTCTATGGCCGAAGCTGATGCAATGTATGGGGGACTTGCTGATTTTTGTAAGTACAAAGAGAATGTATTTTGTCCGGCATTTTTCTGGATAATTGTTATACTGACAGGAATCAGTTATTGGAAAAATAAAAAGTTATATTGGATTTTAACGCAGGCATTGGTGTTTATGGTCTTTTTTAGAGCTATGTTTTCGTTTTATGCCATTTTTATAGAGTTAAATCCAGTAGTCTTTTATATTCTTCCACTTTTGTACTCTACAGTATTCTTTGTGGTAGAAAGAAAGTTATTCAAAATCAAGCAAATAGATTCTGTTGATATTACAGTTAAAACAAAAATCATGGGGATCGGAATAGGTATCTTATGTACTATCATTTATTTCCTGCTCTTTTTGACCGTTTTTTGCTTAATATGATAGCCGTCTATATTTATTTCTCCACAGTAATTCAACGCGACTTTTGCTCTCATGCCCTAACAGATTGTCTGTATGCCTTTATTCATCTTAGTTTCAGGTATGGCAGCAAGTGTGGTAGCAGGTATGAGAGCAAGTGTTTGCTCTCACTCTTCCATGTATCATTATCTGTCATTTGTTTGATGTTGTCATTTGATTTACAGTGTATTAATGTCTGAGGTGTCAATTCTTAACGATTGATATTTCAGACATTAATAATTGATAAATCATCCTTTAATAGTTGATAACTCCGCTGTTTTTGAGTGATAAGTGATTTATTGTTTCTTGGAAGAGCAGGTTAATCGAACAGTTGGTGCGGTCAAGTTAATTGAATCATATAAGTAAGGGATCAGTTTCCTGCCTTGTTTCATTCATTCCATCGGCTGGAACCACTGTTTTCAAGCGTCCGAAACTTTGGTTTCAAGGCTTTGAAACTTTAGTTTCAAGCCGATGAAACTTTAGTTCCAAGCTGAAGAAACAAAAGTTTCAAACGGGAGAAACTAAAAAGCTCTGTATAGCCCAACCAACAGCCCATAAGTAACCATTGAAAACAAGGCAGTGTGACAGCAAAATTTGCCGTCACACTGCCATCACCTACAGCTCTCACCTCATTAATTATTCATATTCAAGCAATTACACCCGACACCGTGACAGATGACAGCAAATTATAGTTTTTTATTTTCATAGAAAGCCTGGCTGACACGTAAGTAGGGGTTGACTAAAAAGTCCCCCTAAGAATGTTAATCGAATTGTTGCGGATGGCATAGTTTTTTCTTTTTCCAAGAGTGTAGAACTTTAAAAGACTCCTGTCTCTACCCTTTTTTTCGTATTTTCCTCCCTTGCTACGATTTCCCCTTCTTCCTGCCTTCTTCCTTTTCAGTCTTTCAATCCCCTTTTCCTCCGTCCTTTTTTTCTTTTCTTTGGATTCCCGTTCTGTTTTCCTTTGCGCATCTTCTTCACCTTTCCTGTATTTCCTCTTCCTTTCCCTTGTGCATACGCCCGTGGCCTCGCCCTCCTAACGCGCGTGTGAATATAATAATGTGCATGCCTTTCCTCTGTTCCTCCTCCATCCAAGAATTTTATGTTCTACAACATCCTTATGATTCAACACTTTAGCTTCTATCCTCAAAAATAATTCAAAAAAAGAGTGATTTAAGTTTGGAGTATATTTGAAAAGGGCGTACTTTTGCACCCGCTTTCCAAGAGAAGAAAGCCTTGTTAAATTGACTTAGTGTAAAAGCGCAGTACTGCTTGACCATAAGAACAAAAAAACTTCCGATAAAGTTTGGAAGATAAAGCTAAAAGTTCTTATCTTTGCAGTCCGATTCGCAAAGAAAAGTCGTTTTGTTTTTCTTCTTTACCTTCTTTCCCTTTCGCTAAGAGAGTCTGAGAAACGATAGAAAAAGAAAAGCGAAAAAAAACTTCCGAAAACATTTGGTAGTTAAAATAAAACCTCTTACCTTTGCACCCGCTTTTAAAACGAAAGCAGCAAGTTCTTTGAAATATTGATAAACAATACAAGTAGTACAAGTAAAAAAATAGAA
>OGOJ01002226.1_pt1 | contig 12595 bp, 12 predicted proteins | sample 1552601 | NCBI WGS metagenome assembly OGOJ01 (sample SAMEA2580184, study PRJEB22360) | human gut metagenome | biome: human gut; feature: human-associated habitat; material: faeces | place: Denmark | collected 2008/2010
CCCAAGTATACCAAAGAAGGTAAAGAAACCTTTTATGGCCGAATATTGCGTAATACTATTTGATTAATATGCAGACAGAATTGACCGGCCCGCAACAAAAAATATTGAGATGGACAATTATCGTCTATCTTGTTGTATTGAATACCCATAGTTTCTTTCTGGAACCATCTCATGTCAGTCCGGTTAAAATCGGTTGCATGGCATTGGCCCCATTCATATTTGCCTTCATTTTCCCGGTTTTCTCAAAAGCCGTAGTATGCGGATTGGCATATTGGGGATACTGCTTTCTGTCCGCATTTATGCATGGAGATATGCGGTTTTCCACCATTGGTTATATGGGATTGTTCGTCGCTGCTTTTATCGTCTTTTATAATTCCATTTATCAAAATGTAATGAACTTGGAATTATATAAAAAAATCATCAAATACTTAATTTATGCCTTCGCCATATGCCTATTGCTCCAACAAGCCTGCCTAATAGTCGGAATTTCCAATTTTCCACCGATAAACCTAATCGGCGGAAGTTATATGAAATTAGGCAAACTGCCATCATTAAGCCTTGAGCCATCCCATACCGCTGTAATTTTGTCATTTGCATTCTTATGTTATTTGAGATGCTGCCAAATTGAATTCTGCACTAAACCCACATTTAAGGATTTATTCAATAAAGACAACCGATATGTAACCTTCGGATTTTTGTGGGTCATGTTAACCGTGGGTAGTGGATCTGCGTATTTCGGCATGGTGGGATTAATGTTCTATTTTCTAGACAGAAGAAATATAATCATAATACTTTCTCTCTTTTTAATCATCATCATAGCAATGCCTTATATTGAAAATGAGCAGGCACAACGTGCAGTAAAAATATCAAGGGCCTTGGTAACAGGAGATCGGAAACTAATTGTAAAATCTGACGGAAGCGGAGCTTCTCGAATCATTCCGTTATTGAATACATTCACTAAGTCAGATTTAATGCAAAAAGATACTTGGTTCGGCCATGGAACATTGTCTGAAGACGACTCATATAAAAACGCTTGGAAAAATCTAGCGGATGCCGATTATTATGTAATACCATCCGTGAGGCAGTATGGACTTATTGGATTGATATTTTCTCTCATTTTAGTATATGTATGCTGCATCAGACATTTCTTTTCGATAGAAACTTTACTGTGGTTTACACTTGGTATGGCAACGCTCGGCAACGTGTATTTCCATTGGGGTATTATGCTGATGATGGCAGGCATCAGATATTACGAGACTTCTTATTCTGTTGAAATAACTTCGAACCCAATAGACGATTCAGAAAACAACGCAAGGAACCAATTAATTCGTCAATGAGTAAGAAAAAGCACATACTGGTCTTGGCCTATATGCTCTCGCCATATAAAGGATCGGAATTCTCAGTGGCATGGAATTATGTAACTGAAATGTCGAAAGATAATAATCTCACCGTACTTTACGGAATATCCGGGAAGCATATGGGTGACTGCGAAGAGATGGAAACATTCATAAAAGATAATCCCATCTCCGGAGTCAATCTAATTGCCATCAAACCGAACCGAATAGCAAATGCATTGAACTTCCTCAATAAGCATGACATCTTTGTATATACATTCTATTACGCTTATAAAGTATGGCAAAAGTTGGCATACCATAAAGCATTGGAATTGATGAAATCCAATCATTTTGACTTAGTGCATTACGTCGGAATGATTGGATACAGAGAACCCGGCTATTTATGGAAATTAGGTTTACCGTATGTTTGGGGACCGGTAAGCGGGACAAACAATGCCCCGTTACAATTAATGAAGAGAATGCCGTTGTCAGGAAAACTGAAACAATTGTTCCGAAATTTTGCCAACACGCTGCAATTCAGGTTCAGCAGTCGGCTAAAAGATGCATTGAAATCTACGGACATACTATTGACGGCAACAAGTGAAAATCACGACAAATTCCTTAGCATACATAAAAAAGATAGCATTTGCATTCCTGAAAATGCAATAATAGGAGACATTTCTTTGAACCTGAACAAATTTATCGCAACCAATAAATATCGTTTAATCGTTGTCGGAACTCTGGATGCCCGAAAGTCAGTGGGAATTTTATTGGAGGCCATATCGGTCATGAAGTACAGAAACAAAATCCAGTTAGATATAGTCGGAGATGGCCCACTAAGGAGTATACTGGAAAAACAAGCAAAACAATTTAAGATAAATGACATTATCAATTGGTATGGATTTCTTCCTCGTGCAAAAGCCGTAGAACTTTTTGATTCCGCCCATCTGCATGTCATCACAAGTATCAGCGAGGGAAACCCAACCACTATTTGGGAAGCAATGATGCACGGTGTTCCGACTCTAAGTTTCGACCACTGCGGTATGCACGATACGCTGAGTGATTCATGCGGAATACTAATCCCTATAAAAGACACTTATGAAAAGAATATAGGAACAATAGCTTCAACGCTCGATCATATGATAGAGAACCCTGAAAAGTTCAAGGAACTGGCCTCGAACACAATCTCCCGCGCCCAATTAAACACTTGGCAACTTAGGCGTTTGTTCCTAAACAACTTATACAGTACTTTACTTTCATCGAAAAATACACATAAAACAACGAGCCTATCATGAAGGTTATAGAATTTATAATCAAAGGCCTACGAGAAATTGTTACCCGAAGCACAGGTTATCCTTCCGATCGAGCAGTCGATTTTTCCAGAGTCGATTATTTCGACGAAGTAGCAAACGATTATATTTTCAGTCGTATTGACGAAGCGCTCAACAACCAAACCGGATTGGCCCTATGCAAGTTCGGCTCCATAGAATTAGCCAATATAGTAGCCAAAACCAAAGCTAACGATTGGCATATCAATGACTATATTGATTTGATCAAAGGCTATCCTATACCTCTTTATAGGTATAAAGAGATGGAACGCCTTCATATAAATGCCGGATTCTTCCCTCAAACAGAAGCAATGATTGACAAATTCGTCGATCTTATGCTTCAAATAATACCCGATGTCGATATTCTCGCCTCTTATGTCTATTGTGAGCGATATATAGATGACCTGCTGAAACATTGCATCAAAGTCAATCTTGATGGGTATTATGCACCTTTTATGTATAAAAACCCGTGGAGTAGAGTTCTTAAAGACAAAAAAATACTTGTTATCCATCCTTTTACGGAAAGCATCGCCGTACAATATGAAAAAAGAGCCCACATTCACCTAAATGAGAATGTTTTGCCCCAATTTGAATCGTTACATTTGATCAAGGCAGTCCAATCCATTGCCGGTAACGAGTGCGGATTCTCCAATTGGTTCGAAGCTTTAGAATCAATGAAACTAAAAATGGAAGGGATCGATTTCGATATCGCCCTGATCGGATGTGGAGCATACGGTTTCCCTCTCGCCATCCATGCCAAAAAACTCGGTAAAATCGGCTTCCACCTGGCCGGTTGGACTCAAATGCTTTTTGGGATCTATGGAAAACGTTGGCTCGAAGATCAACCCAAGTATTCCAAGTATATAAACCAGTATTGGATTCGCCCAGGAGAAAAGGAAATTCCTTCTGGAGCTAATATGGTCGAAGGAGGTTGTTACTGGTAATTATGCAGACTACTAATACTAACGTCACACCAGGAGGGGGGGGGCGAATCGCTTTTTTCGATGCCATAAAAGCATTCATGATATTCTGCGTAGTATATTGGCATATTTCGATTTATACGGGAACGACAGATTCTCCGGTGAACCGAATTTATATGCCTTTCTTTTTAACATCGTTCTTTTTCATAAGCGGTTATTTTTCTTACCACGAAAGAACGTGACTCCGCAAGATTATATAAAAAAGATATTGAAAAGAGTCAAGGTTCTTTTGATTCCCACAGCTATAATGTGCACCTTATATTCTTTATGGAGTGGAAAGAGTGCATATCAAGTTCTATTCAGTGATATGAAAGGCGGCTATTGGTTCACTTTTGTGACTTTCGAAATCTATCTGTTTTATATTCTGATCGAAAGTTGCCTTAAAGATAACCGATCATACAAAACAATAATTTATTTCTTATTGTGTTGATTGTCGGGTTCAGTGCTTTGACAGCCATAGGCCATAAATGGAATAATATGGATACATATAAAATACTGTCTGTTTATCAGTTTATGAAATATCTCCCTTTTTTCTATCTCGGAGTCATAAGCAGGTTGTATCAAGATCAATTCTTCAGATTATTAAAGTCTGACTCATTGCTTGGTTTAGGAATTGTTGCAATGGTCATGCTGTATCTAATCCATAATCGGATCAGCATGTGTATTCAAGGCTATCTCGGCATATTCCTTATTTGCGGACTATTCTACAAATTCAGATACACATTCGATCAAGATAATTATCTCGTTAAATTGATTATCAAAATTGGGCAAAGCACACTCCCTATTTATTTTCTTCATTATTTCTTTTTGAACGGAATCACCGTACTATCAGGTCCATTTCAAATTATTATGAATGAAGGCGGCTGGGTGATAAATGGAATTCTCTCCTCCGTAACAGCTCTGTTCATCATCAGTCTATGCATTTTTGTAGATAAGATAACCAGCATATCACCAACATTACATTTGGGTCTGTTCGGAACACGACGATAACACGTATGAATGAAACAAAAGAATTTGACGGGATAAGAGGAATCGCAATATTATCTATAGTTGCCTGTCATATTTGTTATGGCATCAACGCCTTGAGCCCTTTAGGGCAATATTTAGGAGGAACCTTCAATATTGTTTTCTTTATTCTTTCCGGATTGCTCATCGGATTAAGCATCAGAACTCGCAAATCGCAGGGGGGGGGTGAGTTATCTCGATCAATTTTTCTTAAAAGAAGGTTGATGAGATTAATCCCTGATTTATGGCTCTTTCTGATTTCATTCTTGATGGCTGCGGTCTTTTTCGATATAACCTGCACACCCAAACAGATTGTAATGAATTATCTAATGCTTGGCTGGTTCGCCAAACTTCCATATTGCGGACATCTATGGTTTGTTACCATGATACTATTTTGTTATATTCTCTTTGCCATTTCCTTAAATATAGAAAAAAAGAGAATATTTATGGCCGGACTTCTGATCGTATGTATTGGGGGACAAGTGATATTCAAAATAGTTCATTTGCCTGCATATATGTTCCTTATTCTCTTTCTCTCGGAAACCGCCATGATTTATTCGACTGATATTTTGAAACTAATCGGCAAAATCAATGCATGGATGATACTCATAATAATGATTTCCGTAAATCTTGGCTATTATTATCTCATTGAAAATAACCTGCTGGCAATTGGCAATCTAAGCTATTACTACATGGGAGGCATAAGCGGTATCACCATGTTTATCGTATTGTGGAAACTTTTCAGACGGATTGCTGTCGGAAGATTTCTTACATTTATATCTGCATTGAGTTATCAAATATATCTCGTTCATCATCCGCTCTGTAATGTGAATTCTGTAACTGAAATAGTGAATTCGCAATTCATAGCAATAATTTCGATAGTTGCAGCAAGCATTTTACTTGCATATATCCTCAAAATATCCAAGGAATTCTTAGTATTCAGATGCAATTCAATACGCATTAAAGTCAATTCGTCTAAATTCTGAATTACGAACTATATTAAAAAATGCGGAAAAAGAGTAATAATATCGGAGAATGGTTCCTGCTAAGGTCTGTTGGAGACGAATCCGTCGACATATTCTTTATCGTGCGCAACAACAGCAAAAGCCTGCCTGACGAGTTTATTTGCGACAGCGATCATAGCGAGTTTTCCCGACTTTCCGTTTTGCCTGAGCCTCGTATAAGTCTCTTTGCATTGGGCATTGAACCTACTGGCAGGCCAAGCGGCGATATAGAGAAGTCCTCTGGTGTATGCGTCTCCGTTTCGGTTGATATGCCCTTTGATGTTTACCGAAGTTCCGGATTGTTCGTAAGTGGGACAGATACCGAGATAGCGGGACACCTGCTTGGCATTCTGGAAGTAAGTGAATCCTCCGGTAGTGATGATGAGCGCCGTGGCGAGCGTTATGCCTATACCTTTGATGGTTGTCAGGAGTGCGAGTTGCCGGCTGAACTCGACTTCGACAAGATCCGTGAGTTCCGACTGAAGCCTGTCACGCTTCTTTTCAAGGAACTTGATCGTTTCGTCTACGGTATGAGTTGCACCTTTGTCCGGGACAGGCAGACATGCGAGAGAGCCACGAAGGTTCGACATGGCGGTAATCTGCTTAGTAAGTTGGCGAATGACGGTTCTTTTCTGTCGGAGCCGCAGGATGGCCTCTCCCTGGACCTTGAAAGGACGCGGGTTCATCTTCTCTCCGTACAAGGTAATGAGTCGTGCATCGCTCTTATCGGTCTTGATCGTAGAGAGCATGGCTTTGGCGAAGTTCTTTACCTTCAGCGGATTCTCCATGCTGACAGTAATTCCGGCGACATTGAGCATATACAGCAGCAAGGCACTGTAGTTCCCTGTCGCCTCCATAACACAGTGGATACTGCCATCTTTGGGGAGAGTCCCGATAAACTGTCTGATACCAGCGGTCGTGTTGTTAAAAGTACGGATCTCCCCGCCTTTGTCGGAGGAGTAAGCTACCACGAATGTAGCCTTGCTCACGTCGATTCCAATGTACCTCATGGCCGTTCGTTTTTTGGTTCTAACGACATCGCTTACATCTTGGTCCTTCATTGCGAATGCGGGCTCAAACACCTTACGAACTATCCGGATTCTGATGTAAAGAGTATGGGGTCAGAACATAATTCCCGGTTTAGAAGACCAATGAGAGATCGGACTTATTCCATACTCTGATGTCTTTACTATTCAAATTTAATTAACTAAGTACAAATATACAATGAGACTATTGGTTGATTGTCATTGCTTCGATTATCCAACGCCACAAGGAATCAATACCTATCTTCGCGGACTTTACGGCTCTCTAATCTACAAAACAACGAATATTGAGTTTTTTCTTACAGCGAATAATTTGAACAACTTAAAAAATATTTTCGGAGAACGGGAAAATATTACATACCTGAGAATACCCGCTAAAGGTTCTTTATCAAGGCTATTATCTATTTTTCCTTCACTCATCAAAGAAAACCGCATAGATGTAGCACATTTCCAATATGTCGCGCCATTCATCAAAAATTGCAAAACGATAGTCACTCTCCACGATATATTATTCAAAGATTTCCCTCAATATTTTCCCATCGGTTACCGCATTACCAAAAATATTTTGTTCAAATACACGGCAAAAAGAGCAGATATCTTATTAACGGTTTCAGAATATTCCAAAAAGCAAATTGCTAAACACTATAATATCTGTGAATCAAAAATAGATGTCACCCCGAATGCCATAATTGATCGATTCTCAAGTATCAGTCCATTGGATGCAAGGAAATATGTCAAAAAACATTATGGCATTAACACATATATCTTGTATGTGAGTCGTTTAGAACCAAGAAAGGATCAATTTGGATTGTTACAATCATACATTAAATCCAAGCTTTACCTTGAAGACATAGACTTGGTGATTGTCGGAGAAGAATCCATTCGCGATATAAGAATTTCCAAACTACTTGCGACACTTTCAAAAGATGTTTCCTTGCACATCCATTTCTTAAACGGAATTTTAGATGAAGCTTTGACCTATCTATTCAAGGGAGCCTCATTATTCGTCTATCCTTCAAAAGCGGAAGGCTTTGGTATCCCACCATTAGAGGCTGCCATATCGGAAATTCCGACAATATGCAACAAGGCGACAGCAATGAGCGATTTCGATTTTTTCAAGCCTCGTTTGATTGATACATCCAATCCAGATATTCTATCAGCCTTAATGAGAGATTGCATTACAAATCCGCCAGCAAAAGACGAATTGATAGCTATCAAAAAAATCGTAATGGAAAGATACAATTGGGAAAGTATTGCCCAATATTATTTAGAAATACTTTCAACTATATAAACCATAGCCAAATAACACATCGAATGAATAACAGCACTATCGAAATGGGGACAACTCGAAATTCAAATATTGAGTTACTTAGACTCATATTGATGTTCATGATTATTATACATCATTCAATAGTTCATGGATTAGGATTTTCCGGATTAGGATCGGTAGAACCTATGTATAAACTTTTGAACAACACTGAATTACTTATTACAACAATTATCAATTGTTTGTGTATTTGTGCCGTTAATTGTTTTATATTGATTTCTGGATATTTCGGTATACGAACTAATCTCAGAAAATTCTTAACACTTACATTTACCATTATTTTTTACACGTTAATTTTTGACTCCTGTTTTCTAATGACTGAAGGAAAGTACCGAAGTGCATTAGCTAGTTTATTGATATTTTCACACTCTAATTATTGGTTTGTCAAATGTTATTTATATCTCATGGCTTTTGCTCCTGTTTTAAACATGATGTTTGAAAAGCTCAGTAAACAATACATCTACTTTATTATAACTGTAATGTTGTTTATTAGTTGTTATCTTGGATTTTTTTGGAATAATGAACTGAATAAAACTGGTTATTCTTTTTTCCAGTTTATTATGATATATTGTATCGGACGTAGCTTAAAATTCTACAATTTACGTATTACTAGATTTAAAACAATACTTCTTTATACTTTACCCGGAATACTGACCGGATTTGCAATGTATTACTTTTGGTCAGTAGGAAACAAAGAAGCGGCTATAAAAATGACCTATTATAATAACCCCTTAATTATAATCTCTGCAATAGGATTGTTTTTACTATTTTCCACTATTCATATTAATAGTAAATTAATAAACCGTATGGCATTATCTACCTTTGCAATCTATCTTGTCCAATCTTCATTATGGTGTTGGAGTTTCTTTTACAAAGAAATAAATATCGGATATTCACGATCCGTTACAGAAGCAACAGGAATATACACTATGGGAGGGGGGGGGCTGATAATATGTGCATTATCAATAGCTGTTATTATGTTTAGCATAATTATCGACCAAATACAAAAGCCTTTGAATAACTATTTTATCAATATCTGTATACGACATTTCGAAAAACTTAAACACAACAACCAGTTACAAGGAGATAACACGATCAAATAATAATAGGACTCCAAAGAACCATGACCGGACAAGTAAAATATACGATCCAATATAAATACAAACAAAGTTCCATACAATATGTTTACGATATAATGAATATTTTTTCATCAACTTTATATTCATGCAGTATATCAAACAATTATATATCAATCCTCTATTTTTATGAAACACGTGGCTGTCGTGGGCACGCAAGGTGTTCCTGCGAGTTATGGTGGTTTTGAAACTTTGGTAGAAGCTGGTTATGACCCAAGAAATGCATACTTCGAGTGTATCCACGAAATGAAGCTGATCGTAGACCTGATTTATCAGTCAGGATTCGCAGGAATGAGATATTCTATCTCCAACACTGCTGAATATGGCGACTACATCACAGGACCTAAGATCATCACAGAAGATACAAAGAAAGCTATGAAGAAAATTCTTTCTGATATCCAGGATGGTACATTTGCAAAAGACTTCTTACTTGATATGTCTGATGCTGGATCTCAGGTACACTTCAAAGCTATGAGAAAACTTGCTTCTGAGCATCCATCAGAAAAAGTTGGTGCAGATATCCGTAAGCTGTACAGCTGGAGTGATGAAGACCAGTTAATCAACAACTAATTTTTGAACATATTTTAAAAGCCCTAAAGCCGCTTAAATAGTGGCTCTAGGGCTTTTTTCTTTTTCTGAGAAGTACTAAAAAGATACTAGGACTACCTACTACCTACGAATAGAATTGTATAATTATGTAAATTTATTTAGTTCAATTTAGCTATATTTATAACCCAATTCAGACAAAGATATGAGAATTTATGATGGTTATGCCAAAATTCTTTGATTTAATATGCTTGACAATTAGAGTAGCTTGAGGTATATTGTATTCCACTTTGACGATAAATTCATTTTATGAAAAGAGAAAAGGTGGGAAATTTATGACATTTTATCAAGAGCTGCAACTTAGCTCAACTGGTTCAAAAGAATTGATCAAAAAGACAACAGACCCGAAGGAAAAGAGAAGGCACATCCTAATTTATAATGTTAAGGTATACCTTGTTGTGGCTTTCTGCTTTGCTTTAGTAACGCTGTTTAGCGCAGTATTTGGTTCTGGAAACAGTGTTGCAGGAGTTGTTGTTCTCTTAGCATTGCTTGTATTAAGACAGGCGGATTTCGGAATTAAAACAACACATGGTCTTTTGTGTATTGCAGGAATTTTCGGGATTCTTATCATAGGGCCGAGATTTACAAACACTTTAGCCCCGATACCTGCATTTTTTGTAAATCTTGTTTGTATTATGTTACTGATGATTTTAGGCTGCCATAATGTGATCATGTCTAATCATTCAACATTTGTATTAGGATATTTATTATTACAGGGATATGATGTTACTGGAGAAGAGTATAGTATGCGAGTAATAAGTTTACTCATTGGAATGGCTATCTGCATGGCAGTATTTTATAAGAATCAGAGGAATCGGCCATATCGCCGGACATTTCTTGATTTGTTCAGAGAATTTAATCTTCATTCTGCAAGAAACTGGTGGTATATTCGACTGACAGTAATGGTTTCTACCGCATTACTCATTATGTCTTTATTAGGATTACCAAGAGCGATGTGGGCAGGAATTGCCTGTATGTCTGTATGTCTGCCATTTTCCAGTGATTTAGTTGCAAGGGCTAAATTAAGAGGGCCTTATAATATCTTAGGTTCCCTCATTTTTGTGGTACTTTATATTGTTCTTCCAAAATCAATGTACCCATATATCGGAATTATTGGTGGAATTGGAGTGGGATATTCTGCAGGTTACGCGTGGCAGACCGTGTTTAATACCTTTGGTGCGTTGTCCATTGCTTCTGGGTTATTTGGAATGCCAGGAGCTGTTGTGCTTCGTATTGGAGCCAATGTATTTGCTTCTATTTATACGGTTCTTGTGGATAAGGTGTTAAATAAGATATTTGAATGGACAACACAGATAGCTCCGAAATATGAGTCTTAAAAAATATAATGGAAACAGAAGAAATACATTTTCATATCTAATTGAATAAATTAATCTCCATCAGAAATAGAATCTTTGAAAAAATTACAAAAACCCCAGAATTTATGGTAAAATAGATTTAAAAAGAAAGAGGGGTGGAGCATATGATTAAAGTCTTGATGATATGCCATGGCAATATCTGCAGATCACCAATGGCGGAATTTATTTTAAAGGATATGGTGAAAAAAAAGGGAATGGAGGATTCGTTCCTTATTGCTTCCTGTGCAACGAGCAGGGAGGAAATTGGTAATTCTCTGCATCCGGGTGCAAGAGCGAAGCTTGATGAGATGGGGATACCTCATAAAAAGCGTGCGGCGGTACAGCTTACCAAAGAAGATTATACTACCTATGATTATCTGTTGTGTATGGATCAGTGGAATATCAATAATGTAAAGAGGATCATTGGTCATGATCCAAAGCACAAGGTACATCTGCTATTAGAATATGCAGGGGTTAAGAGGGATATTGCAGACCCGTGGTATACTGGTAATTTTGATGTGACTTATGATGATATTGTTCAGGGATGTGAGGCATTTCTTGAGGAATTAGGTGTATAATTTGTCGATACAGGGAGGAAAATATGAAGATTATTATCAAATGTACGGACGGAATCATGACCGGCAAGGAATGGCGATTTAATGGAAGCGGACAGATTACATTAGGAAGGGAAAAGGGCAGCATGGTTACAACTGCACCCGAAGATAACAGTATTTCAAGGCATCAGTGTGTGATAGATGTCGTGCCGCCGAATGTTTATGTTTCTGATGCAGGAAGTACACATGGAACTTATGTGAATGGTCAGTTTATCGGTAAGAAAGGTCAGGGAGGACAGTGCCCGGTCAGAGATGGTGCATTTATTGGTGTAGGTTCCGGTGGAAGAACAGCAGTATTTCAGATTCGTATTATAGAAGAAGAACGTGGAACAGTTTCACCGGATTATATAGCTGACAATATGGACAACCACTACAATAGAAGTTCCAATGGACAGAATCTTGGGAACGATTTTGCTTCTTCTTTTCAGTTTGTCGTTCCAAGAATCAGGGATATATTTATTCGTCCAGTACATACTGCGATAGAATTTGGCAAGATGAATAGCGCAATACTCGGAACGACAATGATATTAATTAATATGGCTGTTTTACTTGTATTAGCGGTTATTGTTATGGCGATTGCAAAAGATAAGCTATTTGGTTTTGGTGACTATGTACCGTGGGGAAGAATCATCATTGGTGTAGAACTTATGGCAGCATTTAGCTATTTTGGACTTGCAGCTTTAATGCTTCTTTCTGCAAGAGTATTTTTCAGAGCGGAGATAACATATGCACAGCTTTTGTCATTCTATGGAGTACAGGCTATATGGAGCACAGCATATCTTCTTGTAGAGAGTTTCCTACTTATGATTGGAACAGAGGGAAGCATCATGTTATGTCTGTTTGTTTTTTGGATAAGTATTCTC
>OGOJ01002237.1_pt1 | contig 12547 bp, 8 predicted proteins | sample 1552601 | NCBI WGS metagenome assembly OGOJ01 (sample SAMEA2580184, study PRJEB22360) | human gut metagenome | biome: human gut; feature: human-associated habitat; material: faeces | place: Denmark | collected 2008/2010
ATTAAATTACTAAAAATCAATGAATTCACCAAACAAATCGGCGACTATTTCAGTCGCCGATTTCCTTTTTCTCACCATTTATTCAAGCACCTCTTATCCCGAACTCGTGTGAATAGCAAAAAAAACTAATTGTCAATCAGTTACGGAGTCAACATCAAAAAGCCGTACTAATGACCGGATTTTGGGATAAATAAGCAACCTTCCGGGTTTGATTCCCAGAGGCTATCCGCATAAAGCAATCATAGATTTGCAGCCAACGCCCGCCACAGGTTGTCGTCTGGTATTGGCGCAACCAAATCGATTATTTTTTTTGACACAGGATGCTCGAATACGATTCTATGCGACTGTAATGATATGCCACCGTCGGGATTGCTCCGTCGGTCACCATATTTTAAATCTCCACGGATCGGACATCCCATAGCCGATAATTGTGCGCGTATCTGATGCTTCCTTCCCGTGTGAAGATTCACTTCAAGCAGGCAGTAATAATCAGTTTTTGCCAACAATTTGTAGTCAAGCACGGCTTTCTGCGCCCCGTCAGCAGGCGTGCGGCTGACATACGTTTTGTTATTGCGTTCCCGAGGTGTCAGATAGTCAACCAACGTATCTTCCGCTCTTGGCGGCAAATTTCTTGAAATTGCCCAATATGTTTTTTTCACTTTCCGATTCTGAAAAATCTCGTTCATCCGCGCCAACGCTTTGCTTGTTTTGGCGAATACGACAAGCCCGCTCACCGGGCGGTCAAGCCGGTGAATCACACCACAAAACACATTGCCTGGCTTGTTATATTTTTCGCGCAGATAATCTTTAACCATCTCAGACAGTGGTTTGTCGCCAGTTTTATCGCCTTGCACGATTTCACCTGCAGCTTTATTCACCACTATCAGATGATTATCTTCATAAACAACCTCCATAGACTTAGTTGCCCATTTCAGAAATAAACTTAATGCGAACCAACCGGATTTCTTCTTCAGTATAGTCTCCGCCAAGTTCATTTATCGCCAATTCCAAATCATCGCTCTCGCTTTCTTTGAAATATTCAAAAATGTCGTCCAAGTGATCTTCATCCATCACCTCGTCCAGGAAATAATCGATGTTTATTTTTGTCCCAGAGTATACAATTGCCTCCACTTCATCCAACAACTCATCGAATTCCAACCCCTTAGACTCCGCAAGCTCATCAAGTGCAATCTTACGGTCAATACCCTGAATGATTGATATTTTAAGCTTGCTTTTGTTTGCAACACTCCTCACCCGCAGGTCATCCGGACGTTCAATATCGTTTTCCTCGACATGGGCCTTTATAACTTTCAAGAAGTCCGCTCCATAGCGTTTCGCCTTGCCGGCGCCAACGCCTTGTATAGTTTGAAGTTCTTCCATTGTGATTGGATATGTTGTAGCCATAGCCTCCAACGAAATGTCTTGAAAGATTACATACGGCGGCAACTCCAGCTTCTTGGCAATCTTTTTACGAAGATCTTTAAGGATGGAGTACAATTCTGGGTCGACGGCGCAAACTCCGCCCGATTTTATAGTAACATCTTCGTCATCTTCGTTGAATTCCTTGTCTTCAACAATCTTAAACGACTTTGGATTCTTCAAAAACGAGTGCCCAGCTTTTGTCACTTTCAGCAACCCATAGTTTTCAATTTCCTTGTCAAGATATCCAGCAATGATTGCTTGATGAATCACCGCGCCTAAAAATTTATCGGTGTCAGCCTCCATGCAGCCGAACACTTCCAATTGATCGTGTAAATATGATTTTATTTCGGCGGTCGATTTTCCGAGCATGACATTAATAACATAGTCTGATTTAAATTTTTCTTTCAATGCCAAGACGGTCTCAATTACCGCACAAAGTTCATCTTTTGCTTCCACTTTTTTCTTAGGATTTAAACAGTTGTCACAGTTTCCGCAATTGTCTTCTTGATATTCCTCTCCAAAATAATAAAGCAACGACTTTCGCCGGCACACAGATGATTCACAATATGCCGCCGTTTCCAAAAGCAACTGCTTGCCAATTTCCTGTTCTGCAATTGGCTTGCCCTGCATAAACTTCTCCAGTTTCTGCAAGTCCTTGTTGGTATAGAATGCGACACACAAGCCTTCGCCGCCGTCACGTCCCGCGCGTCCGGTTTCTTGATAATACCCCTCCAAACTTTTGGGAATGTCATAATGTATTACAAAACGCACATCCGGTTTGTCAATACCCATACCAAAAGCAATCGTTGCCACGATGACATCGACAGTCTCCATCAGAAAGGCATCCTGGTTGGCACTGCGTTGCGCGCTGTCCATGCCAGCATGGTATGGCAATGCTTTGATGTTGTTGACAATCAATGTCTCTGTCAACTCTTCCACTTTTTTTCTGCTCAGGCAATATATTATGCCCGATTTGCCCTCATGACTTTTTATGAATTTTATGATGTCCTTGTCAACGTTCTTGGTCTTCGGACGCACTTCATAATATAGATTTGGCCTGTTGAATGATGATTTAAACACTTTAGCATCCAGCATTCCCAAATTCTTCTGTATGTCATGCTGCACCTTTGGCGTAGCAGTGGCTGTCAAAGCAATGATCGGACGGTTGCCTATCTGATTTATCAACGGTCTGATTCGTCTGTACTCTGGCCGAAAATCGTGTCCCCATTCCGATATACAATGCGCTTCGTCGACTGCGTAGAATGAAATCGACACCGTCGACAAGAATTCTATGTTCTCCTCTTTTGTCAGCGACTCAGGCGCGACGTACAACAATTTCGTTTTGCCCGACACAATGTCCGACTTAACTTTCTCTATTGCAGCACGGTTCAATGAAGAGTTCAAGAAATGAGCTATTCCGTCGTCCTCTCCAAAATTTCGCATAGCGTCTACCTGATTCTTCATCAAGGCGATTAATGGCGATATGACAATTGCAGTGCCGTCCATCAGCAAGGACGGCAATTGATAGCATAGCGACTTGCCGCCGCCTGTAGGCATAAGCACAAACGTGTCATTGCCGGCCATCAGATTTTCTATTATCGCTTCTTGATTGCCTTTAAAGTTGTCGAATCCGAAATAGTTTTTCAGTTCGGCTTTTAAATCAGTTTTGACTGCCATAATAATTAGAGGTTTGCTTTACTTACAAAGTTAAGGACCTATCGACAATTTGCAAAATGTTTTCGCTATATTTTCACACAAGGAGATCTAAATTTGCCTTGTTAAGCTTCTCCAATGCATATTCTCTGGTAACTACAAACTCTTTTTTCTTTGACGACGGACTTTCATACATTGCGTCGACCACAATGGTTTCCGTCAGCGAGCGAAGTCCGCGCGCGCCAAGTTTATATTCTATTGATTTATCAACAATAAGGTCAAGAGCATCTTTCTCAAAAACCAGCTTGACGCCATCCATCTCAAACAATTTCTGATACTGTTTTATTATGGCATTTTTCGGTTCCGAGAGGATTCTCCGCAACGCATTGCGGTCCAATGGCTCAAGATTGGTCAATATCGGCAATCGACCTATAATCTCAGGAATTAGTCCGAATGACCGCAAGTCTTGTGGCGCTACGTAGTTTATCAGATTTTCCCGTTTCTGCTTGCGCTCCACATTGTCAGTTCCGAAACCAACCACATATGTGTTAAGGCGCTGGGCAATCTTACGCTCAATTCCCTCAAAAGCACCGCCACAGATAAACAGGATATTTTTTGTGTCGACAGGAATCATCTTTTGCTCCGGATGCTTCCTTCCGCCTTGTGGTGGCACGTTGACCACAGAGCCTTCGAGCAACTTCAAAAGCCCTTGCTGCACTCCTTCTCCACTCACGTCTCTTGTGATTGACGGGTTGTCGCCCTTTCTTGCTATTTTGTCTATCTCGTCAATGAATACGATGCCTCGTTCAGCCTGTGCCACGTCATAATCGCAAGCCTGCAACAAACGCACCAAAAGGCTCTCAATGTCTTCGCCAACATATCCAGCCTCTGTGAGTACGGTTGCATCGACAATTGCAAACGGCACATTAAGCAATTTCGCTATTGTTTTTGCCAACAACGTTTTGCCGGTTCCAGTAGGACCAACAATTATCACATTACTTTTCTCAATTTCCACCCCGTCTTCATCAACAGGCTGAAGCAGACGCTTATAGTGATTGTATACAGCAACCGACAAGTATTTTTTTGCCTGTTCCTGACCGATAACATATTGATTCAAATAATCAACAATCTCCTTTGGCTTCGGCACACTTTTCATTTCCAAGTCGAATTTGCCGCCTTTGCCGTTTATTGGTTTTGTGTCAATATACTGCGAAATCATAGCATGTGCCTGCTCGATACAATTGTCGCAGATAGCTCCCTTGCCGTCAATTGTTGGAATAAACAGCGCCGCATCTCTTTGGCTGCGGCCACAAAAACTGCACCGCATTGTCGATGTTCCAGAATCTTTTTTTGCCATTAGTTTTTATTTGGTCTCTCGTGTCAAAACTTCATCAATCATTCCATATTGCTTAGCCTCCGCCGATGTCATCCAATAATCACGGTCGCTGTCTTTTTCAACCTTCTTGAATGGCACTCCGGAATGATTCGATATGATTGTATACAGCTCTTTTTTCAATTTCTGAATCTCTCGCGCTGTTATTTCGATGTCGGAAGCCTGGCCTTGCGCACCGCCCATCGGCTGGTGAATCATAACACGCGAATGGTTAAGCGCAAAACGTTTGCCTTTTTCTCCAGCCACGAGCAACACCGCAGCCATCGATGCCGCCATTCCTGTGCAAATCGTCTTGACATCGCTCGAAATGTACTGCATAGTGTCATATATGCCAAGTCCAGCATATACAGAGCCACCAGGAGAGTTTATATAAATTGAGATATCCTTGCCCGGGTCGGAAGAGTCAAGATAAAGCAACTGGGCTTGGATTACATTTGCTGTGTAATCATCTATCTGTGTGCCCAGAAATATAATTCTATCCATCATCAATCGTGAGAACACGTCCATTTGTGCCACATTCAATTGACGTTCTTCAATAATAGTCGGAGAGATATAGCTGCTGGTGATGTTCATATAGTCGTCAACAGCGAGCCCGTTGAGTCCCATGTGTTTCACTGCGAAATCTCTGAATTCATTTTTCATATTTATCCTCTTGTTATTCTTTTTTGTTGTCTATATACGTTTTTATGTCATACAAAATTAATCAAAGACGGCTGAAGAAAAAAATTTCGAGAATATTAATTTCAGATTTATCCGAAAAGCGAGCGGAACACTTCCTCTACACGCGCCACTTCTTTAACCTCCACATTATACTGAGACACATCCACACCTTTCAAATTGTGCTTTGGCACATAAATCGTGGAAAAGCCTAATTTGTTAGCCTCTATTATGCGCTGTTCTATCCTGGTGACTGGGCGAATCTCCCCCGACAATCCGACTTCCCCTGTCAAACAAACCGTCTTTGCGATCGGCATATCGACGTTGGAAGAAAGTATCGAGCTGATAACAGCAAGGTCAAGCGCCGGATCATTCACCTTGAATCCCCCCGCAATATTGAGAAACACATCTTTCAAAGCCAATTTAAAACCGACCCGTTTCTCCAGCACTGCCAGCAACATATTCATTCTCTTTGAATCAAAGCCAGTCACCGACCTCTGCGCTGTGCCGTATGCAGCAGTGCTTACCAACGCTTGCGATTCGACGAGCAATGGACGCGCCCCCTCCACTGTCACACCGATAGCAGCTCCCGACAAGTCAGAATCATTGTCGGACAGCAGCAATTCCGATGGATTTGCCACTTCACGCAATCCCGATTGTGTCATTTCATATATGCCCATTTCCGACGTGCTTCCGAATCTATTCTTTATCGAGCGCAACAACCGATACATATAATGACGGTCGCCCTCAAACTGCAGCACGGCGTCGACAATGTGTTCAAGCACCTTCGGCCCGGCTATACTTCCCTCCTTGTTGATATGCCCGATCAGCACCACTGGTGTTCCGCTCTCCTTGGCATATTTCAAAAGAGACGCCGCGCATTCCCGCACTTGGCCCACACTTCCAGCCACAGATTCAAGATTGTCGGAAGCAATAGTTTGGATGGAGTCGACAACCACTATTCCTGGATTGCTGTTTTTTATGTGTTTAAATATCTTCTCCAACGACGTTTCACAAACAATATAACACTCTCCTCCGTCTGCACCAAGTCGGTCAGCCCGCATTTTCAATTGCTGCGCGCTTTCCTCACCAGACACATAGAGCACCTTTCTGCTTCTGATGCGTATTACGTTCTGCAAAACGAGGGTCGACTTTCCGATCCCAGGCTCTCCTCCTATTAATATTATAGAACCCTGCACCAAACCTCCGCCAAGCACACGGTTCAACTCTCCGCTCGGCATCTGTATGCGCTTCTCCTCCCCAGCTTCGATTTCAGACAAGCGAAGTGGCTTCGAGTCCAATTTTGTTTCCGGGAGGAGCGATTTCCCGCCTCGAGTCTGCACAACGCGCTCTTCGACGAAAGTGTTCCAGGCTCCGCAATTCGGACACTTCCCCACCCATTTTGGCGACTCATATCCGCAATCGCTACAAAAAAACGCTATTTTATCCTTTGCCATAGCACATACTACATTGTCCTTCTTCTAAATTCTGCGACAACAATGGCTGTCGCCATCCCCACATTTAGCGATTCCGATGTCGGAGTGCCGATTGGGTATGACGGAATGAGCAACTTTCCTGTCACAAGACGTCTTATCTCCTCCGAAATCCCCTTGCCTTCATTGCCCATGACGATGAATCCCGCCTGCGCCAGCGGCGTTTCGTAAATATTGTTTCCGTCAAGCAATGTTCCGTATACTGGCATTTCCTTATATGTCGCAAACAGTTCCGAAAGGCTGCAATACACGACATTCACACGCGAAACAGCACCCATTGTCGCCTGCACCGCCTTAGGATTGTAAACGTCTACGGTATCTTTGCTACAAAACACGTCTTTGATTCCAAACCAATCGGCAATCCTCAATATGGTTCCGAAGTTTCCTGGGTCTTGGATTCCATCAAGCACTAATGCAAGACGCTTCTCCAAGCCTTTCTCAATCTGGACATCTGGCATTTCATAAACAGCGATGACGTCTGTCGCCGTTTTCAGCATCGACATCCTCTCTATTTGAGCTTTGGTTGCGACCGTCACGGGGCAGCGCAATCTACAGCCGACGCTGTCCGCCCAATCAGACGTGGCAAACAAATATCTAACCTTAAAATAATCGAGTGTGTCAACCACGCATTTTGTCCCTTCTGCGACAAAACAACGCTCCTTGTCACGATTCTTTTTCTGCGACAAGGAATGCACCCATTTTATTACTCCTGCTGAAAGTTCCATATCCACAAAGTTAACGATATTACAAATAACATAAAAATGCTGGAGCATAAATTTTGCCGATACGCAATCGAAAGTTATCTTTGCATAAAAAAGCAGATGACTAAAGATTTCACACCAGCCCCAAATGCCATCATTGTGGATGCGGCATTCCTTAATTTTATCACATCGGATTTCAAAACTAATTTTGAGCGCATTCTAAACCGCGAGCTGAGCACCATCGATCTCTCTTCGCTGTTTACATACATTGCATTGGACTGGGGTGTCACTCCCGGCGAAAACCAAATTGACGTTTATATTACATACAACACCGGTTGTGACAATTTCGACGTCTGCACCCCGTCTGACATTGCCGGACTGAACGGAATGGCTTTCAACGGACATCTCGGCGAATTTTCGTTCTACACATATTCAAATGAGGGGATGGTTGACTCCAACGACTTTTTTCTTGACTCTCTTCACAATCTTATGTCAGAAACGGAGATAAAGCGAGTCGCTGTCATTGGCTTTGATGGGCGTTGCGGCGAGGAAATCGATAAAATTCTTTCTGAGAGCAACGGCAAAATAGCCACACGATTCACCATGGATAAATCTGTGAAAGGGAATGGATACGCCACTCAAATTGTCGCTTTTCCGATAATGATGGCTCTGGGAATCAAATCCGATGAATTAGGCTGATTCCCCCAAAACGAATAAGTTCCGTGCATTTTGCATCGTTGATATTCAACGAATATGTCGCCACGTTCTTGTCGTTTCACCCCTTCGATTCGCGTCCAAAAGCATAGAATGGCTTCCGAGCATCGTCCTCCCCGGTAAAATCGCACTCAGCGCCCCTCACACACGCTTCTATCCACGTCCTCCGACACACGTGACGCATAGTCGAAGATGCTCTCGCCCGGCTTTCTGCTGAAGCAAGGCTTGCTCGTCTCAGAATCATTTGTTACATTTGCGGCGAGGACGTTCGCAAGAATATCCTTGTAAAGGGTAATACCTCCGTGAGGCTGAGACGCTGCGGTTTGAAGGGTATTGCCCTTTTCTATATTATCCGCTAAAAACACCTCGTGCACATATAGTCTACTTTTATTTGCATCTTGCATTGCGCGACAAAAAACATAGTTTCGATTTCCATTATAATTTATCGGGTATGCAAAGTAATGGCTTTTAACGCCCTCTTGTCTACTGAAGTCTTGCATAGAGCCAAAATACACAGCATTGTTAAAACCTTCAGCAAGAGATGTTATTACATCAAGTTTTACTTGGCTATACCGATGCGCAAGAGAGCTTCCTACAGATGCCCTGTTTATTTCCACTAAGCCTATCTCTGTGTCATAGAAACGAGAAGTTCCGACGTTGTCTTTCCACCAGTTTCTGCCGCTTCCCTTTCTGTTGAAGTTGACAGAAATCTCTTTTGCGTCATATACTGACCTTCCTACACTGCGTCCGCTCTTCCGTGACGTGACATATGCCGCAAACCTTGCGCTGTTCTCTACTGCCCTGTTGGCGAAATCAATGGCATCGCTCAAACCGCCCCAAATTTGTGCCGCAGATATTCTCCCATCCCGCTTGATTGCTTTCGCTATCTCCGACTTCCTCTTCTCTATCTGCTTTAGGTTGACGAAGCCAGTTTCTCCACCATTCTGCATAAACTCCAAAAACAGTTTATGCGTTTCATTGGATGTGTCAAGGCTGCCTTTGTTGTAACGTGCATATAGGTTCGCCATTTCCGCTGGATTGTATTTGGCGAAATTGAGATTAAAGGAACCACCATACTTAGCTCCTTCCTTGACGTACACCATTGTATTTGAGTACAAGGCATCTCGCACATAGTTTGAGCCAATGAAGTCGGGGTTCAACGTGGTGTATAAGGAGGACAATTGTCTGTTCAACGCCTCGGCTCCCTCGAAGACTTTACCGACTGCGCCCGTAAGGTCTGTGTCCGGATTCGTCAAGCCATTCGCTGCCTGTGCCGCTCTTGGGCTGCCGTTGACGGTGATGATGTAAGACTTGCCATTTTGTTTCACAAGCACTTGGTGTTCGTTCAACTGCCCTTTCTCTACCACCTTATATGGGATGTCCGGTGCTTCGTTGCTTCTTTGCACCAAGTCCGGGTGTTTCTCTGCCATCTGTTTCATTTTATCCTCGAATGCCTCCATTTTTTTCGCCACCACGGATGCGCTGTCGTTAGCACCGATGTTGTCCGGGAACACCGGCTTCCACTCATCGGCAACCGAGTCATATTGCAACCAGACATCGCTGACACTTGCAAGGTCGCTCGGATGGTTGCGCACAAAGTTCAACATCTTTTGTTTCACCAATACGTTGCGGTTGCCCTGCATTATCGCACTTTCCGCCATCGCCTGCATATATGCTATAGGATTGTCAGCCTTGGAGCTGCGCCCTTTGGCTGTCTTTATCGGTGCGTTGAATGCGCTGTCGCCGTGCGTCAGATAAGCGTAGGCATCCGCACTTGTCGTTTGGTCGAATCCCCTCATAGGGATATAATTCGTATACATGCTGCTGATGTCGTTGTATGCCTCCTTCGTGAGCATACCGCTCTCATACAGCTTCCTCAGTGTGTTGCCGTTCACCTCGTTTACTCGACTCCACAATTCATTTATGTCTGACCGATCATGGCTCGGATTGTTTTCAAAAGCCTTGCGAATATCATCGGCGGCATCCCTTGCGGCATTGAGCAAATCCACCTTCAACCGCTTCTTCTGACCACCGAGTTTACGGAGCAACAATTGGTCGTCTGTAGCCTTCATCTGCTCGTCTATGGCGTCTATCTGCGATTGTATCGACTTCACCCTGCCGTCTTCTGCCGTCAATGCCGTAAGTCCTGCATAGTCTTTGCCTTCAAGGCTTGCAACGAAATCTCCAATCGTTTTAGTACCCTTAGGATTTGCCTTTTGGTACTTGTCAAACTCTTTCTGCGCCTCTCTCTGCCGCATCACGGCATCACGCTCAAGTCCGTGCTTGGCGAACATATAGTCGTACAATTCGCCGCTCTCCTTGCCGTTGCCGCTCAGTTTGGCCACTGCCGACATCAACGGCTTGAATTGCGTCTTGGCCACTTGGTGCATCTCCTCTTTGTTCACCGACGACAGACGGTTCTCTCCGAGTATCGGATTCTCAAAGTCGGGAATGTCCTCTATGTACCGCTTGTTCCCCGATGCGTGGTCTATTGCGGACATAAACTCCTGCAGTCCGAGCATACTGTTCTGCAACGCCTCCTTCGTTTGGAAGCCTTTGCTCTTGACCTTCTTCTCATACTCGTCCCGTGCGCTTACTATTTCTCTCACGCTTCTATCCACGTCCTCCGACACACGTGACGCATAGTCGAAGATGCTCTCGCCCGGCTTTCTGCTGAAGCGAGGCTTGCTCGGCTCAGAAATATTTGTTACATTTGCAGTGGGTGTTGGATTGTTTCGGGGCAAAATCCCGTCGGTAATCCGTTCTTGCGGTAGTAACAATTCAGCACCTTTCGTTATTTTGTTACGTAGATTGTTGTCACTCTTTATGTGAACGGAACTTACATAATCCTCCACTTCACCATACTTGTTTACAACTGCTATATTATAAACATTATCATTGTTTTCGCTCTTAAATCGCTTTATATATAAAGTACTTCCATCTGTATCACGTATGGCGAAGTCTGCATTTTCAAGAGTCGGCAATACAGCACCTGAAATACTTGTTCTTTTCTCACGAATGATTTTATTATAGACTTCTTCCTTAACATTCACAACTTCGCCAAGGAATGTGCGAACAGGCTTTCGGAATAATTCCATAAATTTGACCAAAGATGAAACCTTTTGTGGCATATTCTCAGTCTTTTTGTCTTCGAAAATATTGTCAAGAGCCACCATTGCTTCTTCTCCTTTCAGCGACTTTACTCCCTCATCGCCAACCTCTCCTCGCTTTCTCATTCCGCTCTCGTCCTTCATAGGATTCTTGGAGTCAAGCAAGTCCCTCATAGCCATATCAGCCAACTCCTCGGCACTGCGGTAGCGGTTGATGCCGAACATTTTCGCCACTCCTTCCCAGAACCGCGCTATGGCTTCCTTCACTCGCTCCAACGTCTCAATAGCCTTCGCCTTGGTGAACACTCCGCCCTCGCCATCGGCAACCCTGCGTGCCTCCTCGCGCAAGCGTTCCGCTCCCCTGCGTCCGCTGAACGTCGACAACACCTCATCCGCTATCTCGTCATCGGTCTTCAGCTCCGGATACAACTCCTTCACTTCCTCCCAAAGAACGCTGTTCTTCAGTTCCTTCACCGTGTGGCTCCATTGCTCGGAATCCTTGCGTCTCAGCATATCGCCCCACAGATGCGTGTATTCGTGTACCGCAGTCTCCGCTGTAGCCACCTTTGGGTCAAGGTATATGCGTCCGTCCTTCCTTCACCAAGCCGTACACCTCTCCGTCCGCAGTTCGCAGAAAGCGTATATGGTCGGTTATCTTCGCATCATTCTCGTTGAAGATAACGTAGTTCTTTGCGCCATCCTTACGGCCTCCACGCATATTGTCAGCAGGATATTTGATGCCAATACAGCCTAACTCCGCCAATGCTTGTGACGCTTTCTTGTCGCTGCCAAGAGCCTCACGCAATTCCGCATACAAATCAGCTCCAGTCGCATTGGGGTTCAAAACAACGGTGCTTTCGCCTTTCTCATATCTGACAGGGTTATCCTGTACCCTCTCAAAGCCATTACTCTCCAAAAACGAACCTACACCTTTCAGTAAAGATTCAGCAGGGTGTCCATTCCAATCCAGATAGTTGCTGCCATTGTCATCGGGAATTTCTACCGTGTAAAGGTGACGTGGAAACTCCTTCGGCAGTTCATCAATCTCCACTTGCTTATCCTTTAATGCCTTTTCCAACTCTGCGATTTTCTCCTTGCGATACTGGATTGACTCTTCTGTGCTCTTAACTGAACTTTGAGCACGTTTCATTTCATCTGTATAGATGTCATTAAACAGATGATTTCGGTATTCAGGAGAAGACTCTCCATATTTTTCCTTTAATTCCTCAGCTTCATCTTTGAACAATTCATAGTCAAGCTCTGCCTCGGCTCTCCATTCGTTAGCACGTTTTAGCTGTTCTTCGTCATACTTCAAATCGTCCCGGTGTCTGTCAAGTTGGTCAGATATAGCATCTACATCGTGTTGCAATGCACGTAAAGCATCATTGTGCGTTGTTGTATTCT
>OGOJ01002240.1_pt1 | contig 12533 bp, 10 predicted proteins | sample 1552601 | NCBI WGS metagenome assembly OGOJ01 (sample SAMEA2580184, study PRJEB22360) | human gut metagenome | biome: human gut; feature: human-associated habitat; material: faeces | place: Denmark | collected 2008/2010
CTGCCGGTGCTGCTTGAGCAGCACTTCGGTATGAAATCAGTGTCCACCGTGCACGGACTGGCTTTGAGCGCGTGGGCGTTCGCCGGATTGTCCGGCAACCAGCTGGCGTCCTTCGTCGTCTCCCATACGACGGACGCAGCCCACCGATACAGCACGCTGATTCCGATCATCACCGTACTGTACGCCGTCGCTCTCATATCCATCATCGCCGTGACGCTCGCCACGAAAGGCAAGAGCGCCAACGCCTTATCATCACGCTGAACAGCAATGACACATCGTTCAACACGCTGACACGGCGGATGAGCCCATCAACACCTTACACGGATGTTCTGGGCATTCGCCCGCAACCCGCCCCACGCCGGGGAACAGACTCCGGTCCTGTTCCCCGGCAAACTTCTTCCCATTGATATATACGATGTACATGATTCCTTCCTTTCCCAATCCATTTCTCCGTATTCCACCGCATCGTCTTCCGATTCACGCACACTGACGACAGCCGTGGAAACAATGACATCCCCTCCGTTGCGGTCGAATATATGGATCAAATACCACATGCCGCAATACCATGACGGATAAGGCTCCCCTGCCCACGTGTTTTTCCGCCACACAGGTACTGTAGCAGGTATGAAACAATCATCTGGAGCTTTCCCACCGTCCCGCATCGAAGTGCGCGGTGCCTGCGTGCATAATCTCAAGAACGTCGACGTCGGCATTCCGTTGAACAAATTAGTCGGTATCGCCGGCATCTCCGGGTCCGGAAAGAGCTCTCTCGCTTTAGGTGTGCTATACGCTGAAGGATCCCGACGCTATCTGGAGGCTTTGTCGACGTATACCAGGCGACGTCTCACCCAAGCGAGTCGAGCGCAGGTAGTCGATATACGTCATGTGCCCGCAGCTCTCGCCCTCCATCAAAGACCTTCAGTGCCCGGCGTGCGATCCACGTTCGGCACGATGACGGAGTTGCTCAACAGTCTACGTCTGTTGTTCTCCCGTTGCGCCTCGCATGTCTGCGAGCATTGTGGCGTACGCAACCGTCCCACAATGAACGTGGCGGCCGAGTTGCCTATACGATGCGCATCCTGCAACCAACTCATGCACCCACCATCCGCCGAACAGCTGTCGTTCAATTCCGCCGGCGCATGCCCGACCTGCTCCGGAACAGGCATCGTGCGAATCGTCGACCGTGCTTCCCTAGTGCCAGACGAGACCAAAAGCATCGACGACGGCGCAGTATTACCATGGGGATCGTTGATGTGGGATCTGATGAAGCAGGTGTGCGGCGCGATGGGAGTGCGCACGAACATTCCGTTCAACCAGCTGACCGACGCCGAGCGGGACATCGTGTTCAACGGCCCGGCCGTCAAGAAGCATATTCTATACAAACCGAAGAAAGGCAATGATTTCGCCGAACTTGACTTCACGTACTTCAACGCCGTATATACCGTGGAGAATGCGCTCGCCAAAGCCAAGGATGAGAAGGGTATCAAACGCGTGTCGAGATTCCTCAGCGAGAAACCATGTCCGGATTGTTCCGGTACGAGGCTTTCACAGCAGGCTCGTCAACCGCAGATTCTCGGTATTGATCTGGCACAAGCCACGGCGATGACACTTGACGAAACGATACGTTGGGTGCGTTCAGTACCTAAGTCATTGCCGCAGGAGATGCGTGCGATGGCCGCAGCCATCTGCGAATCGTTCGAAGATACGGCCGAGCGGCTCGTGGAACTCGGATTATGCTATTTGTCGCTTGACCGCGCAGGTGCGACACTGTCCACCGGCGAGCGCCAACGTGTGCAGTTGGCCCGTTCGGTGCGTAACCGCACTACAGGCGTGCTGTATGTGCTGGATGAACCGTCTATCGGATTGCATCCGGCGAATGTGGATGGACTGTTGGGCGTGATGCGCGATTTGGTGGCTGACGGCAATTCGGTGGTTGTGGTCGATCATGATACCCGTGTGCTTGCCGCGATGGATCATTTGGTGGAGATGGGTCCAACGGCCGGTGCCGAAGGTGGTCATGTGATCGCTCAGGGTGCGGTGGCGGATGTTATGACGGCACCTGGTTCTCAGATAGCTCCTTTTCTGCGTGATGGTGGCAAAATACATGAGCGGGCGCGGCCGCAGATTGACTTAGATGCGATGCTCGCCAAGGGTCGGATTCATTTGGAGACGAATACCGTGCATACGGTGCATCCGTTATTGGTGGACATTCCGCGAGGACGTCTCACTGTGGTGTCTGGCGTGTCGGGTTCCGGTAAGACGACGATGGTATTGGAGACACTGGTCCCTGCGTTGCGCTCGGCCGCTGATGGTACCGTTTTCCCGAGCTCGATTCGCCTGATTGACGCGGATGGCATTTCGAAAGTGGAACTGATCGATGCCACGCCCATTGGAGCAAACATCCGTTCGACCGTAGCGACGTATTGCGGTGTTCACGATGATCTGCGTCGTGCGTTTGCGAAGACTTCCGATGCCCATAAGAAGAATCTCAAACCAGGCGCATTCTCATACAACACGGGCAAGTTGCGCTGCTCCACTTGCGATGGAACCGGTACCATTTCGTTGGATGTGCAGTTCCTGCCCGATGTTGACGTCACGTGTCCCGATTGCCATGGGACACGGTATGCACAGACCGCCGATGACATTCGATTGGTTTGCACGGACAGCGTCGCTCGTTCACTGCCGGAATTGATGTTGCTAAGCGTCGACGAGATGATGCCTCTATTGGATTTCCTACGCCCCGTTCGATCGAAACTGTCCACACTGCATGAGCTTGGCCTGGGGTATCTGACACTTGGCGAGCCAACTCCTGCGTTATCAGGCGGCGAAGCGCAACGGCTGAAGCTGGCCAGCGAAATGGGACGCGGACAGTCCGGTTCGGTATTCGTGTTCGACGAGCCGACGATCGGGCTACACCCGTTGGATGTGCTGGTATTACTACGCGTGTTCGACTCGTTAGTGGCCTCTGGGGCGACAGTTGTAGTAATCGAACATGATCTTGATGTAATCGCGAACGCGGATTATCTCATCGACATGGGTCCGGGCGGAGGCATGGCCGGCGGTCGCATCGTATGCGAGGGAACACCGGAAACGGTCCGTGCCTGTCCTGACAGCGTCACGGGCAGATATCTGCGTGGATGATCCGACGCGAACTCGCCCGTGACGGTTTCCCATAGCTGCTTTCCTCGGGGTTGTCTGGGATACAGTCAGAAATCCCAGTCATCGTCGTCGGTCTCGACTGATTTGCCCATTACGTACGAGCTTCCCGAACCGGAGAAGAAGTCATGGTTCTCATCGGCGTTCGGACTTAACGCGGCAAGGATCGACGGGTTCACGTCGCAGATCTCTTGTGGGAAAAGCGCTGGATATCCGAGATTCATCAACGCCTTGTTGCCGTTGTATCGCAGGAACTTTTCGACATCTTGCGTCAATCCGACAGGCTCGTAGAGGCTGCGCGTGTACTCCACCTCGTTGTCATACAACTCGTTGAGCAGGTCGTAGGTGTAGTCGCGCAGTTCGCCGCGTTTGTCCTCGCTGACCCGCTCAAGCCCTTTTTGATATTTGTATCCGATGTAATAACCATGCACGGCTTCGTCGCGGATAATAAGACGGATCACGTCGGCGGTGTTGGTGAGTTTGGCATGCGCGGAGAAATACATCGGTAGATAGAAGCCTGAATAGAACAGGAACGATTCCAGCAGCGTGGAGGCCACTTTGCGCTTGAGTGGACTATCCCCCTCGTAATAGTCGAGCACGATGCGTGCTTTCCTCTGCAGATACTCGTTCTCCTCGCTCCAAGAGAACGCCTCGTCAATCTGTCGGGTGGAACACAAGGTGGAGAAAATCGAAGAATAGCTCTTGGCGTGCACTGATTCCATGAACGCGATGTTCGTATAGACGGCTTCCTCATGCGGGGTAAGCGCATCGGGTATGAGGCTGACCGCGCCAACGGTTCCCTGGATAGTGTCAAGCAAGGTGAGACCGGTGAACACGCGCATGGTCAACGTATGTTCGGCCTCGCTCATTGCGCGCCAAACGGGCAGATCATTGGAGACGGGTACTTTCTCCGGCAGCCAAAAATTGCCGGTCAGTCTGTCCCATACCTCAAGGTCCTTGTCATCCTCAAGTTTGTTCCAGTTGATGGCACTCACACGGTCAATGAGCTTAATTCTCTGCCGAGGTACGGATATCGGCGCCATGATGGTTGTCCTTTCTAATCGTCGTCTTATCGTTGCGGCCGTATAACCGCCTGTATTCGTCCGGAGCCGTCAAGCGAAGTATCGCGCGGTAAACCAAACGAGACATGTCTTTTCCCTTTCCTTTCAAATCACGGGTCTCACAACATGCAACTGACGCAGCCTTGCACTTCGGTGCCAGACAACGCCTGCTGACGAATGCGGATGTAATATAGCGTTTTGATGCCTTTGCGCCATGCATAAATTTGCGCCTTGTTCAAATCTCGGGTAGTCGCCGTATCGGGGAAGAACAAGGTCAGCGACAGGCCCTGATCGACATGCCGCGTTGCCTCGGCATACGTATCAACAATGGCCTTCCAACCGATTTCGTACGCATCCGCGAAATACTGGAGATTGTCGTTGGTCATATACGGAGCTGGATAGTAGATCCGTCCAATCTTGCCTTCCTTGCGAATCTCAATCTTCGAGGCGATAGGATGGATGGAGCTCGTGGAATGATTGATGTACGAAATTGACCCAGTGGGCGGCACAGCCTGCAGATATTGGTTGAAGATACCGTCACGTATGATGTCGTCACGCAGACGACGCCAATCATCCTCGTCGGGGATATGGATGCCCCGCCGTGCGAACAGCGACGCGACTTTCCCGGTCTTCGGTGCCAGCGGTCGCTCGCCGTTCGTGTATTTGTCGAAATAGTTGCCTGCGCCTGTAGGCTTCGCATAGGCGGACCGTTCGAAGCCTACAAACCGTGTCCCGCGTTCGACTGCGAGCTCATGCGAGGCACGGTAGGCATGGTATGCAACGGTCATGAAGTACATGTCGGTGAAGTCGAGAGCTTCCGGTGAACCGTACATGATTGATTCTCTGGCAAGGAATCCATGGAGGTTCATCTGTCCCAAGCCGATGGCATGACCTTCGTCGTTGGCGCGTCGGATGGATGGCACACACGCGATGTCCGTACGTTCCGACACCGAGGTCAATGCGCGAATCGCACGTTCCACAGTTCGTCCCAAATCACCGTCCATCGCTTTGGCGATGTTGAGCGATCCAAGATTGCAGGACACGTCACGTCCCACGTGATCGTAGGACAGATCCTCATGATAGGTGCTTGGCTCCTGCACTTGGAGGATCTCCGAGCACAAGTTGCTCATGGCAATTCGTCCGTCGATCGGGTTGGCTCGGTTCACAGTATCTTCGAACACCATGTACGGGTATCCGGATTCGAATTGCAATTCGGCCAAAGTCATAAAGAACTCTCGTGCGTCGATATAGGTTTTCCCAATGCGTTCATCATCCACCATGTTCCGGTAGTTTTCACTGATGGAAACATCAGCGAAGGGTCTGCCCATGACGCGTTCGACGTCATATGGACTGAACAGGGCCATACGTTCGTGTCTCTTCGCCAGCTCGAATGTGATGTCGGGGATCACTACTCCAAGAGCCAAAGATTTGATACGGATCTTCTCATCCGCGTTCTCACGCTTGGTATCGAGGAAATGCATGATGTCCGGATGATGAGCGCTGAGGTACACCGCACCGGCACCCTGTCTAGCGCCCAACTGGTTGGCATAGCTGAAAGAATCCTCAAGCAGTTTCATCACAGGCACAATGCCGCTGGACTGATGTTTGATGCGCTTGATGGGCGCGCCGGCCTCACGCAGATTGCTAAGCAACAGCGCGACGCCTCCACCTCGCTTACTCAACTGCAATGCGGCGTTAATGCCACGCGATATGGACTCCATGTTGTCTTCGATACGTATGAGAAAACAGCTGACCGCCTCTCCACGCTGCGCTTTACCGAGGTTGAGGAAAGTGGGCGTCGCCGGTTGGAAACGCCCTGATACAAGTTCTTCGAAATACGATTCGGCAGCCGCATGGTCGCCGGCGGCAAGCGCGAGCGCAACGGCGGCTGCGCGTTGCGGGAAGTTCTCCAGATATTGTTTGCCGTCGAAAGTTTTCAATGCGTATGAGCGGTGGAACTTGAAGGCTCCGAGGAATGTATCAAATTCGAAGCCGCACTCATCCACGTTGCGGTAGAACCTGTCAAGGAATTCGGTGTCATATTGGGCAAATACGGATTCGTCGTAGTAACCGTCTGCGATGAGCCGACTGAGTCTGTCTTGCGTAGATTTGAAGTGGACGGTGTTCGGCAGCACATGCTTTTCGACGTACTCGCGTACGGCTTGAAGGTCTTTATCAAATTGGATGCGCCCCTGCTTGTCGTAGAGATTCAGCATCGCGTTAAGAGAGTGCCAGTCATGGGCGCGATCGTAGGAGGTTATAACGTCGGTTGCTACGTGTGGTGTCGTTGAATCTTTTGGCATGGTTATCGTTGTTCCTGTTGTGTGTATTCGTCGAAAAATCTGCGCAGTCCTTCGCGCACGGCCGTAGTGTCTTCCGGAGTGCCCATCAGTTCGAACCGGTAGAGTAGCGGTACGCGGCATTTAGCCGCGATGATGTCACCTGCGATGCCGTAGGCTTCGCCGAAGTTGGTGTTACCCGATGCGATGACTCCGATGATGCCACTGCGGTTGCGTTCATCATTGAGGAATCGTTTGACTTGCACGGGCACTGCTTTGCCGATTGTTCCTCCGCCGTATGTAGGTGTCAGCAAGACATAGGGCTCATCCACATGCAGTTCCGGCTCATCCGGCCGCAGCGGAATGCGCATTACGTGGATGCCGAATTCATCCAATCGGCATCCCTCAACGAAGCGTGCCGTATTGCCCGATGCCGACGAGAAGTACACCAGCGCGCTCACCGGCAGCGAGCCTCCAGCTCGTGGATTTTGTCGGGACGATACCCGGACCAGGATTCGTCGTCTGCGATGATGACTGGCATCTGCCGCCATCCTTCGTTCCGCAATCTGTCGGAAATACGTGCGTTGGCCGTAATGTCGACAGTCGTATACGGAAGGCCTCGTTTGTCCAATTGGCGTTTTGTCGCCGTGCATTGCGGGCAGTTTGCTTTGGTGTATAACGTAATGTTCATGTTCCACGTCCTTTCACGACCGTACGTCGTTGGTACGTGGCACACATTATCCGAACGAAAATAAAAATCAAGACCACAACATACAGTGTCTCGTCACATTTTCAAACACTATATACGGCGTGTTTCCAGCATTGGCAACAGTTTTGAAGTTCTAGAGCAGGACGTGGGCCGGATTTGTGGGATTTTTCACATCGGATGCAATCGTTCTTCACTAAAAGCCCCATGCCATAAAAGGCATATAGGAACCAGGGTCTTATTCTCCTTCGGGAACCCAGCCGTCACTCACTCAAGTTGACCTTGGACGCCCAATCATGCACTAACCGCAGAAAAGACAGACATCCCGCACCCCGGCAACGCAGATTCAGGTTTCTTTGCAGAAATCCGCAGAGATTCTTTCGGCACACTTTTCGACCGATCTGGGAGGCATCCAACATACCATACCGACCAACGGTATGTATAATGTTGGTGTATTCGACTCCACCATTGAAGGAGAGGCATATGGCGCGCAATGCACACCCTGAGGTGACGCGACAGCGAATCCTTGACGCCGCGAAAAAGCTGTTTGCGCAAAAGGGGTATGAACGCACCACGATTCAAGATATTCTCGACGAGCTCGAGGACCTCAGCAAAGGCGCTATCTACCATCATTTCAAAAACAAAGAAGCGATGCTGCATGCGCTAGTAGATTCCGACAACGAACGACTTCTTCCCCAAGCAAATCAAGAGGATGACTCACGAAACGGATTGCAAAAACTACGCAATTCGCTCATGCTGCAGATTACCGACGCCGAACATATGACCCTCATGCGCGATGCATTTCCCCTGCTGAACGACCCGAAAATCCTCGCCGAAAATCTTCGCATCTGGCGAACCGACAGCACTAAAATCGCATACGACTTCATCCAGGAGGGGTTAAAGGACGGTTCAATCACAACCGAATACCCTCAAGAAGCCGCGGAACTTTTTTCACTGCTGTTCAATTACTGGCTAGCCCCAAACTTCTACCCCATCACTACCCTTAGTGAATTCAAGCATCGCATCCACTGTCTTGGATTGATTATGGACTCGCTCGGAGTTCCACTTATCGATCACGCCAGTGATATGGAAGATCGGCTTGCGGAAGGCTTCTTCCTACTCGCCAGCAATCCGCAATAAAAGCTCGGCAATGTCAATCTATCTTTATTTGTACCGTTTTTTCATACCGTCAGTCGGTATCGAAAGGAATGACATGAAAAACTCGTCAGAAACGACGCTCCAATCCAGCTTGCGCTCTGCAAACTTCATCCTGCTTGTACTCGGTCAAGGCATTTCCTTGTTCGGCAATACCATGCTCCGATTTGCCATGTCCATGTGGGTGCTGGACGAAACCGCATCATCCACGACCTTCGCCACCGTGCTGACCATATCCGTCATTCCGACCATACTTATCAGCCCATTCGGAGGTATCATGGCCGACCGAATAAGCAAACGTGCCATGATGGTGGCGCTCGATATCATCTCAGGAATCGTCACACTGCTCGCGACTGTGTTTTTCGCACTATCCGGATTCAACATTCTCGCCATCGCCATCATGCAGGTAGTGTTGGCTGTACTCGATGCGATGGAAACTCCCGTCGTACAATCCGCACTGCCACAAATCATCGGAAGAGAGTCCTCCACTGACCTTCGCCGAGGCACGGCCATCATCAATCAAGTGCAGCAGCTCAGCCAATTACTCCCGAGTTTCCTAGGCGGCGTGATGTACGGGCTGGTTGGCATTCGACCGATGATGCTCATCACCGCAGCATGTCTTATGTCGGCAGCCATGGTTGAATGCTTCATCAGACTCGCGAAGCCCCTATCGAATCAAGATGATACCGGCATCTGCCTGCTCGGCGTCATTATTGGCGATATGCATTCGGCGACCGCTTTCCTGCTTCGCAAGGAGCCGACCGTAGCACGATTAGCCGGTGTTTGCACATGGATTAATCTGATACTGACTGGATTCAGTTCAGTAAGCTTTCCTTACATTATTCGAACTACGTTAGGCTACGATGCGGCGACATATGGTCTATGCGATGGCATTATCGGCATTGCCGGCATAGCGGGAACATTCATTGCTGGATGTTTCGCCAACCGTTTGAAATCACAAAACGCCCCTTCGTTGTTGTTCGTGGAAAGTCTTATGCTGCTTCCGCCGGCCATCGCTTTCCTGCTTCCATGTTCAACGCAAACCAAGCTCATCATGCTGGTATTCTGCACTGCGGTAGTCATAATCTCCGTTGATTTCTTGAACCTCATTCTCGTGCCATCTATTCAGATGAGGACGCCAACCGCGTTTACCGGCAAGGTCATGGCCATTATTTCATCGTTGACGATATGCGCCCAGCCACTCGGGCAAATGCTTTACGGATGGCTGCACGCACATTGCACGGTTTGGCTTATTCTACTGATCTCAGCACTGGCATCACTACCCTTGGCATGGCTGGCTCACCCACTGTTTACGCACCTTGACGATACGATTTCCAAGTAAGGCAGGGTGACGAACGAGCAGCGGTCATTTGACTGCTTGGTTCAGCGGTCCGCGGCGTTTCATCCATGTATCGAAGCCGAGGCAAATCAACACTAAATTGCGCCAAGAGCCACATCTGCCGGACCAAGATGAAAATATCCCATGAACAGATAGACGAGTGCGATATTGAAACACTGATTCCCAAGCTGGCCGGAGCCACTTGGCTGAATCACTATCTTGAGAGCCTGCCGAATCTGGAAAGCCCAGAAACAGATGTGCAGACAAGTTATCAGCATGCGACGTTCAACGGTTGACATCTGTTATACAGGAATGTTCGATCGGGGTTCTTTGGCACGGCATATCCAAAATTGCTACACCTATGCGGATCCGACGCCCATGCTGGTGGAAGTGAATTGCGTAAACGAGAAATTCTGACTGACATCCACACAGAAGTTCACCACAGATAGATACGTGAAAGCATTTCGCGAATTGTTGGAGCAATACGGCATAGCATGCACCGAGATTGAAGAGACAGAGCTCATCAGAACGTTCCTCCATTCAATCTCGGCGCAACCATGATACATACGCTTTGACGTTCGCAATCTAAGAGGCCGATCAGTCGCCGACTGAAACCGGCCTCTCCTCGTTTCCTCCCGTCTCATCCACGCTTCCCATGTATGGATCCATCAGATCGATATATTCTTTCGCGTCATGAGCTAAAAGCGCACGCGTGGCACGTAGGGATTCGACATCTCTCGGAAAGCGGTACAGCGCAACCATTGTCGACAGATCCCTAAGCCCGTTACAGGTGTCCATTAATTGTTTCTTCTCCTTTCGCGGTGCGAAAAGCGCATCATCCCTACTTTCCGGTTCCGGGAAGCAGATATACCCTCCCAATGTCATCACCAACCCCATCCCTTTAACGGATTCAGTCGTTCGTCTCAGACTTTCCACTCCCTGCTGGAACATCTTGTCATCACGGGTCCGGAACCCTTCAGTAAGGGGCCGCGAGCCCACTGCCCCCAACAACGACAGGGCAAGATCATGCAGGTACAGCGGATCCTCCCAAATGTTCGTCACCTGATATGCGCCCTTCTGGTAAACGCGCTCCATGATTTGCGAAGCTGATTCAGTCTGCTTGTTCCACAAAACACGATACGCTTCCACGATTTTCCCCGCATCGTACAGATACCGCGCATCCATACACGCCGGATATTCAAGCAACATGGATTCGGCAAGGTCGGCATTGCAAGCATAGTCCAGATCGGCTTGAATTCTAAGATCGCGCAGATGGTCGCACAGATTGCGATAGGAGAAGTCTTCATCGCATCCGGAATCCACCACTTTCGGATCGTCCCTCAGCATGCACATGCCGATACCGCCATATCCAAGCACCATCAACGCAACCTCGGCCGCACGCGGCTCTTCCTCACCCCAACGCAGCAGACTGTATGCGGCCAGCCAGTATACTTCCTGCAAATATTCAGCCATGCAGGCCAGTCTCTTCTTTTTGCCAGTAACGTATTTTCCGCCCTTTTTCTTGCTTCTCCGAAACACATCCTTGGTGCAGGTCAATCCAATCTGGAATGGCATTCTGCTGCTGGGCCTTTGCAAAGCCACCGCCATCGAAGCGTCATTGATCATTTCATAGAGCCAAACGCTCATACCGTACTTACGCACGATGTTACGGCATCCATCAAGAAAATTCGCATCATGCTCAACCAGATCATAATCGAACGAAATCATGGCCCACGCCAGATTCGCCACCCATGATGTGCTGCAGAATAATTCTTTCCCCAGTTCACAGACTTTTTCGTCAAAAAGCGAAAGAGGCCCGATTTCACCGTATTCATCGTGGATTTTCCCCAATTCCGCAAAATATTTGCCAGAACTGTATCCATCAAAACGCTCGATAAGTTCTTCGATCGTTGCCAAAAATCCCTGTTCATCCATATGGAACGGGCCAGTGATTATTTCCGCCATGTGCAACTCCTTTGTTGTAGGGTGCACCTACTGTCTCATATTCAAATCATCTTGCGCCACCGAACCTTGGAAATCTGTGGATATGTGGAAAACTCCACCCATATCCACAGGCGAATAACAACTGTGGATAACTCACAATTCGCATGCAACAGACCTGATCTTACGAAAACCACCATATGCAAAAAGGTCCCTTCCATCACTGGAAGAGACCTTTCAGGAAAGCATCAATGCAACGTTTCAGCTGTTAGTTGATGAGCTCCTTGACTGCCGCGATAACGGCCTGCAGGCTGGACTTGGCGTCGCCGAAGAGCATCTGCGTGTTGTCTTCGAAGTACAGCTCGTTCTGGATGCCGGCGTAACCGGTGCCACGGCCACGCTTCATGACCACCACGTTCTGCGCCTTGTCGACGTCGAGGATCGGCATGCCGGAAACCGGGGTGCCCGGCTTGCGGGCGGCCGGGTTGGTCACGTCGTTGGCGCCGACCACCAGAGCCACGTTGGCCTGCGGGAACTGCGGATTGATGTCATCCAGGTCGACGAGCTCCTCATACGGGACGTTGGCCTCGGCGAGTAGCACGTTCATATGGCCAGGCATACGGCCTGCCACCGGATGGATGGCGTAGGAGACTTCGACACCATGGTCCTTGAGCAGGGTGCCAAGGTCAGCGAGCTCACGCTGGGCCTGGGCCTGGGCAAGACCGAAGCCCGGCACGAAGATAACCTTTTCGGCGTAGACGAGCTGGACGGCCAGATCGTCGGCGGAGGTTTCCTTCATGGTGCCCTCCGGCCCCTCTCCGGCGCCCGCCGCAGAATTGGAGCCGCCGAAGCCACCAGCCAAGACGGACAGCAGCGGACGGTTCATAGCCTTGGAC
>OGOJ01002264.1_pt1 | contig 12416 bp, 10 predicted proteins | sample 1552601 | NCBI WGS metagenome assembly OGOJ01 (sample SAMEA2580184, study PRJEB22360) | human gut metagenome | biome: human gut; feature: human-associated habitat; material: faeces | place: Denmark | collected 2008/2010
AATAAGATGCGGCGCAATGCTGTTTTTCATCTGCCCTGCGGCAGCCGCCGCGGGAGTGATTACCGGGAAACTTGGCGGACGCCTGTCGGACACCGTTTCATACGTCGTGCTCATCAACATTGCGGTAGCGGTCGTCATTCCTCTGGTCATACCTATATTCAATACTGAGTCGGACGCGACCTTCTTCGAGAGTTTCATCGCGATCTGCATGAAGATTTTCCCGCTGCTGGTTTTCCCGCTGCTTCTGGCATGGCTCATCAGATATACTGCCCGGAGATTCCAGCGCTGGCTGATGAGATACACTGAATGGGCTTTCTATTTCTGGGGCATTTCGCTGACATTGGCGATTTTTCTTGCCACCAGAGCATTGGTACTCAGCCATATATCTTTCTGGATAGTAGTGCTGATAGGTGTCATTTCGCTGGCTTGTACGGTCATCCAGTTCGGTGTCGGAAAAGCCGCCGGAAGAGTCGGAAGGAAGGAGTCGGAAGAAGAACGGTCTTCTGATGAAATCACCTCCGGCCAGGCACTTGGACAGAAAAACACCGGCTTTCTGATATGGCTCGGCTATTCGTATCTGACTCCAGTGACTTCCGTCGCAGGAGGACTGTACAGCGTATGGCAGAACATCATCAATTCCATCGAGCTTTACGAGAAGGGGCATAAAGGCAAGTAAGTTTTTCTTGCAATGCATGTGTAAAATGATTAAATTTGCACTCTTTAAGGAAAACTTGATTTCGAAAAACAAAAACCTGTTTTAAAAATATGTTAGAGAACAAAAAAAGGGTGTACCGCTTCGGTGGCAAGACTGCTGAAGGCAATGGCACCATGCGCGAACTCCTTGGAGGAAAAGGAGCTAACCTGGCCGAGATGAACCTGCTCGGCATGCCGGTTCCGGCTGGTTTCACTATCACAACTGAGTGCTGTGCAGAGTATTACGCTCTGGGCGGAGGCTATTCAGATGAATTGAAACAAGAAGTGGCTGAAGCACTTGAGGCTACGGAGAAAATCATGGGCAAGAAATTCGGCGATCCTAACGATCCGCTCCTCGTGAGCTGCCGTTCAGGCGCAAGAAGTTCAATGCCTGGTATGATGGACACCATCTTGAACATCGGACTTTGCTCTGAGACTCTTCCGGGAATGATCAAGAAGACCGGCAACCCTCGTTTCGTTTACGATGCTTACCGACGCCTCATCATGATGTACTCAGACGTCGTTATGGAGAAAGCAGAAGGCATTGAGCCTGAGGACGGTAAGGGAATCCGCCAGCAACTCGACAAGATGATGTCAGAGCTCAAGGCTGCCAAAGGTTATGCCTCTGACACCGATATCACGGCTGAAGAGCTCAAGGATCTTTGCGACCAGTTCAAGGCCAAGGTTAAAGAAGTTCTCGGCGTAGATTTCCCTGACACTGCAAAAGAGCAGCTTTGGGGTTCTATCGGCGGCGTATTCAAGTCATGGAGCGGAAAACGCGCCGTTACATATAGAAAGATTGAGAAAATTCCAGATGACTGGGGCACAGCAGTGAACGTACAGTCAATGGTATTCGGCAATATGGGCAATACTTCCGCTACAGGTGTTGCGTTCTCACGTAACCCTGCAAACGGAGACAACAAGTTCTACGGTGAGTGGCTTATCAATGCCCAGGGAGAGGATGTCGTAGCAGGTATCCGCACCCCTAACCCGCTCAACGAGGCTACCAAGACAGAGAAGAACAAGGATCTGGAGTCACTTGAAAAGGCAATGCCTGAGGTTTACAAGGAGCTCGACGAGATCAGAATCAGACTTGAGGAGCACTTCCACGATATGCAGGACATCGAGTTCACCATCCAGGAGGGTCACCTCTGGATGCTCCAGTGCCGTATCGGCAAGAGAACCGGTCTCGCTGCCCTCCAGATGGCGATCGACATGCTCGAAGAGGGTATGATCGACGAGAAGACCGCCGTAATGCGTGTTTCTCCTGCACAGCTCGACGAGATTCTCCACCCAATCCTCGACCCTGCTTCTGAGAAGAAGGCCAAAGTTATGGCACAGGGTCTTCCTGCATCTCCGGGCGGAGCGGTAGGAACACTCGTGTTCACTCCTGAGGATGCCGTAAAGGCCGCCGCAGATGGCAAGAAGGTCATCCTCGTCCGTGAAGAGACTTCTCCTGAGGACATCGAGGGTATGCGCGCAGCTGCAGGTATCCTTACCATCCGTGGAGGTATGACTTCACACGCTGCTCTCGTAGCACGCGGATGGGGCAAATGCTGTATCGTAGGTTGCGATGCTATGCACATTGACCTCGAAAACAAGATCGTGACTTTCGCCGGCCACGACAAGCAGTTCAAGGAAGGCGACTGGTTCAGCCTCAACGGCACCAAGGGTCTCGTCTACAACGCACAGATCGAGACGATGGACGCTTCCGAGAATCCGCTGTTCGTGAAGTTCATGGCTCTCGCCGACAAGTTCCGCAAGCTCGGAATCCGTACCAATGCCGACACACCTGAAGATGCTGCAAAGGCTCTTTCATTCGGCGCCGAAGGTATCGGTCTGTTCCGTCTTGAGCACATGTTCTACGGCAAGAATTCAGAGACTCCGCTTGCAAAACTCCGCAAGATGATTCTCTGCGATACAGATGAAGAAAGAAAGGAAGCACTTACAGAGCTTGAACCATTTATCAAGGCTTCTGTAAAGGGCACTCTCAAGATTATGGACGGCAAGCCTGTAGTATTCCGTCTGCTCGACCCTCCTCTCCACGAGTTCGTTCCTAGAACTGATGAGAAGAAAGCAGAATTGGCCAAAGAGCTCGGCGTAACCGTAGAGGAAATCGAGAAACGTGGCGAGTCCCTGCACGAGGTAAACCCTATGATGGGTCACCGTGGAGTACGTCTTCACGTGTCATTCCCTCTGATTGCAGAGGTCGAGTACAGGGCGATCTTCACAGCTACTGCAGAACTTCAGGCAGAAGGTTTCAACCCGATTCCTGAAATCATGATTCCTGTAACAATTTCAGCTCGTGAGCTCAGCTTCCAGAAGGCTATTTGCGACAGGGTAAAGGCAGAGGTTGAAGGCAAGTACAGCACCACCATCCACTACCAGTTCGGTACAATGATCGAAATCCCTCGTGCCGCTCTTACCGGTGACAGGATGGCCCGTACCGCACAGTTCTTCTCATTCGGTACCAATGACCTCACACAGATGACATTCGGTTTCTCACGTGATGACGTAGGAACATTCATGGGCGAATATCTCGGAAACAAGCTTCTGGACGCAGATCCGTTCAAGACTATCGACACCAAGGGTGTAGGCAAGCTCGTGGAATATGGTATCCAGAGCGGACGTTCCAAGAGACCTGAGCTCAAGTGCGGTGTCTGCGGAGAGCACGGTGGAGATCCTGATTCCATCAAGTTCTTCAACAAGATCGGCATCGACTACGTATCTTGCTCACCATTCCGTGTTCCTATCGCACGTCTCGCCGCGGCTCAGGCTGCGATTGCACAGAGCAAATAACAGTAACTCATATAGAATTGAGGCTGACCGGATTACATGGCCAGCCTCTTTTGTTTATTCAAGTTTCGGAGTCACCGCCCAAACCAGGGACTAGCACTCGTAAATCCCGCCTTTGCCGAAAAGGTAAGCTTCCACCTCGTCCATAAGGCCTGCGCGATAAATCAGGTCAAGCCGCATGTGATGGACATCAGCATCGACGAGAAGACATCACAGCACATCGAAGAGAAGCAGGCGATCGCAAAGGCCGCCCAGACATTGATAAAACCGGATGACGCCATAATCCTGGCATCAGGTTCCACCGTTACCGCATTCGCCGAGAAACTGGAGCCGAACGGCATGATCAATGTCGTGACCCCGTCATTGGGCATCGCGGTCCTCATGCACAGCAGGAGCAATGCCAAGGTATTCATCCTGGGAGGAGCATTGTACAAAAACTCTTTCTCCGTGCGCGGCGAGTATGCGGTAGAAGGATTGAAAAACGCCAGCTGCTCAAAGCTTTACATCGGCTGCGACGGCATTGACCTCGCTTCAGGCGTGACATGTGCGACGATCGAAGAGGCCGAGCTCACAAGCGCCATGATGAAAGCGGCTTCACAGACGGTCGTGCTTGCGGATTCATCGAAATTCGGCAGACGCGGATTCGGAAAAATCGGCAATATCGAAGACATTGACATCATCATTACCGACAAGGGAATGCCGGAATCATTGAGAGAGAAAATCGAGGATGCAGGTGTGCAGATTATAATTGCCGATGAATAGGAATATTCGGGAAACAGCGTTCCAGCACAGCATCAAATTCAGATACACACGGACCGGAATCCATGAAAGAGGTTTCCCGGTCCGTATTTTTATAAAGGCCGAAGATTCTGGTGCAATGCCTGACCGCCGAGTGAATGTCGTGGGAGGAAAATATTATGGCCGGAGCATTCTCGCACCTGACGATGTCCGACAATGTCTGCAGCACCGTTTCACGCGCTTCCACATCCAGGAATGCCGTCGGTTCGTCCAGCAGAACCACTTCAGCATTTCTCGCCACGGCTGCCGCTATGCAGACTTTCTGGAATTCGCCGTCACTCAACGTAGAAATATCCCTATCCGCAAACTCCTGTATATCAAGCATTGACATAGAGCCGTCGATGCGCGCCTCCAGTTCTTTGCCGATCCTTCCCAGCCAGTCCGTCTCCTGAAAAGTCGTAAGCCCGATGAACTTTTTCACGGTAAAGCCGGCCACCTTAGGGATGCGCGACGGGACCAGCACAGCCTTTCCGCCGCCGGGATTCCGGACAGTTCCTCCAAGAGGTTTCTGCAGCCCGGCCAGCGTCCGGAGCAATGTACTCTTGCCCATGCCGTTTCCGCCGCAGAGCAGCACGCACTCCCCCGGCCCTACCGCGAACGATAGGTTACGGATCAATGCCTTGCCGTCATACCCGACAGAAAGTCCTTCAGCCAGCAGTTTCCACGCCATAATTATTTCTTGCCTACAGGTATGTCAATCACGTATTTTTCATCGAAAATCGGGTCATTCACCCAATCCTGGATTTTCCATGTGCGGACTGCACCGGGCTGAATGCCGGCAATCTGCATCATATGGCAGAGTTCTTCGGCAAAATCTCCACCTTTAAGATAGAAGATATCGCCGGTATACTTTCCCGCCACCCAAGGATAAAAATTATCCAGCGCCGTGACTGCGCGTGAAACCACGTAATCAAACTTCTGAGGCAATGATTCCGCACGGGCATTGACCACTGTAACATTTTGAAGACCAAGGGATTCCGCAACAGCTTTCGCCACGATGGTTTTCTTGCCGACCGAGTCGCAGAGAAGGAAATTCACTTCCGGGAACAGCACGGCAAGCGGTATTCCCGGAAAACCGCCTCCTGTTCCGAGATCAAGCACATTGATTCCCGCTCCAGGTATCCGCCACGTTTCGAAAATTTCAGGGCGCATCGTTTTCAGATATTGCGCAATCGCCAGTGAATGAAGCACATGCCTGATATACAAGCTGTCGATATCCTTGCGGGAAATGACATTGATCCTGGCATTCCAGTCATTGTAGAGGGGCTCCATCGCACGGAACATCGATTCCTGCCCCGGCGTCAATTCCGGGAACGACCCGCGCACGAGGGTGACAAATTCATTGACATTCATAACTATTCTTCCTCCAGCATTTTACGGATAATCTGGGCGCGGGCGCGGTTTATCCTTGTCTTGACGGTGTTGAGCGGCAGATTGGTCTTCTCCGCGATTTCCTTGTAGCCGAGATTGTCCACATAGCACATTTGCGCGACTTCCCTATAAAGTTCAGGCAGGCCGCTGATGCAGTTCAGGAATGTTTCATGGTCCTGTGCGGAAATTATGTATTCTTCCGGGCTCAGCTGGCCGTCGGCGACATTGTCCGCCTTGTCATTGGTCATATCTATGGACGAATTGTCGATGACCTTGCTCTTGTTGGTCGCCAAAGTCTTGTGGTCCAATGCCTTGTTCTTGGCAATGGCAAAGAGCCACGTGGAAAACTTCTTGCCTTGGTCGAAAGTGCAGAGCTTCTGGAAAGCTCTTTCGAAGCTCTCTATGCAGATGTCCTCCACCTCGATGGGGTCGCTGACAATCTTTCCGATAATCGAGCAGACAGCCATCTCATATTTTGCGTGCAATGCTGAAAATGCCGTCTGATTGCCGTCCAGAGCCATCCGGACCAGCACATCATCATTCACACTAGTGAGCTTCGAGCCAGTTTTTGCCATAATTGCATTCTACAGTTAAAGGAACGGACAATTCTGTGACGTGCTCCATCTGTTCCTTGACGATGGACATCAGTGTATCTATTTCATCATGAATGGTGTCGAACAGCAGTTCATCATGGATTTGCAGCACCATGCGGCTCTTCAGCCCGGCCTCAAGCATCTTCCTGTCGACATTGATCATGGCCATTTTTATGATGTCGGCGGCGGTTCCCTGGATAGGGGCATTGACCGCGGTCCTTTCAGCAAGCGCCCGCACGGTGGCATTGCGGGAGCTGATGTCGGGGAGGTAGCGGCGGCGTCCGAACAGCGTTTCGACATAGCCGTTTTCGCGTGCCGAAGCTACGGTATCGTCAATGAATGAGCGGATTGCGGGGAACGCGGCGAAATAGTCGTCGATAAGTTTCTTCGCCTCCGTCCTGGAAATTCCAAGCCTCTGCGCCAGTCCGAATGACGATATGCCGTACATGATGCCGAAATTGGCGGTCTTGGCAATCCGTCGCTGGTCCGGAGTAACTTCGTCATGGCTTATACCGAAAATCTTCTCCGCCGTAGCTGAATGGATGTCGCGCCCTTCACGGAAAGCTTGTATAAGATGCTGATCCTGACTGATATGCGCCATTATGCGGAGTTCTATCTGGGAATAATCCGCAGAGACGATGACGCCATCCGGTTCGCCTGCCACAAAGGCCTTCCTGATTTCCTTTCCGCGTTCCGTCCTGATAGGGATGTTCTGGAGATTCGGATTCGATGAACTGAGTCGGCCTGTGGCGGTAAGTGCCTGATTGAAAGTCGTATGCACTCGTCCGTCCGATGGCGACACGAAGGACGGGAACGGCTCTATATATGTGGAGAGCAGTTTCTTTACCGCACGGAATTCCAGAATCTCATCGATTATCGGATGCTTGTCTTCCAATGCCATGAGGGTCGCCTCATCGGTAGGATAGCTGCCCCGTCCCGTCTTTTTAGCTTTCGGGTCCAATGCCAGTTTATCGAAGAGGACTTCGCCGACTTGCTTGGGTGAGGATATGTTCAATTCCGGCTCGTCAGCCATTTCACGGATGCGGGCCTCCCTTTCGCTCATTTCCTTGCGCAGACCGGCCGCAAATTCGTCCAGCTGCCTGAGATCCACCTTCACGCCGTCACGTTCCATCTTCGCAAGGACGAGCATAAGCGGTTCCTCAATGTCGGAGTACAAATGACCGAGTGAGTTGTCTTCCAATTCCTTACGCACTTTCAGACCCGTCAGGACAGCAGCGGCGGAATCACGGACGGCATCATGGCCGTCATCTTCGGCCGGCTCATCGAAAAGCGATACCGGTTCTTCCTGCTTTTCTTCAATGTCCGCGTACATATCCACATCCAGATAGCTTTTCGCCAGAATTTCCGGCTTATGGCTCTTCTCCGGATTTATGAGATAGTGCATCAGGCTGATGTCCAGCAAGTTGCCGCGAAGGCCAATATTTTCGCCAGCCAACAGGTTCAGTTGTTCTTTCAGATTATATCCGTATTTTTCTATGCCGTCATCTTCCAGAATTACCTTGAAATCGGCCGGTCTCCCATAAGCGGCAGCGACTTCAAGTGTTTCAGGATCAATGCTTACGGCTACAGCTGCCGAGTCATTGTCATTGATCCGGACCGCTGCGGCTCCGGCCTTGGAGGCCATTGTCAGGATTTCATTGACCTGAACTTCGGTGATTTCCATTTTCCTGCCGCGGGAGATTTCAGCTGCGGGCATGTCGCCGCCGGATTCGGGGATCAGTTTCTTCAGCGAATTGAATTCGTATTTCGCGAAGAGGTCGGCTACTTCCGGGGTGAAACGGAGATTCACGTGCATGTCCTCATGCGGGAGATCCATGTCGGTCTTTATCGTGACGAGCTGATGGCTCATCCCGATATGTGGCTCAGCTTCACGGAATTGCGCCTGCTGGCGTGGTGTCAGTTCGTCAATATGCCGATAGATGTTCTCCACGGTGCCGTACTTCGAAATAAGTTTCCCCGCACCGACTTCGCCGATGCCTTTCACGCCGGGCACGTTGTCGGCCGTATCACCGCAGAGGGTAAGCATTTCAATGACTTGTATCGGCGAGGATATGCCGTATTTCTCGCATACCGCCTTGGAGTCCAGGACAATGTTTTCGCCACCGACATTTCCGGGCTTTACCTGATAGATGTTTTCGTCCACCAGCTGGCCGTAGTCCTTGTCGGGAGTGACCATGTAGACTTCCTTTCCCTGTTTCGCCTCACGTTTCGCCATGGAGCCGATGACGTCGTCCGCCTCGAAGCCGGGCACCATCAAAGTCGTGATGCCAAGTGCCTTGCATATTCCGATGAGCGGTTCAAGGGAGTCAATGACAAGCTGCGGGGTCTCTGCACGGGTGGCCTTGTATTCCGGATACATCTGGTTTCTGAACGTTCCACCCGGCGGGTCGAACGCTACGGCGATATAGTCCGGATGTTCTCTGGAGATCAGTTCCAGAATGTATTTGGTAAATCCGAAGAGAATGGACATGTCTGCGCCCTTGGAGTTGATCATAGGGCGGCGCAGGAAGGCATAATACATCTTGAATACCAGCGCATGTCCATCTATAAGGAATAATCTTTCTTTCATTTCTGCCAATGATAATGCTTGATTTTCTCCGCGTCCGCAAATCGGAAGCCGATACGTCAAAGATACGAAAAATTCTTGTAAAAAATTTTGTATTTAACTCTAAAAAGGTTACCTTTGCAATCCTATTTGTGAAAAATATAAAAAAGTAAGATAATGAAAAGAACATTTCAACCATCTGTACGCAAGCGCGTGAACAAACACGGATTCCGTGAACGTATGTCTACCCCTAATGGACGTCGCGTACTGGCTGCTCGTCGTCGTCACGGACGCAAGAAGCTGACTGTTTCTTCTGAAGAGAGATTCTAATATTTCTCTGTAGAAATTTTAAAGAACGGCTACACCTTTCCGGTGCGGCCGTTTTTTGTTTCGCAGCCCATTTCAGTGCCCAGTTCGTTTCGCCTCACTGCCCTCGTTCAGATTAGTACCAGCATCATCCCCTCCAACGTTCTATCTCATCGCTACATTTGGTTCCAATTAAACGTTTTAAATGGAACCAAATGTATTCTCAAACATATTTTGTTCCATATAAAACGTTTTCGCGGAACGAAATAGAAAACACCCGGTCCCACCAGCAGGCAATCCAGTCACTCTATCACAACACCCCAGGTTCCCCCAACCACTTTGCAACACCAAAACCTTAATTTCTCTGCCAGCTTAGTCACTTTGATCATTTTGTCACACTGTGTCGTCATGAAAAAGACTTGCACCCTTTAGAGTATGTTCGTGCTGGACGAACCAAAAAAAAAGCCCCGAAGAGAAATCTCCGGGGCTTTGTGATCCCAATAGGATTCAAACCTATAACCTTTTGATCCGTAGTCAAATGCTCTATTCAATTGAGCTATGGGACCAGTTCAGGTCTAACGACCTGTATTTTGATTCGGCTTACTTTGTATCGCCTTCCTCTTTGAGGATTAACATCTTCTTCTCCTTGATTCTAGCCTTCTTTCCAGAAAGTGCCCTGAGATAGAAGATTCTTGCTCTACGTACGTGGCCAACCTTGTTCACCTCGATTGACTCGATAAATGGTGACTGGAACGGGAAGATTCTCTCAACACCGATACCACCTGAAATCTTGCGGATGGTAAATGTCTTGGTGTACGGAGTAGCACCGCTAATCTGGATAATAACTCCTCTAAACTTCTGGAGTCTCTCCTTGTCACCCTCTTTAATCCTATAAGTAACTGTGACTGTATCGCCACCTTTGAACTTCGGATATGACGCGACTTTCTCGTTTGCAAAAGCCTGGTCTACAATTTTTATCAAATCCATTTCTAAAAACTTTTAATGCGCAACGTTACTTTAATAACCAACGAACGTAAGAGGTTGCCTTGTTAATGGGATTGCAAATGTACTAACTTTTTTTGAATCCGCAATACTTTTTAGAAATTTTCTTTCATTTTATCGAAAAGGTTCCTGTCTTCCCTGCTCAGATCCGGCGTAAAACTGTCACTTGAACGCATTGACTCGATGGCAGACTTCTCGCTGCTCTTGAGTTTCTTAGGAATCCACACAAGGTATTTCACATACAAATCGCCGACACCGGAGCCATAGCCCTTCACGGCAGGCAATCCCCTGCCCCTGAGCCTGACAATCGTACCGGACTGCGTTCCCGGCTCCACCTTTATCTTATAAGTACCGTCGAGACATGGAATCTCCGTCTCTCCGCCGAGGATAGCATCGGTGACAGGGATTATCTTGCTGTAGAACAAGTTCTTGCCCTCCCTCTTCAACGAAGCATGAGGCAGTTCCTCGATCACTACCAGCAAATCACCATTGATTCCGCCGGCCTTGGCCGCATGTCCCTGGCCCTGGAGCGTAAGCTGCATGCCGTCCTCGACACCCGCAGGAATATTGACCTTGACGGTTACTCTCTTGCGCACGAGACCTGTTCCGCCGCATGAACGGCAAGGATTCGTGACAATCTTTCCCTCTCCGCCGCATCTTGAACAAGTCGTATATGTCACTGTCTGCCCGAAGAAACTGTTTGCGACACGCTGTTCCTGACCGGAGCCATGACATACCGGACACGTCTTCACGTCGGAAGCATTGAGAGTACCCTTTCCCGCGCAATCAGGGCATTGTTCGTAACGCTCGATGGTGACTTCCTTGGTCACGCCCTTCGCTATTTCTTCCAATGTGAGGCGCACGCGCGTACGTATGTCACGCCCGCGCACCACTCTCTGCTGACTACGCTGGCCACCGCCGAAACCTCCGAAACCGGAAAATCCGCCGAAGCCACCGAAACCGCCGCCGTTTCCTCCGCTGAAATCGAATCCTGACCCGAACAAATCCTTCAGGATATCATTGATGTCAATGCCGCCGAAACCGCCTGCATTGCCATAGCCGCCTGCAGCAGCTCCGCTGAAACCGAAACGGTCATATTTTGCCCTCTTGTCAGGGTCGCTCAGAACCTCGTAAGCCTCGGACGCCTCCTTGAATTTCTCTTCGGCATTCTTCTTCTCCTCCTCGGTTCCGCTCACCCATCTGTCAGGGTGCCATTTAAGTGCCAGCTTCTTGAAAGCCGACTTTATATCATCGGTGCTGGCATTCTTCTCCACACCGAGCACTTCATAATAATCTCTTTTCTCTGCCATAAATCAGCCTCCTTCCGGGCCAGAAAGCCCGAAAACTATATTCCGACAACAACCTTGGCGTAACGCAATATCTTGCCGCCAAGGGTATAGCCAGTCTCAATTACATCGTAAACAAGACCTTTCTTGTCCTTATCTTCTACCGGCACCTGTGCGACCGCCTCATGGAAATCCGTATCGAACTTCTTGCCTTTGGCCTCGATTTTCTCCAAGCCTCTGGTTTTCAGATACTTCATGAGCTTATCGTAAATCAATCCTGTTCCCTCTTTGGCAGCTTCGTCGCTGGAAGTGTTCAGGATTTCCATTGCGCGCTCACAGTCGTCGAGAACCGGAAGCAATCCCTTGATGGTCTCCGAAGCAGCAGATGAAACAAGTGCAAGCTTTTCCTCTGCCGTGCGTCTGCGGAATGTCTCGAACTCGGCCATCAGACGGACATAGTCATCCTTCTCTTTGGCAAGTTTCTCTTCCACGGATTTCTTCTCATTTTCAAGAGCCGTAATCTTTTCTTCCAGTTTCTTGCATTCCTTATCTTCGCCTTTCTGACAGGATTCTTTCTCACGGCAAGACTTCTTGTCAGTATTTTCACACTCTTTATGCTCAGGACATGGGGTTTCTTCAGACTTTACCTGACTTCCTTTCTTCCCGAGTTCTTCTTCTTTTTGCTTTTTCATATCTTCTTAATCTCTTATATCTTTTGGAAAACAGTCCATAAATGGACGCTATAATAATCACCCACAGCATATTACATCAGATCCTCGGAGCTGGGTCACCTGCCGCGGATCCGCCCCTTCATCAGCAAATTATCTGCCACAGCCGCAGACTGCCAATTTGGCACACGATAGACGCAAGTTTCGCAAGTTGTCAAACTTACTGAACGTTAGTGCGAATTTGAGGGTTGGCTCTCTTCGAAGGATGTAGGCCCAACGCTCTTTTTTTGGGAACGATATACTAGTTTACACTAAATGAAAGAAACGCATCCTATTC
>OGOJ01002266.1_pt1 | contig 12410 bp, 12 predicted proteins | sample 1552601 | NCBI WGS metagenome assembly OGOJ01 (sample SAMEA2580184, study PRJEB22360) | human gut metagenome | biome: human gut; feature: human-associated habitat; material: faeces | place: Denmark | collected 2008/2010
GTTGGTGCGGACCAGCGGGGTTCCAGGCCCGCCGCTGTTTGCAATATTGATGTGAAAAAATTAGTCTTTGAGGTCGACAACAAGGTTGAGCTCGTCGAGCTGCTTCTGGTCGAGCGGAGCCGGAGCGTCGAGCATAACGTCGCGGCCGCTGTTGTTTTTCGGGAACGCGATGCAGTCGCGGATTGAGTCGAGACCGGCGAAGAGCGATACCCAACGATCGAGGCCGTAGGCGAGTCCTCCGTGAGGCGGTGCACCGTATTTGAAAGCGTTCATCAGGAATCCGAACTGCTCCTGTGCTTTCTCCGGAGTGAATCCGAGGATTTCAAACATCTTGGCCTGCAGTTTTGAGTCGTGGATACGGATTGAACCTCCTCCGACTTCCACACCGTTTACGACCATGTCGTAGGCGTCGGCGCGCACGGCAGCCGGATCGGTGTCGAGCAATGGGATGTCCTCATCCTTAGGATGCGTGAACGGATGGTGCATAGCCATCAGACGGCCTTCTTCCTCGCTCCATTCAAACATCGGGAAGTCGACCACCCAGAGGCAAGCGAATTTGTCTTTGTCGCGCAATCCGAGTTGACGTCCCATCTCAAGGCGCAGCTCGCAGAGTTGTTTGCGCGTCTTCATAGCGTCGTCGCCGCTGAGGATGAGGATGAGGTCGCCCGGCTTTGCGTTGAAAGCCTTCGCCATTTCCTGAAGCACCTCCTGCGAGTAGAATTTGTCGACGCTTGACTTCACGTTGCCGTCAGCTTCCACGCGCGCGTATACCATACCTTTGGCACCCACTTGCGGGCGTTTTACAAATTCAGTCAGTTGGTCGAGCTGCTTGCGAGTGTAGGAAGCCGCACCCTCGGCGCAGATTCCGCCGATGTAGGCAGCGTTGTCAAACACAGAGAATCCGTGTCCCTTCATGATGTCCATCAGTTCGACAAACTTCATTCCGAATCGCAGGTCGGGCTTGTCGCTTCCGTAATATTTCATAGCGTCGCTCCAAGGCATGCGCAGGAACGGCTCGTTGAGCTCCACTCCACGAAGCTCCTTGAACAGGTGTTTCGCCATACCCTCAAACATCTCGATGATGTCTTCCTGCTCCACGAAGCTCATTTCGCAGTCGATCTGCGTGAACTCCGGCTGACGGTCGGCGCGCAGGTCCTCGTCGCGGAAGCATTTCACGATTTGGAAGTAGCGGTCGAATCCAGAGACCATTAGCAGCTGTTTCAGCGTTTGTGGCGACTGTGGCAAAGCGTAGAACTGTCCTGGGTTCATGCGTGAAGGCACGACAAAGTCGCGTGCGCCCTCCGGCGTCGAGCCGATGAGCATAGGCGTCTCCACTTCAAGGAAGCCCTTGCTGTCGAGGTAGCGGCGCACCTCCATCGTCATGCGGTGGCGCAGCTCGAGGTTTTTGCGCACGGCAGCGCGGCGCAAGTCGAGGTAGCGGTATTTCATACGGAGGTCGTCGCCGCCATCGGTGTTGTCCTCGATTGTGAACGGCGGCACTTCGCTCTTGTTGAGCAGCGTCATGCTGTCAACGATTATCTCAATTTCGCCGGTAGGCATGTTCGCGTTCTTGCTCGACCGTTCCGACACCTTTCCCGACACTTGGATTACGAATTCCCTGCCGAGGTGGTTGGCAGCCTCGCACAACTGGGCGTCAACCTCGTTGTTGAACACCAATTGGGTGATGCCGTATCGGTCGCGAAGGTCGACAAAAGTCATGCCACCCATTTTTCGGGCGCGTTGCACCCATCCTGCCAGAGTCACAGTCTCGCCGGCGTTTGCCAGGCGGAGTTCTCCACAAGTTTTTGTTCTGTACATATTGTTATATTATATGTTTAAATATTCAAATTCAGAGACAATGCAAAAGTAGTACATTGCCGTGAAAAAAACAAGAGGCAGAGTCTCACGGCTCTACCTCTTCATAGCATATTATGAAAACTTTATTTAAAGGAATTGATTTTCATAAATTATTAGCGGAAGTTTATGATGTTGTTCGTCACCTCCTTGCCGCCCTTGAGCAAAGCCCAGAAGTCGCTTGTCAGCGCCTGGCCGAGCTGCTGCTTGCACATGTTTGCAAGTTGAGCGTCGTCGATTTTGTTTACCGCTGCGTTTTTCTTCACAACAGTGTAGACGAAGAGAGAGTTTGTGCCTTTTACAGGGCCATAAACTTTTCCGACTTTAGCGAACGGTACCTGACCGTCGAGGGCAGCCTCCATGTTAGGATAAGTGCCAACGGTTAAGGTCTGAACCGCGCTGTTCATCAAGCGAGCGTATCCGTTGATGTCGTTTGCCTTTCCGGCATATTTCTTTGCGAGCGCATCCGCCTTTTTGAGGTTGCGCGCCTTCATCTCGCAGTAAGCCTTAGTCTCAGGGTCGGACAACGGACGGAAACCGTCGTCGTAAACTTGAGCGAGAGCCACAACGATGAGCACGTCGTTGTCTTGCTGGATGGCAGACACTTCACCTTCCTTGGCGTCTTTGAAGAGCCAGTGGATAAGTTTCGAAGAGTTCTTCACCGAGTTTCCGAGCATAGCCTGGCTTGAAAGAACGACGTCTCTCATAGCCGTGTATGAGTGTTCGGCCTTGGCAGCGTTGTCGAAGAACGCCTGAGCCGTGTTGTTCTTGTCGAGGAACTTCTGGAGGTCGTTGAGCAAGTTTGCACGAGTGTCCTTGCTTGGGTCGACCACGAATGAAACTTCACCGATGTTGTATACAGTTTTCGGAGCTTTCTTCTCGATAACCTTGCAGATAGCCGCGCCCTTGTCGGTAGAGTCGAGCACGAAATATTCGTCGCCGGCAGCGAGAAGTTTAGCCTTCTGCTCATCAGTCATGGCACCCTGCTGCAAAGCGGCGAAGATGTCGATTTCAGTAGTGTCGGCCTTAACGTCCTTAACAGTCTTTCCGGCGTTGAGGTCGGCAAGGGCAGCGTCCTGTTTCTTCTTGTCGCCTTCCACCGGAGCCACGACAACCTTTACAGAGTCGATTTCTGAGTTCTTAGAGAGGAGACGGTAGATGGTGCGGTTGTCGCCGCGAGTGTAGATTTTAGAGATTTGACCAACGGCAGCAGAGTCGGCAAACTGCTTTGCGTCCATACCGAGGCTTGCGAGCTCGCTTTGACGCGCTTTGCGCTCGTTGATTGACAGCTCGTTGAACTGGCGCACGCCCTCAAGACCCTGAGAAGCGTGGAGAGCAGAGTCGACTCTTGCGAGGAACTTGTCGGCTTTCTGCAAGTCGGCGGCAGAAGGAGCCACAGGCACAGTGATGTAGTAAGCCAGGCGTGCCTCCTCGTCGAGAGCGAAGCGGTTCTTTTCAGCGTTGTATACAGCCTTGATTTCCTCGTCAGAAACCTTGTAGTCGTCATCCTTCAACGAAGCGTAAGGAATAGCCACCATCTGCACATCGTAAGAGTTCATGCGTTGAGCCTTCATCGCCTCGATTTCGAGCGCGTTTGCTTGCACGGCTCCTTGGAATAGCATACCGAATTTAGCTTGTTTCAACTGCTCAGTAGCGTCGTTTTCCTTAGTTAGCCACCAGTCCTGCGCAGCCTTCACCTGCTCGGAAGTCAAACCGAACTGGTTAGGGTTGAAGATGATTTTGCGGATGCTCTGCACCATCATCTCCTGCGAAGCAGCGTTGCCGAGGAGCGCGTTTGCCTTCTCGTTTCCCGCCAGGCTCTGAGCGAGCTGACCGAGGGTCTGGGCGAAGTCCTGGTCGCGCATTGCCATTTGTTTGTACATATAGTTTGACAGCTCGGCGTCAGTGACATCGATTCCGAGAGCGTCATACTCCTCATTGAAGAGCGTTTCCTGAATCATCGTTCCGAGCACTTGGTTCTGCACCGTAGCAGCGTCCTGCTGAGAAGCGTTTTTGTTTTGTTCAGTAAATTCGCTGTAGCGTTGCTGGAACGCCAGATAGTCGATTTTTTCGCCATCGACCTTAGCCACCGTAGTGCCGTCACCAAAGATGTTGCGGCCAGAGTTCAAGAAATCACCGATGATGAACGCCACAAGCGCCGCACCGATGATAACGAGCAGAAGTACGGATCTTTTCCGGATTTTCTCTAATGTTGCCATTTACTTATTTGTTTTTTAATTTTTTCCTTGATTAATAAAAAAGTGCTACACGAAGTAGCACGCAAAGATAGCGATTTTTGCCAACAACACAATAAGTAATAATAATTTTCTTTGAAAATCGGTGGATAAGTAGTAACTTTGCGGGCGAAAACAAATAATTATGTGGAAAAATTTGGCTGCTTGCAACCACAATAAAAAATGCTAAAACTGCGATTCTCCCCACGATTCTCAGCAAATTAGCTTCCACTTTAAACATTAAGCTTTAAGGACAGATGAACTATCTATTTACATCAGAATCAGTATCTGAAGGCCATCCAGACAAAGTGGCCGACCAGATTTCGGACGCAATTGTCGACAAATTGTTGGCATACGACCCCCAGTCGAAAGTGGCGTGCGAGACCCTTGTCACAACAGGGCAGGTTGTTATCGCCGGAGAGGTCAAGTCGGAAGTCTATATCGACTTGATGGACACTACCCGTCGCGTAATCAACGAGATAGGCTATAACAAGAGCGAGTATAAATTTGACGGCGAGTCATGTGGTGTGCTCAACGCCATCCATGAGCAGAGCGCCGACATCAACCGAGGCGTAGAGCGCGAAAATGCGGACGAGCAAGGCGCCGGCGACCAGGGAATGATGTTTGGCTATGCCTGCAACGAGACCGAGAACTACATGCCGCTGACCCTCGACCTCGCCCATACAATCCTCCGCGAGTTGAGCGCCATCCGCCGCGAGCATAAGGAAATGACTTATCTGCGTCCCGACTCCAAGAGCCAGGTGACAGTGGAATATGACGAGCACAATCATCCTGTGCGCGTCCACACAATCGTTGTCAGCACCCAGCACGATGATTTTATCGCCGCGGGCGACTCATCGAAGGCAGCGCAGGACAAGGCCGACAGCGAGATGCTCGCCACCATCTACAATGATGTCAAGACAATCCTCCTGCCACGCGTTATCGCCAAGCTTCCGGAGCGGATCCGCGCCATGTTTGACGACCGCTTGATACTGCATGTGAATCCGACCGGCAAATTCGTGATCGGCGGACCTCACGGCGACACCGGACTTACCGGCCGCAAGATAATTGTTGACACTTATGGCGGCCGTGGAGCGCACGGCGGCGGAGCGTTCTCAGGCAAAGACCCATCTAAGGTTGACCGTTCGGCAGCTTATGCCGCGCGCCACATAGCCAAGAACATTGTGGCAGCAGGCGTTGCCGAGGAGGCCCTTGTGCAGGTTGCTTACGCCATCGGCGTAGCCGAGCCTGTGAGCCTTTGCGTGAACACCAACGGCACAGCCAAAGTGTCGCTTACCGACGCAGAGATTTCGGAGCTGGTGAGCAAAATCTTCGATATGCGTCCGGCAGCCATCGAGCGCCGGTTGAAGCTGCGCCAGCCCATCTATCAGGAAACGGCAGCCTATGGCCACATGGGCCGCAAGCCGGAGGTGGTAGAAAAGACGTTCTACTCGAAATATAACGGCGACAAGACAATGTCCGTTGAGCTGTTCACATGGGAGAAGCTCGACTATGTCGACAAGGTGAAAGAAGCGTTTGGCTTGTAGGCATCGATGCATATGAAAAAAAAGCGCCGTCGCGGAGGTTTCCGTGGCGGCGCTTGCAGTTATATCCAGTGTGTTTTAGTAGAACAGCGTAAGTCCAGTTGAGAAGCATTTGAAGTCAGGGCCAAATTCTGGGTTGAGCACCGACATAGGGCAGTACTTGATGTAGACACCGATGGCTTTGAAGTTGAATTGTCCCATCACATCGACAGTCACCTTCCGCTGATGGATGTTGCTGTTTGCCAGCGTAACCTCATCGTTGTTGTTGATGTATTTAGTCTTCATGCTCGCGTGCGTGTTGAAGTTGACCACCGCCCCCGCACTGAAAGAGAAGCCCTTTCCGAACTTCTGGGTGAACGTAACCGGCATTGTCAGAGCGAACACCTTCAGGCGAGAGAATTTAGGGTCGCTTTCCGGAGGATATTCGCCGAAATTAACGAATTTGCCGTCTTTCACGAAGCGAGTGTTTCCCGTCATTCGGAAATTTTTCCAGTCGAGACCGAGACCCAGCCTCAGCGACGTCCCGTTGCGCATCGGACTCCAAGACACCGCGATAATCCTGTCAAAGAAAATCTCGTAAGAGCTTGCCATTTTAGTATTCATCATCGGCGGACAGTCGATAGCGTTTACAAATCCGAAGCCGAAACCACCGCAACTCACAGCGAATCTCGACCTTGAGCTATGGTTTGTCAGTTTGTCGACAAACGGGAGGTCGAAATTCCAGTCGTCGTGTTCGGAAACCGTCTCGTCGCTGTCGGACGGCATCTCCTGACTGTAGGCGTAAGAGTATTCGTGGTTTCCGTCCTCGCCGTATATTCGCACCGAAACCATTCCGTTTGACCGGTCGATGACCACCGAATCCGGATTCACCACCCGATGCGATAAGTCGACGGCGTTATCCGCCACCGAGTCGCATTCTTCATAATCCTGCGCGAAAGCGCTGCAGAAACAAGCTCCGAGAAGAAGGAGCAAAGCAGATTTTTTCATATCTAACGTGTTAAGAATTTTCGTTTCACTTCGTTAGGCGTCATCTTACCCTCCATGTATACCACAGCCTTGGTCTTTTGGTGCGACTGTCGGAAAAAGATGTAGGCATATTCGCCGCCTTCTTTTTTGAAAGCAAGGAATGCAAACACCAGCTGTCCGCCTTTCGCCCGCATCTCCTTGTCGGACGCCTTTCGCGCGTCGATGGCAACCAATTTCTCCATTTTAGAGGCAATCGCGCTGTTGCCGGTCACCTTAACGCTTCTGAACAGCGAAAGGTTTGCATATTTCAGCGATTTACCTTTCAGGATAATTTCCTCCACGTCCTGCCGTTTCGCATATCCGCTGTTGAAAATCTGAGCGATTGCAAGATTCTCCTGCGCGCCAGCCGCGATGAAGGAAAAGAAACAAAGGGATAAAACAATCAGAAAATTTCTCATAATGAAGTCAATTATTGAAAGATTCGACAAAAAAGTCGTCCATCTGCCTTTCGACAGACAACTCCTGCGCCTGTTGCGCCATTTCATCCATAGTGGAATGCATCTGAGCCAAGACAATCGCCTCGTCGGTGTGTTTTGTGCCGTTGATGTATGCCACGCAAGAGTCGCCTCCGTCGGCGGCCAGCGATACCGCAGTCATCACCACCGCCACCACCACCGCTGCCGCCACCGACAGGAAGACCGTGCGGCGGCGCCGCCGGTTGTATCGCCTTGCGCCGACAGCCGCCAGTCCCATCACCGCCCTTACATCATTGAATTCGCTGCCCGCCAGCCCGGAAGCGATGAATCGGCGCAATTCGCGCTCCTCCTCCTCCGAAGTGCCAGCCTCGAAAAAGCGTTCGGCAAGCGCTTTCCAATAGTCATTGTCGGAATAATCGTTCATAGCCATTATCGTTTGTTATAGCATTCTCTAATTTTTTTGCGCGCCCTTGACAGCTGCATTCTCACCGCCGCAGGCTCCATATTCAGCCGGTTTGCAATCTCGTCATATCCGCGCTGCTCGTAGTCGTGCAAGCGGATTATGGATTGTTGTGCCGGCGACAGGCACGAGTCGATCAGCCTTTGCACCCGTTCGAAAATCTCGTCGGCAGATTCGGAGTCGACACAATCTGCATAAGCGTCGGCAGCCAGCGGCTCTGTTGGGTGCGCCTGTTTCCTCCTCCACTCATCGATGCCAATGCTCCGCACCGTGGTTTTTGCAAACGCTTCCGCCTCCGCTTCGGAACAGATGTCGGGATGCCGGCACCACAGTCGGCAGAAAGCCTCCTGCAGAGCGTCCTCCGCATCCTCCTCCGAAGGGAAGAAACGCGCCGCGAACCGCAGGATTTTTGCCCGCATTTCCGAGAACGTCGATGTCAGAGGTTTTTGTTCAGTATCCATGTTCCGATTTACTTTCACATAAGAATACGCAAACATAGTCTATTTGTAACATAAAAGAAAGAAAAAAATCGCAGGAAGTCTCCTTTTTCCGAAATCTTGGGTTGTGGCGGTGATAATTTTGCAGTGTTGAATCTAAAAAACAAAAATCAAAATGGAAAACACAGAAAAGAAAAACAACAATCCGGCAACCGGTGCAGCCCTTGAAGAGGCCGTGCTGAAGTATCTTGCCGACAACCATCCCGACGACGACCAGGCACTCGATGAGATGGTGCAGCTGCTCCAAGGCGAATCCGACAAGCTTGTTGAGGCAGTGTATAAGGGACTCCGGTATGCCCGCGATGTCGACGCCGCATCAGCCGACGGCTATCTACGCGGACGCAACGAAGCCGTAGAGCAGAAGCGCAACGCACAGCAGGAACGTCCGAAAGACGACGGCGGCGCCCCTACCGACTACGACCTTCCGCTGCTCCGCAACATCCGCCGCAGCGTGTGGGACTGAGTCAAGACAAACAACCAATTTTATCAACATTAAAAAAACGAAAGACTATGAAAAACACAATCAAGAAAATGATTAAAGCAATTGCAGGCATTTGCGCCCTTGCAGCAGTATTCGCGATGAGCGACAACACCGGCGGCACGGCATTGGCGATGAGTGTGGTGGCAGGCGTGGCAGGCGGCAAGCACGGCATCAACGAGCCACTGACCGTTGCGCTGACCAACGTAGAGTCGCCCGACCTTCTTGTCAACGAGATTGACCGCCGACTGGTGAAAATCCGTCCAATGGCAACCCCCATCGACCAGTTGTCGCGATGGGCAGGCGCCAAGAAGTCGGGCAGCATGGTTGTTGACTATTACAGCGTAGACACCCGTCCGACGTCGACCAAAGTGACACGAAGCGTGGAAGGCTGTTCGGACAACGTCGGCGCCTCGCGTTTCCAGAAAGTGCAGCTGCCGGTTGAAAACGCCGACCTTTTCGAGGCGTCGGAAACGGTACTTGTGAGAGGCGTCGGCGGCTATAAGCCCGACGGAAAGACAAAGAGCAACCAAGACCTGGTGCTTTACGTGTTGCGGAAGAGCGAAGACGGAGCATCGATCAGCGCGGTCACCGTCAACGGACAGACCATCGGCGAGTTTGAAAACTGCATACCGACGATACCCGAAGGCACAATGCTTGTGCGCATGGGGCGCGCCGCGTCGGAGCTCGACGTGCAGACCCCGCAGTTTGAGGCCTTGCCCCAGAAGTCGCAGAACTATTGTCAAATCTTCAAGATGCAGATAGAGCAAAGCACATTGCAGAAGATAGCCAACAAAGAAGTGGGATGGACATTCAGCGACCAGGAAGAGGCAGCAATCTACGATATGCGTCTGGGTATGGAGAAAAACTTCCTATTTGGCGTAAAGAGCCGAGTGGAGGATCCCGGCAAGCACGAAACCATCATGCTCACCGGCGGCATCTGGGATCAGGCAGGCGGCGAGTTCCACTACAAGAAGTCGTCGCTGACACAGAAGGCTATGATTTCGATGATGCGTCAGGCATTTACCGGCAATGCCGGCAACAAGCGCAAGGTGCTTATCGGCGGCAGCGGCCTCATCGAGCTTCTCAACCAGATGGAGCAGACCAAAGTTGTCATGGCCGGCGAGAACATCGTCAAGTGGGGCATTGACTTCTCGGAGATGCACTCCAAGTTCGGCAAATTGTATATCTTGCTGTCGGAGGTGTTTGACGAATGCGGAATGGAGTATAACGGTATGATAATCGATCCGGAATACCTGCAGAAGTACAGCCATATCCCTTTCACCACCGAGCAGCTCAACTTGAAGCAGGCCGGCGTGCGCAACACCGATGCCCTTGTGCTCACCGAAGCGTCGTGCATGACGCTCCGCTATCCAAAAGCCCACCTACGCATCATCGGCGAATAGGGCAACCCTTTGAAACGAGACAGAACTTTTCCAGCCGGTTCTGTCTCGTTGTTTTATGAATTTGCGTAGCGGAAATGGCATTTTGTGGAAAAAGCGTTCGGTTATTGACGTGTTTGTAGTAATTTTGGATTGCCGTTTCCGCAATAGGGGGAAAGGCTTTATGAAATAAAAAAAGAATGTGATAATGAAAAAAGCAATGATTCTGGCAGTGGCAGCGTCGGCTGCGATGCTGAGTGCGTGCCACACGTCGGGCAAGGTGGATAATTTCACGATTAACGTAGACGCAGTGTCGTCGGCAACAACGGCTGTTGATGTGCCGTATAAGGTAGCCAACGGTTATTTTGTCCGCAACGATGTCAAGAAACTGCCCAATGGAAAGATTTCCAAACAGAAAGATTTTGAGGCAGCGTTCGGAATGGCAGCAGTTATGGGCAATGACGGACGTCCGACGGAGATTGACTTCAATAATCAATATGTCATCGCGGTGTCGAAACCAGTCACCGACCGTTTTACAGAGCTTGAGCCGGTGAGCCTGAAGGGCGACGGCGATGGCGGGCTGGTGTTTGTCTACCGCACGAAGGCAGGCCAACAACTCAGCTACAGCATGCAGCCGAGCCTGGTGGTTGTGGTCGACAAGAAATATCGCGGTATGGTGAGCATCCGCGAGGAGAAGTAGGCAGACGCACAGCCGGCTGAAAAAAGCGAAAGCGCGGCGGCACAAATGTGCTGTCGCGCTTTCGCTTTGTAGTCCCGCCGAGAATCGAACTCGGATCTAAAGTTTAGGAAACTTCTATTCTATCCGTTGAACTACAGGACCGCATTGTTTCATTGGAGTGCAAAGTTAGTGCAAAATGTCGGAATCTGAATAAAAAGAGATAAAAAACTTACTCCTCTTCCGGAATCTCAAAGATTGAGAAATTCACGCTGCCATAGACCCTGTGGCTGCTGAAATGCGGCATCGAAGAGAAGTCGTAGTCGCGTGAATGCTCAATAATGAACACCGAACCGGGGTGCAGCATGCCCGAGTTGAGCACCAGCCCTGGGATCTCGCCAAATCGAGGCAAGTCGTATGGCGGATCGGCAAAGATGAAGTCGAATTGCGTCCGGCACGCCGCCACAAACTTAAACACATCGCCTTTTATCAGAGTCAGGTTTTTCTCGCCCAGCTCCTGCGCCACTTTCCGTATGAAGTTGTATTGAATGTTGCTCTTCTCCACCGCCGTCACCGATTCGCAGCCCCTCGACAGCAGCTCGATGCTCACGGCACCAGTCCCGGCAAACAGGTCGAGCGCGCGCAGCCCGTCGAAGTCGAGCATATTTTCAAGCACGTTGAATATGTTTTCGCGGGCGAAGTCGGTTGTCGGTCTCGCCGTAATGTTTTTCGGCACGTCGAACCTCCGGCGACCGTATTTACCTCTGATTATTCGCATAGTGGAAGAATTGTTAAGTCGAAAGGAGCCGCCGTCACGTTTTCGCCAAGGCGCATCATTTCGGCGGGGAATATCACTTGAGCCACGTTGCTCATCGTTTCGCGCAGGCGCGGCAGCAGCTCTTGTCGCACCGCATTGTCGCCCACAACGTGCAGCTCATCGTCGTTTTGGCTCAATTCGCAATGCTGCCAAGCGTTTGCGATGAAGTAGAACGCATCGTCGGCGCAGTTGAACGGGAACACGTTTGCAAACGCCACCCGACCGCTTTTGAGCACCACGATTTCCGCCGTTCCGTTGTCTACATACACAAACATCTTGTTGCGTCCGCCGTAAGCGTCTTTCCGCTTGAAGAATGTCAGCAGCGGCGTGAGGCAGTGCATTATCTGCGGGTTGTAGAAAGTGCGTCTCAGAAACGATTCGATGTTGCGGTCGATTCCGTAAACAATCGACAATCCAGCCTCCACGATGTGGTTGACCGCCACGTTGCGCCTGTCGTCGGGATATATGCAATCGTAATACCGTTGGCACTCGTCGTCGTCACCGCCAGCCATCTCGTCAGGGACAAGCAGAAACCTGTCGCTGCCTGTCACCACGGAAGTTTTGCCGAAAGACTGTAGCAGGAACGGGTTGTCGTAGACGGCGGCCTCGATGCACGATGCGTAACAGCAGGAAGTGTCGGCAAACGGCAATTCGCCGAACATCAGCGAGTTGTCGTTGCTGTCGCTGTGGATTGTGAATTTCAGCCTGTCTGCACATAGACGTAGAGCAAGAGACCACACCTCGGGGTGTGACACCTCAAAAATCGTATTGTCGACAGTCTTGCCCATTGTCTTAAAAATGAAAGTAACTACAAAGATAGTGCAAGATGAGTGAAGCGCAAAACAAATTTATTTGATTTTGTGTTTCCGAATCGCAGCCTATTTTCTGAAAAGATAGTGCAAGATGAGTGGAAAGAAAAGAGCTTGCTCGATTTTCTTTTCCGAATCGCAGCCTAAAGTGTAAATGAGTCGGGGCATGCCTATGCCAGCGGCGACGCTCACGCGGCGCATGCCGCACTATCGCCTG
>OGOJ01002267.1_pt1 | contig 12398 bp, 10 predicted proteins | sample 1552601 | NCBI WGS metagenome assembly OGOJ01 (sample SAMEA2580184, study PRJEB22360) | human gut metagenome | biome: human gut; feature: human-associated habitat; material: faeces | place: Denmark | collected 2008/2010
GCCATCTGGTGGGGGGCCACCGGGGCGGCTACTGGCCCTTTGCGCTGGATATCACCGATGCGCTGAACCCTGCCGGCCATGACCGGCTCTGGGTGGCGGTGCAGGACCCCACCGGCACCGGCGTGCAGGCCCGGGGCAAGCAGACCCTCCGGCCCGGCGGGATGTTCTACCCGGCCCAGAGCGGCATCTGGCAGACCGTCTGGCTGGAGCGTGTGCCGGACTGCTATGTGCAGGAGCTGACGATTACGCCGGACGTGCCGACGCGCACGGTTCGTTTTGCCGTCTCCGTCAGCTCCGACTGCCTTGTGTCCTTTCGCGTGACCGCAGACGGCAGGGAAGTCGCCTTGGCGCGGAACACGGCGGTTCATCATCAGGCGAGTGTTGCCCTGAAGCTGCCGGAAGATGCGCTGCACTGCTGGTCGCCGGACGACCCGTTCCTCTACGATGTGGAAATTTCGCTGCCGGAAGAAACGGTGACAAGCTACTTCGCCATGCGGCAGTGGACGTGTCAGCCGGATGCAAACGGCATTCCTCGCTTCTGCCTGAACGGTCAGCCGATTCTGCTCAACGGTCTGTTGGATCAGGGCTACTGGGTGGATGGGCTGTACACGCCGCCGTCGGACGAAGCGATGGTGACGGAATTGCAGCGCGTGAAGGCACTGGGCTTCAACCTCCTGCGCAAGCACGCGAAAATCGAGCCGCAGCGCTGGTATTATCACTGTGACCGGCTGGGGCTGATTGTCTGGCAGGATTTCGTCAGCGGCGGCGCACCCATGAAGTCGTGGTATGTGACGTACTTGGCGAACGTGCTGCTGCCAGTCCTGCGGCATTTCCCAGATGTCGGGCTGTTCCGGCATCTGCTGTCGCGCCCAAATGAAGCAGGCCGGACACTTTTCCTCCGCGAAATGTCGGACACGGTGAATACGCTGTACCATCATCCGTGCATTGCGCTGTGGGTGCCGTTCAACGAGGGCTGGGGGCAGTTCAATGCACGTCAGGTGACGGGAATTCTCCGCCGGATGGATGCGACGCGCCTGATTGACCAAGCGAGCGGCTGGTTTGACCAAGGCGGCGGCGATGTGTACTCCATGCACAACTATTTCTATCCGCTGAAAGTGCGGAAGCATCGGCGCGTAACGGCGCTGACGGAGTACGGCGGCATTGCGTACCCGATGCCCGGCCACTGTACGCACGAGAAGTCGTATGGCTATGGCACAGCGGAAAGTCGGGAGGATTTAACCGCGCGCTATCGCCAATTGCAGCTGGAAACGGTACTGCCGCAGCTGCAAAAGGGGCTGTCCGCGCTGGTGTACACGCAGGTCAGCGACGTGGAGGAGGAAATCAACGGCATTTTCACCTATGACCGCGAGGCGGTCAAGCCGGACGAAACCGCTGTTCGGGAAATCAACGTCGCATTGGCGGCGGAGTTTGCCCGTTGCACCCGCAAAAAACCATAAACGCAAAAAATCGCCGCACCGGATTGCTTTTCCGATACGGCGATTGCTTTATGTGATTAGGCATCCAGATGCTTGTCCGTGTCATCCGCGTTTTCCGTTGATTTCGGTGCGCCATCCGCCGCCTCATACGGCTGGACGGTATCCTGCCTCTGCTTCTTGCGGCGGTTGCCCAGCACAATCGGGTATGCGCCCAGCGCGCCAAACAGCATCCCCACTGCGAGATTCTTCACGATCTCCGTTTGGACGTCCTGCTCCATGAACATGCTTTGCACATACTCTTCAACCGTCGGGCCATACTTCTGAATCCGAGCCTGTTCAAACGTGTTCATTTCCGAAATCTGCTGATTGTAGCTTTGCACCATGATTACTGTTGCCGTTCCCACCGTGCCGACGCAAATCGACAGAATCAGCATTACGATAATCGTGATGGCCTTCGCCTTGCCGGGCCGACCGTGCAGCAGATCATAGCCCTTGCCCGCCAAGAATGCTGTCAGCCACGCAACGATGCCCGCGATGTACCCCCATACGCCGACCAGCACCCACAGCGCCGTACCGATGAGCGCACCCAAGAACGCGCCGAGAATGCCGGTCAGCAGATTGCCCTGCTTCTCCTCGTAAATCGACTCCTGATTTTCCACCGTGTTTACCTCCCTTTCGCGTTTTCCACAAGATGTTCTCATTATATCGGGGAATGGCTTCCGTGTCAAGTGTCAATCCGCCTGCAGCACCTGCGCCAACGCCTCTTTCGTGATGTCCCAGCGGAAGCCGCGCCGCGCCAGCATCGCCGCAATGCGCTGATACGTCTTGCGCGGATCCTCGTCGGACTTCGCGCGCACCGCTGCCTTTTCCGCCAGTGCAATCGCGTCCGCCAGCTGGTCGTCCTCGCCAATCGCGGATAGGGCTTCCTCTGCCTCATCCGCATCGATACCCTTGCGCCGCAGTTCTTGCGCAATGCGGTTGCGTCCCAGCTTGCGTCCCGAACGCGCTTCTACCCATTGCCGCGCAAAATCCGCATCGTTGAGCAAATGCTCACGCTCTAATTTATACAGCACCATCTCCACCGTGCAGGGACGATAGCCGACCCGCAGCAGTTTCTGTTCAATTTCGTGCTTGCTGTGCGCCCGCGCCGCAAGGCAGGCAACTGCCCGATCCAGCGCATGGCGATATTGCCGCACCATCAGCCAATTGTCGTATTCTTCCAGATTGATGGGCTGACCCTCCGCCAGCGGCCGCTCGCGGAAGAGAGACAGCGGTACGACGATCGTCTCCTGCTCACTGATGACAATCTGCATTTTGCCGCGCTGACGGGTGATACGCGTGATTATGTCCATGATGGCATCTCCTGTTTCAGCGCCCATTGCAGCACATCGCGGTTGACCAGCCCCAGCCGCCCTGTTCGTGCCTCGCTCGCGCCGCCGTTGAGGAACACGACGGCGCGTCCCGTTTCTTCCTCGATGAATGCGCCATCCACGCAGCCATACGCGAATCCTTGATGCCCCAGCAGTTGTCGCGGCGAAATCTCCGGGCGATTGAGGATGACCAGCCCCAGCCCGTAGGTGCGCGTCGGGGCTGCGGACTGCCGGCGCGTCATTTCCTGCATGAGGCTTTCGCCGATAAGACGCGTTTCGTCCATTGTGCCGCGCTGATGAATGAGCGTCAGCATCTGCAAAACAGACCGACCGTCGGTATACATTGCTCCTGCCGTATGCCCGTAATGGCATAGCGGATTCGGTTTTTGCAGCGGATGACGCCCCAGCGCCGTCACGCGAAGCTCCTGACCCGCGCGATAAGGCAGCACGCGCGTAATCGGCATGATTTCCGCCTCGTTCAGCATAGAAGCATCGAGCGTCGCGCGCATGTGCAGCGGACGGAACAGCATTTCCTGAAACAGCGGCTCAATACACAGCCCCGTCTGCTGTTCCAGAATGCATCCCAGCAGCCCAAAGCCGAAGTTGGAATAAATCAGCTGCTGACCGGGCGCACAGGCGCGAATCTCCGGCTGACGCAGCAGTTCCGTGTACGGCTTGCCCTCTTTCAGGCAATCGTCCAGTATCGGCAGGTCACGCAGACCCGACGTGTGGCAAAGCAAATGCCGCACGGTTACGCCGGAGAGCGCAGGGGCTTTTTCGCCGTCCGGCAATAGGGAAGCGGCCTCGCTGTCCAGCGCAAACAGTCCGTTGTCAATGCAGCGGAGCGTCACGAGTGCCGTCGCCATCTTCGTGATCGATGCGACGCGGTAGCGCGTGTTCTCCTGCGCCAGATGCTCCGGTTTCGCCGTTGATGTGTTGCAGAGGGCGCAATTCGCCCCATCCTGCAGCAGCAGCGACGCGCCGAACACATGGTGCTTCGCCAGAATCCGCTCATAGTTCGGCAGAGTCGTCAGCGGATGCCCGGATATGTGGTGCGTCATCTGCCCGCGGCTACGCGGTGCCAGAATCGGCAGCGCCGCGCGGTAGAGCAGGTTCTTCGCTGGTGTCGTCGGCATAGTTATCCCTCTCTCTGCGGATTTTTCCGCGCGAATGTGCCTATCAGCAGCCAAATCAACCCGACCGCCGCGAGCGTGATGCTGACAATCTGGCTGATGCGAATGCTGCCGGAATACAGGCTGTCCATCCGCAGCCCCTCGATGACCGCGCGCCCGATGCCGTACATGAGCATGTAGACTGCCAGCAGTTGTCCGTTCCACCGCTTGCGCTTCCGCACGCCGAACCACAGGACGAGGAAAATTAGCACATCGACGCACGATTCATAGAAGAACGTCGCCATATGCCACTCGTAGCCTGAATCGACCGGAATCAGCACCGCCACCGGGAAAAACTGCCACTGCGGATTCGTAATCAGCCGCCCGTAGGCCTCCATATTGAAGTAGTTGCCCCAGCGCCCGATGCCTTGCCCCAGCGCAAGCGCCGGAACAAGAACGTCCGCTAACTGAAGCAGCGGCATATGCCGCACGGCACAGAAAAGCAGCAGCGCAATCGCTCCGCCAAGGATGCCGCCGTAGATGGCGAGTCCGCCCTCCCAGATGCGCAGAATCCGCAGCGGGTCGGCGGCGAACACGTCCCACGAGAACGCGACGTAGTACAGGCGCGCACCGACAATGGCGGATGGAATCAGGCACAGCGCAAGGTCAATCGCCAAATCAGCGGGCAGTTTCAGCCGCTTCTGTTCGTGACCGCACAGGGAAAGGCCAATCACAATCGCGCTGACAATCAGCACGCTGTACCACGGCACTGACCCAAAAGCAAAGCGGCTTGCGGGCATTGCTCCCATATCGTTTCCTCCTAAAAGACCCGGAAAATGAACCGGCTTGTTCTATTATAATATGCCCGGAATTGGCTGTCAAGCATACCGAATTCAGCGTTTTTTCCCATATTGCCGCACGCCGATTTCATCGTTATCGTAACAGCCAAGGGACACCGCATCGTTGCCAAGGCGCTGCCGCAGTTTTGCCACTGCCGCTTCCACTTTTTCCTGCTTCTCCAGACCGACCGTCGGTTCTTTTTCTGCATTACCGACCGAAGTACACAAATCAAACAAGCTCAGCTGCTCCGTATATGCCTCGTTTTCACCGGACAGGTGCGATACGCCGACAGTGATCGACCGAACAGGCGACTTCGCCGAAACCGACCAGTGGTCTGTAATCAGCTGCATCGTCACCGTGCGGATTTCCTGCTGCAAATACGTCGGGTGCGGCAGGGTAACTTGGTGGGACAGGGTGTGCAGCGTCGGCGCTTTGAGCGTCACGCTGATGACGCTGCCTTTCAACCCGCTTTGCCGCAGTGTCGCCGCGATTTCATCCACCAGCACGGACACACCGCAGCGTACTTCCTCCATGTTGACCAAATCACGCCGAAAGGTCATGCCGCGGCTGACGGACTTCACTTCTTGTCTGTCCTCATAGCGCCGAACAGGGCTGTCATCCAGGCCGTTCGCGTACAGCCAAAGCTGCTCGCCAGACTTGCCAAGCATCCTCCTTAAGTCTGCGCGGGGACGCGCCGCCAGTTCGCCGATGGTGCGGATGCCGTGGCGTGCCATCGTCTGCACGGACGCGCGACCGGCATAGAGCATCGTCGCGACGGGCAGCGGGTAGAGCATTTCTTGATAGTTCTCGCGGAAAATCAGCGTCGTCGCGTCCGGCTTACGGTAGTCGCTGCCCATTTTCGCAAACACCTTGCAGAACGATACGCCCACGGAAATCGTGATGCCGATTTCTTCCCGCACGCGCTCTCTCAGCAAATCCGCCAGTTCGCGTGGGGACAGCCCGTAGAACCCCGGCGCGCCTGTCATGTCCAGATACGATTCGTCAATCGAAGCAGGCTCCACGAAATCCGTATATTCGCGGAAAATAGCGTTCATGCGCCGTGACACGCGCGCGTACTCGTCGTGATGCGGCGGAACGAAGAGGATGTTTGGACATTTCTGCCGCGCCTGCCAGATGGTGTCCGTCGTCTTGACACCCGCTTTCTTTGCCAGCTCGTTCTTCGCTACGACGATGCCGCAGCGGTCTTTCGGGTCACCAGCGACTGCCATCGGTACATCCCGCCATTCAGGATGCTCTATGCACTCACAGGAAGCGAAAAAGTTGTTGCCGTCACAGTGAAAAATCAGCCGTCCCGCCATCAGTACACCTCCTTTTCCGTCCTATTGTACGGCCATTATAGCACATCTGTTTGCATTTGAAAAGGCGAACAGCGCAAAAAGCACCCTCCCGCCGTCAAGCGAGAGGATGCATCAAGTTATTTCTTCGCATTCGTTTCTTCCAACAGGCGCAGCACTTCGCCGAAATATGTCTCCACTTCTTCGTCGGTCAGCTTCATTGCCTTTTGCAGCATTTCCGGAATCTTCTTCGGGCGCACGCGTGCGTAATACTCCGTCGCGCTGATGTTTTTCTGCCAGTTGCTGAGCTTCATGTTCTTCCAGCGCGCAATATGGCGCGGCAGAATCGGCTCCAATACGTCGATAACCTCGTTGAAGTGCGCCTCGACATCCGGCCACTGGAAGTGCTTTTCCAGAATTTCCGCCACGCGCGTGAGAAATTTCGCCTTCATTTCCGGCACGGCAAGCAGCGCATTGAGCGGCTCCAAAAGGAAGCGGCGCCGGGAGCCGTCCGTTGCTAAAGCCTTGAATCTTCGCGGTGACGGGCTTGATGTAATACTCCAACGGCGTTTTATCCAGATTCCGCCAGCACGCTTCCACGTCGAACAGAAGATACTTCCACTTGCCGCCCGGCACGCGGTATACGCGCACGTTCGTGAAGTCCACATTGCCCAATATGATTTCGTACGCAGCGTGGGTGAACAGGCTGTCCACGTCCAGCCGGTCGGTGACGTACTGCAGGTTTTCCGGGTCGTTCAGATCGTTTTTCTTGCAGAAATCCGCCAGTTCCAGCCAATCCTCGTTGTTGCCGTTCTGCGTAAAGCGGTCTGTGCCGGTGCGGGCGAGAATGTCGATGCTGTCAATCTCCTTTTCGTCCGTCACGCCCTCGTACTGCGCGATGAAATACTTGTTGATTTTCTCGCGCAGGTTGTAGTGTCCCCAGTACTGCCCATTGATGTACACCTGAATCACGACGTGGTCTTGGTACAGAATCCCTTCGCCTTCCGCCAGCGACGATGCCACAATGTCGCGCAGGCGGGTCGCGTACGTATCAGAATTGGCGGCGCGGAGCAGAATGGACTTGTAGGAATCGTAGTCGCGAGTCGGGAAGGGGTTGAAGGCAAAACGGTCGTTGCCATAGGCTTTGCGGGCGTAGAGAGCAATCGACTTCTGGGCGTTGATGCGCGCGGAATGCCCGGAGCAGGTGAATGTGCCCATTTGGTTGATTTCGCACATGCCGTCACCCGTGAAATACTCGATGTTGATGGGGTATTCAAGTTCTTTGTCGTAGTTGGGGATGCTGCCTGTGCCCTTGACCAGCGCACCAGTTTTCTTGTTGAACAGGTAGTCCTCGTCTGTAATCAAGGAGACAATCGGCGTCGCGGGGTCATCGTTGATGAAGTACGTCGCGCTGACCGTGGGCGACGGGACGAGTTCGGGCTGAAACGCACGAATCCGAACGACGGTCGTTTCCTTGATGGTCAAGCCATCCGCCGGGAACTCCTTCGACTTCGCGGTCGGAGTGGAGCCGTCCGTGGTGTAGCGCAACATTGCGCCGGACAGCACCGAGTGTGCCATGACGGTCACGCTGTCCGTGTAGAAGCCGCCCGCCGTGTCCAGCACAGGCGCATCCACCCGTCCGGAATAGATGGTCGCATCGTTCTTCTTGCCGCGCGTCGCGTTCTCGAAGAAGCCGTAGGTTGCGCCATCATCGGTTGTACCGTAGCTCACGCAGCCGTACTGCTGGGGATATTTCAGCTTTTGCAATTGATTGCCGTCCGCGTCCGAAAGATAGATGCTTTCGCCGGACGAACTGAGCGCGAACGTCGCGTAGAACTCGCTGCCCTTGCCAACGTCCACCTCGTCGTCGCCCGTGCAGAAGACGGTCAGGTAGCCGGCCGCTTTGAGCTTCGTCCCCTGCGGGAACTGGAACTTCATCTTGTTCTTTTTGCTGTCGCTCAAATACCAGCCGCTGATATCGACGGTGGATTTCCCCGTGTTGTGCAGCTCAATCCAGTCGTAGGCATGTCCATTCTCGTATGTGCCGTTGGAGGTCATGATTTCGCTGATGACGACCTCCGCCAGCGCGCAGGCGGGCAGCAGAAGCATCAGGAGCAAAGCGGCGCAGAATTTTTTCCACATGGCAATTTTCTCCTTCCTGATTTCGGAAGTCTGGAGGTGGTTTCATGTCCATCATACCACAAAGGGAACGCTTTGTCTATCAGACTGCAGCTGATTTCGCCGCATCCACCAGCGCTGCGAACAGCGCCCGATGCGGCAATCCGTCCGGTTGACTCCAGAGCCGCTCCGGATGCCACTGCACCGCGACGCAGAACGGCTCGTCTATCTTTTCCAGCCCTTCAATGATGCCATCCTGCGCCCACGCCGTCGCCGTCAACCCAGACGCAAGCTGCTTCACCGCCTGATGATGGTGCGAGTTCGTCATCAGCGACTCAGCGCCAATGATGCGCGCCAAGCGGCTCTGCGCATCCACCCGCACGGGATGCGTCGCGACTTCCGGCGGCTGCGTCTGCTGGTGGTGAACGGGGGAGTCAGGGCACTGCGACGGCAAATCTTGAACCAGTGAGCCGCCCAGCGCGACATTCAGCACCTGAAGCCCCCGGCAGATGCCCAGCAGTGGCAAATGGCGATGGAGCGCTTCCCAGCACAGCGGCATTTCCCAGATATCGCGGATGGGTGTAATCAGCCCGCATTCCGGCAGCGTCTTTTCGTCGTAATACGCCGGATCAATGTCGTCGCCGCCCGCCAGCAGCAGGCCATCCAGCAGCGACAGCACCTGCGATGCGCGCGACACATCTTCCTGCGGCGGCAGAATCAGCGGCAATCCGCCGCACGCGGAAATCGCCTCACAGTACATCCGCTTCTGCTGAAACGAAAGGCGATCGTCCGACACACTTGCTGTAACCCCAATCACAGGCAGCATTTCAGTTTCCTCCAATTATATTATCATGTTCTGATGCCTAAACACGCAATTTGACATTTTTCAGACAAGAGGATGCACCGGGTCAAATTGGGCGCTGGCGAAAAGCTGCTCCTATATAATAGGATAAGACTATTGTATGTCAATCACTTCGCGCTGTCAATGTTGATTTTTGAACAGAACCAGCAGCACAAAAATGCATGGCCGTCGCGAAATATTGCATATCTAATAGGAGAAAAGTGCGATTTTCCGCGCATATGAATCAAATTTTTGCGGAATCTGCAAAAATACTTGCAAAATGAATTTGAGAATGCTATAATATCGCTGTAAGCCACTCTGGTACCCTCGGAAAAAATAAAGGAGGCATCCCCATGAGTCAAGTACACGTTCTCAACCATCCGCTGATTCAGCATAAGCTGACCATCATGCGCAAGAAGGAAACGGGTCCCAAGGAATTCCGTGAGCTGCTGGAAGAAATCTCTACACTGATGGTCTACGAAGTCACTCGCGACCTGCCCACCGAGGAAGTCGAGATTGAAACGCCCATCTGCAAGATGAAATCGAAGGTGCTTGCGGGCAAGAAGCTGGGCATCGTGCCGATTCTGCGCGCTGGTCTGGGCATGGTGGACGGCGTTACGAACCTGATTCCTGCCTGCCGCGTCGGTCACATCGGCCTCTACCGCGATCCCGTGACGCTGAATCCGGTGGAATACTACTGCAAGCTTCCCGCCGACGCGCAGGAACGTGAACTGATCGTCCTCGACCCGATGCTTGCCACCGGCGGCAGCGCGTCCGCAGCCATCAGCTTCATCAAAAAGCGCGGATGCAGTCACATCCGTCTGGTCAACCTGATTGCAGCGCCGGAAGGCATCAAGCGGATGCAGGAAGACCATCCGGACGTGGACATCTACGTCGCGGGCATGGACGACCACCTGAACGAGCACGGCTACATCGTTCCGGGTCTGGGCGACGCGGGCGACCGCCTCTTCGGCACCAAATAATATGGACACTCATCCGGAAAGAGGGTGAATGGATTGTCGCTGGAAATCATGAAAGGAATCCAGCAGGCGGAGGCGCAGGCAGACGAAATCCGACAAACTGCGCAGCGTGAGGCACGCGACGTTGTGAAAGCCGTCGAAGCCGCCATCGCGCAGCAGGAACGCGCCGCCGCCATTGAAAATCGCGCACAGTATGCGCAGGCGATGGAGGACAAAAAGCAGGAGGTTGAGCATCAGCTGACTGCACAGCGCGCCAAGGCAGGAAAGCAGCGGGAAGCACTCTGCCAGCAGGCACGCAAGCACCTGCCCGAAGCCGTCAGCGCGATCTATGAAAGGGTCTTGCAGCATGGCAATCGTTGAAATGAAGCGCATCGACCTGCTGGCAATGCGGCAGGATCAGCGCAAACTTCTTCGGACGCTGCAGGATATGGGCTGTGTAGAAATCACACCGCTTCAGGATGAGGCACTCGCGGAGTACCGCACAAGGGACGACGGTCGGCTGGAACAGGTCGATGCGCTCCTTGCGCGGCTCTCGTGGGTCATCCATGAATGTGCCGCCTACAATCATCAGCCTGCGCCCTTTATGGGCAATCTGCCTGAGGCGTCCGCGCAGGACGTCCACTATATCACGCAGCAGGAAGCTGCCTTGCAGGAAACGCTCCGTCAGGCGGAAACGCTGGAGAAACGCAGCGGCGAATACCGCGGCCAGCTGATGCGCCTGCAAGTAGCACAGTCGCAGCTGAAACCGTGGCTATCGTTTGATTTGCCGATGGAGCAGATGCATAACACCCGCCGTGTGGCGCATTTTCTCGGCACGGTGAAAGCCGCAGAGCTCCAGCAGTGTCAGGAAAAATGGGCATCGCTCCCCGTGGTGGTGGAGCAGCTCAGCGCCGAACACGACACCGCCGCCGTCTGGATTTGCGCGCATCAAAGCGCACGGGAGCAGGTCGCCGCAGATTTGCGGGACGCTGGCTTTGCCCCGGCGCAGCTTCCGGAATTTACGGGAACTGCCGCGGAGCAGTCCGCACGGCTGGAAAACGAAAAGAACGAAATTCTTCGTCAGCAGGAAGCGCTTGTGCAGGACTGGAAAGCCCTCTCCGCCGAGCTGACGCACCTCAAGGTCTGGTATGACGCGCTGACGATTGAACGCGATCAGCTGGAAGCCGCCCGCCAGACCATCGGCACAGGCAAGGCGTTTCTCCTGCGCGGCTGGGTACCCGCTGAGGTCGCCCAGCAAGTGGCAGACAAGTGCCGCAGCCTTGCACCCACCTGTTCTGTGGATATTACCGACCCGGCGGAAGGGGATGAACCGCCCGTTCTGCTGGATAACAACCGCGTCAATGCACCCTACGAGAGCGTTGTCGAGGGCTTTGCGTTCCCGGCGTACCGCTCCGTTGACCCGACCGCGGTGATGGCGCCATTTTATGCATGTCTGTTCGGCATGATGCTGTCCGACGCCGGCTACGGTCTGGTGATGATTGTTGGCATCTTGGCGCTGATTTTCCTCAAAAAGCCCGCGAAAAAGAACGCCCGGCTGCTCTGGGTACTTTTCGGCGGCGCGGTAATGACCGTCGTCTGGGGCGCAGCGTACAACACTTGGATGGGCTTTACAGCCCCGTGGGGCGGTCTGCTTGACCCGATGAACGACCCGATGCCCGTCATGATGATTTGTCTGGCGGTCGGCGTGATTCACTTGTACGCCGGTCTTGGCATGGCAGCGTACTTGAATTTCAAGCGCGGGAAGCCGCTGGATGCACTCTACGACCAGTTCTCGTGGATTTTCGCACTGACGGGTCTTGGGCTGTACGCGCTGTGCAGCGGTACATTGCAGACGATTGGGCTGGGCTTGACCATCTTCGGCGTGGCGCTGCTGCTCCTCTTCGGCGGACGCGAGAAGAAGAATCCGTTTGCGCGTCTGCTGGGCGGTTTGAGCCAGATTTACGGCGCGACGAGCTGGATTTCCGACATTCTGTCCTACATGCGCCTGTTCGGCATGGGTCTGGCGACGGGCGTCATGGGGCAGGTCATCGACATGCTGGTCGGCATGATTTTCCAGAACGGCCCGATTGGCTGGATTTTCGGCTCGGTGCTGTTCGTCGGCGCGCACGCGTTCAGCCTTGGCATCAACGCCTTGGGCGCGTATGTTCATGCCTGCCGCTTGCAGTATATTGAGTTCTTCGGCAAGTTCTTCGAGGAAGGCGGCGTGGCATTCCGCCCGCTGCAGCGCCGGACAAAATACGTCAGCATCCGCCCGGAAACCGGGAACAAGGATGCGTAACTTTCGATTGATTTTGAAGGAGGTCACCTGTCATGGAATGGGGTTTGGCGATTGGTTTGTTTGCTGCGGCGATAGCCGCGATTCTGCCCGGCATGGGCTCTGCCAAGGCGGTGGGTCTGGCGGGTGAA
>OGOJ01002270.1_pt1 | contig 12393 bp, 3 predicted proteins | sample 1552601 | NCBI WGS metagenome assembly OGOJ01 (sample SAMEA2580184, study PRJEB22360) | human gut metagenome | biome: human gut; feature: human-associated habitat; material: faeces | place: Denmark | collected 2008/2010
TGCCGGAGCGGTGCTTAAGCCGCAAGGCGGGAATTGTGCGGTGTTGCCTAAGAAATCCCCATAAAATGCAAAAGCAGAGCTGTCAAAAGCTCTGCTTTTTTCGTATACACGCCAAATGGTATTTTATCCCTGTAGGGCGGGATGCCCTCATCCCGCCGCCGGGCCTTGCTGTATATTCCATTATTTGTTAGGCCCTGCGTGTGGAACCACCCCTCAGTCACCTGTGGTGACAGCTCCCCTCAAAGGGGAGCCAATCTCTTTCTTTTAGATTGCGGTGGCTCCCCTTTGAGGGGAGCTGGACGCGGAGCGGCCTGAGGGGTGGTTCCCCGCCACAAACCTAACCCGTAGAGTGGTTCCCCACGCAGAACCTAAAAATCAACCGAACAACGGCCATGTACACCCAAAAAAATTTATTCCCCAATAACCCACCATAGGGGGAGGGCCAAACCCGGCCCTCCCCCTGTGTATGATGGATTATCCCTCTATACCCTATTGGTGAATTGTAAAATTGTTTTGCCTTGCGGCGGGCGCATCAGGCGCGGTTCTTCTTTTTCAGGCTCAGCAGCACGCCAACACCGGCCACAACCAGCAGCACACCAATGCCGCTGAACAGCAGGGTGCCGAAACCACCGGTGGTGGGCAGGTCAAAGCCCTTGCGGTTGACAACGGTAACTGTATACTCCGTTTTACCACCTTCATCGCCACCGCTAAAAGTAGTGTTTTTCTTATCAACCGTATGCTTCAGCATGTTGCCGTTCTCATCATAAATGTACGTATCATTCCATTCCGTCTTTGCCTGAATGCTCAAGGTAACTTTGACAGGAGCTTTCAGCAGGTTATAACCAGAGGCAGTCTTGGTTTCAACCAGGTAATACTCACCGTTTGCCAGGCCGCCCTGTTCCACATAGCCATCCTTATTAGTTTTCAGCGGCGCTTCATTGACCTTGGTCCACTTTTCATTGGGATCCAGGCCCAAGGCTTTTGCAGCAGCGCCAGTTACAGTGCCGTTCTCATCTTTTTTGTACAGGTCAAACTCTACGTTCTCAAGTCCCTTTTGGGTATCGTCTGCAATTTTATGCACTTTTACTTTGAAAGTGTAAACAAAGGTACTATCATGGATTTCTTTCTTTTCACTTTCCGTCGGGTTGCCGTCGCTGTCTACACCAATGTTGTTGCTATAAACAAGAGAAACGTCATTCCGGTTGCCTGCACCCGTCTGGTCAGCAGTGTTCAGCAAAGTTGCACTGTAGTTGATAATAATCTTTTTGCCGGCATATAGTCCCATTTTGACAGGCTTAAATGTAATTTTAAATCCATTGCCCTCGGCAGCGATGGTATATACGCTCGTATCCACATCAGCACCATCGCATGTCAATTTCGCATCATTATTATACTTCAAATTATTGGGCGCATCGCTTACGGTAAAGGTCGTCAGCTTGATAATGTTCTCCGGAACCGTTACCGTGATCTGGTAAGGAACCTTGTCGCCAACGCTGTAGTTTGCTTCGGTCTTGGGAGAATCGTTTTTATCAATTACATTCTTTTCAACATCCGGCCTGTCATTGGTAACATAAAAAGTAACCGCTGCCTGGGGTTCTCCGTCCTTGTATTTGATTTTGCCTTCTTTGGTTACTTCGAATTCAATTGGGGTCTGGTCAATAATGTAGGTGTTATTTCCATCAATCGACTGCTCGATAAAGCGGTACTTGCCCTGAGACAGGCCGCTTACGGAAATTTCACCTTCATTATTGGTTTTCAGATTGAAAGTAGTGCCATCCTTATCACTGGCTGTTACAGGGTTCCACTTATTGGCAGTCTCATCCCACTTTTCCAGCGTAAAGTTTACACCACTGAGTGTGCCGACCGTATCAGAGCCAACACGTCCGTATTTAACAATCTTCACTTCGCCATAAGTTGTACCGTTTTTCGGATAAACATGGATATCGTACAACCACTCATTGGGGTTGTTTACTCTTGTCATAGGAACCGATACCAGGAACGGCTTCACCGGGCTTGTAACCTTATCCGGGGTACCAGTTTCAACAACTACATACAAACCAAGCTGGAGATTGGGAAACTCGGCAATGCCTTCCTCGCCAGTCGTTGCTGTAGCGACCGCAGTGGAATAGCTCTCATTAGATTTAATCGCATCCTTGGTGTCGTTCAGGTATGTATCGACTGTAACCTTTGTTTGGCCATCCGTACCGTCATAGTAATTCCGGAGCGCGGCACGGTCCATAACCTTATAAATGCTGAACGTTGCACCTTCCAATGGTGTAGCACCATCGGGGAGGTTACTTACATCGTTCTCTTCACCAGTGCCGTCCGGCTTTACCTGGCCATTGTACTCATACTTATGAATCGTAATGGAACCGGTATCCTGCGTCCAAACATCCTGTGGTGGTGTTGTCGCCGGTGTTTCACCGTTGTCCGCTGCCATTGCTGGCATAGCGCACAGGCTGAGGGCCAGAGCGGCGCTCAACAGGCCTGTGAGAAAACGTTTTGCTTTTTTCATTTCAGTACCTCTTCTCTTAAAAAAATCATCATCGGATGGGCGGCGGGGCCGCCCGGCTTAAGGGTTCTGCATCAGCACGGCGTGCAGTGCGGGGCGCTGCAGCGGGGAAACGCTGCCGCGCCGCCCGCACTGTGCCGTGAAGAAAAAAGGAGGAAAAACTGGGCCGCTTGCCCACTTGGCTTAAGGCTGCGCCCTGCCGTAAACGGGTGCGCACGGGCGGGCAGGCCCTGTATCCTGGGGGTTGCTGGGTTTCCGGGGGATGGTTAATGTCGCCGGCCCCCTTTCCTGTTGTAGCGGAATGTGAATATCAACAGCCCTGCCACCGCCAGCGGCATGCCGATCAGCAGCCACAGGCTTGGCGCGTCTGCACCCGTGTGGGGCAGCTCAGGCGTTTTACGGTTCAGAACGGTAAAGGTAACTGTGTAGCCGCTGGCTGCATCGCCCGTTGCGTTTTTGGCGATGCCATCGTCTATCTTGTACTTGCCGTCTTGGGTAAATTGGATCTTAATTGGCTGTGCCAACAGGTTGTACCCCGGATGTGCCTTGGTTTCCGTCAGGCGGTATGTACCGGGTTCCAGATTTGTGAACACCTTGGTGATTTTGCCGTCGCCGTCCGTTGTGGCGGTAATGGAACCTGTGTGTTCGCTATCGAATACATAGGAAGTATCTACTACCTGCGGTTCTCCTTCGGTTGTTTCGGCTTTCAGCTTTTCCAGCTTGAACTCAACATCTTTCAAGAATACTTCTTGGTCCTCATTATTGCGTTCCGCGTCCTTCTTGATGATATCCAGTACAAACTTCGGGTTCTGCAGCTTGTTGGTCAGCACAATCTTGCCGCTGTCGCCGGTGATGGTTCCACCGTTTACTTTGGCTTGGGTTTTCTTTGTGCTATCTTCCTCGCTGATTTCCGCTTTCGCTTCAGCCTTTACAACATACGTATTGCCTTTAATCGTAATGGTTTCGCCTGCCTGGGTAACGACTGCCTGGGTAAAGCTGCCATTCTCTACCGTACCTTCCACAATGCGGTACACATAATTGGTTTGCTTATTATCCTTATTGATTTGGTACTGATCCAAACCGCTAAAGGTAAACTGCCAGTGGCTCTCACCGCGTTTAATGATAACATAGTTTGGATCTGGGCTGGTTGTGGTCGGGTAGTTTACCGGTGTCCAGTCTTCATCGTTTTGGCTGGTTGCCAGGCGGCGCTGGAGCTGGATGTAAATTTCATCCGGCTGATTCGCAGTGCCAATTTCCGAACCATTTGCATCTTTCCAGAGCTTGTCGAACTCAATGTTGATCAGTGTGCGCTGGGTGTTGGTAAAGATTGCGGTAAGTTCCGGATCTTCGCTCTTCTCAATCACGCCTTCCACCATGGTGTTGTTTTTGATCAAATGGGCGGAATCGCAACCAGGCGGAACAGTTACGCTTTGCAGTTTGGCACCATCGGTGCTTCCGACTTCCTCGATGGTATAGCGGGTGCCAACGGGGATACCGGTGATGGTGCAGATGTGTTCCGGGTTTTCGGGGTCGTTCATGTTAATCGTATATTCTCTTATGATGTCCCCATCTTCCAGACCCTCACCGCCAACATTACTAAAGGTAACTTTGAAGGTGTAGATGCCTTTAATTTTATCTTCCTCATCATCTGCGGCCTCCTTTTGGATTGTCAGCCCGCCGGTTTTGACGGTGTTGACGTATTTTACCTTTAGCTTTGTCAGCGTGGAGCTTTTTTCGTCCGGGTCCTTATAGGAGCGGAAGACGATGGTGTCGCCTTCGGGTTTGGTTCCTTTATAGTTATTATTCGTTTGATCATCATTCGTTCTTATTTTTTCCGTTCGGCCATCATTGGGGCTGCTTCCCTCCTGCTCTTTTAACGAAGGTGTTGAATCAGGAAGACTTACGCTGTCACCTCCGCTCATCGACTCAACCTCCTGCCCATTCTCGCACACCGTCCATGTGGTGTCGTACAGGTTTGTGTTCAGATCCTCTTTGAGCGAAATGTAGCTGCCGCGGCGGAACTGGTCGCTGAAGGTAACGGTTTCTCCAGCTTCCAGAACAAAGCGTCCGTCCTTTTCCACCAACTGGGTGTCTGTGTCATTGCTGGAGGTGTACTGTGCGTTTTCGGCGTTTTCCAAATGACCGCTTTTGGCGGAGCCGTAATCCGGGATTTTCTCCTGATCGGTTGTAAAGCCGGTCATCTCCGTTGGCACCGCTTTGGGAATGAAGGTAAAGTTCCTGAAATAGATGTTGCGGTTATAGTTATCGCCCACGCGGATGGTTGTAATGTTGCCGCTAAATTTGTCCTGCTCTTTCATCTTGTGCAGGTCCAGCTTTACGGTGACCCATTTGCCTGTCACCACTTCGACCGAGCCATACGTTGCGCCGTTAATGCCTGTTGTGCCAAGGCTGCCTTTTTGGATGTCTTTCTCATCCAGCAGTTCCAGATACAGGTTGTTGAGGGAAAGTTCACCACCATCGTTTGAACCAACGTAAACCTGGAACGTAAGGAAGCGCATGTCTTTGATATTGATGGGGTCTTTCAGCTTCAGGATGCCATAACGTTGCTTACGCCAGTAACTGACGGGTTCCGTATCCATATAGCGTGCGTACCAGTGAAGGACCTTTTCGGTATTTTGCCCGGAACCTTGCTCGGGATCTGGCCATTGGTTTTGTTCCTTCTTGAAAATGTAGTCCTCGCTTCCTGTGATTGCGGGGGCAATGCTGATAACATCCGCATCCAAATCCACCACTTTGGACTGAGTTCCGCTTTCATTCGGGCCAACGGCCTTTTTTTCTCCATAATGGGTTGCCTGGTTCTGGATGGTGAAGTTGAAGATTTTCTGGTTTTTAAAGCAGTTTTGGAAGGCCGGATTAACGTTGTCCAGCTTGACCTCTTTTTGAACCTGCAGCTCGTTATTATCCGGGAAGTTGAACGCCACCGCCATGTTGGATTCCCACATACCGCGTTCCATGTAGTACATGGTAAGGGTGTGCTTTTGGCCTTTGTCGAATGTAAGAGTAGTGCCTTTCGCGTAGAAATCGATGACCTCTTTATTATCTTTATTTTTATTATATGTTACGGTCTTGACAGGGGAATTGCCATTTTTTTCATCTTTATCTTTATCATCTTTATCTGACGTTCCGTCTTTTTTGACCCTACTGACATAGGCTGTTACACTATTTTTTTCCTTTCCATCTTCCTTTGTCTCGCCAAATTCCAGCAGGCCGGAAACCTCACCATGGGCGCCGCCAACGTCAAGCGCCAGCTGACCATCAATGAATACCCAAACGTCATCGTCACCGGAGAAGAAGAACTTGATGCTGGTTCTTCCCTTTGTTCCATCTGCCTTGTCTGTTTCAACTTTGCCGTCATCCGTCAGGGTAAAATCCATCTGCAGCTTGGTGCCAAAGCCGTAATTGTAGGTAGAAAACACACCAGGATTTGCTGTTTCATTGAACGGGAAGTAGCCATAATGGTCTTTCGAGTTCGATGACGCACTCACATTCCTTGAAGACTCTCTGTTATCGGCACTTTGGAGAAAATATTTTGAATCCGAATTTTGTCCCGAATCTTGTTTTAGATACAAGGTTGTATCCTTGCTGTCAAAGCACCAATAATCAACGTTCGTCTCATTATCAAAAAGATTTTTCACTTTAGTAAATGGGAACTTTACATTCTCATACACTTCACCAAGCTTTGCTTTTTTACTATTCTCTCCTGAGAGGAAGTCTTTGTTAAAGTGCGGTTCTACTGTTGGTGATGTTATTCCGTTTAACAACGGTGCTCCATCTGCTTTACCGGTGGATGTTGTATCCGCAACCAAGCCTTGATAGGCATAGTATGTATGTTCATTTCCACTGGTATTATCCTCATTACGCTGAGAGTTATTGATTGCCATAAAACGATTAAAATTATTGTCGTACCCAAACAAATTTAATGTACTAGCAATCTCGCTAAATTCAGGGGAGCCCGCAGGCTGGAAATGTCCGGTATAAAGCGGGTATGGGGCACCTGCATTCTCATAATAATCGCTCAGCGCCTGATCAAATTCACGGAAGGGTACCCAGTTGCGGTGACTTGCATCAGTATAGCTACCGTAGCCATCACGGTTCTTGCCGTTCAACTCGTAATCTGTATAATAGTCATACAGCGTACTGGTAACATATTTTGTGTTTGCTTCTTCCGTAAAAGGAGCGGATTTAATATCTACTACTTTAGTGCCAGTATCTTTCCCCTTTTCGGCATCACGCAGGGTACCTTTTGGAGCCCAGTAGCCGCCACGAGTGGTACCTTTATATACTGCATCGTCATTCGTATCCGCATAGAAGCAATTTTTGCCATCTGTGGGAATCTCCAGCCACTCTGTACTTACTCCATTTCCTTTTGTCGCATTGTCATCGTTAATTTCTTCACCGGAAAAGATGATTGAACTATTTGAACTATATTCTTGGGGAATGTCAACATAATAAAGGTTTTCGTTTGTATCATCTTTTACCAGCGTGCCTTTTTCGGAGTTTCCGTTGCCTCCTTTTATCCGATAATAAATGGTCTCTGAATTATTGGCTTTTGGGATTGAATAGTTGCCGCTAGTATCACCCGTTCCTGTTGTTGGCAGCTTTGAGAAAGTAGCATCGTAATAGATACGGAAAGAGTTTTCTCTACCCCATCTTACGTTGTCTGCGCCAGTATAGATAAAGCAGTTCCTTGTTTCACTGTACATAAAGGATTCTTTATCATTACCACTAACAGATTCGTTATAGAAGTTATAGAAGTTGCTGGATTTGTTTTTACCGTCCTCAACCCATGTAAACTGAACATAAGAGCATTCCACGTCTGGGATGGTAAAAGTAACGAATTCTTCCTTAGCAACAGGTTTAGCTTCTGAGCCATCATTAACCAATGTTAAGGTTTCACTTTTTTCATCAGGGATATAGAAATTTGCCTTTACGCTCGTTAAATCAGCTGTACTGCGGTTTTCGAACTTGATGGGTTTGCCTGCATAGTATGTATGACTCGTCAGGATGGAATCGTCTGTCCATTCACCTTTAGTTGGATCATACATTTTGTTATTGTAGTCGCTTATAGGACCCAGGTTACTATTTAGCTTAATCTCTCCTTTCCAAGTAGAACCTTCGTATAACTGGAACTGTATTTCTAGAAAGTTTTTTCCTTCTATATCTTTACAATTCTTAACGGCATAAATCTTATGTCCATCTTCTGTTTTCCGTCCGGTCGGCTCCATTGGATGCGAATGCCACCACTCACCCTTATCAGAATTGCCCGGAGTTGCATCAGTTCTTACATTAAGCTTAATTTCATGGGAAGCTAAAACGGTCACCCCATTAATCGTATCCGGAACGACAAAGTAAACCGTGAATCCTTTTGCCGCTTCCGGCTCACTAACTGCCTGCACGTTATCCACGCTTTTTGCGGCGTACATCTTCTGCGGCTGTTCGGTCGGTTCCGGGGTGGCGGTGGGGGTCACGGTCGGCACAGGGGTGGCCGTTGCGGTGGCTGCCGGTTCCGGGGTCGGGGTGGGTTCTGCCGTGGGCTCCGGCGTTTCGGCCGGGGCGGGCTGCTCCGGCTCGGCGCTTTGTTCCGGTTCCGGGGTGGCGGCATCCGGCACCGGGGTGGCGGCGTTCTGCTCCGGCGGAGTGGTATCCTCCCCGGAGGCCGTTCCCTGCTCATCCTCCAGCAGCTCTACTTCGTCAGGTGCGTCGGGCAGAAGATCCACCTCGGCGTATACAGGCAGGGCCATTGCCATAACCAGGCAAGCGGTGACAAGCAGCGCTGTCAGCCGGCGCGCCCAACCTGTTGTGTTTTTTCCTGTTCTATTCAATCTGCTCACCCGTCTTTCGCGCTGGCTTGATGGAAGCACATTGTTCCACAGGGGATCCCCTGTGGAACAGTAAAAGAAGCCAGCTTCTTTTACTTGCGCAACCGTTGCCATGTTATTTTCAAAAAAAAACCGCATCGAGTCTTCTCATTGCGCATTTACTTTTTATTTTCTTAATATAGCACCTTTACACCAGAAAGACAATACAATCCACGCAAATTCCTGTTTTTCAGCACTTTTACTGATTGCGCTTTCCTCCAATTATATAATGTGTTCAAAGCCTTTGTATAATTTACTCCTGATTTTCTTTTTGGCAGCGGTCCCTTTTATATACTTTGACCGCGCGTTTATGATCCTCTGCGCATACAGAGCGCAACTTTGCGGCAAAATTCGCCTTTTTTGTTGCATTTCCCTGTTTTTGCGCAATTATTTGTTTCGCATGCGCCTGTTTGCGGCGGGGCCTGGCGGCTGGGTGGGCGCCTTGTGGGAGGGATGGCAGGTTTGCGGCGCACGGTTCCCGTTTTTTGCGGCGCGATGGGTACACCGCGCCCCTGCAAACGGTTTGCGGTGTTTGCGGCGGCGGGTGTGTGTTTGGTGGATTGCACGCCCGCCAACGGGACGCCGTTCTCCCTTTACAACGGGGTGCGGGTTTGCTGCAGATATGCCATTCGCTTTTTTGTTCCCCCTGCCCTGCCCCTGATTCCCGGTTCCCCCTTGCCGATTTCTATTTGCGCCAGCTCCTGAGGTGCATCTGAGAGCAACGAAAATAGCGGATCTTTCGCAAGCACAAAATCCGGCTGCGTTTACTGAAACAGACGAGCTTTTTCTTTGTTTTCAGATACACCTCCAGCTCCCAGCTTTCAATCTATCCTGTGTAAACTGCAACCCCTCACGCGCCATTCTGTGCGGCACTTACCTTATAATATAGGGGTGCTGCCCTGTGTAAATTTGCAACTGATCTATTTGAAGCAGCTGTGAGCTGTTGCAATTTTGCACAGGGTATTGCCCGCATTCTGTGCCGAACATTCCCGAAACGTGTTGGAAAAACGCACAGGATTGCCTTGTTTCCCTATGCCGTTTACCGTTGGAAAAACGCACAGGTTACCCCCGGAACAGTTGCATTTTACACAGGGTATTCCCGCGCCCCTGCCCCGCCGTGACCCGCGCACCTGTTGGAAAACCACACAGGATAGGCCCGTTCCCCGTGTTGCAATTTACACAGGTTTGGCTGTTTTTGGCTTATTTGCAACTTTACGCAGGTTGCTTTCCGCACAGGAAAATGGTGGTGGAATGCACAGGCTGCAGTTGGTTGAACACACAGGTTTGCGTTGTTAAATTACACAGGCTCTACCTATTACTAATATAGAACTAAACAACTAAGCCATAATAACAACCAAAGGTAAGCCGGGAGATGGGGGAGAACGGGAAAAAATGGGTGTTGCCATTCCATCAGGTTACAGAACTCTGAAACAGCAGGACAGGAAAGCACAATAAAACCCTGTGTAACCTGCACCCGGGCTGCAACCCCAACAGGATATATGGCAAACCACAACGCGGGTGTTGCATTTTGCACAGGGTAATGGCGGTGAAATCCTGTGTAAATTTGCAATTCTTGCGCTGGACAACAGGATGTGCTATAATGTTTAGCATGATGTGCGTGACCACCCGGGATACAGCAACCGATATAGGAGGCCCCTGCTTATGGCGGCAAGTAAACAGAAAAAAGATGATCCGTTTGTCGTTACGTTTGAAGAACGCGGGGACCAGACCATCGTTCGCAAATCCAATGACCTTGTACAGATGACGCGCAACAACCTGACGCTGAGCCAGCAGCGCCTGATGCTGCATATTTTTTCGATGATTAAGCCGGAGGATACGGACCTGCCCTCTTATGAGCTGAGCATTTATGATTTTATCAAGATGACCGGCATGGACCCGCACAGCGGGGCGCTGTACAAGCAGGTGCGCAAAAATATTGAGGAGCTGGCCAACGCGCCCATCCAGTGGATCAAGAATAACGGAACTTCCACGGTGGAAACATTCCGCTGGATCGATAAAGTGCGCATTGATGAGGGCCGCGCGCGCATGACCATCACGCTGGATCCGGTGCTGAAACCGCACCTGGTGCAGCTGAAAACCCTGTATACCACCATGGATGTGACCTACACCATGCTGATGCGGTCCACCTATTCCATCCGCATTTACGAGCTGTGCAAAAGCTACCAGAGCCTGTACCTGAAAAAGAAAGCGGCCGGGGAACCGCTGGTATGGAACCTGAGCATGCTGTATGAACAGCTTTCGTATACGGCCAACCGATGGTCGGATTTCCGCCGCCTGGCACTGGAAAAGGCAAAGGCGGAAATTAACGAAAAGACGGATATTATTTTTAATTACGATGTGTACGAAAAAAAGGGGCAGAAGGTTCTTTCGCTGGTGGTAACGATTGACCCGGTGGATGATGCCGCCGCACAGGCCAACCTGGACAGCATCAACAGCACAGTGCGCAAAAAGAGCAAAAAGAAGGGCCGCCCCACCGTGGCGATTGAGGATTCGCTGCTGGATGACCCCAGCGTGATCACCTTTGATTATGTTTCGGCACCGGAAACAACGATCCCCTATTCCTTTGGACGCCACCGCACCGAGCTGCGGGAGGAAATTGTTGTGAAAGCGCGCATGGATCAGCTGCGCGCGGAGATTACGCCCGAAGAGCTGCACGCGGTGGAAGTGATCATTGATGTGTTGGCAGATGCCTGCTGCACCATCCAGGCAGGCGATGGCGAGCAGGACGGCGGCAACAAAACGGTGTTTGGAAAGATGAATGCCATCATCCTGGATTGCGGCGGGCTGACCAGTTGGCTGGCCGGTGTGGCACCCCGTTATGCACAGGAGATCATTCCCCGGTCGCAGACGATGCGCAGCCCGGCGCGGTACCTGAACAAGGTGCTGCGCGAGGATATGGATAACTATCGCATTTATATTTTCCGCAAGGCAAAGCCGGCAGCAGAACCCAAAGAGGAGCTGTTGGAAGCGGAGTACCATGTGATGGACGAGCCGGTGCAGCAAACGATGCCGGAGCCTGAGCCGCCCAAGGTAGAACTGATTCCCGAAACGATTGTAAAACGGCAGGATATGCGAAAAGAGTTTGCAAAGTTTGTAGATGATGGATACCTGGAAAAGACGTTGACGAGCGGCCAGCGCGGCGCTTACCACGAAATTTACCGCCACCTGGCAGCGCGGTGCGTGCCATCGCCTTCCAGCCTGCGCAATGGGCTGAAAGACGAAATGCGGCTGCATTACCTGGCCTGCATGAATGAAGTGATTGAAAAGTATGGCAGCCTGACCCCATTGATGGAAGCTATGGCGCATGAACTGGACTTTGATGTGTTCTGGGCAAAGGCCGCCAAGGACCCCAACGTGAATAACCCGATGGGGCTGTTCTACCACATTATTGAAGAACGCGCGCTGAACCCGATCGGCACCATAATGAACGACCAGGCACAACGGCAGAAGGTTGCCGCCAAGGAAAAAGGTGAAAAAGATAAGTGGCACAACGAAAGCTGGATGGATGCTTTTGAGGAAGATATCCCGGATGACAGCGAAGAGTAATTGAGATGAAGCGGAGCGGAACATCCGGGAGCGCTATTATAATAAGGTAAGCAGCGGCTGGCAGATTGCTGGCCGCTGCTTTTTTGTTGGGGTGCAGCTGAGAAATGGAAATATCCGGCGTTTTTTGATTTCAGATAGACCTTGGGATAATAGGTGAGAATGAAGGTAGGTGAGCGGGAATGCCTGGATGAAGTGAAGAAGGATGGGAAGGAAAAGCGGCAGAGAAAAGGTGTGAACAGCAACGAAGAGATGCCGGCATAATATTCGTCAAAATATCCGTTGACACACGCGAAGCATATGATATAATAGAAACTATAACAGCAACGAAGAGATGCCGCACGGCATGGGGGGCAAGTTTTTGCAACCCGCAGTTAGATTAAGGGCAATACCGCATAATTCTAAGTGCCGATACGGCGAGCAAGGTGCGGCAGATGC
>OGOJ01002275.1_pt1 | contig 12371 bp, 12 predicted proteins | sample 1552601 | NCBI WGS metagenome assembly OGOJ01 (sample SAMEA2580184, study PRJEB22360) | human gut metagenome | biome: human gut; feature: human-associated habitat; material: faeces | place: Denmark | collected 2008/2010
TTCTGCTGATAAAAAGGGGCGGCCCCCCCCCGGCGACTGCCACATGCATCAGCTTCGCTCTGAAATTATTCGGCAACTACCATAACCTTGAAGGTAGCAGTTACATCGGTATGCAGCTTAGCAACAGCGGTGTATTCGCCTAAGCCTTTAACTGCGGATTTCAGCTCGATTTTACGACGGTCAATGTTCAGACCGGTTTGTTTAATCAAAGCCTCAGCAACGTCCTTGGAGGTTACGGAGCCAAACATTTTACCGTTTTCACCCACGCGTACCTTCATAGTTACTACAACCTTTTCTACCTGCGCGCCCAAAACAACAGCCTCATCCTTAGCCTGAGCTGCACGATGCTTAGCGGTTGCCTGGTCCTGTTTAGCCTGGTTGAGGTTAGCTACGGTAGCTTCCTTAGCCAATTTACGCGGCAGCAGGTAGTTGCGGCCATAACCTTCGGCGGTTTCTACGATTTCACCTTTCTTGCCTAAGCTTTTAACATCTTGTAAAAGAATTACTTTCATCTGTTCGACACTCCTCTAACTGTTTTTTAGTCAGCGCAATAATCTGCGCTTCTACATCCCTGGCACGTTTATTTGCCAGCTGCACACCGGCCACCGTCTGATGACCGCCGCCACCCAGCTCTTCCATAATTACCTGCACATTGACGCTGCCGTCACTGCGGGCACTTATGCTCAGGGAACCATCTTTATATTCAACAATTGCCATGCCTACAGCTACACTCTCAATGGTAATCAGAGTATCCGCTGTCTGCGCGGCAAGCACGGAAGACATAGTATCATTATCGGCATTACGCATAACTGCAACAGATAAACCGGGTATCGGCATTCTTGCTCCGGCTATCAGCTTAGCCTTCTGCTGTACAAAGCTCAAATCATCCTTAAACAGCTGGCGTATCAGATTCTGGTTAGCACCGCAGCGGCGCAGCAAAGCGGCAGCCTCAAAGGTACGCTCGCCTGTCTGCACATTGAAGTTTTTCGTATCCAGTACAATACCGGCATACAAGGCTGTTGCCTCCGCCGGCGTAATATCCAGCCGGTCATCAAAGTAACCAATCAGCTCCGTTACCAGCTCACTGGTAGACGAGCTGGAAGGCTCCAGATACAGCAGCGTTGTATCGCCGATAATATCCTCGGCACGACGGTGATGGTCGATGATAATGCGGTTTCTGCAAGCCTGCAGCACAGCCTTGCTGGCCGAAAGCACCTCACGGTGATGATCGACGATAACCAAAAGGCTCTTATTGGTAACCAACGGTAAAGCATCGGCACCGCTCCGCATAATATCTATATACTTTGTTTCGTTAGCCGAAAGAATGATATTCTCATTATCCAGCACCTCGGTAATACGCTTATAATAAGCGTTATGCTCGCTGCTGACAATATAGGTTTCCTTGCCCAGCGACAGGCCCAGCTTAGCCATACCAATGGTAGCGCCGATGGCATCATAATCCTCATTAACGTGTCCCATAACAAAGATACGGTCAGCCTGCAGCATCTGCTCATGAATCGTCTGCGCCACGATGCGGGCACGTACACGCGTACTTTTGGCACCGACACTGCTCGTGCCGCCAAAGAACTGCGTATTCTTATCCTTCATAACAACAGCCTGATCACCGCCGCGTCCTAATGCCAGATACAGGCTCTTATTGGCATTGCCGATAAGCTCCTCCAGCGTAACGCCGTCACAGGCTACGCCTATACTTACAGTCGGCGGTATTTTATTACCACTGCGGATTTCGCGAACCTTATCGAGAATCATGAACTTATCTTCCATCATATCCATTACGGCAGACATGGAAAAGCCCATCAGGCTGCTTTCCTTGTTCATGCGGCAGATAAAGCCCTGCTTAGAGGCAGCCCACTTGGTCAGCAGCTCATTGATTTCGCCATTCAAATTGGCCATATTGGTTTCACTCAGCCCGCGCATAACCTCTTCGTAGTTATCAAAGCGCACATAAGCCAGGCACAGCTTATCATTGCTGTATTTCTGGCGCAAAAGCTCATAATCCGTGATATCCGTCAGATACAGCATCAGGCCGCTAGAGGTATTTTCCTTTTTGCTGTGACGCTCCTGCGTTTCTACACTGTAATAGCGCATACGATAATAGTGGTCTTCAATCTGAATAACCTGCTCTCCGTCACGCACGCTCATCAGCTCAAAAGCATTCTGTGCCAACGGCAGAATTTCCTCAGGCTTTTTGCCCTCCAGATTACTTTTGCCTGTCCAGGCGGCAAATAATTCATTTTTCCATTGCAGCTTGCCATCTTTGGAAAAAACTGCAATGCCTACATCCAGCTTGCGCACCGCAAAATGGTTGGTACGTTCAATATTGCGGATAATATTATCCAGATAACTGCTGAAGAAGATTTCCCTGTTAATAAGATTCTGGCGGCTGAAATAATAGATAACGCCAAAAAGAATCAGTGCAGGAAAAATCAGCTTAGGCTGCAGATAGCAGACTAATATTGCCAGCAGCACAATTATCAGCAAATAAATATTAGTATCTGCTTTGGAATTCATATTCCGGTTAAACCTACTGAACATTATTTTCACCTCAAATCCGGCACAATTGCCGAACTTTACCTTTGTTTTCTGAATCTGCTTGCAGGACGGATTTTCCTGAAGTCCATAACAATATCAAAGGCACCTACATAAACCATAATCTGAGTAAAGATAGGCACTATAAAGAGCAGCGCTATACCGATATTGGCCCACCAGCGCGGCTTGTGCTTTGTTTCTACAAACCAGTACAGCAGCACAATGCCCTGCAAAACCAGCACAAAGCTGCAGACCGTCTGTACATTGACAGACAGCGTATACATCCAGCTTGCCTGATCATGCTGATAATAATAAGTTACCGCAAACAAAGACGCAGCATAAGGCCACAAAATCCAGCCGGGAACCTGCAGCATCGTAAACGGCGGGAAGGCTTCAAAGCTTTCACCCAACTTCGTAAGAATCTTTTTTGCTGCCATGTAGTTCACAAAAGCCATCAACGGCGCACACATCATGAATGCACCCGGCATGATAATGCGCATCATGCGCAGCATTTCAGCATAACCGTCGACAGTCTTTTTGATATCGGCCTCGCTCATGCCATGCTCGCGGTAATAAACCGTCAGCTGCTCCAGGCTTTGGTGGAAGGAGCTGAACATCATCTCAATCGGGTCAATACCAAGTACCCAGAAGCTAAGCACGATATTCAGCACCAACGCAATTACAGCGCCGACACTGCCGTAAAGCATCATTTTCATCGGCGGCAGATGACGTCGCATACACTCGCCTAAAATCAGGCCCAAAAGGCCAAAAATAGCCGCCAGGAAAAAGGCATTAATTGGGCTGATAATCATCGCGATAATCACGGTAGCAACCAGCAGCGTCATAATGCTCCACTTCAGTCCGTGACGGCAGCCGCAGATAACTATTGGCAAGGGCCAGACAAAATTAACAAAAGCACCCAGCACAGGCACATACATACTTATCAAAGCCATAACGATGGCAACGGCAGCTAAAATACCGGCCTCAACCATGGCAGATGTTTTACGAATCACAGGTTATCCTCCTTTATGGATATATTTCTTCAATATATTATTGTACTACATCAACCGCTGAAAAGCAAAGGCTTTACACCCGCCGACAAGCCGTATTGTGTATTTCATACAAAAAATGGTATAATATATATAACATTCTTGTACAGTAATGACTACCGTACATAGGCGTCTTTTATTTTTTCAAAGGGGTTCTTAGCTTGCACAAGCAATATTTTCCGCAGCGCTGCTGTATGTTTCTCGTAGGCATCTTTACCATGACACTCGGCATCGCTCTTTCCTGTACAGCTGATTTAGGCACCTCGCCCATTTCCAGTGTACCATGGGTTCTGAGTATGTTTACGCCCTGGAGCATCGGTGAAATAACTATAGTCCTGAATCTGCTTTTTATTATTGCCCAGCCCATTCTGCTGCGGCAAATTTACTGGCGTGAGCTGTTGGGCCAGCTTATAACACTGATTGCCTTCGGCTACTGTATAGATTTTTCAATGAGTCTGCTAGACTGGGTAGCACCTGATACGTTGTTCTGGCAATGGTTTGACTATATTCTGAGCACCATCATCCTTGCCTTAGGCGTTTTTCTCTGTATACGTGCTAAAATTTTCGTTGCAGCCGGTGAAGGTATCGTACTGGTTATTTCTTTTATCAGCAAAATTAGATTCAGCATCATCAAAAACTGCTTCGACTGCACGCTCGTCGCTATCAGCCTGGCAATTTCCTTTATGCACTTCGGTGCTATGCGCGGCGTAGGCGTAGGCACGATTGCCGCAGCCATCCTCGTTGGCCGCTGGATACAGCTTTACAGCAACAGGCTACATATTTTCGACAAATGGAGCATTTTAGAGTAATTTTAGAGTAAGATTTTTCTTACTCTAATTTATTTACTTAAATTTTCTGAATTTTTCTTGTATTCTGTTAGATTATGTGCTATAATCCATTACAACAGCTGTTAGTATAAAATTTATCTAAGAAGGTGCTAATTTATGCTCAGTATTGGTACAGTAAAATGGTTTAATAATACCAAAGGCTATGGATTTATTGAGGCACGCAATGGTCAGGAAGTTTTCGTGCATTTTTCAGCCATCCGTTCCGACGGCTATCGCTGTCTGCAGGAAGGCCAGCGTGTTTCCTATCATCTTTCACGCGGTAAACACGGCCCCATGGCATTGAATGTATCGCCAATTATTTAATACGGACCTGCGCCGGCAGTTTATCTGCCGGCCTTTTTTATTGCTTCAATAATATTGTTCAAACAAATTCTGAGATTTATAACGCACTTAGTTAAAATAAAATGCACCACATTGCCGCTTACTAAAATTAAAAAACAGTGCGACTTTCGGGAATTATCTTACAGTTTAGTAAATTTTTTGTTAAATTTAAGTAAAGTATTGTTGCGTTTTTGTAGACAATGTGTATACAAAAGCGGAATAGTAATAATAACCGTCGGCAACTGCTGCGGTATTTTCAAGGAGGTTTTATCAATGGCAAAGAAAACTAGTTTATGGGCACTGTTGCTCGTAATGCTCGTAACTATGCTTACAGCTGGTTGCGGCGGCGGTAGCGGGGAGAAGAAAGCTGCTCCTGCTAATGACAAAAAACTTATCATCTATACCTCTATGAAGGAATCTCTGATTAAAGGCATCGTTGAGGGCTTCAAGAAACAAAATCCGGATATTGATGTCGACTATCAGTCTGCCGGTGCAGGCAAGCTGATGGCTAAAATCGCTGCTGAACGTCAAAGCGGCAAAATTTTGGCAGACGTTATCTGGACCAGTGAAGTTCCTGATTTCTATAAAATGAAAGATGAGGGCATTTTGGAAAAATACCAAAGCCCGGTATTAAAAGAAACTGTTAACCCGTTCAACGATTATGATGGCTCTTTCCATGCAGCACGTCTTGGTACCCTAGGCATCATCATTAACACCGACAAAATCAAAACTGCTCCTACCCAATGGTCTGACCTGCTGAAACCGGAATACAAAAACGGCTTCGTTATTGCTAACCCGGCTCTTTCCGGCACCTCTTACATGAGCGTAGCACTGCTGGAAAAACAATTCGGTTGGAAATTCTTTGAAGATATCAAAGCTAACGGCGGCCGCATCGGTAAAGGCTCCGGTCAAGTTATCGACGATACCGCTTCTGGCGAGCTTGTTTCTTCCTTAGCAGTTGACTATATCACCAACGCTAAGATTGCTAAAGGTGCTCATCTGCAAATGTGCTATCCGCCTGAACTCCTGGTAGTTCCCAGCCCGGTAGCTATTTTCAAAGGCACTCCTAAACTGGATGCTGCTAAAAAGTTTGTTGATTATCTGTTGAGCAAAGAAGCACAAACCCTGGCTGCAAAGCAAGGCACCATCCCTGTACGCGAGGACGTAGAAATCCCTGCTAAATTTAATCTGCCGGCTCCGAAGGCTGCTCTGGAAAAATCCATTAAGATTGATTACAAAGAAGCTGTAAAGGCCAAAGAAGATACCATTAAGAAGTTCTCTGGTATTATGCAGGTTAAGAAATAAGCTTCAGACAAGCTCAGTCAAATTTAGTAAGTCAAAGCAATGGCGGCACAGGTTTGACCTGTACCGCCTTTTTTCAACAAAAAGGAGTTTTATTTAGAATTGAAGACATTATTAAAGTTGAAAATGTCGCCAAGGGGTACGCTAAGCACCAGGTACTGCAAAACCTGGATTTGAATATCAAAAAAGGTGAACGCTTTACCCTTCTTGGACCTTCCGGCTGCGGCAAAACTGTCCTTATCCGCCTTATTGCAGGCCACGAGGTTCCGGATGCCGGTAAAATCAGTATTGATAATACTATTGTTGCCGACAGCAGCAGTGGCGAATATATTCCCCCGGAAAGACGCGGTCTTGGTATCGTGTTCCAGGATTACGCAGTATGGCCGCACATGACGGTTTACGAAAATATTGCTTATCCGCTGAAAATGGAAAAACGCCCTAAAGATGAAATCGACAAGCTGGTTATGGATATGGTTGAAATAGTCGGCATGAAGGGTTTGGAAAAACGCCTTCCTTCCGAGCTCAGCGGCGGACAGCAACAGCGCGTAGCTTTAGTATCTGACCCGTCCGTAATGCTGCTTGACGAACCCCTGAGTAACCTGGATGCTAACCTGCGTGAAGAAATGAGCTTTGAAATCAAAGCACTGCAGCGCAAATTCGGCATCACTGTTATGTATGTAACCCATGACCAGGAAGTAGCACTGGCTATTTCCGACCGCATTGCTATTATGGATGCCCAGGGACATATCCGCCAAATCGGCACTCCCTACGAAATTTTTGAAAAGCCTGCTGATTTATTCATCTTTAAATTTATGGGCATTGCTAATTTCCTGGCAGTCAAAGAAGCTAACGGCAAATTTGTTGTGGGTAACGGCACTCAGGAGGTTCCTTGGGAAGCACCTCAGGGCAAAGCAGCTGCCTGAGTAGCAGCCTTCCGTCCTTCAGATGTAGAAATCCACCGTGAAGGCCCCGGACTTAAAGGTATTATCCACCGTGCCAACTTCTTGGGTGCAACCATGGACTATGCCATCGATATTGACGGTGAAAGCCTGCGTACAGAGCTTTTGACGCATGAAGCTATCAATAACAATCTGATGTTTAAGGAAGGCGACAAATGCTACATCACCTTCCGCAGCCTGCTCTGGTTTGATGCAGAGCAATTGAAGGAGGTAGAGGAATAATGAGCACAGGCACCATCAAAAAAGATTCCGGCTTTGGCGTAGCTCAGCTGATTCTTTTTATCTCTATCGCCGTACTGGTCATCTTCGTTGCCTGGCCGGTACTTCTGATTTTGTTTAACGCATTCTTTGTTGACGGCTCCTTCAACAGCCACGACTTTTATGCAGTACTCACCGAGCCTGAAACCTTCCAGGCTCTCATAAATTCACTGATTATCGCCAGCATGACCACTATCGGCAGTACTATTGTCGGTACCTTCTTTGCCTGGCTGGTAACACGTACTGACCTGCCCTATAAAAACTTTATGAAAAGCCTTTTCCTTGTCCCCTTTATGTTGCCATCATTCATCGGTACATTAGCATGGAAAATGCTTTTATCTCCTAACTCCGGTTATATCAACAAATTCTTTATCGAAACCTTCGGTTTTTCCGGTCCGGTTTTCGATATCTACACCTACCATGGCATCAGTGCCGTAGAAGTTATGTATCTTTTCCCGTTCGTATTTATCCAGGTTTGCGGTGCATTGGAACGTATGGAGCCGACCTTGAAGGAATCTGCCTGTATTTCTGGTGCCGGCCTGTTTACGATTACCCGCAAAATCACCATTCCGCTGGTTATGCCATCTATCATGAGCGGTGCGCTGCTGATTATGCTTTACTCCATGGCTCACTTCGGTACTGTAGCTGTTTTGGGTATTGAACAGGGTATTTACAACATCCCGACACTTATTTATGAAAAGATTCACCAGAGCGGCGGCAGCTTTGAATCTATCCGTACCGGTACCGTACTGGCAACCGTACTGGTTGTTTCCGCAGCCTGCATTATCTGGGCACAGCAAAAAATTCTCAGCAACGGCCATTATCAGATTATCGGCGGCAAAAACTTCCGTCCTATGGAGCTCAAACTGCGTGGCCTGCGTTATCCGCTGCTGTTTTTCTGCCTGGCTTACATCGCCTTCACGATTCTGCTGCCCACGGCAGTTATCTTCATTGTAGGCGGCGTTAAGACCTACGGCCTGCCCTTTACGATGGAAAACCTGTCTTTGGACAACTACAAATATATTCTCTTTGAATACGAAGTTACCAAAGACGCTATCTTCAACAGTATCAGCTTAGGCCTAGCAGCAGCAATTATCACTATGTTTACCGGTGTTATGATTTCCTATGTAATTGTTAAGATGAAGCTTCGCGGCAAAGGTATTTTGGAATTTTTGGGTATGCTGCCATTCTCCGTCCCCGGCTCCGTTATTGCCCTCGGCGTAATCCTTGCCTGGAGCGGCCAATTTGGCGTTAACCTCTACAACACAGTATGGATTATTCTTGTAGCCTACATCGCCCGCTACATGGCCTTCTCTCTGAAGGCTAACTCTGCAGCCCTGGAACAGGTACACGATTCTCTGATGGAAGCATCCCGCTCCTGCGGCGCAACCATGTGGCAATCATTAAAGGATATTGTTATTCCTTTGGTTAAGCCCGGTATGATCAGTGCTTTCTTCCTGATTTTCCTGCCGGCACTGCGCGAATTAACCGTATCCATTATGCTGTATGCTCCTACCACCAGAACTATCGGTGTTGCTATCTATACCTTAAACGAGGACGGCGAAACGGTTATGTCTACAGCCCTCGCAGGTATCGCCCTGATCCTGATTGTAGTCGGTCAGATGCTGATTAATCGTTTTACCAAGAAAGTAGAGGGTTAATTATGTCCTATATCCGTTTAGTAAATGTAACCAAACAATTTGGTGATGTAACCGCTGTCAATAACCTGAATCTGGAAATCGGCAAGGGTGAATGCTTCTCCATGCTGGGACCATCAGGCTGCGGCAAAACTACCACCCTGCGTATGGTAGCAGGCTTCGAAGATTTGTCTGACGGTGAAGTATGGGTAGGCGACCGCCTGCTTTCCTCACCTAAAAAGCATTACTATACACCTCCGGAAAACCGTAATTTCGGCATGGTTTTCCAGGCCTTTGCTGTATGTCCCCACATGAGCGTTTACGAAAACGTTGCTTTTCCGCTGCGTCTGCGCAAACTGCCCAAGAGTGAAATTGACCAGCGCACCCGTGATGCTCTCATTGCTACCAACCTGCTGAAATCAGCAGAAGACAGCCCGGCCAACCTGTCAGGCGGCGGCAAACAGCGCGTTGCTTTAGCACGCGCGTTGGCTATTAATCCTGATGTCATGCTGCTTGACGAGCCTCTCTCCAGTCTGGACCCGCATCTGCGTGAGGAAATGCGCTTTGAAATCAAAGACCTGCAGCGTAAGTATGGCTTCTCCATTATTTACGTAACACATGACCAATCCGAAGCAATGGCACTTTCTGACCGTATTCTGGTTATGAAATTAGGTGTTATGCAGCAGATTGATACACCGCTCAATGTTTACAACAACCCATCCAACAAATTTGTTTTCAGCTTCATCGGTGTATCCAGCTTCACTGATGTTACCTGGCAAGGAAACCAGGCTTTCATCAAAGGCTCACAGCATGCACTTCCGTCCGCACTTATTATCCCAAACCGTATGCGTGGCGAAACTGTCTTCAACCTCGCCAGCCGTCCGACAGAAATTCGCTTTACCAGCGAAACCGATCCCAACGGCGTGCGTGGTACAGTTATCCGCAAGGCCTTTCTTGGTGAAATCATCGATTATCTGGTAAAAATCGGTGATCAGGAAATCCGCGTACAAATCGGGCGCCGTGATCCCGATCCTGAAGTTAACGAGGTATGCTATCTGCACTTCTTGCGTCCCTTCTGGTACAAAGTAAACGAATAAACTTTTCATAAAAAAGCCAGCATATCAATATGATATGCTGGTTTTTTATGTCTTATTTCACTCTTCTTAAAGCTTTACGTCCAGAGAAGCGCTCACGCCAACGCCCTGCACACGGTTAACATTTTGATAGGACACATTGTCTACCGGAATAAGCACTTTGCAGCGTACTCCCAAAAGTGTCTGCTCAATCATCAGCGCCGCCTTCACCTGGTCAACCTTTGACTGCGGGCCGGAAACCTGTGCCGCACCGGCACGGCTGCCGTCACCGACAGAAATAACAGGTACTACCTTCGTAGCATCCGTCGAGCTTACACCATACTTGGCCGTTACAGAGTTAATTGCATTATTCAATGCCGGAGCGGTAGCATCTACAGCATAGCCGATAACGCCGCCCTTCAGGACCTTATCCAAAATACCGGCCTGCGCCGCAGGCATACTGTTACCTAAAACAAAACCGCACACAAGTGCTGCCGCAATCCATTTCTTATTTCTCATAACGCATACCTCCTCGAATATTTATTATATTCGACAAGCATCGTCAAAAGCCTTGCAAGCATTCTGTGAAATTAAAGTAACGAGATTGTTACTGCCCGGAACTCGCATTTCCCACTGCCGAACCGTATCCTTAAAGATCATAATACTGATGTTCTTGCTGAGTTATACTTTATTGAAAGCACCAAAGGCTGTTGTACCACCCTGCAGATACAACAGCCCTTATCATTTTGCTTATTATATATTATATTCTCATTTATCTTTCCGCTACCATCAGCCCGTTATCATGAACGCGCAGCGGCACCTTCAAAACCTGACCGGGATAAATATGCTTAGAGTTAAGTTTGTTCGCCTGTTCGATGCGGAAAATAACCTCCCGCACATCCTCACGCGCTTCTGTATGACGACCGGCAATTTCCCACAGCGTTTCGCCCTCAGCGACAGTCACCGTATATTCCTTATAAACAGGTTCGTCAGCAAACACAGCACTATATCCGGCATAAAAGAAACAAGCACAGCAGATAATACTTAAAAACTTTTTCATATCTATCACCACCCAATAAATTTCTGTTTGCTTATATTATAGTGTGCAGCGCAAACTTTGTCAACACTTTTATGAATTTTTGTTTGTTGTTTACCGATTCTTTGCGAACGTATTTCCAAACATCAATATAGTTTATGCGTTATATATAAAAAATCAATGCAGCAAAAAAGGCATCACCTCTTAGCAATGCCCTTTTGCTTAATATATGCTACTCTATATCGAAAATTTTGCCCGGATTCAAAATATTATTGGAATCCAGGGCTTTTTTAATAGCCCGCATCATTTCCAGCTCATCAGGATTAGTGAATTCTTCCATCAGCTGTTTGCGTTTATAGCCAATGCCATGCTCACCGCTCAAGCGACCGCCGTGTGCGTAAATAAAGCGGTACAGCTCCTGCTGGTTGGCTTTGACTCTGGCATCCCAGTCCGCATAATTCTCCTGCTCCTGCTTCAGGATATTCAGATGGATATTACCGTCACCGGCATGACTGGCAATGCGTGTTACCAGCTGATATTTATCGGCCAGACGCAAAATTTCCGCCAGCAGCGCAGGCTCATGATCTACCGGGCAGACAACGTCCTCCTTGCAGACAATCAGACTTTCCGCACGCACTGCTTCGGCGAAGGCCTTGCGTGCCTGCCAAATTTTATCGTGCTCCGCTACCAGCACATCGCCGGCACCGTTTTCCGAGCAAATTTCATCCATCGTACACGCCTTTTCATCCAAGTCATCCTCGCTGGTGCCTTCCACTTCTACGATAAGATAATTGCCCTTGTCACTGCCCTGCAGCGTTGTACCGAGATAACGCTCTACGGATTTGATAGTGATATTATCCATGTATTCTACGCAAGTAGGCATAATACCGGCCATAATCAGCTTGTTTACCGTGCCTATAGCATCCTCAGGGGATTCAAAAACCGCCAGCAGATCCATGCTGTACTTAGGCAACGGCAGCAGTTTCACTGTAATCTGTGTAATGATACCAAGAGTACCCTCACTGCCGATTATCAGCTGCTCCAGGCAATAGCCTGTAGTCTGCTTTTGCAGGCGTGCTCCCAGCTGCACAATCTTGCCGGTAGGACTTACCACCTCAACGGCATATACCTGATGACGCGTAGTACCGTATTTAACCGCGCGGTTGCCGCCGGCATTGGTTGTCGTTTTTTCCTACAGCGGCGGAGATGTCCGGGGACTGTTCGTGGAGACAGACCTCCAGTTCCAGCAATTCGTGCGGATCTCCGCAGAGATCGCTCATGGTGTAGCTGATACGGTTGATCACGCTCGCCACGATCTTGTCGTAGGAAACCGTTGCC